>Ga0105239_10000058_pt1 | contig 156058 bp, 139 predicted proteins | sample KBSC44metaG_FD_92761 | JGI IMG/M metagenome (GOLD analysis project Ga0105239, IMG submission 92761) | Corn rhizosphere microbial communities from Kellogg Biological Station, Michigan, USA - KBS C4-4 metaG | ecosystem: Host-associated > Plants > Roots > Rhizosphere > Soil | place: Michigan... | reverse complement strand
TTGGGCTTCTCAAGTCTGGGCGGTCTTTGACTTTACATAGGCGCAAGGCCGCCGGTCCCATGATCCCCAAACCGATGACGAGTGATCACCTGGGCGGCTCGGATGGGGCCGCTGAGTGCCCGAGAGCCACAAACATCAGCCTTAACCGTCACTAACTAATGCAAGGCTTGGATGACAAGGCGCTCGTAGTTCGCGATGCGACAGGCCTCAGTAATACTCCATACTACGTATCTGATAGTCGAGCGTAATCAAATCAAACAATTGTTGTTCTTGGCCGTTTGTGGATAGCTGGTCTTTGTAGGACTGCGAGACAATTCACAGCATGTCCACTTTCAAGGCGTTTCTGGTTATCGGGTTTTACTGATATCGACATATTGAACAGAAGGCATTTTGGCTCTGAGGTTTGGAGGGGATATCTTACATCGATTCAGCATATGTTGAAACAGGCATTGAAATTTGAGCTTGGGGTCACGGGATAGTTATCCTCGACGAAGGGAATGATCAAAGATCAACCGATAACAAAGATACAATCTGAGGTCTAAATTTTGTTCAGTGGACTAGAAATATATATCAAATCGTCAATGGACAAAAAAGAATATTACCTTCCTCCTTGTAAGTCGGGGACAGAGTGAAATCGAGCTTCATTTGGGGTGCATCAATAGTTACAACACAGGCCTTCATATACATCGCCGATGCGCAACAAACGTCAATTAGATATTGTGCGGGAACTGTTCAACCATCATCTCATCCTCCTTTGGACGGTGGTAGATGTTGGCAATCTCTTCACCATCCCATTTGGCTCGGAACTCAGCCTGGACTTCCCTACGGCTAGGTGCTGAATTGACGTAGTCTTTGATGCCGTGGACGGGGAAGAAATGGTGGAACGCCGCGAAGAAGAGGGCCGAGATTGCCGTCCCTACTAAGAAGCTGATGTAGTACAGACGGGTCCAGCCAATGGGTACTTTGATGCTCGTATTCACAGCAGCAACAAAACCTGGCATTGAGGGCCAGACGCCTAAAGCCCACTGGATGAAGATTGTGTCAGCAATTGAACAATTTACTGTGTTGAGGATGTGGGGATGAAAGAGCAAAACCTACTGCCACAGGTGCACGCCAATTGATGCCAAAAGTATACCAGTAGATGCTGTTCTTGTCCCCGTAGAACAAATCATCCACTTTGATTTTTTGTTTATTGACGATATAGTATGAGGAGATCATCAATCCAATCATGGGACCCAAGAATACTGAATAGCTCGACAACACGCTGAGAAAAGTCGAGGCAGTCGCCAGAAGCTGCCAGGGGTTGACGACCACAGATAGAGCGGCGGTAATGTATGCACCTCTTCGGATGTTGATGAAGGTTGGAAATGTTGCCGCCAAATCAAATCCGCCAGATAACGCGTTTCCAGGAACATTAATGCCCCATTGAGAGATGATCATAGCCACACCCGCGAAAAATCCAGCGGCACGTGAGCGAGAGCCACCAGCATGCATCATGGCGATCATCAAGTCTGGCAAACTCCAGATTGGTGCACCGTAGCGTCGCTGGGTAGCTGCAGTAACAAGTATTCCGATCACGGAGCTGATGATGGAATATGGGGCGGCAGCAGCAATCTGGCCATACCAAGCGTTTCGGGGGCGTTCTGCGAATCGAGCGTAGTCTGCTTGGTTCAAGATGCCAGCAGAAATGCCACCGATCGCACTGATGATGGCATAACAAATGGTCCAGCCCTTTGAAATATCCTGAAGAGCCGGTTTACTGGAGATAATCTCGCCGAATCCTTCCATGGTCGCAAGAGCCCAGACGAGGACCACAAAGAAGTACACGAATATGCTCGCCACCCCAAAGACCAGGAGTGGCTTCAGCTTGTGAGGGCGGATCCAGATCAAGGGAAGTGACAGGACACAGAAGATGATGTAAGTCATAAAGGTCGCCGTGGTTAAGCCTGTGGCATGAATGTGGTTAGGGATGCGTTCCTCTAGATTGGGCCATATTGCCTCGAGGCAGACGTATACGCATCGGCCCCCAATCCAAGATTGAACCGCGTACCATACCAATGATAGGAGAATCCTGTTGTAGATGACAAAAGAGCTTCCGTAAAGACCCCAGACATAGCGATTGAGGACAGGGAATCCGATGTGATAGTAAGCTCCTGGAATGGAATTGAAGACGATGAAGGTCGTGGAAATTATGGCCCCAACGATGATCGAAATTATTGCTTGCCACCACGTCAGGCCCAACGCAATCATGGAGCTCCCAACCATATACGTCGAGATATTGGTATTTGTCAAGACCCCTTCGCACTTGTTAGTATCGCAACGCTTTATGAGAGTCTAGTGCTGCATACACAGGTTATGGAAGGTCCAGAAATTCCATGTTCTGCGGTCTTTCTCGATGGGTCTGATATCGTTGTTAATCCATCGGTCGGGCACAATCCCGCCCTCATGCGGAACTTCAAGTTTTTTAATTAGAGCTCTCAACGACATTCTGGACCTAGGTCGATGATTATGAGCGACTATGTGGATAGAGAAGTTGAGGGTTTGTTTGATGGATTGACGATGGGCCATCAGAGATAAGAGGTTTTCTCTTTGGACAGCCACCCCTACCGCTCCCTCTGGTGGTCCTCTGCCCCGAGTCCTCTTTACCAACCACAAGCCCTCTCCCTGACTCGTTGACATGGGGGGAGGGAGTTCGAGGCTTTTAGCTAATCCGAAAAGGCGACAAGGGCCGGAAGGGAGTACCTTTTAGTCTGCCTGGATGCTACCTTCCGGGCTCACACTAAAGCAGGCCATGCCTTAGGAATCCACTTCTGGGTTCTCTGGGCAACGGAAATGCCCAGGAGCAGTTGGTACCTACAGAGGACTCTGTGGGTGACCTGCCGACTCCCACACACTGGCGAGCAGCCCTTGGAGCAAAGTACCTTATGCTGGGGAATAACTTCACGGGACAGAAGCCTTGAACTGACCGCTCTGAAGGGTCGAGAAGGCGACTTCTTATAACTAAGCAATCAATAATCAAGAACCTCATGTATACTTTGATACCTCCGCTGCGTGCAAGAAGCCGTACTTGTTATTTTCGATGTTAATCACATCCTTTCCTGGTCGATCGATTGATGAGGGGTCCATTTGGTTGAAAAGTGGTGTGTCACTTGCTTCTCCTAGGCGCGTTGGGTCCGAGCCCGCGTGCATCCCCTGGTGCCTTTGAGATTTCCAATTTGCAGACGAGAACTTCCACATGCCCCCTCCCCTGCGCAGGGTCTGTCTGCGTTGTCTGCTAACTACCACTACTGATTCGCGCCATGCACACCAACTCTCCAGGGAGACTCATGGTTCGATGGTGAATCTTACGAGTACGCGTACAGGCAAAGTGCGGCGCACAAGAATACAGATGCGACACCTGGGCTTGGAAGTGCTGCATATGTGCCTAGGTAAGCACATCAGCTCACTATTGTTGTGACCACACGCCTCGGATCGAGCACCATTCAAATCCATTTACTCCGTACTTCTATATTTACAAGCAAGTGGCATGGTGCTTGGTGCGCTTACTGATGAGAAGAGTTCGAGACTGTCCTGCATCTCTGGATATTTGCCAGTGCCCACCAGTGCCACAACTCATATAAAGACTATCCTTCTCAAACCCTTAGAGAGCCCCCAACCTGTCACCTACATACCTGTGATTTCAAGGCGGCATGACACAGCAAGGGCAGAAACAAAGTGACGAGAACTATCGTGCAGGCTATGATCTATGGTAAGTACCTATACAGAACGTGGCTTCCGCCTCCCGCCTACAACACCCACGTGGTCCAAACTCACAACCCGTCACTCAGGTGAGTTCCTACTTTTACTTGGGGCCTGCGAGTCATGAGTGCTGGTAGTGCTCAACTTGTATTGCTGAGTACGTACTCTGGGTCAGAGTGTGTCGATCCCTGGCCCGAAGCCGTGGAGCACCCACTGATCAAAGCTGGTCCGCACAAATCTGCCGCGTCGGAATTTTCCCGAACTCTGGTCTCCTCCACTGTCCCCAAAAAACTCTGTGAGCCGAGAGAAGAGAACGAGGTAGGTTACAGTAAACACCAAGTATAGCTGCTGAGCTACTCATATTGAAGACTCGTAGAGGCGACTTATGTCGAGTGAAAGATTATCCAAATCGATCCAAACTCGACTCATCAACTAATTAATATCAGCCGGCCTTTCCCCAAGGATCGAACTACATATTTCCACTGCCGGCAGGGTAAAACCCTTCCCCGCGCACCTAAGTAGTCGCCAAAAGGCTTGTCACTCTCCCCTACTTTTTGGCTGAAGGTACTTCCTAGACAAGCCTACTGATCCAAAATGCAGCTTCGTCATCAGGTCAGTACAAGACATCCTGGAGCATGTGGCCATTTTTTTATGTACAATGAAACATTTACTCTCGATCATCAGAAATTTGGAAGGCTAGCTGCTGCAGAAATGCTCCTTGATCCTATGACGACAGCCAGGGTGAAAAGGTTGGTGCTTGGGATATAAGAAAGGGCACATCCCGTTAGATTCAGGACTGAACAATACTCGACATCAACACCAGACAGCAGCTCAACCTCCATCACTGCATTTCCTCTAGCGTCAAATCATGGTTCATCCAGCTACCGCTCCCAAGGATGCTCCGGCTGGCTTCGACTTCATCGTTGTCGGTGGTGGCACTGCCGGTTGCGTTGTTGCTGGCCGCCTAGCAGAGAACCCCAACGTTTCTATCCTTGTTATCGAAGCTGGAACAAACAAGACTGCAGAAATTCCAGAGATCACCACCCCTGCCCGTGCTTTCGAGCTACGTGGCAGCCAATGGGACTGGAAGTATAAGACCACTATGATCGACCGACCTGACTATACAAGAGTCGAAAAGCCTAACCCACGTGGTAAGGTCTTGGGTGGCTCTAGTGCCGAGAACTATTATACTTGGGTGCGAGGAAGTGCAGCCACTTTCGACGACTGGGCCGAATTCGCGACGGACGAGTGGAATTGGGCAAATACCAAAGACTATTTTAATAAGTCAGCCACATACCACGACGATGACAACTTGTATCCTGCTGAACTTGCCAAAATTGGAAACGAGGGAGGGCCCTTACATATCTCGCATTCAGATCTTCTTCCGGAGACGAAGCCATTCCGTGATGCACTTGAGAGAGCCTGGGTAAGCAAAGGTCAGGAGTTGAGCACCGATGTCTTCAATGGCTCACAGAAGGGCCTCTTTCCATGCGTCGACACCATTTACAAGGGTACCCGATCGAACGCATCTGTTTTTGTCGAGGGCAAAGACAACATCACCATCATGTCGTCAACTCATTCCAAGAATATCGTCTTCGAAGGGACCAAGGCTGTAGGTGTCACTGCTATTGGACCTGATGGGCAGGAGTATACTTTCCGTGCCAAGAACGAAGTCATTGTGTCACAAGGTGTCTACGAGTCTGCCAAGTTGCTGATGTTGTCGGGAATTGGCCGTAAGGCTGACCTGGAGAGCTTTGGGATCAAGGTTCTCGTCGACTCAGAACACGTAGGTCAGAATCTGCTCGACCACCCGATTCTGTCACATGTGTTCAAGATCAAGGACGGATTTGGACTCGATAGTCACTTGCTACGTGCGGGCCCGCAGAAAGATGGCGCCGTTTCTGCCTACCGCAAGAACAAGGGTGGTGTCTACAGCAGCGGCCTTCTTGAACTCGTGGCATTCCCACGTGCCGACGAATGGTTCAACAAATCCAAGGAATACCGTGCGTACGTGGCCAAAAACGGAGGTGTAGACCCATTCGGGCCGGGTGGCCAACCACATTTTGAGGTGGACTTTGTGGTAAGTACACTGGTTGCTTACAAATGACTCATCGATACTAATTTATGGCAGCCGATGTTCTGCGACGCGTTCCAATGGCACTTTCCAACTCCACCGCAGGGTGATTACCTGACTGTCATCGTCGATCTGATGAGGCCGTTGAGCCAGAATGGTGAAGTCAAGCTGAAATCAACCGATCCTCTCGAGCAACCCTATATCAACCTCAACTTCTTCTCCAATGACCTCGACCTGATTGCGATGCGTGAGGGTGTTCGCATGATCGATGACATTCTCATGAATGGCGAAGGTATGAAAAACATTATCGAAAGCGACTATCCTTGGCCAATGCCCCGCAACTCAGATGCGGCGATGATCAAGGAGATCCTGGAGCGTTCACAGACGGGGTTTCACCCCTGCGGCTCCTGCCGCTTTGGAAAGGACATTAAGCAGGGTGTCGTGGACCCCAAGCTTCAGGTGTATGGTGTCGAGAACCTAAGAGTAATAGATGCCTCGGTGTTCCCCGTCATTCCTGACTGTCGCATTCAAAATGATGTCTACATGGTAGCGGAGAAGGGTGCGGATATCATCAAAGCCGCCTATCCAGCTCTCTATGCTTGAATATCTGGAAGCGATGCCCCCTTGTATAGATACAGCATCATATAATGAAAGCTTCTGAGTACTTCTATGCAGCCTTGGTGGATTCCTCAAAATCGCTCGAACTTGTGAACAAGACGTCGATCTCAAACCGAACCCGGTCGCGATAGATCCGCTGATCACCGCTTCCTCATATCGGCAACTACTTCTTTTGATCAGAGCGACATCGCTACCAGAGCGCGTCATGCCCAGTTGCCCGCTTCACCGCTGGGCTGGAAATTCTCCAGAACTAGTCCGTTGAAAAAACTACATTATTTCTCCGCTCGAGGAGCATCGTTTTTGGGCTCGGCGTTGCTGCTGGTCAAGAACCGAGAGACGGCGGGTCCGGGCGAACGGACGCTGATGCGGTCGAAGTTTGAAAGGGATTTGGTTGGCTAGTTATTGGGGAATAGTTTGACTTGATGAGAGCCTTGCTCGGGCTTCGGACACAGATAGACCATGCCAGGTAACTTCCCATGCCTCCTGGCCGAAGCAGTTCGTTCTATGTATTACGATTCTCCAGAGGGCAGGGAGTTTCACCTGATATTATATCTATGATGGAATACCAAGATAGAATAAACAATAAAATTAGTCATTTGCATGACAACCCTCAACCCGTCTAAGCAGGGAGGGATCGATCAAAGTTATATCTAACTTTCAGCCGTTTGACATGACTCATTTCGAAGGGAGTAGTAAAAGTAAAGAAAATGAGCACTTTTCTCCAACTTCGTTTCCGAGCTCCCTTCGAAAGGGGCTCAGAGTCAGCTTTTTTTTCTCATGGATATACAAGTAGATATACAAGAGCACGCGTTATGCTCTCATGCCCTATCACACATCTCTCATTTCCGTCGTCGTTATCGTCGTTGTCGAGCAAAGTGAGGGAGTATAGGGTCTCGGATGGCTCAGCCCTGTCGTTTGATGACCGGAACAAGTTAACTGGTCCAGGCTCGTTGCAAGGGGCCTGGATGATGGCAAACATGTATAAGGGGGAAAAAACGAGGAAATAATTTCATAACATCATACATCCTCTCGGGAGGGGACAACAACCGATCTCTCCGGGCTTGTCTGTTCGCTGACGGGTCTCTTCTCCTCAGATTTGGACTTTGTGAAACTCCTGGCCATGGTGAAGAAGCCCTGTCTGAGTCCGAGCGCGGAGCGAGCGTGGCGGCGGGCCTTCATGCCCTCGGTCTCTTCAGCCTGGAACCAGCCCATGGAGCGCTTGACGAACTTCCAAGCTTCCATGCCGGAAACGAAGACGAAGACGCAGACGATGGCGGGTGCCCATTCCCATGAGATGCCCTTGTGCTTGAAGACAGAGGTGTTCAGACCGGGGATGTAGACAGCGGGGAAGACGCTCAGGCCGCCAATGACGACAGACCAAAACAGGAATTGGTTCTCCCAGATGTCAGCGAAGAAGGGGAATGCGCGGGTGTCGTGCGGGTCGATCTTGAACATGCTGCGTCGCATGGCCTTGAACTCCCATGCAGAGATGAGGATGAGCCATGTGAGTTCGGCAAATACGGCTGCTCGAGCTCGGAACACGACGTCGCAGCTGGTGCTGTAGTGATGGTTGCAGTCGACGCCAAGGCCATCGTCGCCTGGGCCGTAAACGATGAAGATGAATGTCATAAGGCAGCAGGTCCCTTGGATTGTGCCGTAGACGAGCATGTCGGTGATAAGTTCCCATGTGAAGACACCCTTCTTGTTGTCGTGTGGAGGGCGTTCCATAACGTCGGGAGCTGCTTTCTCGCGACCGAGACCGAAGGCTGGGAATGAGGATGTGAGCATGTTGATCCACAAGATCTGGAGTGGTGAGAGAGGGAAAACAGAGAATCCACTGTTGTCTTGGAATCCCAGACCACAGATTAGGAGAATGACCTCGCCGACATTAGATGTGAGGAGATGGAGAACGAAGCGTTGAATGTTGTCAAACATGCGTCTACCTTCTTCAACCGCGTTAACGATACTGGCGAAGTTATCATCGGTGAGAACAATATCAGAGGCAGACTTAGCGACGTCAGACCCATTGAGACCCATAGCAATGCCAACATCAGCAAGCTTGAGTGATGGCGAGTCATTGACACCGTCACCGGTCATAGCAGCATATTTATTCCGTCGATGCAAAGCCTCAATCATACGGACCTTTGTTTCTGGCGCGCATCGTGCAACAACGAGAGGAAGAGTCGGTAGAGCATCGATTTCTTCGTCTGTCATCTTATCGAATTCAGTGGCCGTTTTGACGATCGCTGCTGCGACATCGGGTGCAAGGGTGCTCATATTCTTGGGAATGATTCCGACCTCTTTCGCAATTGCTGCAGCTGTGGATGGATGGTCACCTGTCAACATCGACACTGTGATTCCCGCATTCGTACAGGCTTGGACAGCACCCTTCGTCTCCAGGCGGGGTGGATCATAAAGCCCGGCAAGTCCAAGCAAGCAAAGATCTTTCTCAACATCTGCTCGGTCAACATCGGAGTGCTCGACAATATCCATAGAAGTGAACTTTCGGGCGATTGCGAGAACACGGAGGCCTTGTTCGGCGAGAAAACTCATCTGCTCGAGGATACTTTCCTTGAATTGAGGAGTTATCTCTTGTTCATTCTCCCCAGTGCCAGCGGTCGTGCAAAGGTCAAGAATACGTTCCACAGCTCCCTTTGTGAAGATTATGGAACCCTCTTCCCCGGGTTTCGTGTAGACGACTGACATGCGTTTGATGGAGCTATCAAATGGGTACTCCATCTTCTGTGACCAGCCTTCCTCTTCTTCCAGAACTTTCTTGCCAAAGTTAAATCGATGAGAGAAGACTTGAAGAGCGATCTCCGTAGGGTCTCCCGAAGTCTTCCACTTCTCTTGCCCATCCTCAGTGACTTTACGGACAGTAGCAAGATTGCAAAGAGCTGCAGATTCAAGGAAGGCTTGTAGCTGGGGAGTGACGTCTGGGTTTTCTTTGACATCGGTCTCTGCAGGGGCAGCTTTCTCATTGTCCTTCTTGAATTTTTCATTGGGAACATCGAAGGCGACGTTAGCGACACTTCGCTTCTGGTCAAGAGCTTCTTCTCGGGCAAGCCTTGCAGCTTCAGCTTCCTTGCGAGACATTGGTGCTTTGCCGAAGGTGATTGTGCCTTCCGTTGGATCAGAAGCGTTGTTTGAATTCTCCACACTGTAGATGCCAACTCCTGGGATCCAAGCTTTGCGAGTGACCATTTTGCCTTGGGTCAGTGTACCTGTCTTATCAGAGCAGATATTAGTCACACCTCCCAAAGCCTCGAGTGCACTGAGTTGTCGAACTACAACCTTGCGCTTTCGCATCTGGGTCATTCCAACCACCATGGTGATAGTGAGAACAGCGATCAAAGACTCAGGAATAATGGCGATACCAGTGGATATTGCGTAAATGGCGACTTCGTTTGTGACATTGAATCGGTTGACACCGAACACGATAATAGCCAGGAGTAAAGCACAGCCAAATAGCGCGTAGGCAAGCTTGCTGAGCTTGATTTGCAAAGGGGTGCCGCCGATTAGACCGAGAAATTTGAGAGTGCCGTCCCAAGCGCGGAGCGCGCCGCCTTTGACGGGCTGCATAGGACCATATTTTTTCCTCGACATCGATCGATTGGGTTTACGTCGTGTCTTCTGCATGGATGCGGCGATTCCACCAATGGCAGTAGACATTCCGGTGTGGACGACAATGCCTCGACCGCGACCTTTGGTAACCGTTGAAGATGAATAGCAAATGTTTAGTCGATCGCCTAGGCCGAGATCTTCTTTCGCTCCATGCTTTGTCTCGAATTCGACTTCCTTAGCAACTGGGAGGGCCTCTCCAGTTAGAATGGCCTCGTCGCATTCCAGATTCATGACCTCAAAGAGACGAATGTCGGCCGGGACAGTGTCGCCCATCTTGATGGATACGATATCACCAGGGACAACATCACCAGAGGCAATGGTTTCTTCATTGCCATCCCGCACGACGTTGGCAGATGGCGATGAGAGTGATCGAAGGGCGTCCATTTTCTTTTCAGCTTGGAATTCCTGATAGAAACCAATTGAGACGTTAAGGACGATGACGCCAGTAATAACGGCGCCTTCAATAAAATCCTCAACACCGTAAGCTAAGGCCATTGCGAGAACCAATACCTAAGCGCTTTGTTAGCAGACTGCCCTAGATTTACAAAATAATGATACTTACCAATATCATTGCATTTGAGATTTGTTTTCCTAAGATAGTGTACCACGAGACCCCTCCATCTCCTTCGAGTCTGTTAGGGCCATACTTCTCCTGGTATTGCTGTACCTGAGATGCGGACAAGCCGGACTCTAAATTTGTCTCGGTCTCATTCTTTATCTCATCAACGGAGAGTAAGAAGGGTTGTTTGGTATAGTTTTGTTCTGCCCTCGTTGCCTTACCCATTGTGGGGAAGGTTAAAAGTTGTGCGGTATTCCAGTCAGATGGGGGTGTTGGCAAAGGGAGAAGCGATTGCCAATAGTGTGTATGGAAATGTAGATTTGCTTGATGGAAATCTACGAAAGAGGTCTATACGTTCTTGGAAATAAAAGAACTTTATGTTGGGCGATACGAGATCGATGTGGATCTATCGTGGGGTGATGGTATTCATTATATAGACATAAGGAATTCCGGACTGGACCTCACAGAGTCTGCGCGCCAACCTCCCCCAAGGCTCCATCCTGTCACATCCTGGGACACCAAGACTTTTCAAGCGGCGACATCAGCACGGAATCTTGGCGTGGAGAGACTAATGTGTCACCAAGGCGCTCCGATAAGACGTCTTAATGGTCCGTGATGGGCGGAACCCGGCCAAGGCCGGGCATTCATCACTAGCAGCTGGAGGGGCAGAGGGAAAGCTTAGTGGCAGCCAAAAACGTTACGCCTAAGGAGTTTTCCAAGAAGGGACAAGCATCGAGGTTACAGTTTGTGATCAGAAGCAGGGTTCGATAGATACCGAACATGAGGCGGGAATCGATAGAGTCTTCATGGCCACGAGGGGACGTTGGAGCCAGAGGGGAGCGTGTTCGCCCAGCCTTGGCAAGGTTGTGCCAAGGATTCCGCGGTTGGCGCCAAGAATGAAAAGTCGCAGTTTGGAGAGGTGGTTGGTCGTCGCCTCGACCCGAACTCAATCCGCATTCCGACTATTATTGCCACTTTTCCATTCTTTATGGATGCAACTCGTCATCACACAGTTCAACGTTTCTCGAAGTATCTACGATTTATCGGATAGCAATGCGATGAACTCCGAGCTCATGCCTTGGCGCAGTTCAGAAATGGCACGTGGCGACTCAGCCTGACACCTGACCTCTGACCCATCTACGCCTTCTTGCGCTACACAGCCTCAGCGATCGTCCGAATTGCCCAACCAAGCTCCTCCAAGCATTTTGCACAACTATGACTCTAACGTTCTTTCGGCGGCCTTTGCAAGCCGCCTTGCGTGCACCTCGGGCGACGCCCGTGTCACCGGTTGTGCTTTCCCCATGGATATCCGCGCGAATATCAAAGAGCCTGGGATGCCTCTCTTCGCAGCCGCACAGATCTCACACCACCTCGTCACATGCCCCTCCGTCGTCAGTTCCATCTTCAGTGTCCTCCAGCGAAGTTAGCCACTTCTCTCAACTCGCATCATCATGGTGGGATCCTCATGGACCGTCAAGACTGCTACACTTGATGAACCCTCTCCGCCATGACTTTATCAAGGCATGCTTGCGCACCTCCGAGTCACCTCCGCCGCAGACCTTCTCTTACCTCGATATAGGTTGCGGGGGTGGAATATTCGCATCCTCCGCAGCACGGCTGCCAAATACATCGACTGTTACTGCAATTGATCCCACAGAACTCGTCATTCAAGTCGCCCAGGCTCAGCAACGGTCTGATCCTGGTATTTCGGCTCCAAAGCTGAAATATCTTAACTCCGCAATTGAAGAGGTGCCTGTCCCACAATCTGAGTCTGGAAAGGTGGATATTATTACTTTGTTTGAAGTGTTAGAACATATCGACAACCCAAGTCACTTCCTCGATCTAGCAGCGCCTCACCTGAAGAAGGGTGGGTGGATAGTAGGCTCGACTATCTCCCGGTCACCACTGGCGTACGTGACGACGAAGCTTATTGCAGAGGCACCGTTTATTGGGATTGTCCCGCCCGGGACGCACGATTGGAATAAATACATCAACCCAGCGCAATTACAACGCTACTTCTCTATGCAGGGACAAAATATTTGGGGTGACTTCAAGACCCAGGGCGTGATTTATGTCCCTGCATTGGGTTGGAAGCTCGTCAATAATAGTGAAACTTTCGGAAACTACTTCTTCGGAGTCCAAAAATTGACCTGAATGGCCTGCTATCATTTAAAAGCTTGAATCTGCGGATTCAAAGGTCATCCCGGAGCGAAATTCCCACCTGGTAGTTGTCAAGAATGCTAGCGAAGGGAATCCAGGCCCCCCTTTCCCTTCCAAACGAAGGGGAACCCACGATTTTTCTGAACAAACACATGGTACTCCGTACTAATTATGGTTCGACTTGAATCGAGCAGTTTCCGCACATGCTGCGGAACCTACTTCTAAGTTATGAGACTGCTTTCTCAGCAGCCTCTGGGCGTTACAGCACCTTGTGGTAACAAATTACATCCACCCAAGGGCGTGTGCTATTAGTGTTGGCGGGCTATTATCGTAACTTTTGCTTGCCAACAATTGTACGAGGAGTTTTCCTAGAGCGTAGGTACCAAGATCTCGTCCATGATTGAAAAAAGATAATCTGGCACGACCCCAAAATATAGATGTATAATAAAATTGTACGACCTATTATCCAAATTGATGTCGCTTGTCGAAACTGCAAGCCAAAAGGAATATCCCGCAAGCAACTGATGGTATGTAGATGACCCTCGATCCTGCTGTAAGGCTGGTGATTTACCCTCAGCCCCAATTGGTTTTAAAAATATCAGCGAATACTACTCAAACCTGGAGCAGGTCCTACCTTCCAGAGACGCCGTGTAAACTCGTGACTACTACCTACAGTGCTTGCAGGACACGTACGATGCATCTAGGCAGCCCTGTAGTGAGCGACACAGTCACACAGCCTCAAGTCGACACGATACCTGATGTTCAGGAGGTGCTTGTGACGTCCCGCTATGGCGTGGCTACCACCGGGCTTCCGTATCAGAATACATCTTCCCCGAGTACTGCGTTCCTCACTCCCTGGCACGTACGGAGGAATTTTTCCACCTGTTCCGGTTCTAGTTTCTGGCACCGTGGCTCCGGTTCTTGATCGACGTCAAAGTAAACATTGTCGTCTAGGATGAAGAAGGTGGCCCCAGGAATGTGAAGACTACTCCCAAGCCACGTCTGAAATACCATCCGAAAGTCGGAGGGCGCCGGACCCGGAACAAGGCGAAGAAGTTGGCTATTGCCTTTGAGCCCAGAAACAACGATAATGAGGAGCATTGAGCCCCTCGAAGAATCGCAGGGCCGCCAACACTGCTGGTTGTGGCCAACTGGGCTGCATCGATAGCAGTTTAAGAGCTTCCACATACATCCTTAGCTTGAGCCCTCTCCGCCATCTCTGGAGTAGCTCGATGAGGACCCAGAACGTGGCCTCGAATACGTCTCTTGGTATGTTGGTCTGTCCGTACAGGATTATAAGAGCAGATAGCTGTACATCGGGGTCTTCGTGCCTAAATAGATGCGATATATCGTTAAGAACTGGTACTGGAAGACTGGTCTGCAAAGCCAGTTCACGAGTAGCGGCGTCCTGGGTTAAAGGGTCATGACCCCGGAGTATGTCAACTAGCGCCTGGATCTTAGCATCAACCAATTGTGCGGTCAGATTATTCTGCGAGTCTATGATTCTAGCAGCATTTAACCGCACATCTGGGTTTTGGTCCTGGAGCAGCTTGAGCAGACACTGGGTTGTGGCCTCGAATACTTGTGCTGTTAGATCAGTCAGCTGGCTTAACACCTCAACAACGCGGCACTGTACGCCAGAGTCTTCTAGCTGGAGTAGTGGAACTAGACTCCCCACTACCGATCCAGGCAAGTGTTTCTCTCCCCGTAAGACCAGGACCACAGAACTGCGTAAGGAGGGATTCTGGATCATCTCCGTGCAGACCTCCCAACCATGATCAGGGAAGCGGTTTTGTTTCAACGGAAGATCAACAGCAAAGGTCAGATCCTTCTTCTTCCCGGCAGTTTGGTCGAGGAGTTGAAATAGGGTCTGCATCAGAGCCTTGCGAGCTCGTCCCTGTAGGTTGGTCTGCAGCCTCAGAGTCTTAGCAGCGGAATGCCGTACGTCAAAATTCTTGTGCATCAGCAGACTGGTTAGCTTATCGAGGGCCTGTTCTGGTAGGGGGGTGCCCCAGAGCTGGCCTGGGAGACGGGTTTGCCGAAATATAGCATTGAGAGCAAATCGCTGAACCTCGTTCTTTTCATCCTTGTAGTCGAGTAGCTGAGTCAGGGCCTGGATGAGGGCTTCACGAGCTGATCCCGCTAAATGCGTCTCCTCGCTGAGACTCCTAGCAGCTTGAAATTGTACGGCAAAGTCCTTGTGTTGGAGCAGACGAGTCAGGCAATTGATAAAATGGCCTGCTCGTTGAGCCCTCCCATATGCATACAACACGTTAGCAGTGATTATCCTCACCTCGGAGCTTTCAGCTGCCAGGTTTGAGGAGAATAAACCCATCTCTACAAGAGCATTCAGGAGTAGTAGTGAGCCTCCTATGTTCTCTGGCTGATCAGGATAAGTCCGAAAATGCCACCTGAATTGTTGGGTGGCGTGGATTCCCAGGACCTCAGCTGCATCGGCCTCGCCACAAGGGGACCCTTTGCGATATTTCCGCGACTGCTATCTCACACAAGACTTGGATAGATTGACACGCTATTTGAGACTGGTGAGGATGAACCATATCACCAATTCTGCTGTTGCATGAATTGAGAGTTGACTTATTCTCGTCGTAGCTTGGCCTTGCCACGCCAACCCACTCCCATATTTCTGCACTCCACCACCATGTCGCCCGGGGCCGAAGGGTGATGGTGGCTGGGAATCCTAGCCTGCATCTCATCTGGTACCATGACCGAATATTTGTCAAGCCGATACCGAGATATATGCTCTCAGAGGCATTTTGGAAATTCTTGCGAAGACAAGACGAGGCACTCTAGCGAGCATGCGCCAGCTTCATGCGAACATATTGGTATTTGATCCAAATACGAGCGGACTTCTAACAAGCCATTGATCCCGCCCTGGGGTTGATTCCTATGCTCGAGAAACAAAACCCGATCACTTTTAAAAAGTTTGTCGACTTTCTTGAAACATTCGCGCAACTTGGCGATGATGCGGTCAGCAAAAGATTCACTTTTGGAGAACTGTGTTTGTCACGGCTCAATATGCTTGCACGACTTTTTCTGGGGAAATGACATATCATCACATTCATGCCCAATGGGACGAATACCTGGGAAGATTTCTTGCCACAATCATAGTCTTGTTTGCCGTAGTGTCTACCATACTGAACGCAATGCAAGTCGAGTTAGGTACAGAGGACTCTTCGTCCGGCTTGAACAGCTGGCCGTCCTTCTCCAAGGTGTCCAGGTGGTTCGCTGTTATCACTATTATCCTGGTGTTGCTCACCGTAATAGTGTACCTTGCGATTGTCATTGTCATGATGGTCCATAATTTCTCCTTCGCTAAAAGGGTGGAGTATCGCAAGAGGTCGCCTCAATACGCGCGCAATATCTCAGAGATGAGACCTGGAGTTATGTAGGCTGATGACATCGAGTGTCTCTGACAATTCTTATAAAACAAGAAATCTGCGCGGGAGATGATGCAACCGTCGTCCAAGTGCCTTTCCCTAGGATTCAGGAATAATATCAAGCGCTGGATGATATTTATCAGCCATCTAGATGACAAAGGAGTATCCATGCTCACATTTCAAAGTCGTTGCACCAGTAATACTCTGAACCCTGTGTGCTACGGAGCAACCCTTGCGTGGGGCAGTGAGATTCGGCACCAAACCGTGCTGAAGGGCTCAACTTCCCCTAGGCAGTTAAATAAGCGGCACTTGTAAATAACTAACAATACTGAAAACCTTCAGTATTTAACCAATCGGCGCTTCAACGCCAACCGCTCGTTGCTCAGTACATCACTAACTACCAGCGCTAACTTGGGACTACGAATCCGAACCCGACGGATTCGCTGAAATATCCAAGTCACGATTAGAGTATTTCTTGTGGATATTTAAGGCCCGGCATGAACGGGTCCCCGTCAATACCTGTTATGTGTGGGAAAACCTGGACTTCGCCTCGGGGCTTCTCAGCGCTAATGTACACGGTGCAGGTACATAGGTCCTGAATAAAAGGTACCCAGGCGCGCTGTGCTCCAAATTGACACAGAATTCTTCATTGGCGCACACATCCAACACCTTCATGCTCTAGACCATGCAGCTCTGGATCCTTCTTACCAGCTTCGGGCTGTTGTTGCTGGTAACGTACCTCTGGCTGGTAAACCGCGCCATCAGCATAGCACCTCCAGAGGCACTGCGCCTTGCTCAAAAGCCATGGACGACGCAGAAGGTTCAGGACGCGTATCGTGAGTTTCAGGCGCATCCAACGGATGTCACGCCATATCTGTTCGGGAAGAAGAATCGTCGCTATATTATCGTTGGCGGATCAGGTAAGAGACGCCTGGGTGTCATCTTCTATCTATTTCGTATGTAGGCTTATTTTCCATGTTATCATAGGGCTTGTTGGAGGCTGGATCATTCAGCACTTGCTGATGCGAGGCGAGGATCCGCAGGCCGTCAGAATCTTGGATCTTAGCCCACCGACCAGGAAGGAGGTCGTGGAGAACAAGGACATCGAGTACATCAAAATAAACGTCACAGACGCCGATGCCGTATCGAAGGCATTTAATGCACCATGGCCTAAGAGGACAAAATCGCTGCCACTGACAGTGTTTCATTGCGCCGCGGTGATCACCCCGGCTGACCGACACAAAGACTTCCTCCCAAAATACGTCACCGTCAACGTCAACGGGACGGCCAACTCCCTCAGGGCCGCGCAGGCAGCCGGTGCAACCTGCTTTATCTGGACATCTTCAGCAGCCGTCGGCCTCAAACCACCAAACTATTTCGGCTGGCCATGGCAGAGCCGCTCGTCGACCAACACCTTCCAGCTGGTTCCCAACGCGGAGCCAACATTCAGCATCAGCGACGACCCCATCTCCCCTTACAGCTCCTGCTACGGGTGGAGCAAAGCACAGGCGGAGAGACTGGTGCGAGACGCGAACGACCCGCCCGCGAACTTCCTCACGGGAGCCATCCGCCCGGGCCACGCCATCTACGGACACGGGGTGGAGAACTCCTCGAGCATCACCTGGGACTACCTGCGGCGCGGCGGCTCGCCAAGCTGGATCGGCCCCTGCATAGCGAACTTCGTGTGCGCGCAGAACGTCTCCATGGGGCACCTAGCATACGAAGCGACACTCCTGAAATCCCCCGAGAAGGGAGGCAGGGCGTACTGCGTCACTGACCCGAACCCGCCAATCCGCTTTCAAGATCTGTATACAACACTCGTCACGCTGGCACACCCGTCTACGCCAATCGCGTTCCCTTACACACCCCATATGCCAATGCTGTTGTTGTCCTACGGTGTAGAGCAGTACCATATACTGCGGAGTCGATACGGCTGGTTACAAACTGTGCTTCCGCCCCTCTCTGCCGACCTGGTCTTCTTGCAGCCTGCCACGTCGAGCCTGTGTGCCCTGCACGTGGTCTACACTGATACCGCTGCGCAGGAAGAGATCGGATATCGTGCTCCGATAACGACGATTGAAGGGTTCGCACTCGCTGTCTTGGATTGGAATAAGAAAATCGAGGCAAAGGACAAGTTGAAGAAGTCAACTAAGGCATGAATGTAGACACGACATTTCATATCTAGACCCAATCTCACAGCTGGATAAAAGGCAATCTTGGTTGGTCACAGTTTGATTGGAGCAGAGCATCTTTGACTCCATGTTACTAAGCGCAAGTAGATGGGAGGGTATCATCTTGGGATCAATATTGGTACATATGCTTCATTCCCTTCGGAAAGAAGTACTGCCTGGGGCTCTAGTCCAAGAGCATTGTACATCATACAAAAATCGTCAGTCATTCCGTTTGCATTCCCCAACTTACTTCTTCGCCTTCTTCTTTCCCTTCCGCTTCCTACTTGACTTGCTCCTTTCGCCTTGCAGATGTCCTACGTCTCCTTCACCATCACCTTCAGCATCATCGCTCTCCTCCGTCTCCACAGCTGCAGCGGTCGAAGTCGAGGGAACGAGTAAGCCCTCACCAAGCAACTTTGCTCTGCATTCTTCAAGAATCGCCTTGGCTTTCTCCTTATTCCAGTTCTTGCTCAGTGAATTGGCGCCTAGAAGGTCACGGTAGAGGCCTGCACTTGCGAAGGTGTCGACGGCAGGAGCGGGTGAGGGGGGTGGAGAAGGAACAACAGGTTTCGCCGAGCCAGCCGCAACGAGTCCACTGCTGCTTGTAGCTTGAGCAGCATGCACACCTTTCCTTCCTCTGCGAAGCGGTAATTTCTGCTTCGCAGCTGGCCCGGCCTCGATAACAGCACCGTCAAGATCCTCTTGATTGAGTTCGCCCCTCTCCACCATCTCCTGTAGTTTTCTCTGCGCGGAAATCTGCATCATCGCGTCACGGTGTTCGTCTCTCAGACCCTCCATGAGCAGATCTTTCGTTGCGTTGTCTTCCTCGAGTCGCTGTACTTTGGTATTGAGTTCTTGGATCTGCGTCTCCTCGAGAAACTTCACTCGCTCCATGAGATTGGTGGCTAGGGCCTTCTCTTCCTGATACTTGGCGTTGAATGAGCGTGCCATTTCCTCGAACTTGGAGCTGCGTTTCGCTAGTCTTTCTTTTTCCCTTTCCAATTCAGGAAGGCGTCCTTTCGCTACCATGTCGTGCTCGCTTTCAAGGACCTGCAGTTTCTGGATGGCAATCCGGCCTTCTGTCGTTGCTTCCTCAGCTTTCTTGTTCGCTTCGGTCGCTTTATCAACTGCCCGTTCTACCACCTCTTCGAAATAAACTCGCTGGCTTTCCAATTGGCTGGTCAAAAGGTGGGTGTATTCCAAGGCCATGTTGTCCATCTTCGTCATATCTAGATCCTCCTGCCCCTGGAGTACAGTCGGCTCCCGCATTCTCCCTGGCAGCTCGACCAGTTTCTCGCCCGGGTTCCCGGCATTTTGGATAATGCGGTGAACGTAGCCATCTCCAACATAATCCCATACTCGTTTCGACTCAAGATCAATGCTGAAAGCATGTCCAGTCTCCTCAAAATGGGTATAGGCGTGCTTTCCTTCATATCTTCCACAACCCACTTTTGCACAAATGAGGCATTGCCAAAGGCTCGTCTCGACGTGGCAGACGGCGCAATCCCGGGGATCATCGTAAATTTCATATTCCCCTTGTACTTTGCTCTTGAATTTATAAGAGCCAAGACGGGTTGAAAAATCGTCGTGAGTATATCGGCATACAGGACAGCCTCCTCCTGACCACTTCTCTAAGCAAGTGCAGTGGAAGACGTGTTGACACGGTATGGTCAATAACCCTGTTGTCTCATCCATGCGCTCAAGACAGACTGGGCAGGTTGGTAACTCAATCAAGGAAGGCGTTCTTGGTGCAAGAGGTTTCGTTGATGTGCTGGCAGGAATAAACGGGTCGTTGGACATGCGAGGATAACTTGTTGTTGGGGAACTGAGGCCACTGTTCTGTTCGATGGAGGAGGTATGTATGAGCTCCACAGACTTCAGGAAAACTACATGGCACGTCTCTGGCTGAAGGTCTGTCAGCTGTACAAATCACTTGCCCACTTCCAAGCGATGGACTTACCTCCATAGTATTGAATACCTTGCCGTTCCATTCATTCTGCCATATTCTCGCCTGTTTACCGTGTTTGAACTTCATCAAGACCATGTACCTATTCGCTCGTGAGGTTCGAACCATCCTGAAATGGCTGACCTGGCTCCTTGTTCCTTCACCCACGAAAGAGAGAAAGTCGGAAGGAGTCATGTAGGAGGGGACTGCAAGGATACAGAGCGTGGTACACTCCTCGTCATTGGGAGGAGAGTGGATCTTGCCAGAGGAGGGGTTGCGCAGTCCATCACTCCATAGATCGCTGGAATGATACACTGAATCCTGGTATAGCCCTGAGGTTTCTTCTGAATCTCTGTAGAGATGTACTATGCCCCAGCCTTCCACCCCGCCATTGTCTTCCAGTGGCTCATATCGGCCTTTCATGTGCCGTCCGGAAATGGCTGTACCGATACCCTTTTCGATTATGTTTTCATTCTGACTGGAATGTTCTCCATCTCCTGGTTGTGTTGCCATGTCTGCGCTTTCAAGGATAACTGTATCCAGGCGATGATCTTTTGAGTCGGAGTGTGGGATCTCCGGGGCGGGGTCACTTTCATGAGATGCGGGCTGCGAGCGTTGAAGCTGGAGTGGGAGTGCCTTTCGCTGGTCAGTTATATTATTCCGCGACTGTCTTCCGGCCGGCGAGCGTGTGAAAGGCTTCAAGGCTCTGAAGAACTGCGACAGGTTGGGTGGGTGAGATTCACGATGGTGCTGCTCGTTTGGAGGATGATCTGTAAATAGTTCAACCGCAACATGGAAGAAGTAATTGGGCATTCTGAGTAGGCATGATCTACTCAAGATGTAAAGAAAGACGGGAGTGAGAAAGGTCAATTAACTCGTAGAAGATATAAAATTAAGAAGGTAACTATGAAGGCCGCAGTCAAACGGAGGGGTCATTTGGCGCAGGTGGCAACCTCTCCTTACAGCCGCCTTCACATGGTGGCTTCTGGCAGCTTCTTCGAGCACCTTTGAAATGAGCAGTTTTACAAAAGGTCTACACATTAAAAGAATTACAGTGGGAAGGGCGGAGGAAAGAGTTTGGATTGAGAAGCGAAATGATATTGTGATTCTACTTCTGCTTCTCTAGTGCTTGGCATCAGCCACAGCAAGATGGATGTTCATTGCTAATCAATGCGAGTCGTTGTATGTCATCATTCAGAAACCCGTCCACCACGAAAAACGCCGAATCATGAAATCAGTCAAGCCGCTCATTGCTTACTGACCACCTCGAAGTCTAAGAACCAAATGCAGAGTGCTCTCCTTCTGGATGTTGTAGTCGGAGAGGGTGCGGCCATCTTCCAACTGCTTGCCTGCAAAGATCAATCGCTGTTGGTCGGGTGGGATGCCTTCCTTGTCTTGGATCTTCGACTTGACATTGTCGATAGTGTCTGAAGATTCCACCTCTAGCGTGATAGTTTTGCCAGTCAAGGTCTTGACAAAGATCTGCATACCACCGCGCAATCTCAGGACAAGATGAAGTGTTGATTCTTTCTGGATGTTGTAATCAGAAAGAGTTCTGCCATCTTCTAACTGCTTGCCTGCGAAAATCAATCGCTGTTGGTCGGGAGGAATGCCTTCCTTGTCTTGAATCTTGGACTTGACATTGTCGATAGTGTCAGATGACTCAACCTCCAATGTGATGGTTTTGCCAGTGAGCGTCTTGACGAAGATTTGCATACCACCACGGAGGCGGAGGACGAGATGTAGAGTAGATTCCTTTTGGATGTTATAGTCGCTCAAGGTGCGCCCATCCTCAAGTTGCTTGCCGGCGAAAATGAGACGTTGCTGGTCAGGAGGAATTCCTTCCTTATCCTGAATCTTGGATTTAACATTGTCAATGGTATCAGACGACTCAACCTCAAGGGTGATGGTCTTTCCGGTAAGGGTTTTGACGAAGATTTGCATGCCACCACGGAGACGGAGGACCAAGTGTAGAGTAGACTCCTTTTGAATGTTGTAGTCGCTCAAGGTGCGGCCGTCCTCAAGTTGCTTTCCAGCAAAGATCAATCGCTGCTGGTCAGGAGGAATCCCTTCCTTGTCTTGGATTTTGGATTTGACATTGTCGATGGTGTCGCTGGATTCGACCTCGAGGGTGATGGTCTTTCCGGTGACTGTAACATGATTGTTAGCAACAGTGGCGGAAAAGGCAGGATGCGGGGTTACCTACGAGTCTTGACGAAGATCTGCATGATTGCGAGTTGGATGAATGTAGTAGTTTGAGATCAATGTATGATGAGATGATGAACCGAAGAGATTGCAAGTCTCAAAGAAAGGTTGGGAGTGGATGTGGATGAAGGAAGAAGAAAAAGATGAGGACGAAGTGAGGAAGAGAAGAGAGTCTTAAGTAGCAGGGTGGCGGATGGAAGGCTCTGGCAACTGTGACTGGCGAGGCAGGATGGCGATTAGGCAGTGACAACCAGTGACCAGTCACCGCCACAGCCACCCTTGCGCTAACCCAAAATGGCGAGTTTCGGTGGTTAGCTGGAACATTCCGGGGCTCGGCAAGTGGGTTTGCCTTCTCCCATCATTGATTTGTATCTCACTAGGTTCAATGGCACTCCGCAACACCAGCGCTTTATGGTTATCAATTGTGAGTCAGTTGCCTACAGAAGGCCACAAAGCGATACTTGTCCTCAGTCTGTTCTAGCTGTCACTGCAGGCTGGTAATTCCTCTTATTCCTTTTGGCCGAAATGGCATTATTCCCATTCAATGCCTGGAAGTTGGAACCAAGCACTTCGACACGGTGGTGACTTCGCACTGTCCAGGGTGCTCCGTACAGGTTACAGGTTGTTAGGCACGCTCAAACTGATTGCCGAAACCCTCATCCTCCCCCCAACGGCCTTTCTCCTTCCGTTCCCATTCCAAACCCTTCAACCACAGCCATCCTCCGGTAAATCTATTATCGACCTCATCACTTACAGGTGCACTCCAACATTCAACAGAGATCTCTTGTTCTTCCACGTTGTTCTTAAGTACGTAGTAATTAGATGAATCAGCGAACACTTATGGCGTGATCACTGAACACCGACGGTCAACGCCCCCTGGGTGCCTCTAGGTGCCTCCCCGCAAATCAGCCTGATGACGTAGGGCGTCTTGAGATTGCTGCCATTGCTGGGCAGCCCCCCAGCCTCATCCTCAGCCTTCAAAGTTCCAGGCGTTCTCTTCAGCCACTCACTAGCCTAACACGTGACCTCTCCTCCGCGTTCTACATTTTGCTTGCAAGCCAAGAAGACTTGACTCCTTCATCCTTTTCACCTGCCTAGATATGAAATTCATCAGTGTCTTTCACCTTCTAAAAGATTCATCACTCACTTGAGATGGCTCAGAAGCATGCTGCAATTTGTCTTCATTGGAGACCACCACCGTTTCTTTCCTGGATTGTCACATGGCCTCAATTCTGCAGGCCAAGTCAGCCTCCATTTTGATCAATATCTTTCTCCACTTTGATGACTCGACTTCCACATACGTAAGTTTGTTTTAGAGGATGCCGGTGAATGGAAACCACAATTTCTGCAAAGGGAGTCCTCTTGAACTGATCCGCATTTCTTCGGGTATGAGCAAGTTTGTTCATTGCCTGCAGAACCACACCGATGATAAACTTTTGCAATTGGTGCCCAGTGCCCACACCGGGAATGATATACATCTTCGACATAGCACATTCTTGAATTGATATTGGTATGGAATTCCTGTCATGCGTTGCTGTCAGTTTGTTTCCATCAGAGTGTTGCCCTCCGTCCTTGTCTTGAAAATGTAAGTTGATCTACACAAAAGCCGGAAGATAACGGGTCGCATTGTACTCGGGAACGCAGGAGGCTTTATCACCCTTTCACATACCTTGAAAGAGCTCTTAGAAGGTCCACCAAGCTGTACTGTCAGCCGCTGGATATGTTTATTCAACCTCTGAGTTTGAACAACGACTTTCTCGGCCTCAGGGTTTGGAGATGGCACATTCACACTATCGTACATGACCGTCCCCAGCCTATGTACCCTCAATCACAGAGGGAAAAGGGAGAAATATTTATCAATTTTGAAAAGGTCATCGACTGCTATCGCTTCATCACCATGGGAGCTTTATCGAACTATTTGACAATTTAGGGGGCCACGGCCGTATTTCTAACCAGCACACACAGTCCATCAATAGGATCGTCAATGTCGTGTATCAATCTTTTGTTGCTTGAAGATAGTTGCAACAAACAAATAACCTGGGTAAAACACATTGGCGGCCACAAACACCTCTGCCAAGGTGGGCTGGCTTGATGAACCAGACTACGCGGGAACAACAATGTGGTCATTGTGCTCAGCTTTCTCTGTCCTGGCCATAAAAGAATCACTGGAATATTGATCACAATGATTCAGAGTACAGCCATGCTCCTTTGACACAGTTGTCTTACTTCCCGTCCGAGCGGGTAATGCGATGCTTTATCCGACTGTTGACTGTCCGCACGTTCGTTTTGGGGGGGGAAGCTAATGCTGCAAGGATTCGTTCCGAGCGTGCTTGCTGTGAAACTTTCAGATCAGTCTTGGACATAGGCTAAATCAGGTAATATCAAAATGTGGAAAAGAAAGAAAGGGCCAAGACTAACCTCCCGCTTGCTTGATCCCCTGCCAATGTGGGTTGGATGAGAGGCCCGGGCCACATACCACTACGCTTCCTCTAACCAGGAGTTCAGCATTCCTGAAAGGCTTGGGGTTGCTGGGTCATTCTCGATATTTTGTTTACTCTCCTAATGAGAAAGTACATTTGTGTTTGCTTCTCCATTGACCAGCGAGGCCACATGAAACCTCAAGCAAGTACTCCGAGGAGACTGCGCTGCCCTGCCGATCAATTGAACAACATGTCTTTGGCAAGCTCTCCCGACTATCTGTTCCGACCAGAAAATCAAGCCATGAAGATGCTGTTCCCGAACACTACCGAGAACGGCGACTCATTCGATGATTTTTTCAATGAGGAGATGTACAAGCTTGACGCAAGAGCCGAGGACAGCCCAGACCACCAGCTCGATATTGAAGACCTATTTGGAAATGAACCATCGTTTGAAGATGAGTTCAGACTACCCCCGTTCAGTGATTCACCAAAGCTCGACCACTCGCCTATCCAACCCTGGCGAGAAGGGGTCTGGTGCTTGAATCAAACCAAACAACCTAGTCCTTTGGTTGTAGAGAAAACTCGAAGGACAGAAGTCAAGAGGCCAGACCCTCTCCAAACAATGGATTTTTCCAGCCGTGATTACCGAGATTCGTTGTCACCTGCGGATATGCCTCTAATACAACAAACAAAGAGGCTTGCAACATGTCCAAATTCAACGACAGTCAATTCCTCGAACTTCATATGTCCTCCATACTCGCGAGAAGTGACCTTATCTCCAACTCCAATGTATTCACAACTTGCCATATCGCCCAAGTTTGGCCACGGTGACATCAGCACGTGGCAGCAAGATTTCCAGAATTTCAATCTGCGTCACTCCCAGGAACAAGTTTCGCAGTCACATCTTGTCTCACCATCAAGAGGTACGCGCCAGGGTGCATCGGCTCGAAACATGAACAATGCGATCATGACTCAGAATAGTTCTATCGAGATGTCAAGCCCAAACTTTGAACATGCCTATATGGCTACTAAATACCACCAAAGCGCGATTGATCCTGTCTTATTGGATCCGACACAATCATCTCAAGAAGAATATCAGCCCCACCACAGCCGTGAATCTCTACCTACCACGGAATGTCACAATTCTGTACGTTCACCACCTAGTGACAGCCTACCATCATCGAGCAGCTCGAATCATTCAAGGGGTACTACCACCCAGACTGCGAATACGAGCATTAGCATACACTCGCAGGCTTTTGTGTCTCCAACGACCATGATCTGTCATCCCCCACTACCCACATTGGCACCCGAAGAAGTCTACCCGGTCCTGGCGGCACCAAAACCTCAAAGAGTCCCTCACCAGCTCCTCCATCATCAACGTCATCATCAGACAAGCGACGGAGCTGAGACGAGCACAGTGACCAATCGACATCCTGATCTTGATCAGCGGAAGCTCCACGCGCGACAGCAGCAGCAGCAGAAGATGATGCAAATCCAAGCCAATCTTTACGACCCGCAGACGTGTTATCGCCTGGCCCCTAGCGAAGTTGGTGTCGCCATGCCATACCCAGCACCAGCACCAGCACCACAGCAAATACAGCAGCAACCCGTTACCACAAACCCGGGTCTCACCAATGCTCACACTCTCCCGATATCATCATATCCCCCTCTTCCTACTCTTCCCCCAGCCCCAGCATACTTGTTCCCCGATGGCTCACCCTTCACACCACGGAAGCAACGGCACTCGTCGTCTCGCTCGCCCTCACCGCCCCTATCACCCACCAGCACCAACATCCTCATCAGCCCCAGGCGCACCAGTCGCCACCACCGCTCTCCAACACGCACAGTGACCGACTACACGCACAGCCGGCGCAAATCGATCCACAAGTCCGGTCCCATCCGAGGCGTCACCCAACAAGAACCACCCTTGCCAACATCGACGCAGCGCGCCCGCTCCCATTCTCGTCCACCTCGCACCCCAAAGACGCCCAAGGCCTCCTGCGCCAGTGACGGCTGCGGCGGCGGCGGCGTGATGATCGACTTCGTGAACTTCACCCCGAAGGACTCGGTGAAACTGCTCAGCGACGTCGCCCCCAGCGGGAGTTCCAAGACGCGCGCCCGTCGTGAGATGCAGGCGCGCGAGAACAGGAAGAAACTGAGTGAGGCGGCGCTGAAAGCCGTGAAGGTTGCAGGTGGTGATGTCTCGGTCTTCGAGAAGGCCATCGTCATGGCGTGATCGAGACCTGAGGTGCTGATAACTCTCTTAAGTTTCCAAGGCTTCCATGTCGGCCGGCTGATAGGAGATGATCTTTCCTCATATTAGGCTTCCTCTTTGTTTAACGCACCGATGATTCCAGTTTTGTCCATCTTTTTTCAGCAGGATTCAGGGAAATGGTAGTTTGATATACCTATCTTATGTAGCTTCGAAGAAATTATGTTCAGCCGGCAAGAGGCGTTCACCGTTTGAGGCATTCACAAGTGCAGCAGCAGCAGCAGCAGCAGCAGTAGTACGCAATGATACGAGATTAAGTGTTGTCATCACCACACGAAATACCTATGACGCATTTAGGTACTGAGTATGGAGTAATTAACTTCATTTGGGGTGTCGATCCATACATTATAATACCAGAATATCTGTCCATCTCATCATTAAATTAGGGCTAACCAAGCCGTTGACCTGGTATCAATACGCTTGCTCGTGAGGCTAGGCTTATCCTTCAGGTCGTCGAATTGGCCACACCTGAATAGTGGTTGATCCAATTGAAGATCTCGGTATGCCAAACAATGCTATTTTCGCGCTTGAGCACCCTGCGAAAGAAAAGGTTAGCTATATCCTGCACTAACTACAGATCTTTGACCGTGGATTCTTGGATGGGGAGGGTTGCCAACTCACCAATGATTCTCATCGGGGAAGTTCAGGAATTTACTTGGAACGCCTCGTTCTTGCAAGACGTTGAAGAGAAAGATTCCCTCTGATACAGGGAGACGGAAGTCCAGGTCGTTATGGACAACAAAATGGGGTGTGGCCCAATTGTGGATATAGTTGATGGGGTTCCATCTCTCGAAGTTGTCGCGATTGTCCCAGAGAGTGCCATTCATCTGTGAAGTAAAACAGTATTAGCATCGACCGGTATAGTGTTGGGTTTTCAAGGGCATGACTAACATCCTGCTGGGTGAACCACAACTCTTCAGTGGCGTACTGGCCAACCATATTCGTCACCCCGTCGTGCGTTACCAAAGCCTTGAACTTCCTACCCAGATCGTGGCCCTGAATCCAGTTGGTCATGTACCCACCATATGAAGCTCCTGCCTCAATACCATTGTCAGTATCAATGTATGGGATATTTGCATCAACATATTCCCAGACGGCCACAAGGTCCTCATAGGGATAGCTTCCCCAATTGTTTTGGATAGCATCCTGGAACACTTGGCCAAAGCTGTTACTTCCAACAGGATTTGGCGCCACCACGACGTAACCCTGATCAGCCCAAACCCTGAAATTCCACCGCGTGCTCCAAGTATTGAGATGAGCAACTTGAGGTCCTCCGTGGACAATGTATGCAAGGGGGTATTTCTTGCTTGGATCAAAACCTGTTGGAGTTACGACAAACGCTTGGACCTCAGCGATGCTGCCTTGTACGAAGATCTCGGACACGTCCTGAGGGCCTAGGCCTGATAGCTCCTCGTCGATCTCATTGGCGCGTAGAAGATCTGCGACGAGCGTCCCATTTGGTGAGATGACATAAACATCGCGGGACGACCAGATTTTGGCGTCGGATACGAGGATGTTTCCGTCAGCCAGGACGTTCACTGACGCCAGGGCTCCTTGGTCAGTGATATTGGTGGGCGTAAAGCTTGCAGATGCAGATAATGGGACTTCGAAGACCCGATTGTAGCCACGATCTGGCGCGCCAACGAACAGGGAAGATCCATCAGGGGTCCATGAAATGTGATCTGGACTTCGATCCCAATTTCCAGCTAATGAGGTGATGTTGAAGTCGCCACCAGTGACGTCGGCAATGTAGAGAATGTTCCTATCAGACTCGTAAGAAATGCCATTCATCTGGGCATAGGCTAGTTTCTTGCTATCCGGGCTGAAGGTAGGTGCTGACGTAGCACCTCGAGCATCAGGAGGAGTTGAAGCCCCAGAGAAAGCATTGATCGGGACAGGCTCGGTTGAGCGGTTGTGGGGGACCAAGTATAGAGTGGATGATGTGAAGTTCGCTGCTGGTAGATCGATATTCTTCGTGTTGAAGACGACGAGACTGCCATCAGGGGAGATATCGTACTCGGACGAATCGTCTCCAACCACGCTGGGGCTTTCCGCCACAGTGGCATTGGCTAGACCATGAACCAAGTTTGTTAGATTCCCTGAGAAGGAGAACTCATCACCTCCAGTCAATGTTCCTGAAAAGACATTCTTGTTACGCTCAGAGCGCCACGTGTCCCAATGACGAACATAAATACTGCTGTAAATCCTTGCAGTGGTAAGAGACTCTTCCGCCAGTAACTCATTGTATGCTGTACCGTTTGGGTAGGCTTCTACGTTGAAGATGAAGTTGATATCACCAGAAGGAGTGGTTGCCGCTTTCAATCCAGAGTAGGCCGCGGGGAACGAGGCAACGAGATATCTGTTGGCATATCAGAAAAGCAATCAAGACCACGCGACTGCCATACTCACGCATCATCAATTGCGTTAACATCACCAGCGTAGAGGCTGACTCCCCCATCATCTTCCTCATTCGTTCCATTGAGGTAAATGATGCTGGTAGCGTTTGGACCAGCGAATATGATTTCGGAGATGTCTGATCCATTGTAGAGAAGTGAGATCTCGCCGCTGGTCAAGTTCAAAGTATTCCAGACGGTCGTTGCCTCGTGCGCATCCCAGTCATAAGTCGTCGAAGTAAATACTCCGATGCTCTGATTGAGTGATTAGTCTTGTTTAGAAGTGAATTCAAGTTGCCTTACACCAGATGGATCAGGAATCACAGGACTCCTTCTCGGAGCAGCGAGCATCAACCTGTTCCTGGCATCAGTACGTGCCTAAGCGACTGTTGCTAGATGAGGAGTGTGACGAACTTGGGAGTGATCGCATGTGCGACTGGTAGAGAAACCATGGCTGCAACTGCAGCTCGACGCATGTTTGTCCTTATGATAGCTGTCCTGGATTTCAAATATGCGGATGTAGAACACAAGCTAAACCCGCGGGCGAAGGCGATCAATAAATCTTTCCCCAGGGCTCATGGGACAGCTTGTGCTTCCAAAGCTGCTGATGCCGTTCCTCGAGCTCTCCACTCAACCCTCCACGAGGACCGCAACTAGCCGGTATAGTTCCATGGGCGACATGCTAGATCAAGCAAGCACCCGTTTTCAAGTGCACTGTTTTCAATGCGGAGCACTGCCAAAAGCAACATAGGTTCACAGTTACATTGATTACTTGTGAAAAGACGCCAATGGTATGAGTTGTAGCAAGGGATCCAGCAGGGGAGCATTGAGGGCAGATTGGTGAATGGTCCATTGGCAAGATATGCCAGGCACAAAAACTGCGTCATTGGCGATGGTAGAAGCACCACACGCTGGAGCTTGAACCCTTGTTTTCTTGGGAATCCTCATGCTTGTCGAGAATTCATAACCTCCACATCGACAATCAGGCGACGATAGGAATGACTTCCTAAGCGAGAAGGTGACTTGAGCGAGCGAGGGCGTCAGTGGTGCCTAGAAAAGCTCAAGCATTTGGCGTATACTTGGCAGCAGTCTGGGTGCACTTTGGGTATAACAAGATGCTCTACAATGCAACCTTACTAGGTCCAAGTGGCATGCAATTCCTTGGATAGATATCGCCATCCTCCGTTGGAGGCTAATCGGGAAATACTCCTACAGGTGTTGAGGAGCTGCCGATCCCGGTGAGGCCCAAGTTCTTGGCTTGGATGGCGATGTTTTGTGGATAAACTCTTCCACCGAGCAAATGCAAATTAAATGTTCATGGGGTTGGCTTTCGTAAGGCTCCCAGTCATCAGGAGGCCGGATGGGGAACAAAAAGGTTACTGAGTCTTGTATGAGGCACTTCATCTGCTCGTGCAGGTACCATGTTCAAGCCCAATGAATACTCCGTAGCTAAGGAATCAACCGAGCCCAACGACAGTCCCGCCAGCCACCCGAAGCAGTTGTCGATCTGGTGCGTAATAGAAGTCCTAATGTGGCACCCACCCAGCACTCGCCTAAGTAAGGGAGATAAGGATAAGGATAAATGTATTTCCGGAATTTGGACAGTATCTGCTTTGGCGGCACCCTCTTGGGGAGGAAGGCTCTGCTCTGTGGCAACTGTGGCACCAGAGCGTAGGTACGATTTGCATTTACAAGGTTGAGCTTCCTGCCGACTTGCCAGTGCGCCACTGAATCACCAATTAGTACCTCTTACTCATGCAAGTGATCCTCAGACAAACTCTCACCAAACCACTGGCTTAATCTCTCCTGACCAGAATCAGTACAGTACCACCCAACCTTATCTAGGCCCGCTGGAGGAGGGATCGATGGAGGGCACGAAACTAAACATGCCCGTTTTGACACAATCTGCTGTCTCTGATATATGCGAAATCTCCAGATTTCTCGCGTATCCTCAGATCACTTCTCTTAGGTCTTGCCCACCAGTCGACGTGCTTGTCCTCTGCATGAACGCCATTTTGCCAATCGTTGAAGAAGTCTTCTCCGCGATTGAATCTAGACCAAATTTAACAAAAACCTTGGTTCTCTCTGGTGGTGTAGGTCACTCTACGCGCCATCTATATGAAGCTATCCGCAAAAGCAAGTACTCCGACCTCTTTCCTAAAATAAGCGGCCTTCCTGAATCGCAAGTGATCGTGCACATGCTCAAAGATTACTATCCGCGTCTCAACGAACTCTTCGAATCGAAGGTTGTCAACCTTATCGTTGAAGATAAATCCACCAACTGTGGTTCCAACGCGATTGAAACCAGACGGGTGCTTGAGCGCGAGAATGTTCCTTCGCGCTCTTTCGTCATCGTCCAGGACCCTACCATGTCAATACGTACTGTCGCTTCCTTTAAGCATACATACGCCAATTCCACACTGCCGCTTACCTTCTATGGCTGCCCAACTTTCATTCCTGTTCTTGCAATTGAAGAAGAAAGCCAGCTGGCAACTTTCAGTGTACCGGGCATTGATGCCTCGGGCCTATGGGGAGTGCCCCGTTTTCTCGATCTTCTCATGGGCGAGATCCCTCGCTTGAGAGATGACACAAATGGCTATGGTCCCAAAGGGAAGAACTTCATTTCACATGTGGATATTCCAGACCAAGTGGAAGGCGCTTGGGCGAGATTGAAAGAGGTCCTAAGTACTTCCAGGTAATTGGCAGTTGATGCCTTTTTCCATTTCATCCTTGTTCCTTGGGCATCCGAGCAAATTGTCCGCCGTCCATGGCACAACCCCAGCATTACTTCCTTCCCACACAATTCAGCAAACCACGACCTGGCGTTTCCCACACGATTGCCATGTTTCTTCTCACATTTCCAAGTTTACGTTGCCTCTCCGAATCCATGCTCCCGAGAAAGATTGCCCCTATGAATCCCACCACCCAGGATTTCCACGCCCACTTTGGCCCTCATACTTCGATCTTTTGTGCAATCCACATTCTTTGATCAAAACCCGCAACGTCCGATGGCCCAGATCCTCACATGGTTTGTTGTTCTTGGACAGCTTGCAGAGAGCTATCTTGTCCAATACTGAGCCCTTGCAGCCGTAATTAGGACAATGCACATTCTGTCGGGTTGATTCGCACATAACTTTGGAGCTGGTTCTGCGTATTTGATGAGTAGAAGTACTGTCGCTACTTGGGGGCACGGGGATTACTCTAATGGAACAGCTTCAGCAGCTGGATGAGGGGAGGAACTTGGTGATGGGGGGGTTTGACGAGTCAAGGCTGAGGAAAGACTGCTTATATGAGGAACGTCAGATGCAGCAAACATACTATGTATGTTCGATCAGAAAGGATTAGCAAACATTTTTTACAGTCAATCCAAGATTTGAGTTGGATAGAACATCACAGCTTACGCAGGGAGCACCTCGATTGCCCTTCTCACATCAATTGAAGAAGTTGTCCTTCGCATATCTGGGGTCCGGGTCTGACTTCTCTCCTTTCCATGCAATTGAATCCGATTATTCATCTTTCCTTCACCACTAGCCTTCCAAAATCTGCGATGAGCCATTGTCACACCGATCAAACAAGCAAAAGGCGGATAGCTGCATACCAGTCCAGGGGGGCCTAACGTCGGGGTATTCACCATGTCCAGCTCTATCACCATCAACATAGGCCATCCAATCCTCCGCAACCATATCGGAGTCGGCCGACTTCATTCCAGCCACGGCCTGCTCAAGAAATATCCATCCATGTTTCATCCTAAAGACCGCCCCTGGCTCTAGAGCAGATGACTGTCGTAATGCACTGCTATTGGTCCCTTTCAAATACAGCTAGGTAGCTACCCAGAGCCAAAACCAGCGAATTGCGACAGCACCAAGTATCTACCCGATGCAGAACGCATCAAGCAAGGAATATCGCATTCGCCGATGCATCTACCACGTCTTTCTTTTCTTCGATTGCTCTCATCCGACGAGTTTCATTGTTCTAAAACTGTCGAAAAAATATCATCCCAGGTGGGATGGGACTTCACAATACATACATCACAATGATATAGATCTGCCACCTTCGGTATAATCGCGATGCGTGCTTCGGCGAATAGAATGTGCTTCGGCAACGCATCAGATAACGCTCAGGTAGATGGTCAAGGAAGAATGAGACCAGGACAATGCCCCCTTGCAAAAAAAGGCTAGTTGGTATTGACTCCTGTTTGCAGTCGTGGTAAGAATTCTGAATTAAACCTAGTTCGCTAGGTAGTCTCTCCTCTTCTAATATGCATAGCCCATCCTGGACAAAGGTAAATCCGTTATCGATAACAGTATTCCCATCAAGGGGAAAAGAAGAAAAAGTAAAGGGGTCTTGGGGTTGAAAAAAAGCCATATTTGTCGTCAACTTGCAAAGCTCCTGTAATAAAGCAACCCCGAACTTCCACATGCAGTTTATGCTTCGGATATTCATTCGGCTTCACCGACCCTCAACGTCACATATACGCACATAAGCATGGACCGTCAGATCCGCAGGGCTCAGTCACCAGGATTATCAATGAAAGCCCCCCCCCCCACCTTGTCGTCTTCTTTCCACAGTGAAATGTTGGTTCTGATACCATTCTGAGTCCTGACATCAGACAAATCACCAACACCACCTGTTACACTGATCTCTATCGCAATCTTGTGTTCCAGATCTCCCATTGCCATTTTCTTGTCATTGCCTGACTTTCTGTGTGGATTTCGCAGCTTCGATCATCTCAGCTCTCTTGGCCTCTTCAAGCTTTTCAATGGTTTCGTTCCTTCTCCTGATTGCGGTCTGGGTGCAAGTGACGAACCTGCGGTTTGTGACGATGGCGCAGACGAGGCCGAAGACGACGAAGACGCCCAGGATGATGTACACCGCAATCGGACCATGTTGGCCTGATTGGAAGTTTCCGGATTTGCCACTGGTGTCAATGAGATTAGTGGTGGGCTTTGAAGGGGTGTCGGTGTCGGTGTTAGTTGTGAAGGTGCTCTGGGAAACGATAAGCGAGGGTGATGGTGAGAGTGTGGTGGAGATGGGGTTGAAAGGAGAAGTAGAAGACAAGGTTTGCATTGTTGTTTCTGGACTCTGAGGATGGTTCGTGGAGCTTTGTGCTGGGCTATAAGACGGATGCTCTGTGGAATACCATGGGCTCGTTGGTGTTCCTATATTTGGGTTGTCTCCTCCGACTGTCGCCGCCAATGATGACTCTGGTGGAACGATGATCACACTTTGCGATGTGGTGGGAACATAAGACGTGCCACCTGGCCCCGAGCAGATAATGATGCCCTGAGCTCCAATGCAGCCGCTCGCGTCGGTCGTCAACGAGCTGATGGAGGCTGCGAACATTCGGGTAGGTACTGGCTCAGTCTGGAAAGTTGTCCAGTCAGGCCGAGCATGGAAAGGGATATCCAAGATTGATGATGGTCCGAACAATCCGTGTAGGCCTCCCCCCAGTGGCGGCGGACTGTCGGGCTGGAATAGTGGAGGAGAGGGATCCTCGTGGAAGGCCATGATGGATGGATATTGAGAAGAACTTGGTTGACCTGTGGTTCCTTGCTAACTAATGAAGCAGGACATAAGTTGTACTGAACAGCTGCTTGATTGAGAAAAGATTTGGTGGTGCGAGAGGCAGTATGCGAAAGTGTGACGGAGCGTGTGTCAAGGGCAAGGAGAAGACAAAGACAGCAAGATGGTGAAGAGCTAAGTGAAGTATAAGTGAAACATGAGTGAAAATTGAGAGAGGCTGGATTGAAGCGAGGATCGAGGTGTGGGTATCTATGTGAACAACAGGTGCAAAGGGAAGGAAGTCGCCACGCCACCAATCGCAAATTTGTGAGTTTGTCAAGTGGGCGGAAGGAGCTGTCGAACAGAGGCAATGCCAATTCTCCTGCTGCTCCTTGTCCTATCTTTACTCTGCCCTTCTCAGCCTCCAGGCGCTCGCTACCGGACTTTTGGATGGGCTTTTGCCTAGTGAAAGGTGAAGAAATACCTCTGGGCCACCTCGATTGATTAGATATAAAGTGTCGCTGTCCTCGTCGGTGAATACTGAGTTGACTTTAGCACTTGACCTCTCATGAATCCTGCTCCAATGCTACATCTGTTGGTGTTGCACCTACAGGTCTATCGTCGTGTGATTGACCTGCGCTAGAAGGGTCGTCTATTCGGTCAGTGTCACCAATCCTGTCTGTGCCTGAGCCAGACCCTTGTTGAGGCGCTCTCAGAGGAGGCTCCTCTTCTGTATCCATCTGCAGGAGGAATGTCTCCCACAGTTCAATTAACTACATCGCATCGTTAGCCCTTGGTTCAAGGCTTCAAGCGGATCAAGTACTCACCTCTTTTTGAGCTTCAACGGCTCCCTCAAGGAAGGTCTCTACTCCACTCTTGAAATCCTCAACCTTCTCTCTCTCAAATCTTTCCAATTCACCCCTCATCAAACGACCCATATCCTCAAATAGTAATCTCGCTTGATGGGCCTTCTTTTCTGCATCGCTCACGCCTGCTCCCACTTCGTTCAACTTATCTTGCTGACTTTTGCCCTGCCTCATAAGCTTGTCGTGAGCGCTTCTGCGTTTGGCCAGCTCGCTTTCGGCGGCATGCCACGAGTGGAATGCTTTCTGTCGTTGTGAGAATGCTTGCTTTACACTGCCAATCAAGCGGATGTATTCGTCAATCGTAATACCCAAGGTTAGCACATCTTGTTGAGCTTGGCGCTCGTATAGCTCCCGAATTCGCACTTGTACGTCTGATAGCGCCTGCAGGGGTCCGGAGAAGACAGGCGAAAGCTCAACTTGGGCCAGGTTTCCTAGCGAAACGGCGAATTCTCCCGCCGCTTCAGCCAAACCTTTTCGTTGAGCTACCACAGTGTCTATAGCCTTCATCAAGGCCTTCAATTGACTTTCGAGTGCATCAAGATAAATTCTTCGGTCGTGGAACCAATCATCATGTTCAACGAACTTTCCGCTCGATCCGCCAACATTGATTCCGAGCGAACTGAACATGCCCTTATTCTGGCCAAGGTCTGGCTCCCGATTTTCCTTGTTCTTCACATCGATATTGAAAGACTCGCTTTCGAGAAAGATCTTGAGATCAGCATCGTGATGTAGAATTGGATGACTTGCGATTTTATTCAGCATTCGTTCCAATGCCTGCCGTCTTGATTCAACAAAATTGGTATCAAATCGACCGACCGCTTGTTTCTCCGGCGGCGGCGGTACCACCACTCCAGGGTTGTTGTTGTGGAGGGAAGTGTACAGCCATAAGAAATCTCGATAGCGCCTGGACACGGCAAACTCGGGAACTTTGTAGGCCTTCGAGGTTGTCTATTCAAATGTGAGCGAGTACTTCCGTCACATCCCCACATTCAACTATACCTTTGTGCGAACTTGGTACACGATATGACTGCTAGTCAGGTCTCCAACCTTGTGAGGGTCTCCCACCAATATTTCGAATGTTGGCTTTGCAGCCTGTTCGACACTGACACTAGGCTGCGCCTGTCGAGAGACTCCGGGAGTCTGTGGCTGCACTGGAGGAGGTCCCTTGGTTCTACCCACTGGAAGGGTGGTATCTTCGAAGTCTGAGCTTGGAAATCCCGGAGAAGTCGCGGAGACTGGCCGGGTGGTTCTGGCATTGAGCTCCTTTCTCGGAGGCGTCGGGCCTTGGTCCGTAGATATTGAGGAGGAAGTGGCAGGCGTAGGGTCTGCGCCCAGAGGACCTAGCGGATCGAAAGCATCGTCCACAGCCTCGAGCTTCGTCGGTTGGACTTCGATTTTGCGAGCGGGAATCTTTCTCGATGCGGAAGATCGTGGCCCACTCGAGGCTGGTTTCGCTGCCGTCGTTGAGCCTGAGGGAAGTATAAATAAACATATAATGATTGGGACTCTCAGTGTATCACGTACTTGTGAGACTATTGTCTTGGGTAGAGCTGGGGATTGACTCTTGGGGTGTGTCTGTTTTTGATTGAGATGGGACGTCTGCTGACTGATTAGTCTATATCCAAGAAGCGCATTGAGGTTATCTAGTAGTTACCGTCCCATGGGGAGTCTATATCCATGTTCGCAGATGTAGAGATCCCTACCAGCTTCGTGGAGTGTGGCAGTTTCAACTTGGCTGGTATGTAGTATGCCTGTTCATCAATGCGGAGAACTGCAGTGGCCGTTGGAAAGGCATCACAGTCGGCTGCACTACTGGGAGTATGATGTGCCGTATCTTGGCAGCCGCCACCTGTACGGTACCGCAAATGTATTTCGGATGGACATCGTTATCACCACGAAATTACTGATCACTGACCTATCGGATGATTGTTACATTTTTTTCGTAAGACGAAGTACGGAGTACTACTTGGTACCTAATATGTTAACCAAAAGGCGCAATAATGATTGCCCATTAGAAATCCTCTCAAGATTTACGACCTATCCTAGAAGGAAGTCAAAAAGTTCATAATACAGCACATGTTCCTTCTCCTAGACACATACAAGCCTCTCCTATTGTTTGACGGTGGGTGACCAGGCGTCTGCATCGATTTGTTTTCTCTACAATTTCTCACTAATCGTCCAACTCGCCACTGAACAAAGATCCTGTGCTTATCTCAACAAGTTTAGGTCTCTACATCTGCGATGGACGAAACCGTCCCCTTACTTCGCGACGAAGCGCTAGATGTCCCGATCAAACCTTCGAGCAGTGACTCTGATATAGTCGACTTTGAACCCAAAGGCGACCCAGAAAATCCCCGAGACTGGCCAAATTCTTACAAGTGGGCTGTGGTCGCTTTACTGGCGTTCATGTCATTTACGGTGTGAGTTGCCTACATATATCTACGCTCTTTGTCGCTGCAACATTTGAACCCACTAACTCTTCTCCCAAGCACATTCACCTGCATTTCCGTTGTGCCTATCGCCAACCGTATGATCTCTGATCTAAACGGTGGCGAATCTCAAAAATCCGCCAGCGTACTGCTGGTAACCATCTGGGAACTCGGCGAGGCTGCGGGCCCGTTGTTTATTGCACCTTTATCTGAGGTTGTGGGACGATTCCCTGTTATAAATGCCTGCAATGTGCTCTTCATCTTTGCGACAATCCTGGCTTCAGTTAGCCAAAGCACCTCGCTTCTAATCGGGGCAAGGGCCTTGACGGGTCTTGCTGTGGCTACTAATGTGCTGAACCCTGCCATTGTGGGAGACATCTTTATCGAGGAGCATAGAGGTTCTGCCATGAGCCTCATTATGCTCGCACCATTGGTCGGAGGGGCCATTGGGCCCGCAATCAGCGGTGCAATTGCTCAGGATCTAGGGTGGCGGAAGGTCCTGTTGATGTCCGCCATTTTATCAGGGGTGGCTGAAGTCCTGTTTCTTCTTTGCTTCAAAGAGACCTACAAGGTTGCGATACTTAGGCGTAGGGTCGCCAAATTGAGGAAGGAAACCGGCGTGGCCACGTTGCGGTCAGTCTTTGATGCCAAAGAGGAAGACAACTCGAACAAATTCCGCGACTCCATTATGCGGCCCTTGCTCGTCTACATGGACTCGAGTGTCCTGCAAGCAATTTCAGTGTTTGGTTCACTGATATTCACATATTTCTATATCCTGAGCACAACTCTCCCAGATATCTTGATCGACATATACGGCTTATCACCAGCCTTGACCGGCGTCTCTTTCATGTCCTTCAGTAAGTCTCACTTCCCACCCAGCCTTGCCCACACGTCCTTATTCCTGACCTTTTGATCCAGGTGCCGGTTCAATCTTCTCCATTCTCGCCTTGAACCTCTACCTTGATCGGATCTTCATCAAGCTCCGCAATGCTAACAAAGGGGTCGGTCTACCGGAATACCGCCTTCCATTAGCCATCATCGGCGCCTTCACCATGCCACTCCTGATTGCGCTCTTCGGCTGGATCGCCGAGCTCCACCTGCCGTTACCGTGGCTCCTCCTCACACTAGGCTTGATTGGAAACACCACTATGCTTGGCTTCCTGCCCGTCACAGCATACGTCGTGGATGCAAGCAAACTGTACGCCGCCTCTGCCATGACCGCCCTGATCGTGACCAGATGTCTGATCGGCACATTCTTGCCCCTGACCACGGCGCCGTTGGTGAGGAAATTCGGCTACGGCATGGCCTTCACGATACTTGGTGGTGCCAGTCTTGTTCTTGCACCTATACCCGTGGTTGTGTTCAGATACGGCGCGAAATGGCGACAGAGCTCCAAATATACTAGAGAAGATGCAGATGATTAACAGACCAGCTAGGAGGAGTTTGCCCCTGAACTGAATACGACCGAGTCTTGCATCCTCCCGCTCTCAGGCGGGATTTATTGGACATATACTGGCCGCTTTTGTCAGCAGCCCAAGATTCTCTTTGCCTTAAACATACATTGTACGTACGCCACATACATATATACCTGGTAGATAGGATGAACAATAGATGATGACGTCTAGAACTGTCAAACTGATATACCCAGAAACGAGGCTTTATCGGAAAATAATAGGCGCTACTGGTAGTGACTCAACCTTGGACGGACAACACCAAAAATGGAATGCTACTTCGGCCTGCGAACTCAGCCATTGAGGCACACCCGGGGTTCTCCTATCTCCTTCCGTTTCTGCAATAGTATGAGTGTATATACATCGCCGGCTACCTGGGTAGGATATAACTTTCATATTCCTTCCGATCCTCTCAAATTCGTGAAGTGTGACCACTATCGACCACAATATTGTTGACTGGCACAATTATTCCGTCTGTTCGTTTTCTTTTCGGCTTTGCAGGGCCATCCTGTAATTCATCGGGTTGTAATAGTAGCTCGGCGATATAGATTAGTTCTCTTCGCCGTGTGTCACTGATGGTCAGAGCTATGTGCTTGTTTTGCTGCCAATTCCATCCACCCCCAAGTAAAACTCTCCGGGAAGACTTCTCCATATTAGAGGATGTGAGTCTAGGTCTTTCACGCGAAGAAGTCATTTACCTCTCTGCACTTCCCAAGGTAAATATTTCAGGGATTGAGCTGGAATTCGCAACTTAGGTTAGATTTTGCTCCAGCCAAACTCAGCAAAATCAGTATAACTGAAGATGAAGTCATTCAACTTGAGTTTCCCAATATACCGCTTCCCACCGACAAAAGCCAGCAGCCAGTCCCGCAGCAACACGCGTCGAGGCTCGGGCATGTATTTGACGATGTTGGAAATACCACAGGCATGCCAGTGAACGTGCTGCATGTTGAGTCGATTCAAAGCCTGCAGGGCCGGACCAGCCGTCATACGGGGTTTCATGTCACGGAAATTTTGCAACATGATCCACAGGAGGTCTGCAATGGCTTGGTCTTCACCCAGATTGTTTTGGATCAACATGTCCTCGATCCAGCTCGCGTAGCCTCGTGCGGCTGTCACGACGACTTGAAGTTTCGGGGCGCCGGGTGCATGTTTTTTGCCGCCAAATTGGACGTGGAGGTTGGCGATGACGCATACCAGGATTAGGAGACATCGCATTTGCAAAGCGGCCTCGTTGATATCCCCATATGCGCCAATTATTCTCCCGGCAGTGTCGCGCGAGATAAACTCACGAAGACGACTTTCCAATGGGACAAACGCGGTTCTCGAGTTGATAGGTAATAGTTGTTGGTCTTTCCAGATACGATCCACTTCGTCGACAAGGGTGGTCAACCAGCTCAACCGTTCGGTGGCATCCTCAGTGCTCCACATAAAACTCGCCCAAGGATCTGCATAGATCCCTTCAAACCAGAGTGCTTGTTCCTCTCGCAAGCGATCGTCGAGTCCATCCCCTATCCCGATCTGTTTGAACAGATCTCGAGCGGCTTTGAAATGCATGAGCGCTTTTTCACGGCTTCCATACCGTTGTTCGAAAGTGGCCAGACTGATGACCGAGGTGAGTATCTCTTTGACATTTGCATCGGTGCCACGGGAGACATTTTCTCTCAGAATCGTTACCGCTTCAGCCTGATGTTTTGCAGCTGCGAATTGTAGATGTCTGCGGGTCGTGCCGGCAGCCCATCGGTTCATCCGGAGTTGATGTAAGGCTGAGCGCGCCATGAGGATGTGAAAATGAGTAGTCGATATCCCAGCTTGATATTCCCAAGATCCTTTCATGCTGACTTTTACGCTGGGCGACAAAGCATAGGCTGTCTGCCAATAGCTTTGCTGGCCATAGAAATGAAGTAGCTGGTTGGTAACGCCATCAACCTCTATGGGCAACGTCCCAAATGGGTCAATCATACAAGCTGAGATGGCATTTCGCCAGATAGGGTCGACACTTCTTACAATGTCGCTTCTCTGGCTTGAAGGGGCATTGGAGGCTGTGCTTTTGAAACCGGATGTAGATGGCTGAGATTGTCGCTCATAGTAGTCTTGGTCTATGAAGTCAACATCTTCATCTCCAAGGCCGTTGGAGAGAGCTGATGCTGACGACCCTCCCGAGTCAACTGTCATCAGCCCATCCTCCGACATACTGCGAGCATCCAGCGTTGTCGCCAAACCCTAACAGTGCAATATAGACATCGCCACACAGCTCAAGTATGGCGCTCTGCTGATTCTCGGTAATTCGTCAAAAGTACAGGCAGAAAGCAGTCCACGGGGGGTCAGCATTCCGGGGTTGTGATGAAAAGATCCGAGGTCGCGTCCAAAAGGCTAGCCTTTGACGGGGTTCAACGGTCAACTGGATGGTGGTCCCACGGGTGTGTGTGTTGGTTCCAGCTGCCCCCCAGTGGAGCCCCTTAAGTTGCATTTTCCTGATCTTATTCAAGCCGGGATTGGAAGAAGATGCCAGGGTTATAATCAGTCTAGGCTCGAAGAACACCTTTTGGGATGGTTGGTTCAACCGGCCGAACAAGGAAGGAATGAATGCTAACTTGTTCGAGCTCGGGCTTCGCAGCCGCCAAGTCATTTGACGAATCAAAGCAAAACAGGTATCGTTTTTTCACGTGAAGTAAGTAAATTGAAGTTTCACATTCTAAGGGGGATCTACAATGAATTGCATGTCAATGAGTGGCATAATTTCCATATATCTAGTGCGGTTTTCCGGCCTTTTTGCAACCGACGCTTTACAACCTCGTTCTTTGTATATGGATCAAGACAACAAAGCTGCACGCTCTCCGTCGGTGACTGCCGGAGGGGGCCGGCCTGAAGGATTCGGGGACCTGAATTCTCATCCAGTCAGAAAACAAACCCGTTGTGTGTGGCAGGAGGGGATGTAAGTGTCCTAGCAAAGCGTTCAACTAGTGAGGCGAAGTACCTACAAAGGCCGCCACACTCCTCATACATGAATCGAGTTAAGGAGGTTGCTGAAAATGGGCGTTTCAAACTGAGTGAAGTGCTGCATTGATTTTCGGCTTCTCGTCCAGTTTTCCAAGTGGTCGGCTCCTGCTTCAGTTGGTATCACACATGAATCCGATACCATTATAATTATTCGCAGCCCTAATAGGGATCTTGGAGGATTGCATCGTGCTGACATAAAGTTGATCGAATCGAGTTTAGCCTATGCCCTCCAGAAGGGAGCAGTTGGGGCCAGAGGATTGCAGGACGACTGTGTCAAACTCATTTATAGCCCTGATGGTAATGGTGATGATGGTGAGATGTTTGTCTGTGGGTGATTTATACTGTTTGGGGTGGAGTGAAGTCGGACAAAAGTGGTCAGTTGCCCTTGAATATCCTTTCAAAGATTCCTAGGTAGTTGCGGCTGGCTGCATTGAATCTGGGCAGGAGCAATTATTCCCGGTCTTCCACATTCAGAGAGAACGGGTGGTTGATAAAATCATGGAGACAATTGCATACTCCCAATCCAGCCATTCATTCGACGCTGATCCATACCGAACAACGCTAAGGTATCCCACGATGTTGAACTCACATTCAAGAAGAGAGTATGATAATATGCCCAGTGATTTTTTGAGCACGAACTTACCAACAAGGCATCTTGGTGACAGTTTCAATGTCGGACACAGACGTGATAGAATCATCGATGCAAGCTCAACCGTTGTGACCGAACACATTACGACAAGCATTTCAACACTCGACCTGCGGGACGACCCCGTTCACAAGAGGTGGTACAACAGGGACAACCACCACACATACTCAGGAAACGAATATTCAAGCGGTGGAAGCCGGGAACTCCGATATCCCCCAGCACATACCTCTCGGGATGTCGAGAGTATTGGCATCGAGGCCGAAGGCGCAGGGCATAATAACCATCGCGGCATCGCGGACTTCGAGTATGACCATGAACACGATGAAAATCAATATGAAATCACGATCTACGAGGATGATGGTACGATTGAGTACGTTGTTGAGGAGGTTGAACCGGGTTATGACCATGAAGAGACTTCAGAGGTTGTGGTCGAGTTGGAACTGGATGAAAGCCATGAGTACGACCATGGGGATGCGGAATATCAACATGGGGATGATGGCATGTATTCTCATGATCAACTGGGAGAGATGTACGACCTCACTGGAGCCATTCACCATACCCAACGAGATTTCCATTCGCTCGGCTATGATCATGATGAGGCACTTGGGTCAAGCGCACGAGTAGATTTTGGTTATGAGAATCAGAGCGTCTTCGATCTCACAGGTGATGAGGAAGACTACGATGGCAATGGAAATTGGTTTGATGGTGCTGAGGAGGGTGAACACGATTATGGAGACGATGATGGAGTTGATTATCAAGGTGACGGAAACAGTTTCGACGCTCTTGATTATGGCGAAGAGGACTATGGGGATGATTACGCCGAGTATGACAATGATGATTATGGCGACGATGACTATGATTAGTGGCGATGGTAACCACAGAGACCACAGCTGTCTCGGAAGGTTGAGGAGATATCCCAGCCTCCTACAGTATGGACTGGAGCGGCCTCATTATGCGAGAGCAGATGTTGACGCGTCATGGCCTCATTCTTCAGAGCCTGATCATCCCAGCCCCGTCAAAGAGACAATCAGAATAGACCCGTCGAGTACTCTTCTCTACAATAAATTTCCTCCCACAGTCATTGCTACCATTTCCAGCCTCCAGTCCCTCCGACCCATTGAATGACAATCACAATCACATCTCACCGCACTCACTGATCCTAACATCCTGGACTGGTCTCTCCCCCGAGCCCCGTCCACCAGCCCCCGCTGTCCTCGCATTCTCAATCATGCGCACGATCTCCATACCCTCTGCGACCTGCCCAAAGACAACGTGTTTCCCATCGAGGAACGGTGTCGGCGCACAGGTGATGAAAAACTGACACCCGTTGGTATTGGGGCCGGAATTCGCCATCGACAGTAGCCCCGCCGAGGTATGCTTGTGCGTGAACGACTCGTCCGCGAACGCCGCGTTGTTGTAGATTGAAGTCGAGCCTGTGCCGTCGGAGTTCAGGAAGTCACCGCCTTGGACCATGAAATTCTTGATCTAGAAATCGATCGGTTAATCGAAATCAAAATAACGCTAAAGGGTGTCTGGAGGACATGGCCGTGCAGCACACATACCACTCTGTGAAATTTACTCCCCTTGTAACCCTGCACTCTCCCGGTAGGGGTCTTGTGCTCGCCGGTGCAGAACTGGCGGAAATTCTCGGCGGTCTTGGGGACTGTGTTGGCGAAAAGATGAAATTTGATGCGACCTAGTGGTTCACCTGTGGATGTAGAAGAAATGGACAAAGTCGTTAGCATGGCTTCCATTGACTCCCCATATGAGATCAGGCATTTCCATCATCGGGAAGGGGACGGTGTTGTCGTTATTGAGAGACAGTTTCTTGTTTCGCCGCACTTTTCAGTCTTGACGGAGGTGGGCTGTCCAAATCTTCCATTTGTTCCGTCTTCGGAGCACATTGGATTTTTGAATACAAACACACGCAGTGTTCCCCTCGGCGATAATTTCAAGGACCACGTCGTAGTCTTTCGAAGTGTGCATAACATGAGATTGGGAAAGGTGGGCAAATCACCTACCCCCAAGAGTGATATCAAAAAACACAATCGGCTCTCCCTCGCCCGGCTTCGGAATTGGGATTCTCTCGCTGGCCATACTTTTAGTTAAATCACCTGAAATAAGGTAAGCCGAAACCCCCTTTGTTCAAATGAGCGCTTGTCCAGTTAGGAACAGAAAGTGGGTGAAGGAATGGACGAAGAAGAATTTAGTGACTGAGTCGGGAATTGGCTGGATGGAGTCAAAGAATTTTTATATTTGGAGTTGGGGCAAGGCTGAAACACGCCCGTATCTGGAGGGGCGGACAAAGCATTCAATCCGGAAAACCAAACCAGGTTAATATCACAACGCCTCCGGAGAAAGATATAAATTATCAAATTCAAATTCAGGAATGCATTAAACCTGTTATAAAGCTACAAATCATACTTGGGTATTCATCAAATCTAGTTGCATCAATTAGATTTCCTTACTCCAGATTGCCTTCTTTGAAAAATCTCCAAACCCTGCGATTCAAAACCAATACCTAGTGTGAGAGAATCTCCTGCTTTTTCTCGTCCCTTTTCCAGAATTTGAATCCTTTAGTTTTGCGCTTTGGCTCGCCTGTATCCAGTGGAGGTGGCACTATATATGGAATTCTTCGTGATGCCAACTCCTCCGGCGAGAGTATTGTATCATACCACTTGGACTCGGGTATCTCACCAATCTTCGTGCTTGTCGTCAAGAATGTTGCTGTTGATATAGGACGTGGCTTGGTCTTGGCAACAGGTCTTATATGTGGTGCCTTCTGTAGGCGATTGGAACCTTCCCCTTGTTGTAGATGATGTCCAAGAGATTGAGAGGAGACAACCATGGCATTGGGTAGTCCGTGGAGGTGTGGGTCTTCCTCTGATGCCCTCCGGCGATGGTGTCGAGAATTCCCTCCCCTGTGCCTTGCTTCCGATGTAGAAGGAAGGATATTAACCTGGGAGATTGAGGTTTTCGCCAGAGTTGGAGTAGACCTGCTCCTTGAATTAAACTCTTCAGCTGCGTTTCTCGCTCGCTTTGCCTCAGCTCTAGACACCACCGATGACCCACTTTTGGATCTTACCCATCCTCCGTTTGCCAGTAAGGGTGAAGGGTGTGGTCTATTAGACGCCGAGCTTTGTGTTGTGTTGTGTCTCTTCTTCCTCTTGTGATGCTTCGTGGTGTCGTCTTCTGAAGGGCCAAGTCTAGGTTCCGTGGGTTGATTGAGGCTAAGACGAGAGCTCAATTGCCCCAGTGTGGTTAGAGTTTCCATGGTTGCTGTCTCTGAAAGGGTGAATAAAGCCTTCCGGGACGTTGATATTGATTTGGAGTCCTTAGATAGAGCATGGTTGAGAAAATTGACCAAACCAGTGTTGAGAACCAGCAGAGTACGGGCTAGGCTGATGTGAGCAGTATCGTCACCAACCTCGAATCGACGACCATGTCTGGAGACGTGATTGTTGTAACTATGCCTGATCTCCGCAGGTCGGTTTGTCAGGGAATGTTCCTGCCATGCTTCTTCCTCAGAGGGCCTTGGTGGTCTTGCCTTTGTCTTCCGTTTCTTCTTACCCAAACGTTGGAATATATGTATACCATTATTTAGAGCAGCCAGAATCGATGTGACAACGGAAACAACGTCAAGTTCGCCCATTGTGTACACAGGATTAGGTCACTTGATACTAGCCCAAGTCAAAATAAGTGAACCGAACGCAACATCTTAATATCAAAGGATGGTGGTCGAAGGTCAGAGAAGTTGATCAACCCGACGAGCTTGTTTCAGGCAAGAGCGGAGCCGGTTAAATGAGTGTGAGTGTCAAGAAAGTGAGGTAGGCAACCTCAGGGCGAGGCTTGCCCGGGAGCTATGCTCGCCCGTCTGTTTAAGTTGGAAAATCTCCGCGTTCTGTGTCAAAGCATCGAATTAGAGATGCAGGCAGGTTTGTCCACTGAAAGGAAAAGGTCGGCTTGAAAGCTGAATGGATTTATCTAAGTGGTGGGTGCTTGCGGGCTGAAAGCCCCCAGGCGACCAGGGCAGGAGTTCCAGGCGCTTGCAGACTCTGTACCTGTCGAATAGGACCTGGCGGATAAAGAGTCTACTTAATGCGCTGGTTGCATGCGCCTGTGGCGCTCTCACAAGCCACTACTGCAAATAGCGAGGGAAGGGACCCTGAGAACAAATCGAGAGGGTTGGCATGAGTGATTTCTCAAAGACCTGTGCATTTCATGGAGGATAACCCTGCTGATTGATGAGTGAGTAATTGGCCATGCTAAATGTTTGGACCGCTTATCCCAAAACTGAATGAGAGTTAATTTAGCAATAAGAATCAGTGACTCGGGTGTGATACCTACATACTTACAGTTGAAGTTCTCCGTACCGAGGAAGGTCCCTCTGGATTCCCCTCAGACAGTCGGAGGGCACAGTCCGCAAGTGGTGAATGGGGCTCCTTGGCACCCGGATATTCCTCCCACTCGCCCACGTGCCGTCTATTGTTTTGGTTGGCCATAGCTAAAATTTAGGTAGGCCGTAGGCCTAGCGACCTGTTTGGAGGAACTCCACCTTGCTCGACTTTCACTTCCAACCCTGCTAATGCATGCTTCGACATCATCATAACGACTATTAGCAGATTTTCATCATGCCAGGCGTTGGCCCGCAGCTTCCACCTGAGCTGCAGAAACGCAAGCGCAGCAGCGGCGATGACGGCAGCCAGAGCGATTCTTCCTCTGCTGACTCTGATGGCCCTCAGCCAGCGCCTGCTCCCACGAAGTCGGAATCTCTCCCTTCACCCAAACGGAGTCGAGTGATAGGCCCAACACTTCCTCCTGCACCATTAGAGGAGCGACCCTCAAACCCCGTGCAAGCTGACCCATGTGAGAGCGAAAGCAGCGATGACGATGGTTTTGGACCCAGCCTCCCCACCGCCAAAGATGCCTTGAATAAGACTTCCAACGGATCGTCATTAGGACCGTCTTCGAACCAACCTGCCCCAGTGGCAGCGAAACGCGATGAATGGATGACACTTGCGCCTGAGGGAGGGGATTGGTCACAAAGAGTTGACCCTACGAAATTGAAGAATCGCAAATTCAATACCGGTCGAGGAGCAAAAGGACCGCCACAAGCCAGTGGTGCTGGTGGAGATTCATGGCATGAGACGCCCGAGGAGAAGCTTGCAAGGCTACAGCGAGAAGCAATGGGGGTTGGCGATAAGCCAGGAGCTGGAAAATCAGCGGAAAAGAGAGATCCTCGTGACGAGGCGGTCGCAAAAAGAATGAAAGAGTACAACGACAAAGCCCGCGGTCCAGCTCTATATGCTTCTCATCAGAAGTCAAACACTGAGGAGGAGGATGATCCAAGTGCTCGCGCATTCGATAGAGAGAAGGACATTGGAGGCTTCAAGATTAATTCAACTCAGAGGCGTGATATGGTCAAGAAAGCCGCCGACTTTTCCTCCAGGTTCAGCAGCGCTAAATACTTGTGATTGGGTCTGGTGCTTCAAAGAGGTGATTAGCTCATGCATAAAGTCGAGAACACCATCAGCACTACAATGGCTCCTCTGTCCCGTGTCGAGGCTTGGGAACTTAGGGACAAATGCCTGTGACAGTTGCTCGGGGCTCGTATCGTCGATTCTCACTTTCTCCAGTTCGAGTCCACGGGTTGTTCGCGCATTCCAAAAATTGCAGAGGGGACATCGAAGAGGGTAATACAGAAAGTCTCCTTCTCGAGTGCTGCTCCTCTTGGCCAGTTGTGCTGAAGGGTCGATCGATGCATGCCAAGGTGCATCTGCGTTGATACGGCCTGCCAGGCTCCTGATGCAGACAGCAAAAGGCCACACCTTTCCTTGTTCCAATTTTAACAATGGCAGACTGATGAGCTCCTCAACCACCCCCTTGCAAACAGGCTCACTTTCAATCTGGTCACGGGTCTGTACTCTCCCACAGAACTCCCGTATGATCATTGGGCCGTTTCTGAGAATTCTAAGGATCATCATCGATCTCCGTGCACTGCATCAGCCTAGTGAAGTATCTCATGGCCGGTGAACCACGACCATCTTTTCAACCCGAACCCGATCACCTGGCAGCCGACCACTCGGCCGTATGAGCCCCTCACCGACGTGAAGCTGCTCTGAAAACGGATGTTGGGCATCAATGATCCAGACGCAACGCCCCATCTCACAAGACCGATTGAGATATTCAATTGGCGACCGTTAAATTGGCCCCTTTTCTCAAAATCACAAGTTGTGAAATGCAACTATGATAAAGTTTTCAGCGCAGTCCCAGCTCCCGGTCTGCTGACACTTAACTCCCACTCCCGGTAGTGTCAGCGGTATTCGTCAGCCCTGCCTCCCTCCGAATTAAAGTTTGAAGCCAGGTCGATCGCAAAAGTACAGCTGAGTGAGTCGTTTCGGGACGGATAGATGGCGTTTTACAGAATCATCCAAGGGCACTGCCCCGGTACGACCATGTACATTGAAGTACAAGCCTTGGACTGTCCCTACAGTCACGAACTATGGAATACTATACCCAGATGCGGGAAGTACATGTATCAAGACGAGACGAATCACACGACCTTCACCATTATTCAAACCTGGCCTAGCCTTGCGGCCTGGCGCCCCAGAGCCCTGACTAACCAACCTTACTACCTACTATGTCTAGCACCTCCTCGGATTTACCTCATCCTACTGCCAGTGAGACTCCCACTCCCATTTCGTATTCCCATTCCCTCACCACTACAGCAACTTGCAAGCTGAGTGACCCGTCCGCAACGATTTCCATCCCATCACATCTTCCGCCCCCCCCTTAAAGCTTCCTCCACACTTCAAGCAAAATCGCCCCACCGGGAAGCGGCCGCCCTGTCCGCCTGGGAAAGGGATATCCCTCGTCTTGGCAAACCAACCTAGGATTCAGGGCCTGCCTGTCTACTCAGCTATGTAGGTAGCTCATACCTCAGGATTCCACGCACTATATCTATCTAGGTCCCATATTAGTAGTACATAAGTAGTCCACTAAGCAAGCGGAAATGTGCTTATGAAATAATACATCTTGTTTGGCGAGGTTCTGCTGCCCTAGCCACACTCTCAGGACCCCGAGCTTCTGCAGTTTGGGGAATTTGGGAGAGGGATTGCCAGTCGGGACAGACTAGTATCAGAATTAGCGACTCGCTTCACGCGGTAATCGCGGTATGCCAGGTACTGTACGTGTACATGCTAGGAGAAACCTCTGAAGGAAATGTTGATTGATTGACTATCTAGCTAAGCCGAAGAGAGAGATCTAGTCCTCCTTGTAGGATCATACGCCCGTGTCTCGGCTACGCTGAATAACAGTATTTATTAAGAAGGATCACATTAGGGATTTGGTAATTTAGTACCTCTGTAGGCTCGAATAGGACTTCAAACCACTATAATCGCCAAGAGGGGGAGCATTAAGGATGGAAGGAGCCTGGGTAGGTCCGGAATTTCTCGTAATCCATACCTACCTTAAATTACATAACTAGCAGGCAGCCCTTATGTCATCTGATACTTCTTCCCTGTGCTGTTATATCTATCCTAAGAGTTGAGATCACACTTATTGCCACTTGACTCCCTACCGAGGCCATGTCGCCGCGTCGTCCACCGCAGTGCGGACGAATTTTTTTCTTCACACGTTCCATTCGGTGTTTATGATGACTGCGCGGAGTTTATTATCTGGGCGGCCATTAGTTAGTCTCGGCATACTCCATCCTCTACTATATGGAGTTACGGGTACCATCTAAGTACCTTAGGTACACGAGACTGCGACCTCACGAATACCACGATGACAAATGCATGTGGCTCCGCCAAGCTCTTTCGTTTCGCGTATTTTCTGTGTCTCGCCGATACGCCAAAGTGAATGATATCAGGAGATGGGGACCAGAAGTTGGCGCCACCACCTTTCCCCATTTTCTAAGCTGTTGGTTTGGTTTTGGTGTTGCTTCGTTATAGCCAGTGTAGCAGGCATTGCGGGGAGGATCACTGTAGCGAGGACAGATTGAGTTTCGTGTTTGAGGATATTCAGATGGTTATTTAGCCTGAACTGGCAGTTGCAAGGATTAGGCGGATTCATTTTGTTAGTCAGTGAAAGGTTCGGTACTGAATGCCCTTCCTATCCAGAGCCTGGTGCTGTGAGCATCCCACATCAGAATGTGGATTCTTTCCCTTGATAAGTTGTAGGAGTGGATGAACAAACGCTACAATTGCTGCGAGATTCCCATTACTCAAAACAGCACAAAGGGACCCAGGTAGTATGAGCACGCTAATCATGTCTCAAATGTAAATCCTCATTCCCATTCGTGATTTGGAGGACTCGTCGCTGCGAGGACCTCAAAGTTCCAAAGTTGAGGTAATGAATTCGACTCACTAAACGGGTTTCGACTTCAGTAACAATAAGCTTTTCTGCTGTGAACCCTTCCCGCATTCACAGCCAGTTGGGAGTGGTTTGATTGCTCCTGATTGATAGCCTCCGATGCGCAGAACTCTACTCAGAGGCCAGTAAGCCTTCGATGCTGCGGGACAAGACTTTAGATCCACGATTTCTCGTAGTAAAACTGTGGAAACTCCCTCGCACGATGTATTATTGGCGGCATAAGGGTAGGATGCATACTCCAATGCAGCTTCGGTTTGTTTCTTATTTGAAATGAATGCCTCGACTGGTCGGATGAAGTGTTCTTCGAGCACTGGCTGTGTCCCAGGGCAACTTCCTGGCTTTGAAGCTACCCGGCTGTGCTCTATCTCCATGATTTTGCGCGCTATCTGGTAGGCCGTACATGAGGTCCAGTTGTTTTCGGCCACTCTTAGGTTGAGTAGGTGCCGCAATGCTGCAGTACGAATCTGCGGGTGCCGACATTTGACAGCCGTGAAGAACAGCGGGGCAACGTAGCCGGCATGACGTTCTAGATGGTCCCTGCCACAGATAAATTTGGTTGAAGGGTCTTTGGTCCATATGAGGGCGAGCTGATCGAACTCGCTCACAATCCATGCAAACTCTTGATCAAACTCTTGGTAAACGCTCTCATTTGGAGTACAAGACGCCTTTGCCATAATGAAAAGGAATGTATGAGAGATTCTTACTAGCTTGAGGGACAGAGAGTATCTGTGACGATGAGTCTCCGGCATTTTTGCCTCAAACTGGTCAAATTGACGTCGCCAGTCGGTAAGAAGCTCTTTGACTTTATCAGGCGGAGAGGTAACCAGAGCTGGGCGGCGCCAGTCAGCCATGCGGGCGACGTGATGCCCAATTCCATCTAAGGCAAATTGTGCATGACGAACCGATTCAATACGACTGATAACAGGCAGCTCTAGATTTGGAAGCACCAGCTGTGCACATTGTGCACTACAGGTTGTAACATCCCCCATGCCGTAGGTCGGTGCTTTGTCAATATAGGCTAGGAAAATTGGCGTGAGCGTGTCTATGATCAGGGTAGACTCTTTGGACCCGTTATTGGAGATAGCCCACTCGTGAATGATGTTGAGGCCTGCGTGAATATGGTTTAGACCTGCAAGAATGGACCCTTGCACGAATTCGCAACAGGCAAATAAGAGGCAGGCCATCAAAACGGTTTCTGTTTGTGGAGAGGCTGCTGTTTCTTGAATTGCTTTTGTGTAGTGACTTTGAAACACAAAGTTTTCGTCAAGAGCAACACCGTCAAGTGTAGTACTCTCGACCAAGGAAGAAGTGGCAAGGAGCATGTGCTGCACGGCAGGGCGAGATGAGTCGAGAACAAGTTTAGGCAGCATCTGAGTCCAGAAAGAATGGCCTGAAGGAAAATATGAGATCCAGAAAGTCACGTGGAGACCATCATACGCACCGAAGTAACATGAAAAGATGGGAGCAGCTTGTTCAACCCAGAATTGGAAGGATCGTTTGTCCTTGTGGCCACCCACAGAAGCAAGAGCAGAAACGGAACGAATTAGGGGAGTATCGTTGGTATTGACAACTGCCAGAGCATTGCTATTACCAGTACTCTTCGGGCTGGATGTTCGGGGTTTGAAGAGCCATGCTTGAGGCGGTTGATATCCCTCACATCGACGCCGTGAGGAAGTGCATTGAACGCAAGCGGGTTTGCCCTCATCACATTTTATTCTTCGTTTCCTGAAATTCGTGATCAGCTTGAGAACATGTTTGTTTGACTTATAAGTGTCGCTCGTTTCAGAGCGCAGGTAAGGACCCAGGGGAGCCCTGAGATGAGGAAAATGAAAGGGAACAAACCTGCACGTTAGACATCCAGTTTTGACTTTCTTGTGAGGTCTCTTCGCCCGACCTTGAGCCATGGTGACATGAGAAATATGCAAAGAGGTTGATACCTAGGTAGGGCTGAAGGCCGGATTCGAGAGCCTTTAAGGCTGGATAAAGCATGACAGTGGACACTAGGTCGAGTCCAGCCTGGAGGAAAGTTACACCCACTACCTTCGGTCTATGCAATGCAAGTCTGGAACCCCGAGGAGGGCCTCGTCGACATGACCTTAGCTAATAATGCAGCAAGGGCTAGCCCTATGCATTCAAAAGTCCCTTGGAATTCTGACACAGCCGATCTCAGGCTTACGTCCGGACGGGTTGGGAGGCACTGAGGGAGCGTAGCGGTTTTCAATTGCAGGAGCTAAGAGGTGCTGAGCCTCGATCTGTGGGGAGATGAAAGGTGATTATTTCCAACCGAAGATGCACAAATAATGAAATCGAAGCCGGAACCCCATGCTTGATCGAAACCAAGGGATTGGATGAGGCTGCATGGGTTGCTGTCTTGTAAGCTTGGTGATGACTGAACCGAAAAGATGGAAAATACCTCGATTTGAAATGGGTCCGGCAATTTGGCAGCTTTAGCCTTCTTACTAGGTACTTGGCCTCGAAGGAGCAGTAGAGAAGCTTGGCCTATTGGGGCTTCAAAGGGTCCCGTAGAGGGGATTAAGTGGGTAAAGGCCTACAGAATTGCCATAATTTAGTTGCTTGCAGGGCCTGGAGTCCTTGACACCTGGTTAGTGGAGCAGGCACTACACCAGAGAGAGAGGGCGGGGCGGGGATATGCCGCGGGGGCCTTTTACCTAAATTGATCAGTGGTTACTAGTGCAGGACCTATCACATTTGTTTGGTGGTTAACGACGGTCTACGGAGTACGGAGTACCTTTCAGTTTATTGCCCCAGGTCAGGGCCTTGGGTGATGTACTACCCATGGGTAGGTAACGGTACTTGAGCTGTCTCTCAACTGAGTCATCTATCTGCACGCCTAAGGTGCCAAAGTTAGGTATTTCGGTGGCAGTCCTCAAGTCAACTAACGAGTCTCTGTCGGCCGCAGGCCTCAACATCATTCATTGGAGGCCACTTTCCAAGAAATGGAGTACTGTATGTATGCACGAGTGCCTGTCATCCCTCACCGTCCAGGCAGTGCCTCCTGGAGTAGGGAACCAATCTCGGTGCCACTAGCTCAATGAATGGCACCATGGAATGACATGAGTGAAAGACCAAGGTTTATGTATTACTCCGTCCTGAACCTTACTCGTCCTCGTCTACCTAGGGGTGCCTAGGCCTAGGTATGCACCAAGTATGCACCCAGTATGTGCATAGGTAGGTGCTTACCTAAGGTACGGAGTACGGAGTACTGAGTAGTGGTATACAGCTTACTCCGAACTCCGATATGCCTTCCCCAGATTCCATCGGCTGGCAACTGGTGCTAGCTACACGTATTGTAGTAACCCGCGCCAGACGCGATGACGCAACTCCCGCAGCCAATCAAGTCCAACTGCCTCAAACCCTTCATCATGCCAGAGTGTTCGCATTGTGAATAACTGCATATCAAATATTTTCTGCCACTTTGATGATAGATGTACTCACATAAGGGTCTTATGTCTCTACACCATCATCTTGTGCCCTAATCATCGATCCAGTTGGCCCTGTCCTATTGGAGAGCTCCGTCGACATGGCTCGATCCCACCCTCTTTTGTCGCTTGTCTTTGCTTTGAGTTGCATTTTCCTTGCAGATGCGCTATACACCAAGAACTCTCCTGTTCTCCAGGTCACAGCAAAGACATACGACTCGTTGATAAAACAGTCTAATCATACTTCGGTTTGGATCTCTTCAAAGGCATCCCGGTACCTCGACTAATTCGATTTCCAGATCGTTGAATTTTATGCACCTTGGTGCGGACACTGCCAGAATCTCAAACCTGCCTACGAGAAAGCCGCAAAGAGCTTAGTTGGTCTAGCTAAGGTTGCTGCTATAGACTGCGACGATGAACTCAACAAGCCACTGTGCGGCCAAATGGGTGTCCAAGGATTTCCTACTTTGAAGACTGTGAAGCCTGGTGCCAAACCTGGCCGACCAGTGGTGGAGGATTACAATGGCCCCCGGTCGGCGAAGGCAATAGTCGAGGCCGTCAAGGATAAAATCCCCAATCATGTGAAGAGGTTGCAAGGCTCTGCCTTCGATGCTTGGTTCAACGATGAGTCGAGCCTTGCCAAAGCAATTGTCTTCACCGAGAAGGGCACAACAAACCCGATGATCAAAAGCCTTGCAGTCGATTTCCTGGGAAGTATTGTCTTTGCTCAGGTCAAAGATAAATCAATCGCAGAAAAACATGGAATCACTGAGTTTCCCACAATTCTCCTTGTGACTGGTTCAGGCCAAGATCCAATTCCCTACAAGGGTGATATCAATAGACAATCATTGCTGAGCTTCTTCGGTACAGTGGCCTCGCCCAACCCTGATCCTGCACCTCAAAAGGTGAAATCCCCCAAGCCACCAAAGAAACCCAAGGCTGGCTCGTCTGTGTCTGCCGAATTCTCCCGTGCCTCAGACGCTCACAAGTCGTCCGATTTCGACGATTTTCTGGCGAGTTCTGGGACAGTTGTCCTTGATGACGATACTCCAACTGATTCACCGATCCCAATTGTGGAAAGTGAACAGAAACCAATGGTCATACCATCCATTCCGCCACCCATTCCGACCCTCTCCACAACTGCCGACCTAGAAGCTGCATGCTTGACCCCCAAAAGCCACAACTGTATATTGGTGCTTCTACCCGCTCAAGAAGACCCTGACACTGTCTCTGAAGCAGCCACTTTGGTTTTGGCTGGCTTCGCTGAGATTGTTGAAAAGCACAACAAACGCCAAGCCAATGTTTTCCCAATGTATGCTGTCCCTGCAGATGTAGAATCTGCAACCAGGATTCGACAAGACTTAGATCTGAGTGCTACTGGGGACTTGGAGATTATAGCACTCAACATGAAGCGTGGCTGGTGGCGCCATTACCCCTCTAAAACATTTGAGATACTTGAGCTCGAAGACTTCGTCGACGCCATTAAGCTCGGCGAAGGCTCGAAGCAAAAGCTCCCACCCAATTTTGGAGGATCGATTGAAGAAGAACCGGCAACTGAGGCCGAAGGGGAATTTCGCCTGGATGATGAAAGTTCAGTGTTGGAAGAACCTAACATTGTGAATGAGGCAGAATCAGAGGGAACAGATCTACCAGGCCACGACGAACTCTAACCAGAGCCACTGCATGGCTGTTAAGGTGTTCTGAACCAATGCACCTTTCAGCGGCGACCGGTATCGTCAGAGTCTGTGTACTAGATGGTCACTTCCCCAGGGTTGCTCACGACTTCTAGGAAATATCCATGTTTCAACCTCTTCCAGCCCCATCCCCTCAATCACTCATTTCTCATTTCATGATCACTATTCTGTTACTTCTATTGCGTGCTCGTCGTCTGCCCTGGCTCACCCAGAGCGTCTAGATGGCAATCTTCCTCCCTTCCTGTTCTCATCGAGACCAGCTTCTCATCGTCAGTATCCGCGCAACCCTTCCCACCGCAGCCGGTGAATTCTCTTCCGGCCCCTCAACTTCCTTCAGGTTCCACGTATCGCTGCACTGTTTTAAGGGTCTACTATCACATCCCCAGGCCGATCTTCTCGACCACAATCCCGCCGATTTATATCCGATCTATGGGTCTCCCACAGCGAGGCCTCATATCTGAAAGCCACCTGGGTGTGTGTCTCATCAAGAATATCCCCGCCGGGGGACTGAGTCAAAGGGTAACTGAGTCGACCCGCTTGTCTCTTCCCAAAATTTGTCCTGATCACTTGAGTAAAAGTTCCCCGGTTTTCGTGATTTGAAACTAAATAAGATACCTTCAGAAATCAGTCACATCGAGCCTTGTGTGAACCAACAGAAAATCGATTCCCCATACTTTCCCCTAATTGAGATTAAAGCCCAGGCGGAACGTGAAACATCCCTGTCTCCTGATCGATTGAGTCTGCAACAAAGTCCTATCACCAGCACTACACCAGCACAAGCAACGTTAGCGACTCCGTTCAGCGACACGGTTATAGGACACTATGTGGGGAGAATCTGAATTGGTTCCTGGAGCCGATGTTCCTCTGCGGCCTTCCACGAGCGATGAAAATCCGCCATCAATTACCAGCAGTCCCGCCCAGTCCAATGACTGTGATGCACATGATAAAGGCTCTAAGATAGCTTCTGAATCTACGCGTGAAGCAATCAGAACAGATATTGCGGCTGGAAGATTGACAATCCCAAAGTGTTTTAGTAAGGATTCTGAATCTACGACGGTTGAAGGCTTCACCGAGGGCGACAATCCCCTAACGACATACCAAAGGCTTCGATATCGCCTGCCGTTTGGTCCTGCGATATCTCCTCCAAACCCGGATCTTGCATTCAAGGTACAAATCCTCGAGTACACAAGGCAATGGGTTCTTTTGGCTGCGAGTATCTCAGATGACAAGAGACGCACAGAGGTTTTGGACAGAGCTTTTGACAAATATGAGAAAGTATGGTTCGAAGCTCTTCGCATTGGCTACGCATCAGGTCTGGATGGCTGGAGCGAATCTGGCGCGAAGCGGGAGCACTGCCATCGAGTTGGTACCAAGAAAGTTCGAGCAACTAAACAACGCAAGAAGGACCCTCTCCCGCATGCTGTCCCAATATTTGTTCCTGAGAAATTCAAGAACGGCTTTGGACGCCCATTTCCTGTTACCCCGATAACAGTAGGAGAGCTTGAAGAAGCTGGTGTCACAGAATCGCAAGTACGCAAGCGTGCAGATAATGGTGAGTACGCCCAGGCTGAGGAAATTTTCGGAGACCTCTACAACGATCTGGGTCGCAAGGTTGACGAAAAAGACTGGGACCATGCTGTTGCGCCAACACAAATGAATCCAACAGGTCGTGACCTCTTCTTTTATTCTCTATATTTGGTGCAGCTTTACGAGTGGAATCTGCGCATTCTGTCGGGATATCAGGCACGTTTCAGGACGCCCACCCAGATAAGGAACGGAATGAGAAACATTGAACATGCTGAGCAAGACAGAAAGCTCTTCCTAGCCCTAGCATTAGAGCTCAACGAGCAAGAATCTACATCTGCATCAAGCAAACCAGGCTCTGAGGAAGACGTCGATATGCAGGACACCGTCATTGCGGATGACACGATTGAAAAGCTGCTCGAAGCCATTGACATGGTACTGGAATCGCAAGATTTTGATAATATAGGTCAAGCATTTGAGGCCTCTGGCTATCCGGAAAATAATCTCGCAATTGCCTGTCATGTTGGACTCGAACCATCCGCCGTTGAAGTTGGAAAAAAGGCTCTGACGGAAATGCTCTCCTATGCTAGGTACAGAGATTCTGCGGTTCGGGAAGTTGAAAATTCAGACAATGGGGATGATAAAACGCAATGGATCGAGCAAGTGGGAGTGTACGACATCAAAATTAGAGAGATAAAAAATCGTCTCAAAGAGGTTGTTCCTCTGCTTTTGGCATTGGTGGCCTCCAAGGATCAAGCCGGTGTCGGAAATGAACGTGCAGATCAAGTGGTTTCAGAGGTCGAGACAAATGCGGAATCTGAAATCGAAATGCAGTCAGAAATAACCAAATCTCCAGCATCGCAGGCTGGAACCAAGCGCTGTGCAGACAAAGATGATGGACAGAGCACCCCAGAGTCACCTTTGAAGCGCCAAAAGGTTGGTGGTAATGGAGCGCAAGAGCACACCAATCTCGAAAGCATCACAGAACAAGACAAGTGGACAACTGAGGAAATCGAGAATACAGATACTAGTCTCCCTGCAGTAGTAGCCGGGCAGCCAGTAGGCCAAATCCCAACGATAAACTCAGACCTTGTTCTCGTCCACCACAAAGGGACAACTCAGAGGGATGATCCGCAAACTTGCCTTGAACAGGAAGAGAGGCAGAATATGAACCCGAAGGAAGCGTATATCCAGGAGTACCTTTTCCCTTTGGCCAACAATCTCTTAACAGCAAATGGACACCCTCCACTAGATTCGAATGTCACTGATTTCCCGGGTGCTAAAGAAGCATTGATCAGGGCCGGTCTTTCTGTGATCGAACGAAACAAACTGGTCGATGAATACAACCGAGGCCTGTTCAACGACTGGGATCGGATGCAAGAGGACGGCAACGTGCACAGGCAAGAAGAATCCACAGGAATGGACCATCTGCCACTTGCTGGTCGTTCATCGGATCCCAACCCCCTGGATGAGAGGGGCATCGAGGCTGAAGATCGTTCTGTCGCTCCCTCAAAACCACTGACGAGGTTTTCTTTAATTGTCAAACTGGGCATGCCTCCTACCTCAGACTACGACCCTGCACAGTTCTCCTGCAATTCTATCTTCAATCACAAAGGGTTCCGATATCGATATACTCGGGATTCAACGCTTGCCGATAGGAAAAGCGCGGATGAAGCGCTAGACAGTTATGTCCGAAGTCGAATGGAACGTACGCGCGCCAATCTGACTTTTCCACGTTACGGGAAATATGAGACCATCTGCCTTCCAGCTGATCCTGAACGGAAGACCGTCATACACGGGATCTGGGATACCAGGGACGGAAAGCCCATCGATGGAGCTGAATGGTTCTATAATGAAAACAGAAACCATCCCGCCGATGCGGCTGATGACTTAGCTGAGGGAGAGGAGATATCCAGCCAAGCAGAAAGTAATCAACGTATGAGATCTTTCTTCTTTCCCAAATCTTTAGAGAAGACAACGAAGAAGGTCATGTTTGCACCAATTCTCAAGAACAAGAAGCAGAAGCAGAAGATATCCAACCAGCCTGAAGCTGCGACCAACGCTCCGCAGAAGAAAACCAAGGTCAGTCCGAAAATTCTCCTTAGAATGAATACGGGCCAAGCGAAGCACGGTGGGGGCAGAGGCAACAGCAGCCGTGGTAGGGGCTCCCGTCGCGGACAGGTAGGTCGGCCCAAGCGAGCGAACACGATGAACAAATATGTTGGCGACGATGACGAATACGGCTTCGGAGGTGCAAGCTCTGAGGAATATCTCCCCGGACAGTCTGACTGAGAGGGAATGAGCGGAGTGATATTGGTATCGTTGCTTCTGGTGGTGATGACCAACCATTTCAGGATCCAGGATGAAGACACACAATTACTACATCCAAACCTTGCCCTGACTAGTTAGGGAGCCGGCATCTAGGATGGAGATTGGATCCTATGCAGGACTTGATATCAAATCGACCTGCCGGCGAGAGTTCCTGGTTCTAAGATGGACAAGAAATTTGAAATCCGCGAATTGACGTCGTTTTCCGCCTCACAGCCTTTTGGGGATGAATCCAGCCTAGTCTTGCTTGAGGTAACAACTAGGCTCTTCGTTGGGTAGTCGGTAATCTGAAGCAAGCCGATAGGTACCGAGGATGGCCCTACATACCAGCAGCAAGCTCTGCTAAAAAGGTTCTTCTCTTTTCTCGAAATGGGCTCGAGAGACATTTTGCGTCGTGTTCACCTAGCTCTGTGGTTTGTATCTAGGACGAACCGCCTTTAATTCATTACCTGTCCTTTTTTGACTTCGATTTCGACTCTTTGTCCTTCTTACTCTTATGCTTCTCCTTTACCGACCCGTCTCTCCCCTTCTCCTTCTTATGCCGCTTCTTATCCTTCTTCCCATCTCTCTCACCATTAGCATTGCCGCTCTCACCACCAGCAGCATCGCCGTCCTCACCGTCAGCCTCAGCAACCTTGCGTTTCTTCTGGCTCTTCACGCTGACGACTGCACTGCCGGCGAGGCCGGCTTCGCGGACTTGACGTTCGGCGTCGGCCCATGCGAGGTCGTCCTCATTGGGATCTGTTGAGGTGTGAATTGCGTATCTATGCGTTTCACGGGCGCGCGAGGCTTTGTATTAGTGAGGCTGTGTGTGCGGTTTGGGGATAAGGAGGGGACAGGGTTTGGTTGGGGCGCGGAGGCGGAGGCGGAGTTGGATCGAACTACTTACTTGTCGAGTGGGAGGGCGTCGATCAGCGCCTTCTGCTTCTCTTTGATCGTGGGATCGATGTCTTTCTCATCCTCGTGGTCGAGCGCTTGGTCCGATTGAGGTAGGATCGGGACAGCTGATGGCACGCGTGCTGTGATACGTGGTTCAACGGCTCTGGATTGGTGATCGATGCCGTTGAGAGTGTCGCTCTTCCTCTCAGGTAATTCAGCCTCGACGGCGCCGGAAATCACGGTTCGGAACGCAGTGCTGACTTTGCGGAGGATCTTGACGAACATGGCTAGTAGCTGGTTGTTGGGCAGGCTCAGCTCTTTCTCCACGGCGCTGAGATCTTTGCGTTGGAGGCCAATCGCGAGCAGGATGCTCTGTTGGACACCAGACAGCGAGACGTTGCAGGGTGCTTGCTTCAGGGGACCGGTGAAATAAAGCATTGCGATCGAGGGGAGGAGGTCGAGAATTACGTGGTAGTCGAGCATGTTGTTGGCGTAGGAGTCGAGGCGGGCGAGGTCGAAGGGGGAGAAGAGCGTGTCGAGGTGGGATTTAGTGAGTTGGGGAGCTTGCGAGGACGAAGATTCCTGTTCTGCTGTAGGACTAGATTTTGTGCCACGGGATGCAGATTCGGAGATAGAAAGGGATTGCACCGCTGTGAAGGTGCGGAATTGATAGGATAAGAGGGTTAGGAAGCGTTTGTGGAAGTCTTGGGCGTAGGCACTGAGCCATGCGCCGTCGGTTGCCGTGCTGCTCAAAAGAGGCCGTAGCATTACGCACGAGTGCTCGCCTGTGAGTTCATTCGGGGTCTGCCTGAGATATACTGGCGTGAAGGATGCTCGTTTCCAGAATTTATGCAGCGGTTGTGTTAGGCCATATGAGACGCCGATGTAGTCGAGCGGGTCTGGTTTTCGTTCGGACAATTTGCTGAACAAGGGTGGCATCTGTTGAATGTCTCGCACCTTAATGTTATCCTCGAGAAGGTCGGATTGTTCCAGCTCGGCATCAGTAACACGAGGCATGTGCTCCGCGTCTTGGATCAAAGAATCATCAGTTTCTGCTAATGAAGTAAATCTGCCTTCGTAGAAATCGGTGAGTAGTTGAAGAGCTCGTGAGCCGTACCCCATGTTGAGGTATTCTGGGTTCGTGGCTATCCGAACCACACGACTTCCTGAGAGCCCTGCGAACTCGGAGTCTTGAAATTGTTGACTGACCAGCCAGGGAATGAGGTCACCCCCGGCTCTCTGGCCACGGGACAGGCTATTCATGACCGATTGTTTACTGATTCGGCCTTCTAGTGTCACCTGAAGGACACAAAGGGGTTCTGGAAGCTTGTTCGCGTCTTCGGGAATTGGTGGGATGAGGACAAATAGTTGGTGAGCAGGAGCATCTGACATGAGCTGAAGGTCGTTGGGGGAGTTTTTGTAGTGTGATGCCACATAGAGAGCCATCATTTGCTGTAGGAATTTTTCAGACACAGGGTGGAAAGAGAACAAGGTGTCGCGATTGACATGGACCAACTCGCACATGGAAGGATGTGGTGTGCCCTGGGTGTTCATCCTTGATTTGGGTAGCGTTGCGTCCAAGCAAAGAAGTTTGTTCAACCACTTTTCAACTCCATCCCCCGGAGCATATCGAATTGGTTCTGAGAGAGTGATCTCTCGCAGCGAACGTCCGCCTGTATAGACCTTTTGAGCATCCTTGGCTACCTTGGTAGTCGTTTTGTCTGCGATCTCCACATCATCCCCATCAGTCCTTGCACCACCTCTTGATTGTTCACGTAGCTGTTGGATGAGTTTGAGTGACAAGGACCGACCCGTGCCTTCATAACCATTGATGGTCGAGGCCATGAAGACTAGATATGGCCCCATGAGCTTTCTTACCAGTGGCAGTGGAATGGCTGCAGCTTCATCGATTACCACCAATTCAGCCTGACCAAGAACATGAGCATCATGTGGTTGTATGTATTGAATCGTCTGTCGATGTTGTCTATGCACATTTATTCGTACAATGGCCCTATTATAATCGGGATTGGTTGACTGCAATATTGTGTAGTCAACGTGATCCATGTATTCCAAGGCATCAAACCCTTTAATGATAAACTCGAAGAGGGTTTTCAAGTTTTCAGGGCTGGGGGAGGTAATGAAGATATTACTGTAGCCATGTGCTACTGCGGCGGCCACTGCAACACCCAATGCTGCGGATTTGCCCCTTCCTCGAGCAGCGGTCAGTGTGACAGTGCTTCGCAGCGTCTTTTCTGATATGGCGTCGACAAATGTGAGTAATGCTTTCGCCTGATCCACGGTCTTTGCCAAAGTGATCAGTGATCCTGTTGGTTGACTGTCTGCAAGACTTTCCTTTATTTCTTTCAGCTCTTTCTTGTTTGGGAGAGTATTTTCGGAGTCGGTAGTCGGTGGAGGCAGTGCTTGAACGTTCTTTCCACCAGAGATTGGGAGGACGTTGAGTTCATCATCAACTACAAGACATGACTCGCATGAACCAAGTGAAAGGATGAATCGCTCGTTGAACCTCGCCACCACATCATCATGTGCCTCCGTACGGTATCTCGAATGTACATCCATGGACATTGTGTAGAGTTGCTTCAAGCTTTTCATTCCCTTCAAGAGGAGGAGAACTAGGCCACCACCCTCGACGGTTTCGACGGTCCGGGCAAGCAAGTTCGGGGTAATGGCCTCGAAATCCTGCAATATACACATTCCATATGTGTTCCCAAGAATCTTTTCCGTCTCTTTGTAGTAGACATATCGGATGTTATGCAACGTAACGAAGAGTTCGAAAGGACCCTCGGTATTGGCATCTCGAATACCTCGCTTGATCTCTTTCTTGATCTTGGTCTCTCGCTTCTTCCGGTGGCTGGTGAAGCCTAGCAAGTCCTTTTTGTATGCCCACAATACCGATTTGTTCTGCTTAACATCGACACTGGACATGATGTAGTGGAGGTGGACGATGACATCCTTTGCGCGGTCGCCCACCACGACGATGAAACTGCGCTTCTTTTCTTGAATGCCATTCCGAATCAGGGCGGGGATACGGGAGTCGATTGCTTTACGAGGCATTGCTAGAACACCCGGCCGCCCTCCGCCACAAACTCCGATCAATGATTATGGAGCGTGGTGAAATAGCAGGCGTCTCTCGGCCGGCTAGAAGTGGTACAAAATGCGGCGAAGTTCAAAAAATTTGGATCGGCATAGATTCCTATTTGAGATGATGAGGCTGAAGTGCAGCCTTGCCAGAACTCGGGAATGAGATCCATGGATCCAGCCAGCCGCATAGGTTTGGGGGTTAGGGTATTAGCCCAGGGTAGCTTTCTAGGCGCATCTTTCCCCCAATGGCTGGGTATTGGCACGGGAGAAGGAGCCCTGAGGAGGATCATTTCCTTGCAAAATTCCCCCATGATCTTGGATTCCAAGTAATTGTGAACAAGCTAGTTAGATCGGCTTTGGTTACACTCTGGCATAAGACCCTTATCTGTTGCTCTGTCCTCAGACGCTTTTGTGGCCTCACTTTCTCTACGCACAACAAAACCATTCTCTAGTGCGATTGTGCAGTCGATATGGTAATGTCGCCTGACAGTACAACGCCATCTGAGCAACCTCCACTCACCCACTGGCGTTGAGGCCCCAATCAGCGCATGTGCCTCGGCCTTGCAACTCTCAAGGTGCCGCTTAACTGCGCCTAAATTATTCAACTCCCAGTCCCTGCAACATGCGCGACCTGGCCATTGTGTGTTACACGTAAGACCAACAAACCCCTCGTCTGGTTCAATTCTTAACAGTTGATCCATGCAGCTTCTCAATCATTAGTACTGCTATTTTGGCGCATCTGGTGCCAATATCGACCGCGCATGGTGAGTGATGAGTCTTCGCGAGAATCCTTAGAAGAGAAACATACGGGGTATCATTGACACATCGTTTTCAGACCGACCAATTCATATTCACGTCCTTGCCTTCATCGCATGCAGTTTCGCTCTACCTAGCATACGTAGGCTTGTCCCACCCCTCTTTCAACCTCCCAATGCAAGGAAAAGGGGCGGTTACACTTCATTGCCACTGAACGACATTGGTAATGTTGGGCCTCAGAATGCGACTGCGCCAGATTCAAACCAGCAGCAGGGCAAGGTTAGAATCACTGTCCTGGCAGCCGCAGTTGTCGCATTGTCATTGCGCCTGGAGCTTTACCGCCGTATCACCAAAGCGACCGAATGTACCATAGACAACGTTGAGGTCTTCCTACCCTTTCTGATCGCCTCATATGATGCGGTCAGGTCGCAGAGGCAGATACCCCTACAAGACGAAAAGCAGTCCAATACAAGTTCCTTTGGATTCATTCAAAGGCTGACGACTCCAATCCAGAGACCCATATCAGCATGGATACTACAACCCAGGACGCGCTATCTTCTGCCGCTATTTCTGATCGCTTCTGGTTGTTACCTGGTGCAAGGCATGTGGAGTTCTTCAACTACTACTTACATTTGTCCCATCGTGACTGGCGAACAGAGGTCGATTCCATTTTTTCAATTCCTCGCACTGCTTCTGGACTTTTTATTAGCCGTCATTGCTTATGAGACACACCCAAAGAGCGACGGTAGCGGGCTATCAGGTCGAAGATCTGTGGTGCTTTGGAGTTCTACACTGCTGGGTGTATCCTTCATCTGGTCCGGTGTTGGAGCGGCAATTTACCTTTTCAAACCCGAGTATCGAAGCTGGCTCTTCTTGCTTCGACCATCAGTGGACTTTGGCACATTTGTCGCCATGGGTGTATATACCTTGTTATTCTGTCTTCTTTTTATTTCGACTTTACACTGCGTAAGTACTGATTGATTTGAAGACTTGAAGTTACTGACGACCTACAGATCACGGCTTACGGCGTTTTAGACATGTCTATCTACATCACGGCTGTAATGACTATGATACCTGCATTCGAGTTTATATGGTCTCACAAAGCTCCTTACCCTTCGGTCTCTAAGACCTCTTCCATAATCTCCTTCTTCATCGTACTCACTGGGTACTGGACCTATCGCCGAATACAGCAGGCACTAGGTGATAGACAACCTATACAACTCTACCGACAAGCGCTCGTACTTGTCATACTTTTTATTCTAATATTTCCAGCCTGTCGCAAGAAAGACGAGGTATATTTTCATCCGATTGATGTTCTCATTTATGATGCAAAACTGCAACACGACCGATACGTTGGTGGCGTCGGGAGCACAAGTTCGCTCCCGGATACAGTGGTCCGTTACCAGAAACGCTACAAACGAAACCCCCCTCCTGGCTTCGACAAGTGGTTTGAATTCGCCAAAACAAAATCTGCTTTTATTGTAGACGAGTTTGACCAGATCTACGAAGACTTATTACCATTTCGCGGCATTCCACCAGATGTCATCCGGAAACAGACTTGGGAAATGTTATCGAACCCATGGAATGAAATATCTGGGATCACCATTCGAAATGGCAGTGCAGCGGTGCAAGAGAATGTTCTGCCGACGCATCGATGGATGCTTGAAGGTGTTGCCAATTTAATCAACAAGTTCTCTGAGCATCTCCCGGACATGGATCTTGCTTTCAACCTGAACGACGAATCCAGAGTCGCGGTCCCATTTCACGATATGGAAAGGCTTCGCCAGCAAGGGCGCGCTGAGGACAAGAGCGGGCCGCAAAGCTGGTCTTCAGACCGGGCGGCTGGCTGGCTTCCTGTCCCGGAGCACAACATCAAGGAAACAGTGTTTCGAGACATGTCGTTTCGCAATACATTCCGAGCATTTGGCTCTGTGGGATGTGACCCAAAGTCCTTAGCACAGACGTCGCCTCATATATCCTCTCAATCACATATATGCCACAGCTGCGCCGCTCCGCATTCTCTGGGACAGTTTGTCTCCGACTGGAGACTAGCCGGAAACATCTGCCACCAGCCCGACCTCGCCTACCTCCATGGCTTTTACCTCTCCCCCGCGGCATTCAAGACCTCATACCAACTCATGCCCGTCTTCTCACAGTCCAAGGCGCACGGCTACAACGACATTCTCTACCCATCAGCATGGAACTACATGGACAAAGTCATCTACGCTCCGTCAGAAGACCAGGGCACGCTAGGACAAGACGGCTTCAAACCAGGCTTCCCTGACCCACCCTTCTCACAGAAAGAGAATACCCTCTTCTGGCGCGGTGCCACCTCCGAAGGCGTCTCATCCGGCGATCACGCCTGGCGTGGCATGACCCGTCAACGCCTTGTCCACATGGCCAACAACCTCACCACATCCACCCACGACTCCATCACCATCCTTCTCCCGCACACCACCGAACCCAAAATAACCTACAAGTACCGCACCCTCCCCGGCCCGTCGATCAAATCCCTAGGCCTACAAACCTCCATTGCGATCGTCGACCACATCGCGCGGTGCGGCGGCGTTGGTCTGCACGACTGTAGCGACCAAGAAGCGGAATTTGCGCCCGTACCACCAACTGACTTCCAAGCACACTGGCGCTACAAGTTCCTCTTCGACCTTGACGGCGCTGGCTTTTCGGGGAGGTTCTTACCCTTCCTGCAGTCGCGCTCTCTGCCCTTTAAAACCGCCCTGTTCCGCGAGTGGTATGATTCGCGCCTCACGGCGTGGCATCACTTCGTCCCCCAGGACCTGCGTCTGCACGGCGTGTGGAGCTCCCTCGCGTACTTCGCGGGCGTGAGTGGCTCGCTGTCTGGAGAGGGGACCCGTGGGAACCGGATGACCTGGGCGCCACATGCGGATGAGGCGGAACGGATTGCTCTACAGGGCCAAGAGTGGGCGAATAAGGTCGTACGCAAGGAGGACATGGAAGTTTACTTCTTCCGCCTGCTTCTGGAGTGGGGAAGGCTGGTTGATGATCAGAGAGATGAGTTGGGATTTGTCGGAGTGGGAGGTGAGGCAAGGAAGATGAGTGGTGAATTAGGGAATCCTCCTTGATTTAATTCATGATGATGATGACGATGATGGTGGTGGTATTAATCATAATGTGGGTGGCTGTCGGGGGAGAAGGGGAACGGGTAATTGTGGTATGCAAGGGGAGGCAAGAAACAGCACAGCATTCGAGAGGCAGGAAAGCCTACCTACCTTACAACCCAGACGATGCCAGGCTTCTTGTTATACACCAGACGATGCAGAAACCGCTTTGCTTGCTTGCTTGCTTGGGCTGGACTTGTCATTGCATGTTGGCTGTAGAGCCTTTTATCACGTAGACACATGCTCATTCTCGGAACTCGATACACGGAACAGATACATGAAGCAAAAGAGGCGTCCTGTCAATATTGTGAGGGTTAATATCATAAAAGGAATAAGCAAATATCAATTCAAAACTACAATTTGTCTGTCAGTTTGAATTAATGTTCGTTTGTACTCGAAACCTCAAGAGGTAGTAGTAAGTACTTCGTAATGACGCCTCGTTATGCCTATTAATGTCCAATCCCTGTACCCTCGTGTTACGTTACAGAGCATTCATGCAGATACGACAATTTCATCTGGCCTGCACAGGCTGGGCTTGCGAATGCTCCGCGGTCGCAGGCCCGCCCGTCAGGTTGGCCACAAATTCCTGGTAGCGAAAGACATCGCCGCCTTTCTTGGGAGCAGGTGTGTTCAAGCCTCTTACACCTGCGATGCCAATGACGTTCTTTGCTAGGATTCTACGGCCGGTGAAGCCCTCAATGGCCCGGTCGATTTCCTTCTGGGTCAAGGTGCGCTCGCCTGGGTCTGGGGCCGTGTTCAGCAGTGCAGACCGGAGCTCGCCTACATCGATCTGGCCGCTATCATCGTCGTCGAAGGCAGAAAACGCATTGAGGAGTTCCTGCTGTGGGGATAGGCCCACGAGGAGGTTGGCTAGTTGAGTCAGGTACTGAGGAAGCCCCAGCTGGGCAGGCTGGCCTGGAGGGAAGAACTGGGAGAGATTGGATTCATGAAGGCCTAGGGACTGGAGGGTCTCAGAGACGGACGCAGCATCTATGGAGCCGTTGCTGTTGCTGTCGAGAACCGAGAAAGATTCTCGTAGGTTGTGTAGCAGTTGGGGGGGAAGTTTGGCCAAGGAATCGTGCTGGGAAAGACCTGTGGACACGAGACGGCGGGGTTCTCGGTTGATAGGGGCCTTTGATATAGACAGGGAGTCGGTGTTATACTTGGAGGGGGAGGTTGTGGTAGTAGTTGATGTTGGTAAGCGGCGAGCAGTGGGGGATGGGGGAGGCTCTGTTTGTGCTCGACTTGTCCGAGCTGGTTCGTAGACAGTCTTGGAGGGCGTAGATATTGTGTCTTCATCTTCTTCCTCTTCCGAGACGGTGTAGGCGTGTTTGAGCTTCGATGGAGAAGTCATTGGGGATGCACCGCTTCGGTTTGTAGGTGGCGTGTTAGGCCGTCCGTTGACTGTGGTTGGTGAATTGGGCGATGCAGGGCGACGAAAGGGCGATGAACGAGGCGAGTTGAAAGAGGAGGATTTGTATGAGGCCTATACAACAGAACAGAGTTCATTGATGAGCACAGCAACAACAAGCCAAGGCACACACAGACCACGAGTATCAATGTGGGCTGAACTTACCATATTGACGGGGTGATGCTCCCAGCAGCAAGTCGATGGACTAGTGTCCCGCGAGTGGTAATTGAGGTGGGCCGATTGAATGAATGGGCATAGATCGTGTTCCAGTACTCGTAATATCCCGTGAAAAGAACCTCTTACTTTCAAGCCCAAAGCAAGCCATATATTCGTAGTGAGTTAGTGATATCATGGAGGTTTGTCGAGAGGATGTAAATGTAAGCCACAACGGGAACATAAGGCCACAAATAAACCGCGTTGGCAGGGTGATGGATTAGATAAGCATTTGCCTCACCAACGGGTGCCAGCGCTGCCCACCATCGTCGATCTACACATGCTCACTCCCCCGATTCACTACTCCGTTCAGGGACGCACCAAGGAGGGTGGACTAGAAGGGAATGTTCCCTCTTGTTGGATCACCGACTCGAGCACACCTCACAAGCCTGGTAGACCAAAGTCTAACTGCACAACAACATGGCCTAGGCTCAAGCTAATGAATTCTAACTTCATGAGTTAGTTGATATCCGAACTGGATGGACTTTGTCAAGATCTAGTAATGATACCTAGCGTGCCGCTATTGTTGGCATTCTGCGGAGCCTGGTCGAGGCCCTGAGCAAAAGTTCCAGTTGAAGAGTCCAGGCTGGGAAGGGCGTCTCGGGCTTTTTTCGATCGCCCAGGGAGGAAGCTTTAGGGCTACAAGCCCCCTTAAAATCAGGATTCAGGGAGCCGGAATCGAGGAGCCGCCCGCGAGAGGAGGAGGGGGAGGGGCCATCAGGGCCTCAGCCTCAAACCTGCCATTGTGACTTTGCCTGGTTGTGTCTGACCCCTGCACCTCCACCCTTTTATATCCAGAAACCCTCCGTACCGAGCGAATCCTACCACCGTCCACGTCCAACGTGGAACTCCTATCCTCTTTATCTTTGTCAAGGTGGAACTGACTTCTCACATCTGCGGCACCAATTGCGTGGATCGCGAGCCCACTACGGAGTACTCCATAATACTCGGCATTCTGGTGTCTGGTTAGGCCTCACCGTCCCCATTTTGCTTGCCGTAGGGGTCCTCAGCCATGGCCGACTCCCTCATCTCCTCACAGTACCTTGCGATGCGCACTGTTCAGCGACACTTGGCAGAATCAAAACCAAGGGCAAAAGCACAACCCAACACCACCGTCGCAGTCACAGACCAGTCCTCTCAAAGTCATACTGTACCTCGGTCACCACCAGCTGCTATCGCTGTTGCACCACCAACCGCAATGCCTGAGCCTGTTCCCGTGGCATATCGCACTCACCCTTATCCTCAGCAAAGTGAAAGACCACCATCCACATCCTCGCACTCACAATCTGGCTCTCACAAGTCCTCTATATCCCATCCTCCCTCCAATGCCCATCACAAAGTCGCATCTCAGAGCTCCCTGGCTCCACCTTCACCTCGAGGTTCCTACCGCTCTTCAGGGAGAGTCTCCACGGTCCCAGAGGATGGCCCATCCCCTTATCGTCCGACAAAGCGACTTAAATCCGCATATCCTCTCCATTCTACTGAGCCTCATGTCGAATATATCCTAGTTGCTTCTTTCGATATCGATCGCGGTCCCATCATGGAGCACCAATATCCTGGCGCAATAAGCCCCGACGAGAATATGCTGGCCGAGTTGATGCTTCCTGATCAGACACATGTGCGGCAACAGGATTGGACCATGTTCTTCCTCCATAAAGATGCTGGCAACAGTGAAGAGGAGGTCATGGAACGAAAAGTCGCAAGGCAGCGGCGCGCCCAGAGACGAGCCTTGAGGAGCTCGACCGACTCCCAGAGCAGCCAAAGCGATCCAGGGAGCAGCAGTGACGACAGTGACGACGATTCGCGGGATAGCCCTCCTTTGATGTACGTCCTCAACCTGGTCAACACCAAACAGGATAGCTCTGTCAAGAGAGGGGCGGTGGTAAAGGCAATGGCAATTTGCACAAGGCACTCGTTCCTCCACATTTACAAGCCTTTGCTCCTTTTAGCCCTGGAGGATTATTTCAAAACCCCTACACCAGACACTCTCGAGCTGCTCTATAAGGCTCTTAACGCCATGGATCTCTCTTTAATGCCGCGCCTTTCACTCCTAGAACGCCATATTTTGCAAGCCAGCGATGCCAAAGACATGTTTGTCGAGAAGTTCGACCAGATGATAACCCAGCGACTTACCGATGAGGCCTTGGGGGCCGCTGAGCAACCAGACTCTCCCACGAAAGCCGAGCCCAAATACACTGTACCGCGTGATACGCATGAATTCGAGTCCAAGATTGTGTATAATGGGATTCCAATACCCGTCAAGATTCCCACGGCGGTTTCTGCAGAGACTGTGGGTGACTTTTCGCTCATCAAGCTAGTCCAGGTTTTTGGTGGTCCTCATCTCTCACAGCCTCAGCCATTTGCCCTACATCCCCATCTCACGACCTCTGGCGCTTATACTCATCCTATCATTGTTCTTATTAATGCCATGCTTACCCAGAAACGCGTCATTTTCCTAGGCCACAATCGACCGTCCGGTGAAGTTGCAGAGGCCGTACTCGCTGCCTGTGCACTGGTATCCGGTGGCGTTCTTAGAGGGTTCACCCGGCATGCTTTTCCATATACCGATCTGACCAAGATTGATGAGCTCTTGAAGGTCCCCGGCTTCATTGCTGGTGTTACGAACCCTGCCTTCTCGTACCACCCCGAATGGTGGGATCTGCTGTGTGACTTACCCTCTGGTCGGATCAAAATCTCTTCTTGCATCGAGGCACCGCCAAGCACCGAAGGTACGATGTACTTTCAACAACATGGCCACATGGTACCTGCCAAAGAACTTGGAAGCACTGATGCTACAGGGGACATTATGTTCATGGATGAAATCACTCGAGGCATTGCTTCACGGCATGGCGAGTCTATTATCCGGGCCAAATTCCGTGCGTATATCACTAAATTTACCCGGATCGCTGCTGCGTTCGAGGAAACCGTATATGGGGCCAGCAGTTTAATATCGATTCCCCCAACCGAGGTGGACAAGGTCGAGACCCCTAAAACCAGCAAACCTCCTGACCGGCCTATGTCGCTCAAAACAACCAGCAAAAATCTCAAAGGGCACGGATACGTATGGGCCAGCGAAGATGCCAAGAATCGAGAGCTGGCAGCGTCTGCAGCTAGGATCGAAGGGTGGCGCAACACACGGTCGTATTATGCATTCATCTCCGACCTTGCAGCGCATGCACAAGATCCTGGTTCACCAACGTCGCCCGTAAGCATGAGCAACATGCTTTCGCGTGCCCCATCCAAGCCATATGTTGACCTATACCATTCCCTGTCCAAGCTGCGGACTCTCCGTCTAACTCCAACCGAGGCGGGAGCAATTTATCTTGCCCTCGAGGCATATTGTATGGATTACGATAGCATTCTGGAATTACTTGAGTTGACACCAGTCTCTGAGGCCGGATTATTCTACGTGGGCCTTGGGCTTTGGCATGAGGATTCGAGGGTCAGAATGGCTGTTGCCACTATTCTGGATCGGATCCGGAAACACCCAGCGGGACGGGTGTTTTTTGCTCGACTTGGGGGTTGGGCGAATATGGGATTTACTAGGAGTATCCAAGAGAGAGAGAATCGACTCCGCGGCCAACAGCATGAAGTTGGAGAGTTTATGGATCAACATATGCAGTTAGTCAATGGTGAAGAGGCCAGGAGGAGTTGATGTCCATCCTTGCGAGACGTACGGAGAATGGAGTGTCGATAATGTAAGATGGCCAAGATGGTTGGTTGTGAGCAGTACTCACAAGTGTCCACTTGAGGAAGGCCCCCAGTGTGGTGGATCGATAATGTATGAATGAATGAAATGAATAAATTTTGATACCATTGGAGTGGAAACTCCATTCGCAAGCATCTTACAAGCAAACTTTGAGTGTAGCTCTACATGGTTATTGATATAACGATAGAGTGTGGTCTCGTAACTGACCTCACGCCATGGAATCGATAGTTCTGGATTGCAGATCTGTCGATCATTGCCAAAGGTAAGGTTTTCTGGGGGGGGGCCTGGGCGTCCCCATTTAGGCTTGATCCTACCAAATTCAATCGGTGATCATCACGAACATGCCTGTCGGTGCCTGTCCGAGCCATCGACACGTGTTATGTCAATCCGTCCCACCCGGGTCCTTCTGCAGGCTATTCTATGGAGCATGAGGGAAATGAAGATAGATTAACTCGGGCAGCAACGGACAAATGCCAACACGCAACATTGAATTGACAAGGCCAAATTTCTTGAATGGAGCACTCCGTAGTGGTCTGAGTAGTCAGCAACACAGCGAAGGATCGTTTGGGCTGGAGGGCAAGTTCAGTCGGAAATACGCAATCCCGAGGCTATCCAATGACAAACTCGCAGGGGGTTTTGTTTTCAGCTTATTCTCCATGGGCATCGTCAGCATCTTCACATGTGCACCAAACTTGAAGGGGCAGTACACGTACTCGTGCGACTAAGAGTACGGAGTAAGGAGTACCAAGGTAGCTTCGGCTTCACTTCAGAGCGGAACAAGAAAAGCCCAACAAATGAGAATCGACAATAATCGCCTCTGAACCTAACTCAAACAGAGAAGAAAAGGAGAACCGGCAGTCACAAGTTTCTCGGTAGCAAAGAGAGTATGGTTTGGGAGAACTTAGGGGAGTGGCTTCTTCAGTGGTTGGGTGCACCCCTGACTTTCCTCCTTCGCAACTATTGATTCTTGGCATCCACAGTCAATCGAAATCGTCTAGTCCCCTTCACACGCGAGATCATCTTCACAGCCTTTGGTATCACCCTCGTGCTCGGTTACCAATTACTTGTCCGTTCTGAGCCTTGCTCCTTCAATGGGCCATGTTAGCCTTATCTTTGATGCCTGCTTCGTTCTGCACATGGAATCTCTTCTCTTGTCCATGTAGCGGCCTGCCTTACTCGAATTCCTATGGCTAAGCCATCAACGGTAACAATGTACGGAGTATGGAGTACAGATTGCGCAGCTCATTGCCTTATCTCCTGCCTCTTGTACATCCTCGTAGCCTGTATGGAATATGGAGTACGGAGTACTGTTCGTGGCTCCTTGCTCCCAGGCATTAAAAGGCAACAAGCTCTTTGAAGAATGGAGTGCTCTGTCGGCATCACCAAGGTAGGACATTACGCTGAGATACATGTTGAGTTGCTGAGTGGGTAGTATGCGAATCCCTCGTATTCAAATCAATTCAGATGGCTCGTGGGAGTCGTGGCATCACGCTTCTTCCTCCCAAATGGAACAGGAGTTTGGGGAATAGAGCGCCACCAGCAGAACGCCACCAGCCACTATCCGGCAGGGATGCCTTATCCATATTCAACTGGATTCCTGGAATTCTGGTCTTCAATGTTTTTCAACGCCTTGTGGAGCCTCATTTCCAAATTAATAACCGCCCACATTCCATCGGCGCATGCTACTAACGCTGACTGGTAAAAATGCCACCCACCATCTCTGTCGGCGTTCCAGGTAGGGTTTGGCCGACTGACGGTACCATGTAAGACTATCCGTCGACCTCAACATGGCTGTTCACAGTGAAATCTCGAAATAATCTCAAATTCTACTCTGTACAGCTCCCTACTTTTGCCCAAGCACTGTTCGATTGAAGGCCAAGTTCACTCATCAGATAATAAACGACGGCTGCGGCAGATTTAGGTTCGAGGTCTCTGGACTCCTGTCGCTTAATTCACTGTGAAACTCTCCAAACCGTAAAGAGCACTGCCCTTGAACCATTTCGGCAGATCAACAAGCTCATTGCTAGGGTACACACGTGGTTCCTCAAGACAAAAGTCTAGATCACGAAAGAGCAACGCCGATCATTTCAACTTCTTGTTCATCCAGGCGATACTTTGAGATCAAGAACTATAGTCTTGAGGTGTGAGGCTCTCAACACCGAACGACTGTCCGACACGTCGGTGCATAGCAAGCTGCCGATGGCTATCGGCATTCCACTCATTTGAACAGCACTCTTATTAGTGCTTTGTCCTGAGTCCTTCTCATGGGCGTCCATTCGTTATCAAACTGAACCAACACCAACTACTGTCGCTCGCTACAGCACGATATATTTAATCATCGACAAAAATGTCAAGCTCACACCCAAATGTATATAGGTGCGGGAGAAGAGGAGGCTCGAGTGCTCGAAGCAGCTCAACGACCATAATCATTTCTTTAATGATAGTATTGCTTGCCATGGTATCAAGCACATCGGCATATGCACTGAATTTCAATCTCGAAGTCTATGGATCGACAACGTTGTTGAGAGAGTTGGCCGCCAGAGGCGAAATACACGTCGACCATCGACAACCTCCACCTCGGCCAAGTTTAGCGCTTCAAAGGAGACAAGAGGGTAATGAAGCGGAGCCAACGACCACAGAATCGGGAGCAGAGCCTACTGCTACCACATCTGAAGAGTCTGCCGCATCCACAACTGAAATGGCGAACTCGGCAAAGCCAACAACGACGGAAGCATCCACAACAGATTCCAATGGGTCATCAGTGCCAACAAGCACCAAAACTGGAACAACTTTGCCATCTGTGACAGTCGTCACCACGTCCTTGCCATCGGCATTCGATACTTCCATAGGAAGTAACTTCACAAAGCCCTCATGCCCTCAATTCTTCTCCAAATTCCTCAGCAATGCAACATATCAATCTTGCCTTCCAGTCTCACTATTCCTGCAAAACTCCAACTCCTTTTTCCACATTCAACAATCCGCACCACTCCTTGCACAAACACTTGACGCGGCGTGCGACGCTCCATTGGCCGTTTGTGGGCCTCTGCTCACCAATCTCGCCAGCCAGCTCATCGACGATGCAAACTGTGGTGCGGACTACCTCCGACAAAATCCACTCGTGGTGCAAGCCTACTCCGGATTAACGGCATACGAACCAGTCTACCAAGCGACGTGCCTCAAGAGCTCTGAAACCGGAAACTACTGCTTCAGCGACGCCATCTTGAACCAGACCAATCCTGTCGACTTCTATACTTATTACACCGCCATCGGGATGACATTGCCCCCAGCAGTCCACCCAACTTGCAACAAGTGTCTGCACGACACGATGGAAATCTTCGCGAACTACGCAGGAACCGACAACCAGCCCCTGGCCAAGACTTATCTCGCATGTGCCAACCAGATAGACGCCAGTTGCGGAGCAGGCTTCGTTGCCACAAACATAAAGACTGGCGCCATCGCTACTCCCGGCTCGTCCGCCGCCTCGTCGTTGTCTGGAACGTCGATGATAGCTACTGGGCTGGCCACAATCGTCACGGCACTGTGGCTGGGGATTTAAATGCAACCTTAACTGTTTTGTGTGTAACGCCTGACGTCTTTGGCTAGCCAGAGGAGTTTTATACACAGATTCTGTCGCATGCACATGCAGCCCTTCTTGCTTTTCAGGGCCATCCATGTAGACGAGATATTTATCACGAAGGAAAAATGGAACTGGGACTACAGCACGGCGTTCTTGGACAGGGCTGAGATTAGGGGATGATATGATATGCCGTTCATGTACTGAGTATTGCTGATAGGTCGTACATAGATCAAACCTCCCCATGCGCCCGGGAAAAATTCTTCGATTCAATGGGAACTACTTCTTACAATTTCACACAGGATTGATTATTTCATTATTGGACATCCTCTCCGCGCTATGTTTTGCAGATGTCATCATTCACTTGATTAGTATAAGGGGGATAAGTTCGATCTTCCTAGCAGCGGAAGGGTCTTACCCATGCTTGGTGTGGTGTACGCCGCACGTAAGCAAGCCTTGCTTTCTGCCTGGTGCTATCCCTCCATCGTATGTATGGCCCGAAGGAACGACGTTTAATTTCCCCTTTCTTGGCCCCTTCTACACGCACGTTTTCTTGATTACATTCGGAGGATATTACCGAGTATGCATAGCACTGAATATTACGGAGTACTCCGTGCGCGGTTGAGCCATAATACTCCGTACATATTTTTCCAGCGTGACCTCGCCCCATCCATGCTTGATTAAGATTTCAATTTCCAGAAAATTTTTGAAGCGTCCATAATTTATCAATGGGCAAGGGCATCCCTGGACTCTATGAGTGGATAAAGGCAAGACTTTTCATCACCTGTGATGGAAGGAACATGCCGTCCAGGAACGGTACACTGCTTCGGGAAGAGCTGAAAGATGGCTCAGCACATAATATGGTCAGTCAGTCGTGTTACTATCAGCCCACGGGTCTTCCTCCAGCTCCGCTCTCAGATTGTTTCGGCATAGGGCCATATGCAGCGGACTACTAGCTAACAGGAATGCCCTCAATTCTATACCCGCGGGAGAAAATCAAAGTGGAAAGGAGGGACGGAAACCAAGCAAGAAGATATTGCGGCTATCTACCTAATGGATGATGCTACAAAACTTTTGCCTTCCTTTTCAATTACAGTGAGTTGCATTTCACTCTCTGCGCCTTGCCCACGCCTGGGCCGGCATGTTTCATTGATGACTTCCAATTCCTTCGCACGCAATTCTGAATTTCTCACCCCTTTGGGAGTGCTCTCTCTCTAGCGGACGTAGAGACGACGCTCTTTCGCCTCGCCTCGCCCTTGTTTGGGGTCGGCATGTCTCAATCAATACCTTTCTCCCTTCCAGTACAGTGAGGACGCTCTTGATCTTGCCTCACCTTTGTACCAGACTTCAATCCTTCCTGCAGCTTCGAAAAACAATTCCTTCTCGCACAGGTGGTCAATTTCTCTCATATTGTCCAAGTGGTGTCATTTTCTTCGCGCTTTCCAGAGCAATGACCTCAACGGTGGTGCAGCTAGGCTGATAGGTCTTTTTCGACCTTGTCGGCCACAGCAAACTTCAGGCCACCCTTGAGCAGCTCACGAATGTCTTTCAAAGTCACCAGAATGTCTTGCAGCCTCTCCTGATTATCCTGGAAGATGTCAAGAGAAGTTTTCAAGCTTTCACAAGGGACGTCCTTTGCGACATCCTGAGCACCTCGCACAGCCTCCTGAATGGATTTCTTTGACTTCTCGTCGCGCAATCGAAGCAGCCTCGACATCTCAACGACGCCTATTTCAGGGATAGCTGGAGCCTGGAGCTCTTTGTTCGCCTCCTCATCCTTTTCAAAGGTAGCCACTGCCCACATCTTCTTCGATCCTTCGCGAAAATAATTGTTCTTCTGATGTTCAGATCTCCCATGGAACTTGAAGAAGGACCATTTCTCGTCTAGCATGCTTTCGAGATCATTTGAATGTGGTTGGAGCAGGTCAATCTTCACGACTCGATACCAGCCGTCGAATTTGAAGCGTTTGCTGTGGCCAATTTGATAGAAGACCGCAATTGGGGCGTCTCCATTACCCTTGGTGGGAGCGACAATGGTCTTCAAATTCTTAGTTTCAAGAGGGCCATCGTTGTTGGACGAAGTACGGTGGGCGGCTAGCTCAGGAGACAATAGATGAAGTTTGGATTTGACAAAGATAGTATTCTCTTGGGCCCAGCGTGGATTAGAATTGTTGAATAGGAGGACATGATTCAGGACACCGGGATTTGCTCCTGAGGCATGCAATGTGGTTGATTCGTTGCTGAATCCATCACGGTCTGGCCAGTAGAAGTGTTGAATCTCGCGCAGAGAGTGGAACTGGTCAGATTCGGTGGTACCAGGAAGACCTGCGTCGGATTTTTGAATACCAGCTTCGACATCGCTAGCTTCGACACCAGGAGCAGGGACGGCTGACTCACCAGGTTGAGTCTTTCCCCGATGATGAGGCGGAATGTATGGAGATGCCATGTTGGCGTTGAGTGGAGAGCAAAAAGCTAGAGGTGACAGTTGTACGTATGAGACTATGGGTTGTAGTTGTTGAATTGGAAGAAGGAGTGGGTGAGAGAAGATGAGATTGGAGGTGAGAAGGAAAGAAGATGGAGAGAACCAGAAGAGATGGAGGAAGATATGCCTTCTGAGGCATCAGAGAAAGCTAATATCAAGCAGGCAGTCCTTCACGACAACGAAAGTGAACACAATGCCTTTCCTCGCAGCGATTGGTTGCGAATCTTTACCTGCCCTGCATTATCATGGCAATGAAGCAAATAACTCGGTTACAGATCTAAAGGCTCACGATAAAGAACTCTTCAGGCAGAGAGTTTGCTCGCTCAATAACAACTGCCTCCGATTTGTGCCATTGATCACATGGTATGCAATAGTAAGGAGGACTGAACATCTTACCAGCCTTGCACTCCGGGAAGCTGCATGTGTATGCTAGGCATGGAGGCGCAGGGAGGCTTGAAAGAGCCAAGTAAAGCCCAGAGCCTTCCCTGGCTAAAGTAGTTTGACGGCGGAGGCAAACAAGGGGGCATGCATGTTTGACTGACTGCCTTGGATTGGTCTGCAAATGGGTTGGAAGAGGTTCCTCTGAGAGCACAGGCAAATCGTCAGCGCTCGGAAAGCAGCAAAACTAGGCTCCGCCTAGCAAACTCAGCCGTCTTGAGGATAGAACAGATGTCAAGGTTTCAAGAGAAGACAATGGAAATGGGAACGAACTTTGCTGAGGGATTGATTGAAAGAAGCGGAGGGCGGTGAAGGAACAAACATGCGGTCGCTGGGAGCGACTGTAGATGATAGAAGGAAGATGTTACGGCTACGACACTCTCCTCTATGAGGCTATGCTATGGTACAGCCACCTTATCCCACGTGACCCAATGACAGCGCCATCAAAGCACCCTAGATATCCCTCGACAACCATTCGAACACTACCGATATATCTAAGACGACCTTAAGATAGATGCCAGTATATCTAAGACCTCCGTAAGGAGGTCTGAGACGTCTTAACCCTTCGGAACGCTCTCGACCCGGTTACAGGAAGGATTCGAAGGATAGTGGAGCCAGGATACTGGCTATATATATAACTAGAGTGACCCTTCTCTCTTTTATGTTCTTTATCTCTCGTCTTGTACTCTTATAGTGTATTAGATAGCAATATCATTGCTAGATCTCCTCATTCTCTACTCTTCGAAGCCCTCTCGAAACCCTCTCGAAACCCTGTGAACGTCCCGCCCTGACAGAAGACATGGCATGGCGAACTCAACATCCCTTGAGGCTTGCAGAGAGATATACCTAGTACTATATTTTGATTGTTCGGGAACGCAGGAGTGAGCCTAGGATAGCTGATGGGTGTTATATATGTTCATTAATGTGTACATACAACCTCTAGGTATTTATACAGTTTAATAACGTAGGAGCCTGAAGCTTCTTGCGGTGCAAATATTCTGATTCCTGTTCCCGCTACCTCGAACTCCCAATTTCCTCTATCATATCTAGGCCTTATTGAACTTCGCCCTGACCTTTGCGCCCCAGTAATAGAAGCAGAATGGAATGAAGATCATAGCGACACCGATGAAAGCGAGCAACCAGGAAGCCCAGTTCAAGCCAAGGCGATTGTACATCTGGGTGATGAAAAGGGGGAATGCGGCGCCACCTCCGGACCTCAAGAAGACCTTCGCGGCCAGCGCGGATGCGGCGTATTTATGGTACGAGTCGATGATATAGTTGTTGACCGAGTAGTAGCACAGGACCATGCCGAAGCCAAATGCGAGGCCGGACGAAGCGGGACCCACCCAAATAATATGGTGGTAGGAGGTAGCTCCCAAGATGAACAGCGAGATAGGGATGAAGGGTGCGCCGATCAGTGCACCGATCAGCCTGTCCTCTGGTGTCGGGGTGCGCTGGAGGCAGATGCGGCGGAACTGTTTCTCAATGAGCGGCGTCACAACCAGTGCGAAACCCGCGCCGATTAGGATCGGGATGAACATCAGCCCGATCTGGCCGTCGTTGTAACTGTAGAGCTTCCCGAAGATGACTGGGTATGCGAAGAAGAACGCGTATAGCATCGCGTAGATCAGCACGATGTACATGCACATTAGGTCGAGTACGGGCTCGGTCAGGATCATGGTGATTGGTCGGACCAGGCTGGTGCGGATTACCTGTTGGAAGGTGAGTTTGGTCTTCTCCTGCTCCGTGATGATGTTCTCGTCGCCGGTTTCCTTGCGTAGTCGAGCTGCTCGTCTCTTCAGGATTACCGGTGCGTAGGTTTCAGGAATCATGCCAATTAGGATCATGATCGCCCCGGAGAACGCCATGTTTACCCAGAAGAAGAGGTCGAGGCGTCCTGTCCCGACATTGATCCACCCACACACGATAGGTCCTAGGACCGGGCCTGCGTAGGGCCCAGCAGCGAAATAGGCGATTGCCATGCCGCGGTCTTCAATGTTCCAGATATCTGCAATGGTGCCGCCTGCAAGAGAAAGGCCGGAGCTGGAGAAGACGCCGCACAGGAAGCGCGAGACCAAGAGTCCGCCGATGTTAGGTGAGAGAGCGCATGGGATGTTGAAAATTGTGTAGAGGCCGAGGGAAATGATGTATATAGGGCGCCGCCCTATGATCTCTGAAAGCGGGCTCCAGAGGAGGGGACCGACGGCGAAACCGCACACCATGATGGAACAGGTCAGGATGGCAACTTCTAGAGAGACGTTGTATTTATCCTCGATCAAGCCCAATCCACCCGTGACGATGGATGAGCCAAAGGCAATACAGACGACCAGCATCGACGCCATCAGCGTGATGTACCACCGATATGCATTAGACCAGTTATGGGGGTTTTCAGGGTCAGCGATGGTGAAGGTCACAAATTCTGCGGTAGGTTTCTCGTCGGCCCCCTTTTCCAGGTCAGCCTCTTCATTTGGAGATGAGCCGGGACGTCGAGCAAGCTGATGGCCTCTTATGGACGCAGCAATGGATGGTCTGGATCGGATCTGCTCTAGTGTACGTTGTGGTACGAGACCAGTAGCTGTTTCGATAGTGTACTCTTCAGGGAAGAGAGGTTGTTCTGAATGTCCAACTGTAGGATAGTTGACATCGATGGGAGGTGGGTTTTCCGAGACGCCTAGGTTTTGAAGCGTTGCTCGGGTTTCTGTTCGGTAGAGTGTCAGGGGCGTCAGGTTCAAGTCCTCATGTTGTACTGGTTGGGGATTGCCTTGAGAAGCGGGTTCCTCTGATAGGGGTTGAGACATGATGGTAGATGCTGGTATTTCTGTTGATGTTTCGTGTTAGTATTGAAGGCGTGGCAAAGAGAAATGTTGCAATTCGCAACTGATGTCTGGTCGAGGAGAGCATCGTGACTCGGAAAGGGGCAGTTGTCCATGCTTAATATACTTGTTCGAAGCATAATTTCGAGCAGCAGGGTCGTTGCTTTGTGGAATGCTGAGTCCTCAAACAACCGTGAGCTGTCTGTCTTCTTGCCGACCTTTGGCCGATCTAAGGCCGCGCTGTTTAATTCGTTGATAATCGACGTCATTTCGTAAGCCTTGTTCACCAAAACTGGCAAGGCTGAATCTCAGACGTTCAGCTAGCGGTCTTGAAACGGTTTAGTGTCCTGGAAATGGTTTATCCGATCCGACACTCAAGTGGAGGGGCTTTTCTGGTGTGGTGAGCGAGGGCACATGGAAAAGATTGCTAGCGTAACCAATGTAGGCAAAAATAATTCCCTCTTGAGTAGTATGCAGGTCCCAGTCAAATTGAAATTGTTGGGTCCCTCTTGCATGTGTTTGATCGAAGTAGGAGGCGGCGGAGCACCCATGTTCCTCTTTGTTAGTGTGCTTTACCTCTCGAATTTATTGCATTGGTCGGGGATCTCGTTGAGAATGGGAACATTCGGATTAAAGGCATCTGCTCACGAAAACTCCAAAGACAAAATATTTTTATCTGCAGGAATTAGATAGCCATATGTGGATGGTTGGCACAAATCGAAAAAAATGAAATAATAATCTATTTCTTGCACAAGAATCGAATATTTGCGAGTACGGTAAAGTACTCTACCGTTGACAGGATACATCATCAATCGTGATCCGTTCGTCGTTTCCCAGTCTTCTAACGCCTTTCTATTTCCCTATACCTTTCACCTTCAAGCCCCTCATTCCAATCATCAAATTGCGAGCTTCGCAGGGCATTTTTCGGCCACTGGATGTTATGACTGCTCAAAAGCCATGAGGAAAACATTATTTTCCGAGGTGATATACCAGTTCGTCATCTAGCTTCAATGCTCACAGACTACCCCTCCTGGGGAATGACACCCCTTCAACAGCTGCAGTGTCAGTGAACCATGAGACTCTTTCGCCAGCACCCTCATTGACAAGTCCACATGGTAGATTGCGACCCTCATCATCCGCCTCAAGGATCTTCTTCAAGATTTCTTTCTTTCCAGCCCCGGTGGCCACGAAGGCGATCTTATGGGCATGTGTGACAACAGGGAGAGTAAGTGTGATTCTTTGGGGTGGTGGTTTGGGGCTGTCTTCAATGCTCGCAACCCAGGCATCCACCTCTCGGAGTAGTTCATGGCCGGGAAAGAGACTACATGTGTGGCCATCGGGGCCACAACCAAGAAGAATAAGGTCGAATATAGGCAGGCGCACGCTATCCTTATTAGCGAAGCCAGACATGAGGACATCTTGGTACTGGTCGGCGAGTTCTTGTGTGTTGTCGAGATATTTGACATCAATTGGATAGACAGCGGGTGTGCCATGGACTGAAGGTATTTTATCAAGTAGATCTTTCTTCAAGAGGCCATAATTGCTGTCTTCGTGATCGAGGGGTACGGCACGCTCATCAGCGAAGTAGATGTGCCACTTCGAAAATTGTGGTGAGTGCGATGGATCTTCGTTGTCGCCCGGGATAAGTAAGGCCTTGGCCAACGTAGCTGGCAAGCTCCCACCGGACACTGCGATCTTGAAGGTGTCATGGCGATTGAAGGCAGCCTTCTGGGTCTGGAGGATATAGGTGCGCAGTTTAGCTGCGACCTGGTCGACCGTGGGGTAGCTGTAGAGATTGGGTTGTTTGCCCATGATAACGATGAATGAAGACAGAATCGACGTGAAACCGACGCAGTAAAGGGACTTCTGGAATGAAACCTGTGAAATAAAGCAGAGTTATCGGGTCAAGGCAGTAACATCAAGAACTCGGAGAGTCAAGATTTCAAGTTCGCAGCTTTGCTGGATGTAAAGGTCGCACAAGCGAGCGAGAAGTTTGGTTACATATGAGGGTCTCTCGGCGAAGATTATAGTACGAGTAGTACTAGCCTACCCTGTTAGGTGCCTGTCACCCACCTGTACGTTATTACGATGGACCTTAGGTAAGGTAGGCGCAGATGAGTGAGGCACTCGGCTCAAGGGTGGGTTGGTGGGTTGGTGGGATCCAAAAACAGTCTCGGCCCGCAGAAACAAAATTATGACGTTTCAACAATGGGGACCAAACTTCAGAGTAGGGCTAAGTAGGGATGAAATTGTGTACGGAGTACCACATCCAGGCTCTCGGTAATAGCTAGGAGTGGTTCATGGATTTCTATTATTATTATTATTATTATTCAAATGGAAACGATGAAAGATTGGGCTTGGTTGTCAGGGGACGAAAGAATCCACCTCAAGATTTCCCACATGCTCTTTCAAACAACCATAGGACTCCATACCAGGCTGCACAGTGTCCTACTTAGGGCCTTTCCTCGTAGATACCCGGGTTAAGCCTGGAGATGGACTGAGGGGCCTGCGGAGATCGTTTCCGTGCGGGACGTGGATGGATGCTTGAGCGGACACGTGATTAAGCAGCTGATGACCTAGAATTTATAAGTGATCGGCCATTATGGTAACTTGAATGGAAGGCTATCAAAATCCTATTATTACTAGTGGTTTTCGGTCCAAGTCTCCACGCAAGGCAGCTTAATGAGCAGAGAAGTAAACGTTCACAGTTCAAGGTTGAATGCTGCAGAGGACCTAAAACGTTTAGCTGACTACTTAGTACTGCGTACATCGAATGAGATTCGTAATGACAACATAGAGGAAAGAAAAAGCGGGTTTCGTCACGGGTTATTGGTGGATATCAGCTCCGGCAACGTGGAGGAAAATCTACTCCGTACAGTCAGAGCGACTCCTGAAGAAAGGATCGATGAATAAAGGATCGAATGTTGCCTCACTGGGAGCGCTTGGAGTGAGGGCCCAGGGGTGTCTCTTCATCTTGGACAAGGTGCCGGTCACCGAGCGAGTTGTGGCACAGGTAAAATATTGGTGCTTGAAACTTGAAAACCCGAAGAGATCGCCACGGACTAGGCCTGGTTGAGATAAGACTATCCAGCAGTTGGGTTGGGAAAGAGCAAAACTTGGTTCAGCCACAGCACAATCGGCGATGACGACAGTTGGCCGTTGGAATTGGCCAAGTTGTGGCGGTGGATGCGTTGATCTATTTCCTATTACTGATGGGCGGCTGATAGTTCTTGTCTGAATCACTGGCAGCCTGAGTGAGACTCTGGTTAAGAAACCTGAAACGCGTATGCCAGGTGCTAGGCAACGCGTAGGAACACGATGCTGAGAATCGCGTTTTGCAGGCACGGGCCTGGTACCCCCTCAGTTACTCTCCTTTATATTGCCCTTGCTGCTGCAACTCAATGCCAGGATCGAACCTCTCCAAGCAGATGATGGTACTAGCCATAAATGGTTAGTGTAGCTGGTTAGTGGTTCTAGTCAAGGGTTAGTGGGTACCAATAAGCCCTTAGCGTTACTTAGCGTTGGATGTCGCCGCGCGTAGAAACGGCATTGGAATCGGAAAGATCGACTTTGATCGAATGCCCTTCTCACCAACATTCCCAACATTCCCATCATTCCCATCCATTCCTTCAATTGATTCACAAGACCTTGGAATCGTCACTATTCTTTTGACTTTTGACCCAATCAATCCTCCGGTTTTCTTCCTCGATCTCGATCCCAGATGTCCATCCCTTTATGCCACGCGCTCTCAGGTTCTCAACCCGGATTTTCGCTCCACGCGTGCATTCCTGAAACTATTCTGTCCACATGGCCTTTTGCGTTCCCCATAGCTGCTGCCCACTTTCACTTATAACTCTCCCCCTTCTCGGTGCCCTTCCATCTCAGTCAACATCCCTTCCATCTATACCAAATAGCTTACTCTGATTAATATATTGGACCACGCTGTCCTTTACGTTCCCTTCAATATCGGGGTTTGACCATGTCGTCGTCACCTTCTATTCTCCAGCTCCAAACCCAAGCTGCCGCTGGTCGGAAGCCCGCCAATACTACCGTTCTCAACAAAGCCAAAAACCCAAGCGATGACTCTGTCAATAGTATCTCCTCAAGCGGATCCGCTTCCCCTCGATCATCTATAGACATTGTACGCTGTTCACGCTGTCAACGGTCGATGAGCATCGACCCGACCAATCCTCAGGGCCACTCCGGCGCTATCAGATTCGGCATGAACTCTTACTATTGCATCCGATGTGCAACCGTTGTTGGCTTCGTTAAATGAGTCCCTATGGTCCTCGTTCAACAGGACACTTAGGCCACCATTGGCCTCCCAAACTCTGAGATTTGAATCATGGCATGGAGAATACATGTAGAGTCGACATCCGCACAGCGCACCCACGTTCCCAAAAAGGACCCCGACAGTGCCACAACCTGGGTCAACGCTACACAAGAATACAACAAAGGCCCATCGCGCAACCATGGACTCGTGTGCGTCATTCGTCTGATACTGCCTGTCCTACATCAGGCCACTACTTCAGCGCCACGAGGACAAGTCATGGTTGAGACAGAGATTGACTCGGCCGTGAAATCTATCTTGCCCGGCTGTTTCTCAATTGCCTACCGCCGCCAGCAGCGAATGTGTGTCATGGGACCATAGAAAGCTGGATCTACTGGTAGCAAGCGCCCCGCCTGGGCGGTGGATTACACAGCCTTTGCAAGGGAGCACAAATGCGACTACAATGCGAGACGCAAATGCTGCCACACATATACATATCACTTCTGGCAGATATAAATCAACACTACCTCCGTGACCTCCCTCAATGACCTTGTTCATTGAGGATATCCTTGAGAGGCCTCCAGGCTTCAGCAGTCGGCTCCTGTTTATCGGTCCACTCTGTTCTGCAGCGTGCATTTGTTCTGCATGGCGGATTGGTTACATAGTCACCCTGTCTCTAATAAAGCTCATTTTCTCCATTTTTTGCCTAAGACAGGTTGTTTGTGGAATTGTGATATGTGCTACTGAGTCCCCGCCGATCAGCTGCTACCATATGCACTTGACGTAACAAGATGGACGATCCCTCCGAAGATGGGATGTCGAATAGTGGTCAAGATCGTCCAGAGCAATCTTGACGTCTTGGAATATACATCGCAGCACCCATCAAGGCAACACTGGGCTCAAAAACCCAATCGCCTGGAAACCGCTGGCGGGCCTCGTGTTCTGATCTCGATATTTTTTACCCACTGTGCTGGGCCAATTCTGTGTCATCCTTGGACCTGAACCCGACTTTCAAGCCGCGATGAGCTACCCAAAAGATTGATGTCGATGCATCTAGCCGTTCCGGATGTTACCTTGTCTAAAATCTTGCTGATTCTCAGAACAGGCAACCTTTCCTTCCTTAAGCGTATTAGCGCCTTTTCGACGACCCTGAAATGTCTCGAGAGTCTTGACAGCCTCGACTACGAGCCTGCTTGATTCAGTAGTGGCTCGCTCCTTATAATACTGGGATCGTGTTCTTGGAGCCTTGGAGTTCAGGACTTTGCGTTCCCAAACTTCGGTTGATTGCCAAGGATGCCTATGCTTGCAACCGAAGTCCTGGATCCCTAGATCGAGCTAGTGTGGCAAGCATCTCAGTTTGCTCCGGATCTGAAAGCCACCCCTGTCCGACCAGCCAGCATCCACACGAAGCACACCTCAACCAGGGTTAGGAGTCTGGGACAATGGACTCAGCCTCCGCGCGACTGATCACTTTCACATCGTGGAAGCGTTGAAGCACTGTCACACACTTCCAAATTTTGCTCGTCAAGAAGCTATCCGGGGAATTCCTTGGTTCTAGGATGACTTGTCTGACATGAGGCTCAACTGTTTTTGCAGTGAGTCCGACTGGATCAAATTGGACGACTCGACAAGCGAGCCAGATCTCGTGTTCCACGATGCTAATTACTTAGATCTCTTGGAGAATCGGATGAGAGATCTCGGATTTGTGGATGGCCCTTGTGACAGACTGTCCCCTCGGACCGTGGTTGATGGCCTGCTAGTTACTCTGCACTAGTTCTCAACCACCCTTTCCAGGCAGCAGGCCCAAATCCCAAACAATTGAGAGTCTCAGAACATTGGCGGATTTAAATGGCTTTCTAGGGTGCTCCAAAACATTCAACTCGCTGAGCCTAACTCCAGCCCAGCTCCTTTGTCAGCCACCACTTCAAGCGTCCACACCATTGTCCCATTTCAATCCAGCTAAGTCTAGCTCAGCAACCCTTGTGTTGACTATTACTATTATCTTGCATGATCATGTGGTGGCAAGAGGCTTTCAAGGGTACACACAAGGCCCGATCTGCCAGATCTCGGATCCTGGACGACTGCCACTCCCTCAAGGGGGCGGGACAGGGTTCGTGTTCCCTCCTTCCCCGTGTGGTTGACAGCTCCCCCATTTTCGGTTCATCACATCAACCATGCGGCATCGAATTGGAACGCATTGATCATGGCTCCAAATACGGAGAACATATGGTGATATTTGTCTACAAATGATATATCGGATCTCCCATCTAACTATTAGAGCATCCTGCTTTCAACTATGCCAATCCGGCATAGATCCATCCCAGCCTGAATGGCCCCACTGAAAAAGTGGCATTCTACCTCACACGAGACTATTTCATTGACAAAGGTCACAGCAACAAATATTGATGTCTCTGTGTAGCAAGGCTTCGAAGGCACGGGGAGCTCTTGAGGGCTATAAATTAGACACTACCTTCCCTTGAGCCTTTCTTGAGCATGTGTTCTCATATTTCAGGGCCAACAGTATCTCAAAAGGGTCAGCGAATATCTCGTGTTGAAGTGAATCGTCCTGGGCTGGATTGTACAATTCCTCCCACGCCAAGTGGTTCTAAAGATCCCTTGTTCTAAATCCCCCCCTGCTTGTGGGCTTGTAGGGAAAGAGTCCCTGCCCTTTGCTGCAGCCTCGTCTGGATGCAACCGTCTGCCACTCCCGCTTCCCCGTCAATACTCTACCAAATACGGAGTACTCAACATTTGCCTATGGTTATGCATCAGATCAGGTCTATAAAGGTTGACATCCACGTTCTGTTTCCACACAGTTGCGGTGAAGGCATCTGCCAGCAGGAGTGCCAGATTCATTGGCCGCTATCCCAGCACCTGGTAGAAAGAACAAGCAGGACTCGGTCTCATTGAGTCAAAGAATGATCATCTGGTGACCTGTCAACTTTTAACTTGGCAGCTCTGGAGACCATGTCTCAAGAACGTCAGCGAATTCGTGATGCAAGCAAGGAAGAACCCCAATTTATTATTCTTGTGCGGGATGTATGTATCGATGTGTTTTCCACAGGCAACCCATGCTGACTTTGCTGTTGAGATTCCACGCCAATGCAGATGGCAGGAACTCAAGGACATGACTAGGCATTTGGGAGGGAAACAAAGCTTAAAGGCTGAAGTGTTCGAGCTTCGTGATGGTTCCCAACTCGGACATTGCACTGTCAAAGGAAGGAATGCAGCACACCAAGTGTATGGTATGTTACCGAGACTCAAGAAACTAACTTTCTTTGGCTAATCTCTGATTTCACACAGAGGGCTTTTGCCGAAATGGCTGGAACGGCCTCTCTGTTACCGTATCTCTTGCCATTCTCGAGAACGGAGACTTGACGATAATTAAAGGTCCAAAGAAAACGACTGGTATCGATCAAGCACGACCCGCCAGTGACCGATATGCTCGTACGCAAGGAGCGTCTCCACCTAGCCGCCCAGCTGCAAACATGTATGAATAGCCATCTGCGAACTGGGAACAGCTCGTGCTGACATGATAAATAGTTCTTACACCAGTTCAGGTCGCCAGTCCGTACCGAGAACCTATCCCGTACCATACACCGCCAATGGATGCGGAGGACCGCCTACCCCAGCAGGCACTGGACATTCTGCCTATACACCCGGGTTGAACAAGCCCCCTTATGCATACCAGAGCGCGCCTGTCTACAAGACGTCCGCTGTCCCCAGTGACTACACAACATCATCAAGCCACTATGGTCTAAGCTGTTCAACCACAACAATTTTAGCGAGCCCAGTCCTCAGCCAAGTTCGTCCAGCTGACGACGGAACCTGCATCTTCCTCTCCGGCTTGTCCTATCATCAGTCAGAAGCAGAATTGCGCGGTACGCTTCAATCGTACGGACCTCTCGTCTACCTCGAAATACATGCAGACAGCCAACAGTTGGGGAAGGGGAAGGGTACAGCACGAGCTCGATTCCCATCAGCACACCAGGCCCTCAATGCCATTCGAGGGCTCGATGGCCTGTGCATAGGCGGCCGCAAGATCAGTGTGGGGCCGGTGAAAGCTGATGGAACAAATGCAATGGCAATATCGGGCCCAAGGACCACCTCTGCCGAGAGAAGGCCTTCCATGAACCCGATGCTAAAGAACAAGAGCAAGCGGTGCAAATCTCGCGGGCTGCCTGCGTCGCAGGTCGATAATAGGAGTAATACTAGCGGCCGTCATTCGCCAGCCAGCTCGACTGGACCACTGGTAGTCAACGGTGCCAGGGATTCGGCAGCCGACTGGAGACATAGCCGCGAGCAAGCGACCGAGATCGGCAAAAAGAGTTACGAGTCTAGCAACGGGTCTTCCGAAGAAAGCTCGGATGAGGAGGAGGAAGAGGAGGAGGAGGATGATGATGATACGAAGTATGCGAAGAATAAACGAGGTATGCACTCTCTCCGTTTCTAGCTCTTTCATTTAACCTATCCATCCATCCATCTACCGCAGTGGGACACAACGACTGACTTCTCATTACTTGAACAGCCACGGTAGTATCTAGAGGCGTTCGTGGATTAAGGCTCTGAGCGCAGATACTTAATCCAACAAAAATGATACGACTCAGGAGATACTAAAGGAAGACCAAAGCGCCATGGGTTGAACACCCCTAGACGCAAACCACATTCCGCACCTTTTAGGGTCAGGGGGGTTTCTTTAGGCGATTCTTCAATTCCAGAAGAACAATTCAAATTGGTGGGGAGATGCTGGGCGAAGGGGACAAAGGGGACAACTAGGCGTCGGGAATTGGAATACTATACTGTTTTCCTTTAGTTCAAGTCACAGAAAATACCTATATACGCCTTTCGGAGACACTGAGAATAATGAACTGGAAAGATGTGGGAGGCTTTTGATGTCGCTAGACGGCCTTTGAGGCATAATGAAATATCTCGGTGTCATCCTGTTCTTTCCTTTCCTTTTCGGCCTATCCATTAGGTGATCCCCGATAACTGTGGTTTTCGGGCAGGGAGTTGTTGTTGGGGGTGGGGGAGCTGTGTCTGCTCCCATCCATGACAGCCTCAGGTAGGTCCTGGGTACCTAAGATACGCAGGAGCAGGCGTAGGCAGGAGTTTTAGATCCAATAATGGCGAGGTGGGTGCGAGGGGAGAGTGGCGAGGCAAATGATATTTTGGAGGCCAAGGGGGCAAGGGGATTCCCTGGAGGCTTTGGGTCCTGCCAGTGTTGGCATCATTATTGTTTGTGGTTTGCTGTGCTGTGCTGTGCTGTGCCATGCTGGTTATGAACACACGAACAATGATTGGAGGGAAGGATGGAAGGATGGGATGAGGCGAAAGACCCGAACCTGATGGCCGGAGTGGCCGAGTGACCTGTCTACCTAATCAATCGTGTCAGGTGAACGAAACATTACTGTGCATCAGATTGGGCCTAAGAAAGGGGCTGGTTGGGCTTGGTTGTATGCGTGTGTGACATTTCAGCTGCAGAAGGAGAAGAGAATTGAGAGAGCAAGTGTGGTAGTGCTTGTTTGCTTTGCTTTTCCGTCCCCATCCCCGAGTTCCTCTTTCAGAATCAGCCAGCAGAAGCAGAAACGAAACCAAGGGTCGTCCGTCCCCCTTATTCCAGTCTTACGCATTGTCCAATCACCCTACCCTGCGAAGGGCTGGTTATTCCAGGGGACGAGAAATATCATCCCCGCTGATCAATCAATCAATCAATCAATCAGACCAATTTCCAATTCCTCAAAAACGCGCAGGGCCTAAGGCAAGACCCGCATTATCCATCCTTTTCTTGCTCCTTGCCGTATTCGTAGGGGTCCTTTACATTATTATCGCACAAAGTTCTGCCGAGAGATGGGGGAAGCCTAGGTATAGGTCTCTCTAAAGTAGTCAGGAAAACAAAAATAAATCATCGGCTAGGTTGGCTATCATCATGAATAGAAGGCGCTTTTCTGGAAACTCTCTGCTGTGATATCACCCGGCTTGCCGGTCACCGGTGGTCCTTTTGCACTGATGGGTACGGGGACCTGGATTTTATTCTGTTGCGCTAAGTTCGTTGAGCCATAGATGGAACTCATAGACTTGGTTCGATTGGTGTCCTCTAGTAGCTTGGTTGCTGCCGTGACTGGGCCGGGCCCTTTCATGGTGCTAGAGCGGCTTCCTGGAGCTGAGGCGGTCGCGGTGCCCGCAGTGATCTGGGGTTGTGTTCTTTGAGCGAGTCTTTGAATTGGCTCGAGATATGGCGATGGCAGGTACCCTTGCTTGCCGTCCCTCGCGCGACATCTCCACCACTCCGAGGCATTACCCATGGGGTCTGTCTTTGACAGAACTGCGACTAAGTCGCCCTTCTTGGCTTCAAGGTCCATCCCGCCGCTATTGGGGGCTGGAGTGTAGTCGTATAGGACTTTGCAGAAGTCCAAGTTTCGGGGGTCGATTGGGACCTGTTGGCCGTTCTGGTTGGTGTATGATAGTGACATCTGTTCTTGCTGGCGGCGCATCTCTTCTTCCTGCGAGCGTGCCATCGCGCGTATTAGTTTGCCCATTAGATAAGGAAGGCCGAAAACAGCAATGGCGAACATGATAAAGGGTTTCTTGGATGGGCGGGCCGGGGCCGGGGAGCCATCTGGGAGAGTGGCGGGGGGCGAAGCACCGGAGAGAAAGGATGAAAAGTTGGCAGGAGTGAGGGCTGTTGCATCAGCTGGGGGTGGACGGCCTGTGAGTTTGGCCAGGAGAGTGCGCATCCATCGCATGAGGGTATAGATTCCTAGGACACTGCCGAGGGTTTGCCGAAGATTTCCCAATTGCTCGGCCATTGAGACCATCGCTGCGATATCAAATCAGCGATGCCGATATAAGCAGCAAATTGCAAGAGACTCACCGAAGAAGGAAGAATGTGTGGTCATGTAAGCGCTTTCGAGCATTTGGGCAAATCCTCCGAAGGCGCCAACAATGCTTTCCATGATCTGAAAAGTGGCGGCAGTGTTTTGATTCCACGTTTGGGTCAAGCTCTGGTTATTGGGATTGTTAGGATCGCCTGGCATGCCTGGAAAGCCGCCGTAGCCTCCACCGTACATGCTGTTCCCATACATGCCAGCTCCATAGCCGCCGTATCCTCCTCCATACATGCCCCCCATACCACTGTACATCCCACCGCCACCAAAGCGCGAGTAGGGAGATGAATAGGAGGAATAGGAGGAATATGGGGATGAGTAGGCGTTGGTGGCGGTACCAAAGCGATTCTGGTTGGTGTAATTAGAGGCTGTTTGATTCACAACATTGTTGAGTGTAGAGGGTCGATCGGGCAGTGCCGGTGCAGAGGCGATCGAGTCTGTCATGGCTGTAGAAGCGATGGGAGTCGCGGCTCCAGAAGTTGCTGGCAACAGAGGTCAGTCTAAGGGAGGCGGGGCGCAGAACGAAGTAGGTGCTATTACCTGTTGATGCAGCACGCTCCCAAGGTTTCGGCGGCGAGACAGAAGTCATGTTATGTCGGCATGCTTCTTATTGTGATGAAGTGGCGGGCTGACGATGCAGTGGCACAGCGATCGATTGACAGGAGGAAACTGAGGTTGTTAGGTATGAGGCAGCCTGGGGAAATCGATGGAGTATGGAGTATTGTACGACTGAGATAAGACTGGGGAAGAGAGAATGATGGAGTGGAGGTGGTGAGTCGTGATCTGAGATTTGAGTTGCGAGAGAGGCTGGATTTGCAAACCCGAAAAGTCAAGATGCCGAGGTGTTGTTAGTGCACTTACTAAACCCTAGGCACTACTAACGGCCGAGTACAATTGACCCTAACACAAATTACTCTGCCATCACCCATTGCCGCATTATCCTTCATCGCCTGCTAGATGTATTTCTACAACCCATATCACCCGGAATCCGCTTCTATTCATTGCCAGTGCTCCATTATTTGATAGTATGCGGCAGTGACCAAGCCGATAGATGCCGACCAAGAGAATAAAGCTCCTCTGATAAGGGTGTCACCGGCCTGACCTCCAGGGTAATTGGTTGCCTAGACGGAAACACTCGCCTAAGAAAGGTCATCTACCCATGGCCATAGTAGCGAGTTATTAGGAGGAGGTTGAAGGCTGGGTAGAGAAGCATGTGGAAGAAGGGAGGATGGGTGCCCGTATGTACCCCTCTCACTTGCCATTTCACGTGCACTCTCAAGCTACTCGTACTGCTTAACTCCTACTAGTTAGTCTCGTGCGGGCTGTCCCTCCATGTTCCTGCTCCGCCGTAGCCCTTCCTCACATCCAGCCATGGAGGCTCCTGCCGCGCCAGGCTGCGTAATAAACTGAACCCCAACCTTCAGGTTCCAAATTGTCCAACCAGAAACATACTCGTACCTCACACGGGCCCTCCATACTGCTGTCGCAATATAAATTTCCATAACCATTCAGGTTTGCCTGAAGTAGTCTATCATAATATCGTCCCATTCTTTGTGCCCATCTCAATTTCCAGCCGTCTACAGATACGCTGACAGAAAGGCCTACTGTCACCCATCTTTCGTAGGCGTGGAATGGTACCACCTATAGAAGCAATGATCCTGATCCAGATCCCTCGATGAACTCGACCCAGGATGAGGGCGAGAACACCCTTCGCGACCCAGTCTTGTCCGAAGGTTCCGAAAACATCTCCGACAAGCAACAACATCGTCTTGAACCCGCTGACGACGATGTCCCCGATATTACACCCTTAAATCAAGATTCCTTAACGATAGAAGGTTCACAAGCACCCCTCAATGACCTAGCAGTCCAGCAGAATGGAAGTCGAGCAGGCGCATATGCAGAGCTTCAGGATATCGTGACAAACGGAACAGATGACCTTGTGCCTTCTCCAGGCCAAAGCAAGAACCAAAGCGCCGATGGATCATTTTCAACTCCAGATGACAGTCCATCCGTGCAGGACTCGGTTCTATCTTCACCCCGCAGCGAAACCGCTTCGCTACGCAGTCCTGTGCGAAGGGGAAGCCCAGCAAATGTCCACCGACCCTTCGATAGCAGATTCCAGTCTCGTCTCTCCGGTTCCCACCTCTCTCCTCTGCGACCTGCTTCTCCAGCTTTCCTCGCCTCTCATTCTCGTCATTCGTCCACTGCTAGCTTTGCTTTCCAGCCTCCGTCCGAACCAGATGACACGGCAAGCCCTTGGGATGTCATAAGATGGAACAAGTTCAAGAAGATTACTGGTCAAGCATTCTCTGAAATTGGGAAAAGAAACTTTGGCACTCCTACTTGTCTTGCCGCCACCGATCAACTTGTCATAGGCACATCTAAAGGCTTGGTATTGGTCTTTGATCAGCAGCAGAATCACAAGGCCATCATTGGAAGTGGTACAAAAGCTGCCGAGAGTGGTGCCGTGTCTTCTATAGCCATTTCTGCCGACTATTCAACGATTGCGGTGGGCCACTCAACGGGGCATATATTTACTTGGGAGTTGTCTAGGCCAGCCAGGCCATTTCTCCATATTGCGCCAATCGACAACTCCCAGCCTCAGGCTCGTCGTGGCGATGGCCATATTATTGGTAGTGCTGTTCCTCATGTCGGATTTCTGGGTTATCGACGCACAGCTCTCGTATCCGCTGATGACAAAGGCATGGCATTTTCACACTTGGCCACGCGGGGTATGGGAGCCGTTGGACGCGTTGTCCGAACGACCCGAATCTTGGGCAGATATCCTGAAGTGGTTGCTCGTGCAACTAAACCGTTGAGGAAAAGCTCTGTCCTTGCATTTTCGCCTCTTCCACTTGGGAACATTGAACAGAGAACAGATGGGCTTGGTCTGGTCGCAATGTTAACTCCCTATTTACTGGTAATCGTTTCGACTACCCCCATAGCCCAAACCCAGCACAAAGCCGCTAGGCCCAAGGAAGTCGCAGCCCATAGTGCAATGACTGCTGCTTTAGCATGGTTTCCTGCTATAAAACTCAAGACACAAGACACAGAAGTTTCCAAAACAAAGCTTGTGTATGCATGGTCCAACATTCTCACCGTTTTAGAGGTCCATGAAGCTCAGCCAGAGGATGAAAGAGATCAAGACAAGCCTCCTGAACTACAATTCCTTGCCCGAAGTCGTTTCCAAGCGGAAGAAGCAATTGTTGCTGTGCAATGGCTGAACAGATCGGTTCTTGCCGTTTTGACCATCACACAACAGCTTCTGATTATTGAGGACTTGACCATGCACGTGACTGAAGCTTTCGACCTGCTGAACAAGAATATCTTTCACGCAGATCTCTATTCTCAGCAGCTCTTATCCATCATTGAGCGTCTTGATGAAGAAGACACTTCAATGCACGGCGTCGTAGCAGATGCGTTTCACATGAGTTTCCGTGCCTATAAAGGTCGGCTCTTTCTCCTAGGTTTCAATGATATCTGGATTGGAGCCTTGACGAATTGGGCAGATCGGTTACTTGCTCTGATGAATGTCGGCGATTTTATTGGTGCAATCCGTCTTGCCACAAAGTATTACGTGGGCGAAGGCGAGAAATCTACAATCGGGCTCCCTGAGGAGGATGCCATTCGGTTCACAATGGTACAGGAGAAACTTTCTGAAATGATGGCAGCTTCCTTAAAGTACGCTTTTGGCAAAAATCAGCATGCAGGAAACGAACCAATTGAGAAGCCACAAATGGTAGATTTGGCTGATGCGTGTCTGAAAGCATGCCTAGTGATGCAGGACCTTGACTTTCTCTTTGAAGAGGTTTTCGTCTGGTATGACGATAATGATGAGGCAGCAATCTTTTTGGATGTTCTGGAACCTTGCATTCTTAACCGAACGATAGTGTCCCTCCCACCACCAGTGTTGAAATCGTTGATCGACCATTTCGTCCTTACCCACACCCCCTCAACACTAGAGGAAATCATCTGCACGCTAGACACATCAACAATGGACCTGGATCAGGTCACTATACTTTGCAAGCGACACAATCTATATGACGCGTATATCTATGTCTGGACGATGGCGCTGAAGGACTTCACTACCCCCCTAACATTACTCCTGGGATTTAGTGACTCCAACCCATCAATCGCTTCAGCCAATGTTCTACAGGCCGATCGTTTTCAATTGGCTCAAAAAATCTTTCCGTATATCTCTTTCATCCTTACGAGCCGTGTATACCCTACAGGAACAGATATGACTGATGATGAATCAAATCAAGCAAAAGTCCAGCTATACGATTTCTTCTTCTCAGGAAAAGCGGCAATCAATGGTGTTTCAAAGAACGCTGGTGATGTGACAGTCATCAAAAAGACAGCCGAATCATTTGAGAAACTCTCTCAAATCCTACATTTCGATGCACCGAATTTCGTTGCCGCCTTGAACGAGGCATTTGAGGACAGCTTCCTGAATCTGGGCGACGAAGATTCCTTTAATGACTCTCAATCTCCTCGGGGAGCTCTGACACGGATTTATACACGCCAGTACGTTGTTCGCATAATGTTAGAGGTGATGGCTTCTGGTTTTGAGGCCGACGATACCATTTACCTGGACATGTTCATCGCTCGGAATCTGGCCAAATTTCCCCAACATATGATGCTCTCCGGAACCGTCCTACAAGAAGTCTTTTACCGCTTATGTAAATACCCAGAAGAGGAAATGCGTGATGATGCTCAACTAAGTGTGGAATATTTACTGTCCATATACCAACCTCCAAACATACTAGAATTCGTCCCTTCGCTTCAGGAGGCACACTTCTATCGAGTCCTCAAATTGGTCTTCAAGCAAGAACATCACTTCGCTGAGATGATACACGCATACTTCCTCGATGACGAAGCACAGGAGGATGTGTTTCAGGCCATTGTTGACTGCCTTAAGGATAGCTCCATCCTGCTCGAAGAACAGCGTATAGAGGTTAGAAAGGTAATTGAAGAGCACGCGGGAGATCTCGTCGATATTGACGTTGAGCAAACTGCCTTGACCATTGATGAAGTCTGCCCGGATTTACATTCAACGTTTCTCAACCTGCTCAGTGAGGACGAATATGGCCAGTTCACGTATTTGAAGACTCTGCTAGCGTTCAAAGATCAGCCACGCCAACAACGAGTTTATAGCAACAGCTTCAAAGAACTCTACATCCGCCTGCTTTGTCGATTCGATTCTAATCATGTCAGAGACTATGTCGAATGTGTGAAGGCTGGCGATTTGCGTCTTGAAGAGGTACTGCCAACCATCGAAGAGAGTGGTAACATTGATGCTGCGGTAATACTACAAGCACAGCAAGGCCGTGTCAAAGATGCCATGGCGCGGTTGACGCGACATTTGGCCCTTCTAGGCACCACACTAATGGGTGTGAGCTCAAAGTCATTGAGTGACAATGACGACGATTCAATAAGGCACCCAGTCGAGGGCTTACTCGAGTCGGTAAATAAATACGCACAGATTGGAATTTGGTTGTGTCAAGCCCGAATGAAAAATGCCCCAAAGGCGACAGGACCAGCCAAATCACCAAGAAGGGCTGTGAGCGCCACAAGAGCACTCACATTTGAAGAAGAGCTTTGGTTAGAACTTATGATCTCCGTTGTTACTATCGCCCGCGACCTGTCGATGGGCTCGCCGAAGGACCAGAGCGATGAACATGCTGATATCACAACGTCATTGAGAAATGTCATTCAGCAGGTATTTACAGCATTGCTGGTAAACACCACTTCCGTTCGAGAGAGCTCAGGGAGCCGAGACATGATGTTTCTGCGCATTCTCCGTGCCTTTCTCACTCACGCAGCTGAGAGCAGCCCTTCCTTGTCCGAGTTAAGAAATGTGATCAGTTCTATTTTCTCGGCCTATGCATATGAGGAGTCACTTTTGGCTCTGTCCAACTCGATGCTAGACAAAGATGTTTTTGTTCGCCTTGATGAAGTGACAGCTCTCAGACAGCGCGGATGGAGGCCAAGAGGCCAAGTCTGTGAGGTATGTCGGCGTCGGGTGTGGGGACCTGGCATGGGAGTCCGGGTTTGGGAAGAATGGCAGAAAAGAGAAGAAGCAAGATCACTCCGGAGGGCTCGCGTCCAACCAGGGGTATCTTCGGACGAAGAAGAAGGGGATCGAGGTAAGGGTAAAGCTACGGTTGATGTAAACCCTCAGGAGTCAGCCGAAGAAGAGAGGCCTGGCAGCGGCAGTGAAGCCTTGGGTCCGATTGTGGTCTTCTCATGTCGACATTTGTATCACCAGAAATGTTTGGTCCCAGCACAGACGGAGGATGGTTCCATTCGGCTTGCATGCCCAGCTTGCGTATAGCCCCGTAGAGATATAATCCACCATAATTTCCCTCTGCTTCAGGTATTGACCATCACCAAGGGTACTCAGGTTGGGATACTCCATACTCACCACCTTGGGTTGGGTTCGTAAAGTGCCAGCCGGACCGGAAGGTATTCGACCTGTGCGCTGTGGCAGAATTCCGAAACAAATTGATCCTTGAAAATTTAGCTAGCCTCACACGTGACATGTCATTATCGCTTTCTGATTGGTCATGCTATGACGTCCAAGTTTAATGCCCCTTTACCCGCCCCTCACTCCATCTCTTCTCTTACGCGTCTTTGACTCGTTTCCTCCCCGTCCCCCAAGCACGTCGAATATCCGAAGGTCGACACAGTCCGCCTATCAGACGTGGCCCGCCAGTCGTTCTTTCGTGTGATTCCGCTCAGATGTTTCATCGGTGTGGAACAAGCTGCCCATAGCGATCTGCCACTAGGTTTCGGATATCTTCGCGCTCTCTACGATATTCCCGGCACTTTTGCTGGATCTCTATGCCTTGACTTTTTCGAACCTTGTGATCACTGTGGTTGAAATGTGCTCTCCCAATCGCAATTAAACAACATTAGGGCCAATAAGGTAATCGTCCTTTCCTTTAATCAACATTTGCTTCTATCAAGGACCATCCTCAGTGCCCCGCGCCGAAGGCCCATATGCATCCTAGTCCACGTCCGCCAAATTGGAAAACCATAACCCCTTACTTCCTTATCCTGCTGTTCAAAGGGCCATTCACCTATCGCAAAGGGACTTCACTCGTGTCATCTGCCGACAGTGTGTGCATGATATGCAAGGTTATCCGTGCCATAGCTGCTCGTCAGGGTGGGTCTTTCGCTTCCCTGTGCATTCACCAACGCCCAGATCCGATCTGGGCCTTGGCTGTCATGCACCAGGCATACACCCCTTTCCGCTCATCGGTCCCTCATGTCAGGTATGTACCTAGTGACCTCTTGTATACATATTTCATCGCCCACCTGATGATACCCTGAGTGCTATCCAAATCACTCTCTTGTGAACAGGCGCTTAAACACTCCTAGCAATATTTTGCGTCCACTCCTTTGAGTTTTGTCGTTTTTCATCTTCATTCCTTTGAAATCCACAAACACAGTCCTTTGCTTTAACAATAGAATACACTGGATATGCTTCCATCGTCAATCCTCATCCCGCTGGCAGGGCTCATCCCCCTCGGCGCAGCTGATTATAGCGCAGGAGGATATGTGCTTCAGGACGACTATAGCGTGGACAAGTTCTTCTCTATGTTCGATTTCTTCACGGTAAGTTTGGATTGCAGAAACCTAGAACTGAGTTTCTGTCATAGAGCTCTTCACTTAGACGTTAAAGGAGTTCAGCGGACATGAGCCAGGATGCTGAGTCTCGATATTAGGATCGTGATCCGACAAATGGTTATGTGACATATGTTGGGCAGGTTGCAGCGCAGGCGGCCGGGCTTGTGAACACAAACAACAATGCAGTCTATATGGGAGTGGATTTCACCAACAAAGCGTCAGCTCCGGGCCGACAGAGCGTCCGACTCACGAGCAAGAAAACTTATACTCACGGGCTCATCATTCTCGACCTGGCACACATGCCTGGTGGAATTTGTGGGACCTGGCCAGCCTTCTGGACCTTTGGACCCAATTGGCCGAAAGGTGGAGAGATTGATATTATTGAAGGTGTGAACAGTCAACTCTCCAATTCCATGGCCCTGCACACGACTGGAGGCTGCTCAATCACCAACGATGGACTCTTCTCCGGTACCATTAACACTCCGAACTGCGATGTCAGCGCTCCCGGACAGCCTACCAATGCCGGTTGCCAAATCTCGCTTTCGAATTCTGCTTCATATGGCACAGGCTTCAATCAAGGACAAGGTGGTGTATATGCAACGGAGTGGACGAGCGACCATATATCGATATGGTTTTTCCCCCGCGGCGCCATTCCCGCTGACGTCTATTCTGCGTCTCCCGATCCCGGCAATTGGGGACAGCCAGCTGCCAGATTCGCCGGTGGCTGTGACATTGACAATTTCTTCTCCAACCACCAGATCGTCTTCGACACCACTTTCTGTGGAGACTGGGCTGCCAACGTCTGGAACACCGACCCAATATGCAGCGCGAAAGCACCGACTTGTGAAGCATTTGTACAGAACAACCCCGCCGCGTTCAAAGATGCCTTCTGGAGCATCAATTTTTTGAAGGTGTTCCAGAGTTCTAATGGCGGAAGTTTTCCCTCGCACCCGAAGCCCAGTCATGGACCAATGGCCACTTCAGTAGGACCGTCTGTTCCTGCCGTCTCATTTCCTGCAACATCCAATCCCAACGGTCAGCCAGGTGGATTCTCATACTCCGCCCCTCCTGGCGGTGAGGTACCACCGAGCACAGGCTTCAGCCGCGGTGGCAATGGCCGGAACACTAAGACCTGGGGAGGAAGGCCATGGGGTGGCAAAGCAAACTTCGCAGTTCCATTCTCTCCCGCTATTACACCTTCTCCACTAGTGCGCGACGGCGGCGACGATGCTACAGGTGACAGTGGCAACTATCTCACGGTCACGGCGTTGACATATGACGATTTCCCTTCAGGCGAGGGCGTCCCGGGCGGTGACGACGCTGACGGCAGCAACGCCAACGACAAACGCGAAGAACCCTTCATCAGCCCAGTCGAACTCGGCGCACCATTCGAAGCAGAGATGTCTAAACGGGACGCCATGCCAGACACAGAAAAGCGAGCACTAGACAAAGCCAACCATCTGCTCCAGCATCAGCGTGGTCGTCGCCATTCCTTCGGACGGTTTGCGGGGAGCTTGGGAACGGGAGAAGAGACGAAGTGAGACGTAATAGAGAGGTTTTTGCTTCAACAGACGAATATGCTTGATGCGCTGTGAGAGATGACATACGCCCTCTGGGTGACTCGGCGTGGTGAAGTAGAGGTGTCGAAATGCGGAGATGCAACGCAGGGACCGAGGGCACAGCAATCAGTGTTCTGGCCAAGGATCCACTGGTTCAAGTGTCCCCCTCCTGGAGCCCTTTAAAGACAATTCCCCTACAAGAGAACATGAAGACAAAGGGAAGAGTCAGTCGGACTGCGCAGAGCGCGTCCCTCAGATGTCGAAGTTCTCTCCTTTGCCCTGGAATGTATCACAACCCCTTTCGACAAGCCGGTGCAGGCCGCCAGCCACCCTTTGACAACAACACTCTAACATCATGAACTTCTCTTGCTCGAGCTTTCGCTTACTTAACGAGCAGACGACGGAATGACGGCATCATACCATACCATGGAATATCACGAGAATGACGATAGGGCGGCTACGGACAGAAACGACGGGACGGCAATAGAAATGTGGAATGCGAATGGAACTTGGGACATTAGAGGATGACGGATAGAGAAATACGCGGGATCTGGATAGGACTTGAAACGTGCGACTTAGGTTTTGCGCTATTAGAGATGGCACGTGGGCCCAAATTATGGCATAACGAATGCGGGGTGGACACGCGAGGGATATACTGTACACACGCTACGATACCCAGGAATTCTGGTGGAATGCTATTTAGCTTTTGGGATATGGGTAGTAGGTAGGTAGGGCTTGACTTGGACAGTAGCAGGGGCACTCGAAATTTTGGGGATTAGACCAGCCGGGGGCCCTTCCGGAAGGGTGAGTTCGAATATTAACTATAAGTGCTCTTCGTTTACGAGATCACGAAAGTACGAGCACCAATCTAATGAGTGGGGTATTGCTTCGAGCCTATGTAGTTATGTAGGTACTCGGAGTCAGAATTTATCAATCATACTCGGAATCCGGATATATGGGCAGCCAGTGGGCTTCCCAAGGGGCGAATACGCAGGTTCTGGTACGGTTCTGCGTATCCACGATCACATTACGGAGTAACTACGAGTAGAGTGGCGTGACTGTGGTCATGCTCAGTAGGGGTGGCAGTCTAGGCAGCGAGGAGGACTAGGAGAGGGGTCTAATCACAGTCAACGCAAGGTTTAGTAGAGAAAGAGACATGTATATATCACATGTTTTCTGATTTCCTAATCTCCTAAGACGGCGGGCCGTCTCCATATTGTAACATGTAGGGGTATTTAGTAGAACACCATAATCTCACGGCTTGAGGGAGTAGATAGTAGTACTCGTGTCAAGTTATCTCTTCTTTTTGTTCTTCCATTCAATGAGATCGGTCCCGGTTCGAATTATATGTCTGTTTCGTCTTGTATGTCACCTTGGCCTGCACCCACCCAAATGACAGACTAAGACTGTTGTTTGGGTAATATAATTATATATGGTTGTGGTTGTGGTTGTTGTTATATGTGAGTGTGAGAGAGTGCAATGCCACACCAGGTTCGGTGGTATGTCATGAGCTGTAGATAAGATAGATGGGGTATCATTCGGACGCATTGATTTTGAGGTAGATTTGCTTTTCGTTCTCTCCTCCTCTTTGCCTTTCCAATGCAAAATAAGGGATTGTTGGTAGATGTAGAAAGCTGATTGTTTAACATGGCACATAAGATAAGGAAACCACTGCACGTCGTGATCGTGAAATGGAGGATGCAAAGCTGGATTCTGGATGCTGGATGGAACGAGAGGTAATGGATAGCGAATGACTGAAAGACGATGAAACGAATGTAAAAGTAAATGTGGTTTTAATCACCACCGTTCGTGAACCACATTCCCGAAGGGACTTCCTCTACCACTGGCAGGGCTATTCTGTGCAGCGAAGTAGTTCAGTGAGTGACCAGCAGCGCTTCCGGTACGACTGCCAGCTCCATCGGTGAAGTCAAAACGTTCGAACTCATTTAAACTGCTAATATCTGACTTGGCATCAATGTCTTCGTAGTCGTCTGCATCCGAGACCATGCTGGCACGTTTTATCGAGTTTTGTTGCTGCTGTGAAGCAGTCCGACTATCTGAACCACTTCCTGCAAAGAACCTGTCATGAGATTCTTTGGCGCTTTCTCGAGGTATCAGTTGAGAGCGCGTTGCTGGAGGCGGCAATTTGGGCGATGGACTTGGTTCAGCTGGGCTATAGCCTAACCTAGAAGAAGTAGCAAGCCTGGCGATTCGCAAATTTTCTTCGGTGAGCCCAGTCGGAGATGTTGACTTGGGAGATTTAGTGGAAGCAAAGTTCGACGTTTCAAGCGGCGGCGGCGGACCCCGCTTGTTGCTGCTAGGAACTGGAGTTGCCGTGGTTGGTGTATCTTTAACAATGGGTGAGTATTGGGAGATGGACGAGCCCCCGTTGTAGGCGCCAGGGGCTTCAATGCGTGCTGGTGCTTGAGCACGGGCATTGTGGCCCATGCCTGGAGAGGGATCCCGTAATCGAAGTGCTGAGGAAGCTGGCGGCGGAGCACCATTTGGACGAGGATTTGATATACCCTGAATGTGTGTATTGATAGGAGTTGGGCTGGGGCCAGACCTTGGTGTTGGACTCGGCCCTGATCTTGAGGGGGGGGGGATTCCTCGTTGACCAGGAGTGCTGTTGCTTCTGTTTCGATTTTGACCTCTGTCAGAAGCTCTAGGCGGCTGGCCCCGTCCGGCAGTAGCTGGGCGCACGGCACCTGCAGGCCCATTGAAGTTCTGGTAGGGACGTGACTCCCCTCTCGATGTCCCAGACAGGCCAAGGCCAAGTGGTGCCTGATTACCAGAAAATGTCGAGTCTTTGGGAGTGTCTGACCTCGCAACACCAATGCCAGGAGATTTAAACTCGGCCTTGATGATTGGCGGAGACTTTGCAAGTGATGATAGGTCCGTTTGACCAACTTCTGGAGATTTCTTTTCGCCAGGCCATGAACCTGATGCCCCCGAACGAGCACTGCTTGATCGGCTGCTCAGCTTCTCTCCCTTGCCAGCCATGACGAATTCTGGTTGGCTCTGGAGCTCTCTCCGGTGTCTTCGTCGCATGAAGAACCAGAAAAGCCCGAGGGAAGCTAACAATACAACCACCACTGGAACAACGATCGCTGGGATGAGAGTGCTGAGGTTCGAGGAGGACGAAGATGCGGCTGCGGTCGAGGTAGCGGTGGATGTGGATTTGGAGGAGGTATGTGACGAGGTGGAAGGAGATGCGGAGGCCGCCGCGGCTGACGTGAGTGAAGCATATTCGAAAGCGTCGGTGACAGTCCTCGTCCTCTCAGTCGTGATAGTAGTAGGGGTTGGTGAAGTCAGGGCAAGAGTGACTCTTTCCACGATCGTCGTGAGTCCTGTAGGGGCATCCGCGGTCGCGATAGGACCTGCTACACCAGTATCCGTAGCAATACCTGCAGTACCAATCGACGAGGGTAGATTAGGATTTCCTATGCTGGAGGGTAAGTCGGAGATATTTGGACCATCTTGTCGTGGATGAAGGCCGAACATGTTGGAAACCATCCCGCCTGCGTGCATGTCGGGCAGGAGCAAGCAGAAGGCAGGAAGGTCGGTGGAGATGGAGCAGGTTGAGGAGGGAAGGCGACGATGAAAACAGGCTACAGGTGTGGCTAATGGTCGTCGTAGTGAAGGAACCTTGGGTTCGGGTAGACGGTACGAGTAGCTCCTTTGCGCACGGGGCTATTGCAGTGGTGCAGTGGTGCATGGGTGGTGAAATGAGAGATCAGCCGTTGGGCAGACTTTAGCGTAAGGCCATGGATGGGAGGGGAAATTGGATGTGCAGAGTGGTATAAGCAGCAAAGGCGGCCCCCAGGTAATTTTGATGGAATTTGAAGGATTGTTCTGAACGAGAGTTCTTTCGAACGTTTGATTGAATTGTGGCCGGCACAGGAGATGGATAGAAAAGAAATGTAGCCAGCGTCAGCAACGAGGAGGTCTATGTTGGCGACAACGAACTGTGGGAGAGAATGGAACTGTCGACTCGTCGACCTGAGCGGCCCAAAAGAAGGGGGTTGAGGCCCTGGGAGGGTCCATTCCAGGCGTATGTATTGGCGTGTTGAGAAGATGCAGGGCTGGCAACGTTGCACAGCGATTACTGGGCCGGAGTAGGGAGGAGCCTTGGGGTGTTTCGAGTCGCCCGAACGAGTAAGAAGCGGCGGTAGTCAAACAGACCAGGCTGGGGTTTGAAGGGTGCCATTGGATTGAGCTCAAGCCTGCTGGAGCCCCGGGGCGCCCACACGATGTCGATCCAGGCTCAATCCCAAGGTTTTCCAAGGCTAACAAGATGTTGATCCCTGGTATTGGTCCAATCTGGAGCCCAAGCTTTGGGGGACCTGCGTCTCACGAGAAAATTCCCGACGTCCGGTCCACCAGAGGGGAGCACGGGACAGGACAGGACAGGTCGCGTCGAGCTCGCTTGGAAATGATGTATGACTTACATATATGCTGCTGCATGCAGTCAGAGGGCGACGTCAAGAGTCAACACCCGAGAGACAGAGACGATGCCACGGCTTTTGCTCTGATGCACATTGGCAATTTGGCAGTGTGGCACGCACACAAATCCCCTTGGCGTGAGCCGAAGGGGTCGTTCTCCTCGTTGATGGCCCGCGGGGCGTGCAAAGGCCGCAGAGGTGGCAACTCGATCAGGGATAAGAGCCCAGGATGCGAAATTGGAAATAGAAACGTTTTGGCACAGTGGATTGAATGCCTTGCCGTATACTCGTCCTCCCCGCTACTACTGTGAAGCACACCGTCGAGATGCGCAGTACTTATTCGTCCTAAATAGCATAGTGTCATACCTATGCTATGACGTCGACAATTGGACGGACCGCGCTGGGTGCACCCTGATGAAAGGATACCTCCCTGCTAGACAGATATGTAGGTTTCAAGGTTCTTATGAAGTTCCGAATGGATGAACGCATTACATACAGAGTTCGTGTTTCATCCGATATCGAGGCAATACGGTGAATATTTACGAAGAAAGGCGCGTTGTGGACATACTAGGAATAATATCACAGGGGTTGAAATACCTGGATTTATGCGATTAGAATTACTATTGCCTCCTCTCGACGATTGTTTTCTCTGTCAAGAACTAATTACTGCGGCAAGTATTGATTGCTCGTATACTGTTTGATACCACCATGGTGACAATCCGTCAATCCGTCAATCCGTCAATCCAAGTCATCCACTCTCACTCCTTATAGCTTCCGTAGTCTCCATATGATCTGTTCTGATGTTCAACGCCCCTCCCTTGACTAGCAGCTGAAGAATAGAGGAATCTTACCCGTAAGGATTGGGAGTCTGTAGCACGTGTTTGTTAGACTTAGGGTGACATGAGGACTTCATGAGTCGATGAGACTTACACCTGGTGGTGGAGGTGGTGGAACATCGGCGTATGATCCATAGTTACCATAGTTACCACTTTGATCCAGTCCATCAGTACGATTCCAATAGCACTCCGTATGCCGTTCTTCCCAAGATTGGTATGAACTTACTAGTCTCCGTATTGTGGTGTTGGTGCTGCCATAACCCCGATGATTGGAAGAAGGGCGGCAATGAGAAGAGCTTTTACCAACATGGTCGATGAGGAAAATGGTACTGTTCTCTGATGTTTCAAGGTGAGTAGGGCAGCAACTTGGCCAACAAAGATCCTCAGCTCCAGAATTCTTGTCTCCTATTCAGGGCCGAAATGGGATCATTATTTATACCCTTGCACCTCTGGATCAGAGAATTCTTGTCTTCGATCAGACTCAAATTGACTTGCGAGCAATTGGTCTGTCACGTCCCAAGGCGCGTTAGTTCCTTGTCCTCGTACAGGTCGAACAGCCGTGTAGCGTAATGGATCGGTTTCCGTCCAGTGTCTTGAGGCCATTTCTAGCCCAATCCTCGTGTTATGCGATCCATACCTTGTACATTTGTTCTGCATTTCCGTATGTGGTAGGTGGGCGAAGCGAATATTGTCGTGTATTTGACCTAACTTCGGGGAACCTCCATTATCCTGCCAATTAGTACAAATTCTTCCAAAGCTGTATCAGCTAGCTCCCAACTCAAGAGAGCTACGCCCCCTTGAATACGAGAGCTCTACTGAGGCTAGATCGACTTAGCCTCTTCTCGGTTTTCCAGCATCCATTGTTGATCATGAACTCGATACCAGCCACGTAGAGAGGACACAGTAGCAGTGCAGTGGACGTAAATTCCACTCACACAAAGCTTGGTAGTTCTAGTGACATTTTGCAACTTCTGCCATGCTTGCCACAAGTTGACGTTTATTCCTTGAAATATTTAGTGATAGCCAGATTCGCAAAGGCACTGAAGATGGCCGACAAGTCTTGAGATTCCGGAGCTGAAAGATGTTGTAGGTTTGTAGCAAGAGGAAGGTCACTGCCGAGCCAGGGCTGGCTGTAATTCGCCGAAACAAGGCGAATACGAGATATGATTCAAAATAAGCGCTCGTCGCCAAGAATGGTAACCGCATTATGTAGGATTATGACCAACATTTGCATAATTCCCAGACGAGAGATGGTAATCTATTGATCAGAATAGGGAAATACACTTTGCCATACGAACAGCCCAAGTTTTCGAGCCATGTCGAGTTAGTGAGGCATGACCTCGGCTTGCCCAGCCCTACGCTCCGTGGCGTTGAATTGCGACTTTCTTCGTATCCCCAAAATTTGGCTTTTCGTTGCTGAAGAGAAATTGAAATGTGACCTGAGTCGATCTGATGGTTGAGCGACCTCGGACATAGTAACCTGGTTCCGTGGCCTGGGACCTGAAGGATGCGTTGTTAGTTCTGAACATTCTTGGAAGGAACAATCGTCTATTCCCTTCGTGTGATTTGCCTTTGCAGATAAGGATTTCATCCTCAAGCTCTTCTCTCAGGGCACCCGGGAAAGGTCTTCTAGACATGAAAGATCGACGGCAAACGGAGGCAGAAGAGGAGGACGCAGAGGCATTGCTCTCGGACTCGGAGAAGGATTGGGAACATCAACGCGGAAACAGGTCAGGATGGCTCACTGCTGTGAGCTTCATAATTAGCGTCTCCTTCGCCATGATCGGCGGTGTCATTCTTGGGCGATATGTGTTCCTTGACAAGAATTCTGTGTGCACAGCACATGTGTCACAAAACAGTACGTGGTGTATTGAAGCAACGTGCCCAGCTAATGGCGGCATCAGCGCCGCTTCTCAATCAGATCGATCTTTCGTATGATATGATCAGGTTCAATGGATCGTTTCTCAAAGAGAACATTTATCGCCGGCAAGGGAGTCCAGAAGTGGACGCCGCGTGGGAAGCGCTTGGGGTAAATTGTACGCCTGCCATTCATCCAGCAAATTTTAGGCACGGGCTCTGACAAGAACTGCGCCATCAGATCGATCAGTAGTTGTACCGGAGGGTCAGGCAAAGCAAGCGGGCTTTCGTCATGACCAGGTCAAGATCAATCCCATACACGGAGGAGGATTTCCAGCCAATGTGGAAGGCTTGCATCATCTCCATTGCCTGGTAAGGGAGGCCTGAGCTGTGACTTAGGAATGCAAGGCTGACTAGACAGAACTTACTCCGTCAGGCACTTTGGTATAATTTTGACTATTATCATGCCCTTGGAAAAGGGGCATTCAAGAACGATGATCGAATTGTGCAACTGCATGTTTGTGAGACAATGAACTTGAAGTTGAGCAACGATCAAGGTATCTGACGGTTAGCAGCACATTGTCTAGACATCCTTCGGCAGCAGTTGATGTGTAAACCCGACTTGGGTTTTCTGGGTCAAGTGTGGCACAACCAGAGCTTCCCTTCAGCATTTGTCGACTTTAACACCCGGCATAAATGTCGCAACTACGAGTCATTGCGGCAGTGGGCAGAAGCCCGACAACTGCCAGAAGAGGTTCCCAATGATTTTTTGCAGCCTCCAGAGAAGGGTGACATGATTTATGCTGAAATTCCATGAACCTCAGCCCACCACGGAACGTCGTACATGGGATGGGTGAGAGGATGACGAGCACAGGAATGATATCACGAGAGGTATGCAAGCCATTCTTGATGTTTGAGACAGAGTTGACCGTTGAACAGAAACATCAATAATTGGTGGATGGCTTGCGAAGGTTGCTGATATTGCACTCAAGGAAATTCGGCAGGAAAGTGGGCGGCTCCTCGGCGGTTGGCAAGAAGGGTGGGTGGGCATGTGCCAGCGGCAGGTGTGTTCCACCCACCACTGCCATTTCCTTGGATGAATGGTGGCCCTGGGTGGTAGCGTGGAATGTACTCTGCACGGAGTACGGGCTTACATTTATCCTTGCTCCGGATAACGGCTGGGGCCTAAGGAGCCCCTCGACGATGCCCTTGTTGCCTGGGTCCAAGGTTATCATCACACCAACAAGACAGCTCACTCGCCGCAACACCCCTGCTTCATTCTGGACCAGTCATCGCGCCGCCAGCATCCCACCTCCTCTGATGCTTGGTTCTTCACATCTTACCCCTCATTGGTGCTTGCCCAACACCCTCTTTCCACCTGATTCGCCCTTTCGTTCTTGTAAGCGCCTGCTGCAGGTCAGCACATTTGCTTTCCAAGTCCAAACCCAACTCGCCTACCACTAACTAACCTGCGGTTCCTCAAGAGGAGGCCCAACTCACCTCACTCGCAATGGCTTCTTCGGCATTCTCACTCAACCTCACCCTGCTCACTTCCTTCCCATGTTGTGAGGTGCTTCGACATCGACCCTAGGCTTGGGTTCCAGAGTGAACATAAGAGCCTAGGTTTCAAGCAACACTTCAGATATGCAAAAGTGAACTTCTCCCCAGCGGCTTCTGAGGAACCTACGAAGATAGACCGCAGTCAACTGCAGTCAACAATCTCCGGCCGCCATGGCCAAATTCTTTCTCTCCCGACGATGGCGGCCCAATAAGTGGCCTTTCTATGTCCTTCTAGGAATTGAATTGCCATTAACTGTTGCTCTGCTCGCTCTCTTTGGCATTGCCGCTCCAAATCTATATCGGAAAAAGCTCTGGCAAGACGGCGCAGACAATGGCTTCAATTCTAGTCCATTGACTGGCCTCTATGCCGCCGCGAATTACCTCCCATACACCACTCCCAAGGTGTGGTCGCAGTTGTATGTCCAGACAGACCACTTCAATGTAATCCCAATCTAACACTTTGTCACAGTATCACAAACTTCAATGTTGTCATCGCCGTCCTATCCATGTTCATCATGCTCGTCAAATCTATCATGTACATGCTCCATGTGTTCCCACCCATTCTGTCTGTTATCGTTCACGGCATCATCCTCGCTCTGTACTCGGTCTCGATAGCCTACCAGGCCAGTAGTGATACCACTGACCCACTGCATCCCCAACACGGCCCTCCATGGTATGTTACCAAATCATGCAATGTCACTCGCAACAAGAGTTTGGTCGGATACTGCCGACAAGCCAAAGCTAGCTTCGCATGCACTTGCGCTGCTTTGGGAATATTTGGACTATACTTCATCTTGTCTATCTGGTCATGCTTCCCCTCCAAAGCACAGAGGGAAGAATATGATGAACGCAAGAGGCTACAGGCTGAGAAGTACGCTGGACTTGAAACTATCCCAGACTCCAAATCCGGTCGAGCCACTGTTAGATACCGTGTTCCAGACACACCAGGCCTTCAGGGTGGCCTGAACCCAATGACGCCACGAACCCTTGCCTTCAATAAGCTTGGGGGCACGAAAGACTTGCCATTGAGAAGCCACTTCAGTACTCCAAATGTACAACCTACTTCACCTACCTTTAATATTCGCAGTCCTGATATCCAACGAAGCCCCATGAGCCCCGGCTTTGTAAACCGTGCAGGCATGGATGATGATGAAGCGATTGGAAAAGCCATTGAAATGAGCCCCTCCTCACCAAAGCCGGCAGATCTATACTTCCCTCCCCCTCCTAAATCCTCCAAGAAGTGAGGATATTTAAAGGCTCAGGCTTCGACTCGAACTGTTGTTCACCACCAAATGATCATTCTTTTATCGGCATATACGAAAGAAGAAACCGACGCACATACTTCAGCTAGGTGGTTGGATAGTCAAAACCAAAGTGTATGGCTAAATGTATTCTATCTTTGAACTGCTATCTGTGAGTCTCGGCCCGGTGGCCCAGCTAGAGCTGTCTTGGGCAGCTAGGGAGGTGAGCAAGTGGATCCATGATATATATGAGAAGCGTCCTGATGAGGCATGGCAATATGGCGTTTCACCCGGTCATGTTGGATGTGGACATGCTATCACATGCAGTATTTGGTCATGTTATCACCCTAATCTCAATCTTGAGTATCTAAGGCATATATGATGAAGGATCTATCTACTAAAGTGTAAACCCTTTCTGAATCGAATCTTTCTGTATATTACAATTTACCCACATTCGATTCGACTAGATTCCACATCTCGGTCCCTTCCCCAACTCTTGTGTGCCCACTGCCGACCACTCGTTGCTCGCAGAGGGGGCCAAAAATGAATGATACTCAATGTGTTTCTCGTAGACCACTCCTACTTACTAAGATCCTGGCCGAATACGTGGGATTTTCTGACCCGGAAGAAACGGAAGACGACTGCAGGTCACAGGATGCGATCTTTTTTGTACGCTGCTTCGATGTCTAACTATCTATCATCTAGGAAGCCTCGTCGGATGTAGCATCTTTTACTCAGAACAGTCACAGTCAGTCGACATCACCATAGCACCCCTGCCCCAGAATATCGAGGGTTCATCTCGTCAGGACCTTGCAAGTACCAACCTTCCTAAGTTCTCAGGAAATATAACGTGGAAATTCAAACCACAGTATATGTACCGCCATCACGAATGAGGACGACCCGACTCAGGCCCTCAGAGCCAACCGAGTCTCGGAACAGCGGCTGTTTGCTACCATCGTGAGAGATGTCGTCGGTGCCCATCCAGACCTCGATATGAGTGCTAGAGCACAGCCGGGAGCCGTTGGGCACCACAAGAACGGGGCGGTTGACCTCGATCAGCTCGACCCGCGCTTCAAGCTCGCCAGCCAGCCCTGCGCCTGCCTCTGCTGCGGCAGGGGTCCGCAGGACCGCGAAGAGGAACGTCGCGAACACGAATTCCTTGCAAGTATTGATGCGATGCAGGCTCCCATCCGCCGTCGGGATCGAGATCGTGAAGCTTGGGTGCGGGAAGACCTGGTAGGTGTGTTTGGGCAGCGCGTCCAAGACGGCTTTCGTGATGATGCACCCGAGTCCCGTTGAGATACACGCTTGGACGGAACGATGGATAATCGGGTCTTGTTGAGGGGCTCCTTCGCCGCGTACTGTCTCTCCGATGTGCAACGTCCCCTTCGACCCGGTTGCATCGTCGTTGAGCCGAATTCCCAGATTTTGTAGGTTCGGTGGGGTGCCATGGAACTCGAGGTCATAGTGCGTGGTTTAGTAATGGCTGCATCGTGAGGGCTGGCTGCATCGGATTTGAGGGAACGGCTCTGTGAGGCCATTTTTGTGCGGATAGGTGCGATGGTTCATGAACAATTAGTTGTTTTGATCATGGTATTTGACCAACGATTTGAACATCTGGTTTCATGTCCAGCAGAAGGATCAATTTGACCTTCTGTCATGGCAACAATGGTGCCCGTGAGCCGCGACTGCCATTCACCGGCGATGTATGAGGCAGTCATCGATTTGGAGTCAAGACTTGGGACTGCCTGATCAGCCACTATATGGTGACATGTCCGCCCCAGATAGGGTCATTTGGTAGCAATGGTCGTGAAGCAGACTCTGACACATGACTGAACCCTGATCCCCTGGACACACCAAAATCGGCGTTCTCACTCGTGAAGGAGGAAGTCGACTTCAGTCACGTTCTTGGTTACTTACCAAGGCGGCGATCACAAGGAAGTGAAGCCCGATCGAAACATGACTCACTCAGTGTTGGGTGAACGTGACGAGCGCTATTGGGAAACATGGAAAGAGCAATCATGCATGGAGTGCTTGCCTACCTTCACATGGCAGTTGCTTACCTAGGTAGGTACACAGGATGTCAGCCTTGGAGGGACGACCTTGTAGTAATTACTCCGTAAGGGATCATAGAAACGTAAGGCTCGCGGAGGTGGAAATATGACTAAGTGGAGCATGACGGTGTAGATACATAACGAATCAAGAGAAGATAAGCAAATCGAAGGATGTAGATGATATGTTCATAATAGGTTCGTATTCTCATTTCTTATCGTCAAACTCATAATTACAATATGAGGACAAGGAGTAATAGTAATAAACAGGGTATCTAGTGATGAAAAAAGGAATCAAAACAGTTCCGTCCGACGTCAAGCCAGGTGCGCAACGGGGAATGTAATGGTAGTATCCTCATGTAGGTGTAGGTGTAGTATGAGGCCAAATGATCTTTCATCATCTCTTCGTGGAGCCCACAGCCCAACCCCAAGAGGGATCAGCGGGTGAGATTAGATAGTCTTTCGCGTATTAGAGAGGTATAATAGACGTTCTGGGTTCCGGTACGATCGATTAGGTGAGTCCGATCCGAATGGTTTAAAATGAAATCTGTGTCACTAGGAACGTTGCCGCAAAAGTCCGTAGGGACTTGGCGTGCATAGTCAGTCCGGTCGGTTCGAGATGTTTCTGGCTGCTTATTCGGAGATTCTTTTCAGCTTGCAGCCTTTTCAGGAGTTTGGACGAATCGGAGGTGCCGCAAGGATTTCGCGAAATTCTAGACTGGCGTGATGCAACGGGAATGTGTATCGAAGCGATCCGTGGTTCTTTGCTTGATGCTTCATGGGCGGCCTAATTGGGTGAGCAAGCAGTTCACGATACTCCGACATCAATTCGGGTACAGGTTGCCAACGTCGCTCTCACACGCTGGTGGAAGCCTCCATCAGCAGCGGTATCGTACATCTCGCTTAATTGTCGGGGCAGCATGCCTACACGGCTAACGCGCTGGGTGACGGCATCTTTAGCACCTCCAAGTGCATTCCGAACTCCGTCAACACTCATCTTCAGGTTGTAGCAAATCAGCTTATCATGCTTTACGCCAGGGTAGTGCGCTGAAGACGCTGCAACGGAGAATTTGAGCTTGGATGTCGCAAAGGCAATGGCCGCGCTGGGACTGAAGCAGTACTGTTCCATCACTTCTGCTTGAACGATCGACATGTCGGGCTCTGGCTCTGGCTCTGATTCGCATTCGGGTGGCCATGAACATAATGAAGACGCAGAGGACGCCATGCTTAGCAAGTCTTCGGATGATGATATGGAGCTTCTAGGAGAACGAGGGGACTTCGGAGATGGAGGAGCATTCATGTCAGCATCAAGACCGTCGAATGCTAGAGCCAAAGTTTGAAAATGTGACGAATAATAGGAATCCAAAGTACGGGCGTAGAAACGGGTTTCTAAGGCTCTCAGATGAGGGAGGTGGCCCAAGCTACTATCAACCAAACTGATATGGTCTTTGAGGATCGCATCCGCATCATGAGTATCGCCAAAATCGACCGCGACGTGGGTCAATGAGAGCTTTATATGAGGGTGAATGGTGGGATCTGAGATAAACGAGAGCGCGTGATCGGTGGATCGAAATACCACAGGGTTCAAACTGTAATATAGAGTGATGGCCTCTGAACGAATGAGCTGACAAGTATCCAAGAAACTTCGGGTATCGTCTTTAGCAGGTCGCGCTGGTCGAAGGCGCCGTTTCGTGGGAGAACGCAGTTTCAACGGCGTAGAGCGTGTGAAGGCGAACTTGTAGATCAAGAGCCTGACTTCGGGAGGAAGTGTGAGGAGCGACGAGGGGACATCTGAGCCCGCAGAAACCAGTTCAAGTGTCGACATTGTTGAAATTGTATGTAGCACTCTGTCGTCGGGTTGAGTGACCAGGATGATGAAGCAGAAGTGTCAGTGGTGGTATATGAGGTAGCTTTGAAATGAGACCAGCTAGTCAGATTGAGAAGTAGAGTTCAGCGAACGTGGCGTCCCAGCTTGTGGTGAACAATGGTGCATTGGTAGTCAAACCAATGTCGCAGTAGCAGTGCCGTGCAGTATGGTCCCACGTTAGGTAGTGTTCCCAACTGGCGGTGCTTAACTTAGCATCAGAAGAGGCATGAACTTGGGCACATGGAAGCTCTGACCACAGCAGCTTCGAGCGAGAGAATGAGATGCAGACAAGGAGACGGAGAGGAGGAAAAGATGGGAAATTGGAAAAGCTAGTGGCTGGAGATATCGTTGATAGATACCTCCCGAGTAGGTCAACGATCTGGTAGTCGAGGTATGCCTTTCAACTCGTCCATGATGGAAGTGGTTGGTAACACGAAGGGGACTATAATTTAGGTTTGATTGTTGCTGCAGGTCGATGTCTCAGTTTAGCGACTCCTGGGGATTGTGGCATCCAGGGATTGCGCCTCGATGACGGTGTCATGACGGTCTGACAACAATTTACTTTTCTCTCAATGACAGGTCATTCAGGGGGCATTGACCCGATTTGGGTCATTTGGGCAAAGACCCTATTTATCGCTAGGGATGTGATACTCGGTCGATATAAACATGAGTGGATAGATGCCTCAGACTAAGGTGCCTAGCCGCTCACCAAGGCTCTAAGATGGGATTGTCCGTTCGAGTCACTGATGTCCCGTGACAGGTCATTTGATCGACCTGACATTAATTCTATTCAAATGACAGACACCCTCGAACCCTGCCAGGGATCGATGGCCACTTTCTCTAAGCCTTCACATTGGACATTGCACCGTCAATTGCCTCCCCTACTGGACACACCCCTGGTCGGGCCCTGCTAGTTACCCGTAGCACTAGTCGAGGATTCTATATTAATCCGAGTACTCCGTTAGGGGTGGATAGTGGACACTGCCCTGATCGTGGCACCCTCTTGTGCCTCCATGTTGGCCCCCGCGAAGCCCCCATTCCAGGTTTTCACAGCCACGTCTGAGATGTCCCTGGATGCTTGGGCCAACCCATGGCCAAATTATCACAATGACAATAGCCTGGTTTCTGGGGCACCATTTGCTCGTACTCGGAACCTCTGGTGCGAGTAAGACCACAGACGAGTATTCGTCACTACGGAGACCTCTGCTCTCTGCGTGTTTCTCAAGCTTCCAAGGCCGCGGTGTGATTTTGCCCCCCTCGACCGCCAAAAGGACCCTATCTACGTCCGCTGTCCACATTACCCACACCGGTCCAAGTCCGTCCTTGTAAGAATTCCAAAGCCTCGCAGCTTGACCAGTAGTAGTACTCCGTCCTCGAGGTAGCGGTACAAGACCACCCCTGATCTGCCACTACGGACATTTGTACGGAGTGCGTGCAGATCTACGTCACAGCACGGATAAGACAGACACAACAGCTCGAGACACATTCCGATCGTAAGGGCGGATAGGAACTAGACGATGATTCCCGCTGATCGACACACATTCGCCAGATGGCACACTGATTATTTGGTCGTCCCTGAACTTTGAACGGACCCTCATTGGCCATTCCTGTCCGATTTGGTCGATAGGGAATACCATCTGTCTCTGATGCCCGATTTTAGAGTTGAGATTCTGGGTTGCATTGAGTTCTTGGTGTCCTTCAAGTGGCCATCACCGCAGCTAGATACCTATGAAATCATCATCTCGTTCGCTTTAGACTCGCATGACCTGCATTGTGAGGGTGTTTGAGTTCACGGAGCTACGTAGCGGTCCTGGTACCAACACGATGGATTGGGGAATCCATCGGCATCATTGTTACTATTGCTAAACAACCCCATACCGTCTCACTATCGTTCAAACAGTATTTCGTTAGCGAGGGAGCACTCCGTACGGAGTACTTGACATGAGCGAGCGTGCTACTGCGATTAGTGTGGCACTGCTAGTAATCGATACAGGCACTTCTCTCTCTCTCTCATCTGTAGCTTCAAGTATGCTACAGTTCCCCAAAGTATGATGAGGCTCAAACCAAATTCATGACAATCATACTTTCAATTCAGCCGTCGTTGTACTCACACTTTCGCCACTTATCTGTTCCGTCCTCAAGTCTCTTCCTTCGTCCTCTGCTAATATTTTAGCCGCATTGTCACTTCGTTGTTTCTCCGTTGCATCTGAAAAGTGCACCACAACCTCGTCACCGAATAGCGCGTTGATCTCCTCCAACGAAAGTCCTTTGGTCTATAAAAATAGACGGTGAGTGATGTGACACAATGCCGCAGTGCTCGGACCACTTACCTCGGGACACCAAAAATAAAATATGACCACGTTCACAGCGGTGAGGCACACGAAGATAATGTAGTACCGCCACTGAATGTTGGCTAATGCTGTCGGCGTACATTCAACATACACGAGAGTCGAGAGGAAGGTCCCCGCCAGTGACCATGCCATGCCTTGAGACCGAATATGAGTAGGGAAAATTTCCGCTGTGAAGAGTCAGTTACCGGCCCTTGGGGCTTGCGCAAGAACTCACAGCAATAAACATATCCGACCACATCAATACCCCCTCCATAGAATGATATGAAGCAAAATGAGAAGAAAACGCCCATTGAGAGGCCGGCATTGTTGTCTGTTCCCGCAAACTGTGCAATCATGGCGGTCTCCAAGCACAGGGAGATCATGCAACCGGACAATCCGGTAACTAAAGAAGTCAAATGATCGTCCCATATCATAAGGATAATGAACTTACTCAAAAGGGGCTTTCGTCCCACCTTATCGAGAACCAGGGCACCTGCAAAGTTCGAAAGCCAGGCTACCGTAACATATGCAGCTCCGAGTATCAGTGGGACCCCGCCAGTAAGGCCTAGATTTTGGTACAGCGTGATGATGTAAACTGTCATTCTTGATGAGTATTTGACTTAGTCCGGGCGTCTGCAAACGTACCATAGATCACCTGAGCACCTGTGCTTTGGGCAGCATACTGGATGAAGAACCCCATCCAAAACCGCTTTTGATATGATTTTTTGGTGAGCATGCCTTTCCAACCCCCTTCATTCCAGGCAGCTGCGTCCACCCGGACCTGCTCCGTCATTTGATAGAACTCTTCCCGAGCAAATTGGACAAGCTTGGCATCATCTTGATCGCCTCCGTGCAGACGTTTGACAATCTGCCAGGCTTCCTCTCGTCGATCTTTGGTAAGAACTGCGACTGTCAGTCTCATGTACCGAACCTGAGCTTTGAGAGTTTACTTACGCCAGCGGGGGGACTCTGGAATCCAAGGTGAGCATAAAGCTAGGGCAAGCGGCGGAACGATCGCCAATGCAATTGGAAATCGCCATTGGAACGAGAGGTTGGACGAGTAGTACGATCCCACACCGACCCAGCCCGCCGCAGCATATCCTAGAACAATCCATGTACCGTGCTGACCGACTAAGAAGCCGCGAGCATTTGGAGGAGCTGGCGGGGGGGGCATATCAGTTTGGAGAAGCTGGAAAAACTTTCCGACGGGAACTCACAGATCTCGGCCTGGTAGATTGGAATCAACACGACCATCATTCCAATTCCCCAGCCTGCTATGAATCGTGATACAAGGAACATGGCCATATTGACGGAGCCCGTTTCAAGAGCACCACCTAGAATGTTGACGGCCGAGGCTAGGTACATGGTCTCCTTCCTCCCACGAGCCTCACACATCCATCCAACGTGGAGGGCACCAAAGAGGGCCCCGGCACAGAAAAGCCCATTGATGGTGCCTATAATGGCATTGGTGTAGTCTGTTCGATCCGCGAGGTTGAAGTAAGCGATGAACCCAGGCTGGCCAATGGTATTGCTGATCACCGAAAAGCCATATCCAAAGGTAAAACTGCCTAGTGTCAACACTAGGATAATACGCAGATTATATAATGTATAAGCCCTTGCCATGGTGTCGATGCCGCCTCCGAGAAATCAGAGCCTAGAGACACATAAAACGGGTGAAGAAACAAAAATGAAATGAGTATTCCGGTACACGGAGGTATCAAGGGCAGTGCGAGTCATTCATATAAATTTGGTCATCCCAGGGCCTTGTAGAAGCGGTTGATCCATGCCTGGGAAGTACCTTAGCCTGTAGGCTACTCATGCTAACTACTCGGCTATAGCTGGTCACAGTTGTGAAATTGGCCTCGTGCAGAAGGACTAGACAGCTCTCAGCCTGTTGCATGAAGTCGGTCGGGGCGGGACGTGCCTCATGTCAACCTGGATACATGTCGCAAATAGTAGATAGCATGTCGCTTCAAACAAAGACACCCGTTTGATAGACGCAGCAGCAATGGGAAGCAACTGCAGAGTCAGTGTCTCGCCCATGTTGACCAGGCTCGGTAATGTCAAGTCGATGGAGGGGTGCATGGGTGCATCACTAGTACTCGGACACATACGGAGTACTCCGTACTCCGTACTCCAAACTCCAAACTCCCTACTAGTCAGTGCAGAAGGTAGCTACTCGTACTCGTGGACGACAAGCTCCACAATCATTATCAATAAATCGTCTGATGAAGAGCTGGAGTACTCCGTACCTTGTCATTATCCAAGCTCTTTACGGTAGTAGTGGTGACCACTGACCAGTGCCATCTCGCTATTCCTGTGGGGGGCGCCTTTGACCCTGTAGGAACTGAGTGGGCGGGCGCAAACAGCACACCAGGTTCACAACGATCACAGGTTGTGTGATGTTCAAGTTGGCAAGGATCAGCCAGTCTTTTCTCCAAATCCTCACAGAAGCGAGCTTCTCAAACTGAAGATCAGCGCCATGCTCTCCAAGGGATGGTGCTAGCTGCATATTGGTGTCAGCGGAAGGCGGAATTGACCTCTAGTGAGGGTCAAACACATGGTTGCATCCTCACTAACTTGATACCTCGTCCTCCACCACCTCTTTCGGTTACCCTTGAAGGGCCACCTAGTCGACGAGTAGAAACAGTGACAGAGAGGTCGGTGACGAGGGTGCAATCCCACAATGATACTCAAGTCTTGACTTGGAATTGAATGCCCAAAAGAAGGAAGGGGCTTCGATCATTATGGTACAAGTCGCTCCGAGCTCCGTATGGTCATCGGTAGTTAATATTAAAGCGCACATGCTCGCTCTCCGTAGGAGAACGAATCTGATGCTATGCTAGTTAGGTAATTGTATGTGTGGTGTGAGTAGGGAGCACTCGTAACATGGTCTCGGTACGGAGTACATATAAAGACAAGATCTCTTAACTGAGTTTGGAATATCGGGGGGGATGAATGCCTAGCGCACCAAGCTACGAGTGCTCCAGACCTAAGAATCCAGCCCCAAGCCCCTCGGTATCCGTATCATTGATCAACCCAGACTTACCCCAACCCCTCAGAACTCAGAAGGCTTCTTCATCCCTTCAAAAGAACCGTTCTCGCGGGGCATAGCCTATGACAGAACCTTCCCACTTCTATTACTCCGTATCTCACACCTCTACGGCCGACGGGAAATGACTCCACAGACGGATCAGAATTTCCAGGCCTCGTCCACACAAAGGGGAAGACCACGACAACGCTCTGCTGTTGCTTGCACATGGTGCCATTCAAGACGAGTTAAATGTAATGCCGCCGCAAAGGGCAGGCCTTGTACGAACTGTGAAAATGCCAATCGTCCTTGCACTCTGATTGAGAGTAAGAGAGGAAAGAAGAGAAAACTGTCGACTTCGCCGTCCATTGCTCAGCAGAACCTCAGTGGCATCGCCGAGGCCCCTGCTGCCCAAAAACCAACAGTCCATGGCAATGTTTATGATCCTCTCAGAGAGTTGCGGAATGTACCCAAGGACGTCCAGGCCCCTCATATTCCAGGAGCATCTATTATAACCAGTGAGCATGAGGTAGCTGATTCTACCCGAGAAACAGAGGAGACAACTCTCTATGCCCAGGTGCTCGACAAGGCTACCAACGCCGATATGCCTCAAGATGCTAAGGAAGGTGTTGTCCACGTAATGTACATGGGGGAAACCTTCAATCTTACCCACCTCTTGAGACAGGTACATGCCAAATCAGAATCGGACAATCTGTTACGCAAAAGGCATTATGTTGTCCACGTCCCCCCAAAGAACAAGCCATCAAACCCAATCATAGAGCAGAATAGTGCTCTGACCTCGTTTCTGCAACAACAGGGAGCCTTCAGCGTACCTCCTATCAATATTTGCTACCAGTTGTTCCGCACATATTTCGACTTTGTCCACCCGCACTATCCGATTTTGGATCGATCCGACTTTGCCACGCATTATGCAGATCCCACCCATCCTCCGTCATATCTATTGCTACAATCCGTGTTGTTCATGGCTATGGGGCATTGTGACCTTGCGATCTTGCAGGAGGCCGGGTTCACATCGCGATATCAAGCTCGAAAAACGTTTTTCCAGCGTGCAAAGGTCCTCTATGACAACGATCACGAGCCAAACAAGGTCACGGTAGTCCAGTCTGTTTTTCTGATGAGCTTCTGGTGGAACGGTCTAGAAGATCATAAGGATACATGGCATTGGCTTGGAATCTCAATCAGCCTAGCCCTGACCCTTGGTATGCATCGTTCAACCAGACACTCGGACATGAGGCCGAAAGATCGATCCCTGTGGAAAAAGATATGGTGGACGCTGTTCGTGGAAGATAAACATGCCGCCACAGCATTAGGCAGACCAGTTCATATTCGACAGGCTGACTGTGACGTGGAGCCACTTGAGCAGGCTGACTTTGACGAACAGCGTGTCACAAACCCTGCAATATTTGGCACACCGGAACCAGTTGATGCGTTATACGTAATTGCCTTGGTCGATTTGTCTGTGATCGCGGAAAGCATTGTTGAGAAATCTTTCACTGCTTTCAACGCGACCACATCCTGCAATGCCGATATGTTTTTATCATGTTCACAGGAACTTGAACGATGGAAATCGACCCTTCCCCCTGAATTACATCAGGAACGGACCAACTCTTGCCTCTGGACGAGCATGCTGCACATTGCATACAGGTAAGTAATGAAACTCTCTTTAGGGCTCGTGAGCACTGACATGGATCCCTAGCTGGTTCGAAATAGTGACTCATCGTTCAATCAAACCACAGGACCTTTCTCCGCCATCAATGAAAGATGCGCATGCTCTTGCAATGAAGGCAGCAAATCAATTAATTCAGATTGTTCAAGATCTGCTGGGCTGCAATCGTATTCTACAATGCCCAATTCACATAGTGCCGGCTTTATTTGCTGCCATGGGCATGCAAGCTGTTGACATCTATTCTGGTGATGAACTTCAAGGACAGCTTGGCGCTGTAAGAACGAAAGTTGCCATGCTGGCCCTTCAAGAATTGCAGGAAACATGGCCAGTAAGTGGCTGGATTTTCCACCTTTTCAAGAAGATTGTCCGGCGCATCCAAGATAAGAACGAACTCCTTCCAAATGAACCCGTAAATGCATCACCAGTGCACACGAAAACTCAATTTCAGCACGTTATTCCGCCCCAGAATGGTGTACATGTTGAGCCGCAGTATTTGCCTAACAGCAAAGCCATATACCAGGACCCAAGTCTATCCCAATTATACGCCATCTCCGGTCACTCGGCGGCGCGGTATCTACCAGTCATGCCAAACATGCCAGCTGTCTACCCAGGTGCAGATTGGCAAAGCGTCTATGACGACGGAGCTTGGGGAGATTTTGATTATGAGTTTTAAAACGCTCAGCACGTTTGGCATCTTATACCATGCTATTTAAAGGATACAGATTGCGTTTGGCGGGCTGGCAACACCACCTGGAAAATTCAGGGGTGCGCTTGTAAAGAAAAAGCTCCATTTATTGAGCAATTGACAGACTTCCGCAAGCTTTTCCAAATCAAACATCTCTCCAACAGGCATTCCAAAGAGCGCGATCAAATTATCATGCAGTCCTAGAGATGGTCAGTGGAATCTTGTCGTCACAAATGTACAATTCCAAAGCGATATTGAACCCACTGTATGTCTCGTCCTTCGCAGGCCAAGCTTCAAAGACATTAGCATCCCCACCTACACAGGAAAAATGCTTGTTCCATAGCCATGCCACGGAATCTTTGGTTCCCTCTACACCGGCCCAACTTGAGCCATCCACTGTCCCACTTCTCCGCGCCTCTGGGCTTGATTCTTTATACCATTTAACAAACCCGGACCGTATTAACAGGATGTCTCCTTGTCGAAGGGTCGTACCTTGCCAGGCAGCCACGGCTTCGAGGTCTTTTTCGGATATGGAGTGACGCTCGATTGGGGAGTATTTAATCCCTTGCTTCTCGGCCCATCTGGAATAATCTAGGAGGACACCTCGACCAACGATGCCTCCTCGCTTCGACCATTCTAAATCAACGCATGTCAGAACATTCTCAACAACACGCAACAAATCTCTCACGATCAATTCCATTTCGGACTGGTGCATTTGCATCGGTGATGTCAGAATGGGGTACGCCGTTATAGTATGTTTTTGATGGTTGATGAGCCCAGTGCCCTTCCAAAAACCTATATTCAGTCTTGAATCTAATACTGTATGGGCAAATGAATGCTCACGGAAACCATCCCATTGACTTCCACTTTGAGTGTTCATCTCAATCTCATCATCATGGCCCACCCAGTCAAGTAATGGTATGATTCGATGATTGGGCTTTCTTCGGTTGGAATGAGGTGTCTCGCAATTGTCTAGTGACCAATTTATGGCGACACTCAATCCGTACTGTATCTCTTCTTTAGCCGCCAATATGGTAGAGGGAGTCAAAAGGTTCAAAGTGCCCATTTCGTCTCGATGACCCTTGCTGTCCCACAAGCCCCACGTGCACCCATGAGGCATGTTCGGGACAGGAGGGAGATCGTCATACGAGGGCAACTCTGGCGCGTCAGTCATTCCTTTGGCAAACTCAACTCCCTCACTCTCATTCCCATTAACAGCCTCAACAATATCCTGTGCTGGCATATTGTGAGTGCTCGTGGATCTGATTCGCGCGCATCCAACTGGTAACGATTTACGACAGGGCTCTATGGTATTGAATGACGATCTCTAGGTCACCCGCAATGCACTTGAAGTCGCCACGGTCGTATCCAAATGACGCCCAACATCCTGAAGGTCCGGTGACCGTTGCTATATAGTACCTAGGTAACCAGTAGCTGCAACTCAAGACCCCACTGGAAAGTGATCTCTGAGCACTTCATTTATCCCCCCTAATCAGAATCGTCCGAGTCGAGATAGTGGCTTCGAGTAACGGAGTACCTACCCATTGATTCAGGCTATGAAATCGGCTATGACGGTCAATAGCCGGCACTGGCCACTCGGCGGATGATCGTGACAGCGAAGCGGACCATGATAGCCACGTCGCCGACATTGGTAGAGAGCCGGTGGTGCGGCTCTCGTGGAGATAGAGCACTTTGATTCATTCACTCAATGCGACTGGGCACGCATGGACCGAGCATATACCGAGCATGCACAAGAATCCGTGCAATTCTTGTTCTTGCTGATCAGTGGGGTTTTCCGGACGACTACGATGGGCCCCCCCCAATGTCCGAACAAGCATTGCCACATGTGAAGTTAATAATTCTTCCCCTTGCCCAATGCTCACGGTACTCGTAAGCAAGCCAGGCAGCCTTTGATCTGTGCGAGGTGAATACCGAAAAATAGAGAGTGGGGACAATCCTTCACTGAGCCTTCGGGAAATGCCAGCCAGTCCTGGGGAGAGGTGGCGGGGTTGGCAAGCCCCTCGGCCCCAAAGGGCATCAAAAAGTTTCTATTCCCGGAGCCTTGACTTCGCTCAGCGGCAGCCTTGCGTCTGTGGCACTGGCGGGCGACGGCAGAACACCGTTGGAGGGCCTTCTGGCCTCAAGGCCCCTCGGCACTGTTTGTGGCGTCGTTGATGTCGGATTATTGGTTGCTGCCTCGTCTGAACTCCTCGAGAGGGTTCTTGCCCATTGGCCGTGGCAAAATCCTGAACATTGAAAGTCTGGGCCAGCACTGGCAGGGCTCAGCCCTCAAACACGAGGAGGGCGCAGCGTGTCCCGGTTGCTGCCTTGGCAATCCCACAGCCGTTCAGACGTACCATTGCGGAGTACATACATACTGGTAGGTACGTAGCAGCAATTGAACCTTTGTTGTGTTTTCATACCTAAGTAATTGATACTTCAGGACCCGGTCTCTCAAGGACTACGAGTAAATGATAGCGAGATAGTGGCCGTGCTTCTTTTCAAATTAAGACTTGCGTGCGTCGCGAGAGCGGCGTGATGTGTTCAAGGCATTCAAAGGTCTTAAGGTGGTTCAAATTTTTCTCCATAAATCTATGTTCTTTAATCTTTGTCAATCGTAGATTCGTAGCAATGACCCAAACACCTTTTCCCAAGTCCCCACCTGAATCGCATGCTTTTTGTTCCTGTCCGATATGCAGTTTTTTTTCCGCTAAAGGATGCTAATTGCCACAACAATATAATATCACCAGCGTGCTCTGCGCTGCCATTTCTGGAGGAATGTCTCATTCATTCTTTTCTTGGGTCCTTTCGGCTGTTGATCCTCTGTCAAGTTCTCTGATAGATTGTGGCTGTCACTTAACTTCAAGTTTGGTAAGAACCAAATCATGATCATAGGCAAGGCGGAAGCGACCAGTGCTGCAATTGTCATATATCGCAGAATGTCCGAGTACGCAAGGTTCACGGCGGCCCGTTCGCTTGTACCAGGTTCAGGTAGTCCACCTGTAATCTTGTCATACACGGCGTTGATGGTCGCTTCCGGAGTTGAAGGGTCCATCCAGTGACGCAGCCTTTCCTTGAAGAGACTTGTGTAGATCGTCCCAGCAATGGCAGAACCAAGACTGTTTCCCAGATAGATGAAGAGGAGCTCAAGTGCAGTAGCTTGGGCAAGCTCCTCTCGTGGGACCACGATCTGTGCAACAACAATAACAACTGTTCCGACTGCTCCGCTTCCAGCTCCTTGGATGACCTGCATAATGAATATCTCCGCATTCGAGTTGTTTGCTCCACGAAGGCGCATCATAAAGCCATAGCCGATGAGTCGAATTATGATGCCCAATAATAGGAGAAACTTATACCTCTTGGTCCGATACATTACAAACCCGGTACCAAGTCCGGTCAAGACTTGTACACAGCCTGCTGTATATGTGAGGAAAGTGGCGTTCCGTGCAGAAAAGTCGTGAACAACAGTTGCCCATGCATACATGTATGTGTGAGTGATGCTGTAAGCAAAGGCGTCAAGCAATCCGATCAGGAAGGCGAGGACTAGCGAGATGTTTCGCACAAATCGTGGCGGAATGACTGGGTTGACAGCCACCCAGCCTTCGTAGTAAACAAGGCCAAAGAGGAACAAGGCACCACCTGCAATCAAGGTCGGAATCCAAGGGGTTCTCCAGCCAGAGGTAGTGTTTCCAGCGAGGGCTACGGGTAGCAACAACATTGCACATCCGCCACAGAGGAGAATCATTCCACCCAGGTCGATGTCACTCAAGAAGCCGGCCAGAGAGGTCTTCTTGTGTACTATGCCACCGGCTTTCTTGATACGACGCTGGGACCAGATGAGTGGGATTATGACGGCGATCGATGTAGTGGGTAGAATGATGGAGAACATTCCGATACCTTTCGCTGGTTAGTTTAGTCGCTCAATTTGTGCTTGGACAATAAAGTGACCATTGTAGGATTGGAAATAGGGATGTTGTTGAACACCAAAGGGGGAGTGCTGAGACCAAAAAAAGGCACCGGAAATAGAAAACTCACCCCAACGCCAACCAATATTTGCCAATGCGCTGTCAACGATAAATGCTGACGCCCAGGGGATGATCATAAATGGTAGGTTTACTAATCCATTGGCAAGGCCACGACATCGAGACGAAGTAATATCTGCAACGATGACTTGGTTGAGAATTTGCATGCCAGTCTGCCCTATGCAATAGATGACATAGCCGCCGGCGTATCGTGCAAAGCTTTTGGCCGACGCGCAAAGAACATATGATATGATGTAAAAGATGACCACAGCGACGTAGGTTTCAGCTCGACCAACAACATCCGAGATCCTAGCAATTGGAGGCTTCAACACAGCACTGATTATGGTGCCAGCTGTCATCAAGGCACCTAAGAGAGCAATCTGTCCAAACTCGGAGGCGGCATAATTTTGATAGTTGTAAATGGTCGTGTGGTCTAACTCGCTGTTGCGGGTATAAGGGAGCTGAACCAGAGCGATGAAGGACAAAAGCAGACTTACAAGATCGTCCACATGAGCGCAATACTAAAGCTTCTGTATTAGTTTACAGACATTATCTCTCGCCGCTGGATATGCACATACCCTATCCACATATAAATTTTGCCGCGTTTACCCCAAGCTATATCGAGGGTATCCTGGCTGTTTTGCTGGTCTTCATGGTTGATCTGAGCCTGACCTTCCTCTAAATCAAAGGCAATCTTCTCACCATCAAGCACAGCAGACGGTATTTCGAGAACAGCAGTATCCGTTGACGGGGATGAAGCAGTACAGTAACTGCCTTGCTGTGAAGAGACCATTGTCAAGTTGCCGGGGGCACGAAAGGTCGAACGGCATGAAAGCTGACAGACACTCCATATGGCTGGATCGAGCAGATGTGGCTCTGCTTAAGTGCCTCGAACAGTTACAAGGATCATGAAAACACAAGTGTAAAGTGTGACTTATTGGGCGAAACAACTCACATCTATGCCCTTGGGTTCTCAGGCATTCATCTACGAGAGACTTTTAGTTACCATTAGGGGATATCATGACCACAGGCAGTTCTGAGCCAATCCGCTGATGGCGATGTCGACAACGCTGCACCTTCGTGGAGCCAAAGGAGCGGCAGATGTCATAGTATCAGATCATCAGATATGATCAGATAAGATTCATCAGTGAGCTTTCAAGGGTATGAGATGAAAATTTCGAATGAGTCGATCGTTTCTCTTTTGGGGCAGCTGTGGACAAGTTAGGTTGCATCATAAATGCAGCTGCAACAAGCTGGTCACTCATTGCCTCTATCGGATAAGCGATGGGACAAAAAGTCCACAAGTCAAGACTTTGGTCTCGATTGTGGGGATAGAATATTCTTTACTTGGCTCTGCTCGTATCAATGTTGATGACGAAGGATTCTGAGGTAGTTTTTGATTGACTAAAGGCAAGAAAAGAAGGAGGATAAAACGCACTTGAGGCTTGGCTACAAGACCTGCTGGTCAGTACTTGGCAGGCAGATGGGGTGTGATCCATCTGAAGGCAATGCAGTTACGAGTATAGTATTCATGGTTTGCGCCCTTGAACCGGAAATCAACTGACATATATAGAATATCGAACCAGGCAGATTCAGCAATGACTAGATGCCTACCCAGGTACTCGTAGGTAATTCATTTGACGAGACACCTGCTAAATAGACTATAGGACCCAGGTACTGAGTCTGGAGGACCAACTTCACAAGGATTTTGGGATACGAGGGGCAATTCACTCCTCGTGCGTCATTGGCACCCAGCGGGAGACAAGAGGCTCTCACCCAAATAGAGGTAAGAAAGGGTGGAGTATTTGGCCGAAAACGCATTTTGGCAACCACGAATTCTGTCACCCCCGAGGCGGTGGGGAGGCTCCTAGGAGGCTCCTAGAGGTTCCAGGCAGCAATGCTGACTAAAGGGGTCTTGGTTGCCTCATCAGCCCATCATCTAGTGACGGAGGGAAAACAGCCCGCTCCGAGAACGCCTTACCTGCCTGGGGTAGATTTATCGTACGAAGTTCAACTTGATAATTCGTTGCGACTGAATGTGAGAAGACGTCAACACTCAAAACTTTGAGTCAACGCTACTCCCGACTACTCATCACTATGATACCAGAAAACGAAATCTCGCCTGACGCCTTCCCCTTGTTCATCATATACCAAGGATTGTTGGCCATTGCGCCACCTTGCTGAATTTGTGTAGTAAGCTGGTGTTGCCGTCAGTCGAAACTGGATGGCGTAAGAGGTGTTCTCAGGGTCCTGTCTTTTTCATTTGAACAGCAAACGCTTTCGTAGGCGAGACAGAGATGGCGTCAGAGAAGCCGCTCCCAGTTGAGACCTTGTTGCCATTCAATGAGCGACGCATCTCTAGAGGACATTCGATGAGTCGAACGAGCCCGGCAGACAACTCAAAATCATACGATCAATCGCCTGAAAGTCCTGACGAAGATTACCAGTCAGGAAATGAAACCGAGAAGCCAAAACGCCAGAAGCGTTCTCGTGCTTGCATTGCCTGTCGGAACATGAAGATTCGATGCCTTCCCATCGAGGGCCAGGAAGCTTGTAGCGGCTGTGCCAAGGTCAACAGGGAATGCGTCATGCCTGGGCCTCCTCGGAAGCGCCAGAAGACCGTACATAAAGTTGCTGAGCTTGAAAAGAAAATCAATGCCTTAACGGACGCCTTGTTAGCGAAAAGCCAGCATGCAGACTCAACTCCGACGGATTCCTCAGAAAATCCACATTCTGGACTCTCCATTTCAGAGCCGGCCAAGATGGATGCTACATCAGTTGATGATCATGCCCATATGCATGATCGTTACGAACGCAATTTTCTTGATCAGGCATTTCCCCACGCAGCAACCAACGAGTTTAACAACATCTCGTGCGTTCCGACACATGTAGAAGCTCTTGCCAAAGATCCATATGTGGATGTTATCGAACGGGGAGATCTATCAGTGGAAACTGCCACTGCAATGTTCAAGTACTGGCTACAGAAAATGTGCGCAACCTCCCCTCAAGTGGTTTTCCCACCCGGGACAGAAATGCAAGATGTTCGACGCCGCAGACCCATGCTCTTCCTTACGATAATGACAATTTCAAGCCCCATGATCCAGCCTGCAGCGCAACCGGCGCTCACTATTGAGCTGCATCGCCAGCTTGCCGATCGAGTAATGTTTCACGGCGAGAAATCGCTAGATCTGGTTCAAGCCCTTATTCTGAACTGCCAGTACTACATGAGGCCCCGAACAGCACGGGACATGTCCTTCAATCAATCTATTCATTCTGCAGCTGTCATGTGTCTGGAACTGGGTATTGGGAAGAGAAGCCCTACCGAACGCACTAGATCTCCAATCGAAGAGCTCGAACTACGCCGAACATGGTTAGCTTGCTATCAGGTCGCATCGGTCGTGACGATTCTCCTCCGTCTACCATCACTGATCAAGTACTCGAAGCATATTTCAGAGTGTCTTAAATATGTAAACTCCAGTCCTTATGCGCAGCCTAGTGACAGATGGCTGTGTGCGCTTGTGCGCTTGCAACGCCTTCTTGAGGAAGTCGCGGTAGCCTTTGATATGGATGACCCCGCCGGCAAGGTCAATTTCCTAGAAGCCAAAACTCAGTACCAGCTGAAGAGCTTTGAAAGGGAGCTAGAAAAGTGGAAGCAGGAAACAGACGTCCCTGTTGAAAAAGGTAAGAAATCCAATCTTAAAACCTTCAACTAGTTTGGATCTAACTCTAGAAGCGCTGGTTGAACATACTGCCGCTTGTGCCACCCTTTACATCCATGAAATCGCCATTCATGTGGAACACAACATTGATGAATTTCGACCCGGAGTCTTACCCCTCAACCTGTGCAAATCAATTGAATTCGTTACATCGGGCCATATCGAGGCCCTCTCTATCATATTGACTGCCTGTCACACGGTTCTAGATATTTACATATCATTCGACGTGGCATTTGCACGATCCTTACCTAACCTCGTTATGGTGTGGAGCACATACGCAGTAGTCGTTCTGGTCAAACTACACTGGATGGTCTACGACCCGGCGTCGAAATTCGGTTCCGTATTTCTGGCCGACCTCAAGACCGAATACTATGTTGATGCAATGTTGAAAAAATTGGCCGAGGTCGCCGAAGGAGGCCATGGACCTTGTGCGGAAGCGTTCGGCTTTGTCTACAAGAAACTCAAGATGTGGCACATGCACCGAGCCGGACGATTTACCGATGATGAAAAAACGGCTGGTAGTGGAGATCAGCAGCAGCGACAGGCAGCAAGGATTCTTTTGGGAACTCCTGCATCCATAATGCACTCCACCTCGGACGAAGTCATACGTGACATGAACGCTGTACACTCAATTACCGCAGTCCCAAATACCTCGATACCGAACATTCAAGCCGAGAAATCGGCTCTACAGACAGATCTAAACGCCGCATATGATGCTGCGAGCTATGGGAATACGGATTGGGACCAATTTACTTTCAGCGTGGAAGAACTTAACATGATGGACCTTTATATGTCTAACGGTTCCGGCTGGATGGGCTATTTGATATAGCACTAATGCAATTACAATTCGTCGTTCGCGATATTCTGTTTGAACGACCAATCTTCAGCTCCGATCATTGGAGGCAAATTCCGTTAGAACGCCAAACAGGCCTCTAAGGGTAACAAAACAAACAAGGCAGCGACAATTGCGTGTATGTTAGTCCCATCCAATAACACCTTGCCCTAGGATTCTCCCTCTCCGCCTGTCTAGGATAGACACGGTTCTACCGACGACACCATCTCCTCCGACGCCAAGGTTTAGCCTGGCACCCCCGGTGAAACAGGTGGACTCCGGATCAATAGCGAACGAATGCAGGATCGGGTTCGAGCAAACACCTTCATCCTCCGAGTCGGAATCTGCGCCTGATGCCAAAGAGAATACTACTGGCTGGCCATATTTGCTACCGAGGTCAGCCACCGCCCATTCTGTTGCAAAATCTAATGGAGAGAAAATGAACTCACTGGATCCGAACACTCAGCAACTCTTGACTGCTACCACCGTCGCATAAATCACCCGAATCCACTGCCTCGCACTGCAGACTTGAGGCGGTTGCCCCAGGGAGGCGATTCGAGAGCCTCAGTCGACCTCGGAATGTCGACTGTGGATCTGGATGGATAATTGCAATCAGATCTCCTGACTCAGGCGCCGCTGGGAGATTTGAATCGCCGCACATTCTGATGAAGAGGTGTGTTGTCGGAGGTAGTGTCAGGCCTTACGTTCAAAAGTCCACTTGTGACGATAGGTTGTGTGATGGCACCTGAATCTTGGGCAAGTAATGGAAGGGAAGGGAAGGTCTGTTTCAATCAAGCCAACTTGCTTTCAGAGAGTATGCGACCGCAAGTCAAAGGAAGCGAGAAAAGTAGTTGAATGTATGATGGTTGTGCCGTCAATGGAACGAATTGTCTCGACAAGGATGAATGTATTAAAACTCAACTTCTCCTCACTTCAGCAAAGTCATGCTTGTGGTGCACGTTTAGATTATATATCCCCTCTATGTATCAATAATGAAGATATGTGCTCACGACCCAGCCCAATCTAATCCAATCATCACGCAATCACCAGAAATGAGGACCAAAGCGAGGTCACGGTCCTCAAAACTACTCGGCCAGAGTGGCTTGGCAGATGGAAAGTGTCAATTGAGCAAGTTCAAGCCCGTTGCATCTCATTCCCCAATCCCATGGTACGGCCCTGGCATTCAGGAATAGTTTTATTTCTGTGTGGCGAGCAAGTTTTGTATGCTGAGGCTGACCCTGGGGCCTGGGTGAGCATGTTTTGTTTTGGATTCGGCAGGCGCGCGCTGAGGCTGGGTTGCGCGGGGTGTTAACGACGACATGGTGAGCAGGTTTCGATTGAAATTAAACGTTCCGCAGGCAGCCCGCACTGCCCCGTAATAGCAGCAACGGATGTGCAGGCCGGGAGGGCATGTGACCGAGCTCTGGAAGGCGAGCTGTGGACGACCTGATTACCAACTGTGCCCATTGCTTCCTTTACAGACTGCCGATATCAATTGCTTCTAGGAAACTACTCGTAACACAAGCAAAGGGTACCTGGGCCCTGGGGATTTGTAGCATGTTTGACATCTATCATTGGGATGCACTCGGTGAACTGTGGTGGAAAGGCGGCGATTCTGATTGGCTGATTGATAGCTTTTCAAGCAAGTTAATTGGCCAACCTATGCTTCAAGCATGAACAAAGCCTGATCGGGTCTAAATTCTTCCGTCCCGGATGCGAAATGACCAGCGAGCAAGGTAACAAGCTGCAGCCTAGCATGTGAAGGGGTCCAAGGAATATCTCAGACAAAACCTCAGCTAGCGAGCTCAATCGTTTCAAAAGAAAAGGAAGAAAGGAAGGGGCGCATCCCCAGATGTCGATCCTTTAAAGTCGCCTCATGCTGACTACATACCACTCTCGAAAGCTTGGTTTTCTTGACTGGGGCTGGCTTATCACTGTGACCGCCTTGCTCCAACCGATCGCTTCGTTAAGACATAGCATATATCAATTACATCGTGAGAACAGGGGACGCGATTGTCTCTAAGCGAAATCAACATGCTTGAGAGCGCCATGCGATTATTGATGGAGGGGCCGCTGCTTCCAAGCTGATGCACTTTCCACTGGGCCAACCTGCCCCGCACCTGCCAAGTACACTAGCTAGTTTCATACATAGGAGCCTTTGTGCTCGAGGAGTCATTCTCTCGAGGAGTCACATAAAGCGCGTAGGCTCCATCACAAGCGTAATGATGGTGGATTGGCCATTGCTTCCCATTCTCATTCTCGCAACCCCATCAGCTATATCTCCTCACCATGTTCGCGCGGCCTTGCGCGGACGGCCGAGTTACTGGGATGCTTTTGCGCTCTGCCTGGGGATGCAGACTCCTCTTTCTCCAAAGACCCTGAATGAAGGCGAATATCCCGCAGTGGCCGCAATGACAACGGGCTATGTCTTTCGAGTCGAGAACGAGATGATGGTCTCGTATCTACTACGAGTGAGTAGGACAGGGCACCTAGTTACGCTCGATGTTGTCTCAGCTTCTGTTGGAGAATCTGAGCGCAGATATACAAAACCTCACGGTCTCATAAGTCTCTGGATCACTACGGTACTGCTGTACTGTGGTGCTGGTAAACGTGTGAATGCCGACTGGTTGTTCGTCTCGACCGTTTCACTACTCCTTTTGTCCAGAATATTTGCGATAATAAGTCTTCGTGCAAGGGCTGGCCCTTCCTGGCATGGAGCACCGGAGCCGGGCGTGAAGGGCGACCTGTTGATCTTGCTCTCGCAGGACCGTTGGGTTCGCATGAGAGGTCTAGTTGATGATCTGAAGGCGGTGACTTCTGGAAGTTGTCTGCGTGAGCCCAAGTATCCAATTCTGATGCAAGCATTCGAATGGACGGCTTGTGTGCTCGTTTATTTGGCGACTGTTCTGTTGGGAAATGCGAGGTGGGAGAACCGAATTGTGCTGGTGTTGAATTTACTTATCAGCCACGGGACCTTGGTACTGTCAAACGCTGTGACCAAGGAGCTGAAACTAAATGATCGAACGGTCAAGATGTCGGACAAGGAGGGAGGCAGCATGAGTTATGATCGTAGGTTAGATCTGGCACGCCAATTGATCAAAGAGACCGGAAGGAGCGATTGGGCTATTCGGCTTGGCATGATCAGCCCAGAGCAAGTCAACAAGGCTCCAACTGAAGCAGAAAAAAAATCTCAGGATCCCGAACACGAAATAGTGACAATGTGATGATTTTGTTCGTTCTGGCTAAAATTTCGTGGCTGCATTCAAGCTTCTATCTGGAATGTCGTCCGAACACCCATCGCCGCAAGCTCGACATCCAGATATCTCAATACACCTGGTACATTTACAACAGTCGTGTCTTCACCTCCCAGAAATTTTCGGCCTGTGCCATCTTCCCAAACGGTCATCTTGCTGTCCGCGAAGCTCGCCGGGCGTGCACATGATCGGCATCGAACCAGTCCACTCGGTTCAACACGGCCACCTTTTTTTCCCACAGTGAACTGATTGGGAACCATCATCGTACTGAGAAAGCTGCCGCACGAACGACAGACCCATGCTCGTTGTTTGTCGCTGCAATCCATCAACCTATCCTGAAGTAGGTAGGCGCAACCATGGGCAATGAGGGAGTCGCGCTCCATCTCGCCAACACGAATACCACCTCCTTTACTTCTACCTTTGATCGGCTGGCCATGCAACGCATTAACGGGCCCAGTTGTCCGCACTTGGAACTTGTCGCTGACCATGTGTCTCAGTCGTTGGTAATAGACCACACCAAGATAAATGTCCGCAGCGAATTGTTTCCCGGTGATACCGCTGTACATTGGTTCATTGCCGTAGAAGTTGTACCCAGCTTGTCGAAGTTGATCACCGAAGAAGTCTCCTGCCGTGTTGTCTTCGTCAAATGAGAAGGGAGTGCAATCTTGTGCAAGCCCATGGAGAGCACCTGACTTTCCGGCGAGTGATTCCACGAACATACCAATAGTCATTCGAGAAGGGAAAGCGTGAGGATTGATGATAACATCGGGTTGAATACCCGACTCGCTGAACGGCATATCCTGACTAGGCCAGAGCATTGAACAGACACCTTTTTGTCCGTGCCTGGAAGAAAACTTGTCACCAATAATCGGTCTTCTTGGAATGCGATATTTGATACTGATCGCCTGGCAGGGCAAATCTCCTGATTCAGAACCGATGAGACGGACTTGGTCAATATAAGCCTCTTCCGCCTCCTTGTATTTGAAGTAGTTGGTCCTTCCATCGAGGTTCTTCAACTTGCCTTCTGAAGGATCGAACATTACACTGTGGTGAGCCAACACTATGGAGTTTTCGCTCACTTTGGTTCCCACCGCTGGTAGCCCATCAGAATCTAGGCTGCTGATCGCCTCTGGTGATATATTTGGGTCACCTTCCGCAAACCCGAAAAGGGACTTAACTTCGGTTTTAGATCGGCTGCCTCTCGATTTCTCATTCAAGTCATAAACTTTGGTCTTGTAGATGACACCATCGCCAAAGCCACGTTCGTGGGAAGATTTGTTGATTATCATAGCATCGTCCATATCATAACCGGTGTAAGAAATAACGGCTACCACGGCGTTCATGCCGTTAGGGAAACTATCCAGGCCGTATTCGTTGTAAAGTGGCGGTCGAACAACTGGTGTTTGGCCCGTCTGCAGGAGATAAGCCTTGTTGTCTGTCCGGCACATCATGTTGGAAGAAGGGGTTCCCATGGCTTGCTTACTCATCTGACACTGATACATATTTCTGGGCGACTGATTGAAGTCTGAGAAGGGTGTCATGTTTGCAAGAATTGATAAGATATTTGTCGGCTTGTACTCGATGTGCGTGGTCAATTGAGGTATAATGTCCTTCTCCACACACGCGATATTCATGTATTGTTGTTCAAAGGGTCCCACGTAGTCGAGCCTGCCAGCTGGGATGTACTTGACGGGTCGGATCATCCTTGATGGGTCGGCAAAAAGGTACAAGCCGGGATAAAGGCCGCCGTTCGAGGTCGGAACAAGACCGATTTCAAGCTCGGTGGGGATCTGGTTCTCGCAATGCACTTTCCAGTGTCTAAGAAGTTGCGCAATCTCTCGCGCCCTCTTGGCAGTGCAGTAACCTAATATTCTACCATCAAGTTGAACGGCAAGTCCGTCCTCAACCGTCATGGTCGGTGTGGGTGAGAGTCCCAATTGAATGACTGCCTTTTCCACACCAGAGGTGTCTACCTTTTTAATTTGCACCTGACATTGATGCGCCAAATGGTTGAGAAGGCCACAGGGTGAGCCATCTGGTGTGTGCACAGGACACAGAAAGCCCCAGCTCTCTGGTAGCAGCTTTCGGACAGTGGTTGTTTTAAGCTGTGCGAAGAAAGCACCTCTGTGTATACACCTGAAGTGGCTGATGAACCGGTAAAAGTTGATCTTCTCTGCTACAATGGTGTAACCTGATGTCTGGGACAAATCAAGGCCAGTTTGACTCACTAGGTTTCCAGTAGACAAGAAATACTCTAGCTTTCCTGCCAAATTTTCGTTGGTTCTCCTGACTATCTTTGGAAGAAAGTCTGCGTCGAAGCTGGGGTCTGAGAATTGAGCCTGGTTTTTCATTCGGCTCCAATCTCTGGCCGCTGCTCCAATTGAAACCAGCCACTCATAGATATTTTCCTTTAATATCATCCCGTAGAGAAAGCCACCGAGTAGAACTTCTTGGTTGGAGACAGCATCTGGGTTGTCGAGTGCACAATCATCAGCAGCAAGCGCATAAAGTTTCCGGATCATAAATAGAATAAATTGGAATTTGTCGTTATTTTGTGTTGGCGTCACATCGCAATTCCCAAGATGGGGAAGGACAATTTTCCTCAGAAATTCTTCGCCAACCTTCTCATCTGACATCGTCAATGGACACATGAGCACTGGGCGGAATTTCTCCCCCAGGTATGCCAGTGTTTGGGATCTTGTTTTCAAATTGTACACCTTGTAAGTCCGTAGAAGAAGCTCGGTTCTATCCGAAACAAACGAGCTCGGTGTGCTGGAAGTTGAAAACCCGATAATCCCGTCGGCGATTTCTCTGTCATTCGTGTCGACTAGCGCCTTCAGAATCATCATAGCTGGAACCAGATATTCGCTTTTCCTCCACGAGAATCTGAACGTGACATTTCCGTCTGTGAGATAGTGGAGAACGTTTGTTTGCGATGTCTGATCCGGCCGGACTGATCGTACCTGTATGCCAAATTTAGAAAAGGTTGGTCCTCGGTTAGTGAATGCGTTTCGAGAGATTGCCATGGGGTAGTTCCTCCGAGAGACGATCAGCATTCTGATGAGCTTCTCGTTGCCATTCACGATGAAATAGCCACCCAGCTCTTCAGATTCTTCCTTGTGTTGCACCATTTCTGCTGGCGAGAATTTCTCCAAATGGCATTTGTTGGAGCGCAGCATGATAGGCATCTGCCCTAGTTCCCGTATGGACTCCTTCCAATCACCATTGTTGACTCGGTATTGTAGCCTGGCTCTTAACTTTCCACGATAGGTGGAGTGTCGTTCTCGTGACTCTGAGGGGTAGATATTGCGGTTTTGGACGCTGAACTTGTTCGAGGAAGGGAGGATTGGTTTGTCTAGTAGGATTTCCGTCACTCTCAAGTCTAGCTTGTTCCTAGGAACATCCCGCCTTGGGTCTCGCGGATTTCCATCTGTTGCGGTATAGATTCCAATATCCTTCAGTCCAGCGTCAATCAGTTTTTCGTCCCATAGAGCATTAAATGATTCGACATGAGGCTTGACAGCGGCTTGGAGGGCGGGGAAAGCACTCCAATCTTTGGGCGTGTTTCGAAAGAGCTTTTGCCGTCGAACGGTATCATATTCGACAGACCATTTGGTCTTGGTCTGAGTTGTTGTCGTTGACATGGCGGCTTCTCGGGGCTAAAGGAGTCTACGCCAGAATTTGGGCGTGGAAATACATCACATAGTCCCAGGAATTCCCATGAAATGATATGTTTGTGGTCGTCGATTTCAAATGGAACAAAAAATTGAAGCGCAGTTCTCCTCCAGCCGAAAAAAAGTTCCGCTCCAGGCTTATCGTTATCAGGCCCAAATAGGAATAGTGCATTTATGTCACCTATTAAACCCTCCCTTCCTGCTACCCTCTTGTGCTCAGGTCCTTCAACTGATACGCCTACGAGTATGTTCCGCCCATTGAGAGGGAACATGGGAAGTTCAGGCACGTGAAGAGGAACTGGGCGACCCTCCACACAATTCGGCGTTATCCCACATTAGCTCCACCTATCGTAGTCGGGGAAGAGTATGTTATGAATTCTTTCAGCATATTCCATCACATTTGGAAGGGATTTTACGATTGCTGTGGATGTCGGCCCACTGATTCACCTGTCAGCTTAATTGGCAGAGGATCGTGAATTGCCCTCACTTACCTGGGGGAAACCAATGCTGATGTAATGAACCCGTACAATGTTGCGTCGGCCTCTGTGGGCATTTCATTCCCAAGGACCCAGAAGGGTTGTTTGGAACCCAGGCCCTGCCGCCTTGTTTTCAACAACCGGTCAAATTGTTGCCAAATGTCGGTCCTGAACATATTGACCTCTTCTGAAGTAAAACGACCAGTTCCCTGACCTTGCAAGGTCGCAGTGATACTTCGTAAATGAGTATGCCTACGAGGATTCGAATCGGAAGTGGTTTGTTCCACAAGGTTATATCCCGGTGGACATAGTAGTTGACAATCCACCGCTCACGCATCTGGATCCAGTGTCTATAGTCAGAAGCTATTATCTTTTGGGGGGATAACTTGTCCCGACTTGTGGCCAAGAATATCTGGTTTCATACGTTGTAGAAATACAACTTATCCTCGTGGAGCGCTCTGATTGCAAGATCTGCCATCTTCTGTTCTTCCGACAAACTCGCATTCAGGTCTTCAAGTTGACCCAAATCCACCAGGCGATGCAGAATCAATGTAGAGTCGCCGAAGTGGGTTGGTATACCAGACTCTAGATTTTGAAGACCGCTTAGGTCGACGTAAGGAACCTTACCCTTCGGCGCAGTAGTGGAAGACCCTTCCTCCACTTGATATGGAAGACGCGAATGTCGCAGGCGGAATTCCAGCTTTGTAGGGAAGGGGGATACGCAGTACGCAGGCTCCGCTGGGAAGCCGCGATAGAGGATGATCTTCTCTGGCATTGCACTGAGGAGATCGAAAATTGACAGTAGGTTGGTGATACTTATTTTCCTCGAAATCTATTCTTCCCCCGCCAAAGGAACAGCGAGGTATTTCCAGAGCAATCATTTTATATAAGTTGTGTTCGCAGAGACTGAGGTCGATATTTCCCAAACCAAGCATCGACCAGGTGATCTACAGTATGCTGATCCCCTCCTTGCAATACGTTTTGAAGTTCGGTCCACCAGGATTGGATTTGGGTGAGTCGGGATCAGAAGATTGAGAATTACCGACTCGGCTTCCTCTCTATGTAGGTGCCCCTCGACGCTGGTTGGTGGTTTTGGGACACTAACGGGTGATTCTCCCCTATTTCCTAGGGTCGCTAACAACTCCTTTGGCTCGCCGGCATATTGTGGTTCCGTTCACCATTGCTATTTGTTGGCCTATCCCTGGAAGCGGACTTTGAAATATATCGACTGCCAGAGCACAAGACGATGGTTTTATCAAAGGCACTAGTTAAATTTCGTATATAGCTAAACTTGGGTACCCAAGCCGCCTGTAATATCAGCCCCTCGGCCTCTCGGTCCCTTTGTCCTAGACACGGAGCTTATGCCTGGAATGCCATACTACGGGCATCATTTATGCAAGAATGAATGGAGAAGTCACTTCACCTACGCCTTCTGTACATCTGCAACTATTCACGGATTTTATACACCGTAAAAAATAAACTCTTGCTGTGGTTAGTCCACATCGGAATTGCAGTAGTCAATAGAAACGACGCGGGCTTGAACAAGGCTGACAAGCCCTTTGGTTTAAATATATACCGGAGCCTGGCGGTCGAACCCCTGGCCTTCTATTCACATTTTCCAGCTTTGGTAAGTTGGACTGTAAAAGGAACGTTTCACTGCAGCTAGAGATCTTAGTTTCGATCTCCAAAGCCTCTTATGTCTGCTCAAACGAAAATAGTGAGCAGGTTTCTTGTCCTTGAGTTTGAGTGTAGCCTGAGAGTAAGTGTCCTGTCATTGGCTTGAACTCTGAATATGAGCCAGCTCTACCTTGGCACAGTAATAGTAGATCTCTCATTCCAAACCTCCCTAACTGGTCTTGTCTCTTGGTCTTATTATCTGCAACTTGCTTCGATCTCGCTACCACAATGTAGTAGAGCAGGAGGCCTCATATTTTTATGGTTGTACTTTTGCAATATCCATATATCCCGAAATGCGTGTTCACAAGAGGTTCAAATATCGTGCGGCGTGCACTAATTCCACACTCTGCGCCCATGGGCGATTGGAAATTAGATAGAGCGGCAAATTGCAATCACCAGACGGTCGGAGACCAAAGAGTACAGTCCTGTGCACGACGGTCTGGGGCGGGGCAGGCTCGTATCAGGCTGTGACTCAGGTGTGAAAAGTGACAAGCACCTTCTAATTCTTCTTGCCAAAGGCGAGAAGCCTTACAAACGCTCATCAGCCACAGGAGACTAGCAGGAAGCTGAGTACCTGACCTAAATGGATCGCAGGAGGCCGTCGGAGTTAATTACAGATTACGGCAAGCTTCTCGATCAAGTCACCGCCCTGGTGCATATCTCTGTGGACATCTTCATACAATCACACATCCATACTATCCCCCAACTAATCAACAGGGCCCAGCGCTGGCTGAGAACATATTGGGTTTACCTCGTCTGAGCTTTCAGATCACTTGTTGACGAGCACGGGGTCCCGCGAAGTGCAGTGGAGTAGTTGGGTTAGAAGGAGGTAAATTTTGAAAGTATGATTGAACTGGCTTATACGTAAATGTATAATACCTTGAACGCAGAGATAAAACTTTGTAGCAGCAATTATGCCACCTATAAATAACTAGAGCTCATCGATACATTTTCACGAGTAGCCCTTGATGAATTTATGCTCCTGGGTAGTGGCCAACACCTCGAACCTCATACCAACTTCAATGGAACCTTCACTTTTTGGGATACAGAGCATCCCAAAGCATGGAGACCACTTTGCACCCTCATCAACCCTCCTAAATGTCACCAATGTATCGAAAGGCTGTTTTTTACTCACTTCTCCAGTCTCAGAGTTGACATTGGGAATGGTACACCGAGGGCATCGAGAAGCCACGTCGATGTCAATCGAACCTGTGAGGCTTGAGACGGCAGAAGGTAAATATGAAGCCAATGGAGCGGTCGAGCCATTGATGCGAACTGTCTTCCAGTTATCCTCCGACCAGGCTTCAGCACCCTTTATGACGATATTTGGTCTGAAACGCTCGATTGTGATCTCTTCCAGTCCCTTCGCCCTGAGACGGGTATTTAAATCAGCCATCGAAGCCTCAGAAGCGATCTGGATGGGCATCTCGTCTGGAAAATTGATCGTTACTTTCCGGCCTAGAGCGTCTGGTGCAGCGTTGCCGCGACACGGGCGAGGCTTGTCGGGATCCATCACTGCGAGGAAGACATCGCTGCCCTGACCAATAAAGTCTCGGAAAAGTGTTTGGATCTTCGGGTCTGTGTAGACAAGAGCCTCTGCTTCGATCCCCCAGACACTGACTACGGCGGGTTTGGTGTTCTCCTTAAGCCATTCTGGGGTGGGGTTTAGAGCCAGCGAGAGCGATCTGCTCTCGTCATTGCCAATGGTGATCGTTAGAAGTCCCTTACCCTCGTCGATAGCGGTGTTGATCAGCGTCAATTGAGGCCTTTCGCGGATTGTGAGAAATTGCAGTTTGTCATTTATAAACATCCATTTCCGATCGTATTTGAAGCCTGAGAGGGTGAGTTCGGCCGAGTCGACAGTGATGCCACGGCACGACTTGATGGGATAGATGCGCACCTGCGAGATCTCGTAGACTGGAAGACCCATGTTGACAGCGACACTGGGAAGAAATAAAGTCGGGGGGACAGAGAGAGTCTCGATGCTCAATATTTGAAGTGGGGAAGGTCTTTACCAAAGGTGCAATCATGCCACCAGTTCTCAAACCCAGAGGCACCGCTGCGGGTACTTCTTGGAAATAGGAGCAAATTACCATAATGAGTAACCACGAGCGAAGGGTAAAGGCTCCTCCTTGTAAACTCAGGATTAAGCTATCGATGATTGAGACTGGCAAGATATTTAACTTCAGCCTTGATTTACCTAAGAGAACGGACATACGCGGTGGAACCATGCAGTCGCATGGCTTCTGGAATGGAATTGAGCCTGATACTCATTATTTCAGTACGTCCTCAGATGCCATGTGTGAGGTTGTATTTCTTTAGATTTTCAACTGCCCCACTCTGTGATAGCTTAGTATAATTTACTTTGCTACTATGTGCAGGCGCCCAGTTAACTTCGCATGTAATTGCTGCATCAAGGTGACTTGTTTTTCAATGGAAGGAGGAGTCGTAGTGAGAGTTGTAATTTATATTTTTTCGAATATGTACAGATGAAAGATGCCTTGTAAACCTGGCCAAATCAAGTCGCTTTTCTAGAATAATTACAGGCGAGGGTTATCGGCGGGAGGCGCCTCCGGAAGTCATGATTTCACCCGTGCGCTCATGCAAAATACACCAACACTCATCTTCAGTGTACTCTTCAAGTCCTGTCTTGTCGTCCCATTGTTCTCGAATAGCCCACGCAGTCTCTCGGCCCTTGCGAATACAGTCGCTCACTCCCACTTTACCCTGCCACCAAGGCCCAGCAACTTTGAACCTCCCCCCATACTCTGACAACAACCCTTCGTGGATTCTTGCCATGTCTTTTCGGTAGCCAACGGGATATTGGGGGATGCAATTCTCAGCTAGACGTGCCTTGGCCACCTGGGGCTCTTCCGTGATGTTCAAATGTCGTCGTAGGAGAGTGGTCGCCATGGTAATTGCTTCGTTTTCGTCAGGCAGGTCGTCTTTTGTCCAAGAATCCCACCAGTGGCCACCGAGCATCACAGTAAGTTTCGTCCCCGATACACTATCTTGGCCCATCTTAATGTCTATCTCGATGGAGTCCTTGGAGGGGTCAGACCCAAACCACTGTTCCTCCGTACGCTTCGTATCCTCAATCCTTTCGTCAATGCGCTTTAAAGTGCTCTTCAAAGCCTTTTTCATATCCTCAGGGATCCCATCTTTTGAGTTGCTGAAAACCTCGAACTGGTGAGTCACGGTTTCACGCTCTGACTCCAGTTGTTCGAGCGAATCATTGATCACATGTCGAGTGACCCGTCTCTTTTCTATATAACCAGCTATCCCGGATGTCTCTGAACTAAAGATGACGCCAAGTGCCCGTTCTGGATTTTGATCGAAGGGGATAGAGCGTGGAATCAGGTAGCCGAACCCAGTCTGTTCTGCGGGAATCAAATTCGGGTTGCTGTAGTAAAGGTTCACAACCATTACATTGACGGAACGGTGGCTGTGGTTGCAAGCTGCGATGACATTTTGACCGACTGAAGCACCACGAGACCGCGCACTTTGTTCTAGGAACGACCGCACAGAATTCGGCGGTAGAGACGAAACCACATAATCAAACTGATTGTGTGTCGTACCATGCTCAATATGAACAGTCAATTTATCACTTTCCTTTGCTGAATTGACCGATATTGCACGGCTTCCTCGGTGGATAGTGACATTTGGATTGCGATTGAGGGAGTCCACCAGCTTGGAGGCGAGATCACCAAGGCCTTTCTGAAATGTATAGACACTGAGATTGGACATGACCGTGGCCAATGCTCCGACCTTTGGCCTGCTAGGTTCAAAATTTTGCATCGCAGACCTCATTGCTGCGAAAGACTGGTTCTTTTGTGGATATATCTTGAACCCTTTCAGCATAATATCTACTGCTTCGAGGCTTATGCTGGCGTTTGAACTGTTACGCATTTCCAGGAACCACATTGCTGGTAAAAGGGTGCGAGCGCTGAGTTTGTATATGTCACCAGCATAGATCCCATGAAAGATGGCAGAGGCGAAATTATCCGCAATAACCTTACCCCATCTCCTTTCTAAGAAGTGGCCAACAGATTCGTCTTCTAAGTTATCGCCTCGGTGCGGTACAGTAAACTCGCGGGTTACTTCTCTCAATGCGCCTGCAAAAATTGGTTCGAAAAGGAGGGAATAAAGACGGCGAAACAACTCGAGAGGGCCGGCAGCACCAGGCATACGAGCAAGGTGATCAGGGTAGTATATATATCTATTGAGAGCAGCAGGTTTCTTTTTATTGGTGGGCACAAGTTCTTCGAGAAGATTGAGGTCAGCTAGCTGTGGCACACTGTCAGTTTATAATCAGATGTTATCATTTGGCCAACAGGTCCGCACCAAGTCAAGAGTGGCCATGCCTGAACCTCCTAAGTCGGGACGCAGTGTGCGTGGACCCCACTCAAAGAGGACTTCTCCATTGTCAACCTGGACCAGCTCAGAGTTGAGCCATCCACCTAGCCGATCACTCGCTTCGTATACTGTGATCTTTGCATGCGGGAGACATTTTGATATGTTATGAGCAGTGCTTAGACCAGTGATTCCCCCTCCAAGAATGGCTATTTCCTTGGCAAGCTGATTCGGAACTGGGCGAACTTGGGGGAGCGCCGAGGCGAACTTGGGAGCTGGGCTGGTAGAAAAGGAAGAGACATTCCAACCCCGAAGAACACGCCCGAAGCGAGGCCAAAGGGATGTTCTCACTGCATTGTTCTGGACAGCTGTACGACCAACCAAGTGCATCTCCAGTGGAGCTACACCTAGTGGTGCAAGTAGACGAATAATATTGAAAAGGAATCCAGCTCTCCAGCGCAACCAAATTTCGACGTTTGGACGTCAAGAATGAATTTGTGAGGCTTGTGGAGTTGGGGTTCGATATTAGATGATGGCATGATTCGGCCCAATCACCACATTCGGAAAATATAATACGGAAAGTGAATTCCTCCCGTAGTTGCGGAGCTCGGAAATTTATGAGTACGAGTAAATAACTCGTAGCATCATGCTAATACTAGGTACTCCGTACTATTAGGATAGTATTTTGTACTCTTTACTGGAGTTAGTAATCGCCAACTTGGCACTCCATACGGAGTACATTATCTACCTATGTACCGAAGTATGTGGTGGCCAACCCGGGGAACCTTTCGCTCTAAGACGGTGGTACCTTCTGTTCACGTGGAACTATCATTGTTACCATCCATTGCAGAATGGCTTCGTCCTTAACTTGTGCCCTTCTGTCCTAATATTCTCCAGACGACCACCCATTTTCAGTGCTGCTGCTAGCAGCGTGTGGTGGTGCTTTCGTCATTGAGATAGCCTTCTGGACATCTGTGCCCCCAATACACCTCGTCAAGGTACTTGCAAATGAGTCTCTTTGTTTTCAGTCCCAATCTGCAATATCGAATGGTATGAATGCTTGGTATCCGCGCTTGAGATGCCAACCTGTCGGGGCAGGTGTCGAACATCAGTGCGGATGACAATCTGCTCACAGGACCCCTGGGAATGCTACAGCCCTGAGATCTGTCTTCCCTTCAGAAACTTTTTCCAACTGAGTGGATCACAAGTCATCAGAATCCTCATCCTGGTGCATCTGACTGTGTATCCTTGGTCAAAGTTTCTGATTGCGGCTCTGGCTCATTATATCCCAACTTCTTCAGGTCACGCAAGATTTCTCCTTCTTTACCAATTTTCATAAGCTGATCATGAGATAATTTCTCTCCTGCGGCCTTTTTGTCCCTCAACTCTCGGACAGCTTTGAGCCGTTTGAGTTGATTTCGGATCTTCTTCTGCTGATCCTCTTCGTCATGAGATGGAGTCTGTTTCTGTTCGTTGCCTGCTAATGTAGTGGGATCTCTCCAATCTGCTTTGCTCTTTTCCATATCAGCCAGTGAGGCGTTTTGTAAAGCAGCAGCAAGAGCGGGCTCCGGAGAATCCGTCGCTTCTGCTTTCCTACGAGCAGCTTCCCTACGTTTGGCATTCTTGCTCTTCAGCGGGGCTTCTTCTTTCGTAGTGGTAGTAGGAACTGCTCCGGGGATTCCGCCACTTCCTCTGGATTTCCATGCTTCCGCACTCCGATTCTTGTAGGTCTCCACGTCTTCCGGGGGCCTGTAGCCCGGCCTCACTCGAATTTCCTTTCTTGTAGAACCATCTGGACGCTTGGACGAGGGAATGTAGGAAGAACCGTCGGCGGTGGTTTCAATGCCAGCCTTGCTGACTCCAGACATGCTTTCAACCGGTTTTGGAATGGATCAGGACGTGTATGGTATGGCTTTTAATCAAGCATGCGTCTACGGGCAGAGGGACATAGCAGTGCCGAGGAAGCAGCCCTTCAAAGGTATCGCCGAGGAGTTGGACTTCTCAGCAAGTACCAGCGGGCTTTCGGCAGCCAGGAACAGCTCAGAGTATCATTACCGCATGAACAAATCAGGCTTTTAACACTGTTTGTGTCCAAAAATATTGTTGCGGATTAGAAATAGTGATCGACCGTCGTCAGATATACGGACATTCATTGTATCATTTGACGAAGTCTTGGCATCAAAAGCTCAGCTCCGGCCCTGTCCAATCGAGCAGCAGCTAATTCGGTTGTCCTTTGAAGTTCACTTAACCATTGACGAGCACTTTTCTACAATCACAACTTTCTTTTCGGACCCAGAGTTGCCAACAATGGCGCCCGCAGTATGTTTCTCATCCCCTCTTCCTCATGAAAGCTGTACTGACTCACCTAGTCTCGAATTGCTGGTGGCATCTTCAAGTAATTGTCTCGCTATCGAACCTGAGCCTCCCTTGCTAACCCCTACAGCACCCTCTTCCGAAAGAATGCTGCTTTCCTGACCACGGTTTTTGTGGGCGCCTTTGCCTTCGAGATGTGAGCGCCCCCCATATGATAACGCTACCGCTGCAGGGCTGATGGATATTCAGGGCTTTTGACACTACAACCGATGCCCTATGGAACAGCATTAACAAAGGGGTGCGTCTTCCGGCTTCTCTTCACCTATTTGGCATGCGCGTTTCTAACTGATGGTCAGCGACAATGGAAGGATATTAAGCATAAGTTTATGGCCCCACCGGAGGACGACGAATGATTGATTGAGAGTGTCTCGGTTCACCGAAGAGCGCAAGAGATGAGCCTGGCATAGGCTGAAGATGTGAAAAGAAAGCCAGGGACAGATGTGCTAATGCTACCGGCTTTCTATTGTAAATATCAACCAAGAAGCACAATTGATCAGGTTTTGCGATTCTATGGCCGCATGTCCAGTGGGAAACTGTGCCGGGTGTGACAATCCAACCGATATGCTATCAGCAAATGTGTCTACTCGCAATGCTGCAGAATGCTTTTGCAGAGCAGGTGAAGCAGATGCAAGGCCGAGGCTACCAAGCTTGAGGACATTCAGTTCAGAGGCAGGTACCCTGCCATACTTCAGATCCTCCGCCTTGACCTGGATCATTTTACCTGCGTTCCACCCTGGACGTTTGAGTCTATTGAAAGAGCTCCAATACGTGCTCAGCCCATTATCAGTTGGTTGCGTGACTACCTGTAGGAGCCAGAGCCCATGTGCCACGCAAGTGGTGGCAAGGCTCCTGTAAATTATTACCTCACCAGCTTGATTTCAGTGCAAGGTAAGTATACCGTTCTTGTATACACATGTCCTGTCTGTAGGAATAGCGAATATTCTTCACATTCGCGTATGCTACATATAGGCACCTACTGGTAGATATTACAGAGCAGCTACTATACCTAGTACTAGTTAGAGCGAACAACGAGCTGGGGTGTTTGGGGGGTTGATATTACATAAGCCGCTCATAGCCCCGTAATACGTACGGAGGCTGTCCCTGGCCCAAAATATATATGCTCCAAGACTTCACTACATAGGTATCATCTAATGCATAAGGCGCGATTCGCTACTGGGTCTGAAGCGTTCTTGATATTTCGTTTGATGCTGGTCATTGACATAGTACATATTACGAATTTTGTGGATATCCGCGACAGAGCTGCCTCTTTCACTCAGCCAACTTAGGAATTTAGGAACGAGCAGGATCCCTCCATCACCAACTCCGCAGCTCACAACTGGGTGATAACTGCTCGTACTGTATCAGTCACAAACACTGCCCACCACCGAGCCTGCACCAAATCCTTATTCTCACAATCGCCACTGCTCGGTTCACTGACTCGTTGCCTCCTCTCTAAGACCTCCCTCAAGTCCTCATCCATCGCTCCATCCCCTCCACCTCTTTATCTCTCCAAATGTGGGAACCATCAAGAATCTCATAACCATGACAACAAGTAACTCCAGCCTCGACCGTCAACTCCGCCAGGCGTTGTGTGATCATCCTAGCAAATATGCATATCGATACACTCGAATTGCAGAGAAAGCCCTGCTAGAAGGTCTCTTCCGATCACTGACCAACGATCGACCCGATCATCTCCTTCAACTCTTCCCCAATGGATTTCCTGGCTCCTATAAACTACAGGACGCTCAAGGAGTACAAGAGAATGCCGAATATACCCCTGCTGCTCGGGGTCACCCCTGTGGGCATATCTTCAAGGCAGGCGAGGCCAGCTACCACTGCAGCACCTGCACCGATGACACCACTGCCGTTCTATGCTCCCGTTGTTTTGTGTCAAGTGATCATGAGGGCCATCAGTATACCATTGGAATTAGTGCAGGAAATAGCGGATGTTGTGATTGTGGCGATGACGAGGCTTGGAAAAGACCTGTAAAATGTGCTATCCATACCGCCAACGATGACTGGACAACCACGGATGAACATGTCTCTCGTCTTGCTCCAGACCTACAGGAAGCCATACGCACCACTATCAGCACCGTCATAGACTACTTCTGCGATGTCATCTCTTGCTCTCCTGAGAATCTCCGCATGCCAAAGACGGTCGATTCAGTGACCCAAGACGAAATTAGAAGTCGCCTCCTGCCCGAACATTATGTCTCCGGCGATGAAGTAGAGACAAATCCGGAATACTGCCTGATCATTTGGAATGATGAAAAGCATACTGTTCGTGAAGTCCAATCGCAGGTCACTCGGGCCTGTCGTGCTCGCGAAGCATTTGGCCTTGAGAAGGCTGAAGAGGCAAACGACATCGGGCGTTCTGTAATCAGACATTCCCGCGACTTGAAGGAATTGACGAGGATGGCCAAAATTATTGAGGAAATCAAAGTCACCGTCACTATCCGATCCTCTCGAGACACTTTCCGCGAGCAGATGTGTACCACCATAATCGAGTGGCTGGCAGACATCTCCGGGTGTGCTATCGCTGGGGATACTCATATCCTGCGGCGCACAATTTGCGAAGAAATGCTTCAGCTTTGGCGCATTGGCAGTGAGGCCTGGAATGCTCAAGTTGGTAGGGATGATCTCGACGACCATGGTGACGAGGATGATCGAGAATTCCGCCGGAGGCATCGTTTAAGATTCTATGATCCCATTCAACTCGCCATGCAGAGGGCTCTCGCTGCCGAGGCTCTAGAAGACGCTCTCAGCGATGTAGACAACGACACCGCTGAGCCAGATGACGATGACGACGATGACGAACTGGGGGATGAAGAGGGCGACCAAGAAATGAATGATTTCGTTCTACAAGCAACTGCCTTTGGAGGTGTAGACGCAATACATGTCCTCGCTGAGCAGTCAGCTGATCCTGATGCCACTGATGCCACTGACGCCACTGATGACGCTGAGGAAATGGACACAGATGGCGATGGTGATGCGGACTTTCTCGATGTTGCAGAACGAATGGACACTGACGATCGAGTGTCTCCGCCACCACCTCCACCTCCGCATCCTCCACAGGCTAACCCAGGCCCCAATGTTATCGGACGCGATGAGAGCGCAAATTACCTGAACGTCCCCCGAACACCAGCTGCTAGTACCCGCACCACAGGAACGCATACAGCACCACCCAACCATTGGCTGGTGCTGCCACCCAGTCAGCAGAGCTCGACTCATAAGCAATCTGTTTACGAAGACCTCTCTAAGAATATCAGAGTGGATTCCATGATCTTATTTGACCTTCGACTGTGGAAACTTGCAAGAACCAATCTGCGGGACTTATTCATCAGCACCTTGGTCAATATTCCTCAATTTAAGCGCATCCTTGGTCTTCGGTTTTCAGGGCTTTACACGACTCTAGCACAGCTATATCTTGTGGCAGACCGCGAGCCTGATCACTCAATCATCAATTTGTCCCTTCAACTTCTCACAACACCTTCTATTACTGAGGAAGTAATCGAACGAGGGAACTTCTTGACTAATCTAATGGCCATCCTTTATACCTTTCTTACAACGAGACAAGTTGGCTTCCCGAAAGATCTTGATCCCGGGGCTACACTTGGCTTTGATGCTGGCTCAGTAGCCAATAGACGCCTCTACCACTTCTTTTCTGATCTGAGATATTTCCTTGCCTCTCCATTCGTACAATCTAAAGCACGAACTGAGCCACAATACTTGTTCCAGTTTTTGGATTTGGCGAAATTATCTCAAGGCATATGTCCCAATATCAGGGCTGTCGGCGAACATGTCGAATATGAAACCGACGCATGGATAAGCGCCTCTCTGTTGACACGGGACATTAACAAACTATGTAGGCAATTTGCTGAAGCGTATTATGTATCAAAGGAGAGCAATTCTTCTGATGTGCATGCTACCTGCGAGGCCATTTCCCATGCTGCTGGAATTGCGATCATCAACTCTTCTGGACTTGAACGAAGACGATTCGACCAGGCTGAAATAAAAGAACCAGTCCGCTTCCATACTGTTGGTCCCTTTGGCGACGCCCCTGAACATCTCGGTTTCTCTGTGGTGAATTTTCCTCCGGAGAAAGGCTCTTTGAGTTTTCACCACCCTTTGCATTATACACTGTCATGGCTTCTTGAATGTGGAAAACATACTCAACAGTCCATTTCTGCGTTGAAGGATGCCGCACAAACCTTCCTCACCCACCTTCACGAGAGCCCACTGCCAACTCGGGACACGTGCATCAAACACGCGTTGAGCTCAGTTGATGATGCACTCCTGGCCATGTTTGATTTCCCACTTCGTGTCTGTGCCTGGCTTGCGCAAATGAAGGCCAATTTGTGGGTACGTAATGGGATGAGTCTACGTCATCAGATGGTTCAATACAAAAGTGTTGCTCACAGAGATGTTGGGCATCACCGTGACTTGTTCCTACTCCAAGCAGCTCTCGTTGCATGCGATCCAGCTCGAGTTCTAGCCTCGATGATAGATCGTTTCGGACTCGCGACATGGATTAAGGATGGTTTCGCACCACTCGAAATCTGCGAGGACGGTCAAATGCTCGATTTGGCAGAAGATTTCGTATACCTCTTGATCAATCTTCTCTCGGATCGTGATGCACTAATCTCGGATCGTGATGATGTCGAATCACAACTACTGGCCGTTCGGAAAGATATCGCACATACTTTGTGCTTCAAACCACTATCCTACTCTGACCTATGTGCCCGTCTGACGGAAAAGGCACAAGACCATGAAAGACTACAAGATGTCCTTGACCAGATGACAAAATATCGACCCCCAGAGGGTCTTCACGATTCGGGTTTGTTTGAGCTAAAAGAAGAATATTTGCACGAGCTGGATCCCTACAATTCTCACTTTACCAAAAACCAACGAGACGAGGCAGAGAACATTTACAAGAAATGGATGGCAAAGAAATTGAATAAAATACCGGACGACATTGTGCTAGAGCCCAAACTACATCCAATCCGCTGCGAGGCCTATACCGGACTCTGCAATGTTGTGGGCACGACACTCTTTGCCGAAGTAATCCACAAAATCTTGCTCTATGTAGCCCACGATCACAAGCTTAAGACCGGGGTATCCCCCACCAGAGTGGAAGCATTCCTCCACATTGTGCTGCAACTCACATTGATTGCCGCTTTGGAAGATGGGCCAGGGCCTGAGGATGATGAAGCTGGTCTCTCCTTTGTTCGTCATGCCATTGCCCTAAAGCTGCCATCGAATGGCGGTGTAGATTCAACCATTGTCGTGGTACTGCACAAAATCTGGCTGATGGACGAGTTTAGCTCTTGCAGAAGCAAAATCAAACACATTGTGCGACTCCTAAGGCAGAAACGACCTCATCAATTCGTGGAAGCGACAAAACATTTGGACTTCCCTTCAGGCAGGTTCGATACTGCCTCTCCAGCTAACCTTGAAAGCGAAATTGAAGCCAAGAAGAAACAGGCAATGGAACGAAAGGCACGAGTCATGGCACAATTCCAACAGCAGCAGCAGAGCTTCATGGACAAACAGGGGGTAGTCGACTGGGGAGATGATGAGTTTGAGTCCCCTGAGGACGAGCTCCCTAAATCCACAGAGACTCGTCATTGGAAATATCCTTCCGGCCTATGCATACAATGCCGAGAGGATACCTCAGACGCTCGACTATACGGCACATTCGCTATGGTCAGCGATGCACACATTCTCCGACAAACAGACAACACTGATGAGGATTTCGTGGGTGAAGCGCTATCTATTCCAGAGAGTTTAGACCGTTCCATCGAGCATATGAGACCGTTTGGCGTTTCTGGAGCCAATCACGTCAAAGTGAAACGCTTAACTGCTAGCGGGCAAGAGGAGATCGTGGACCACCAGGAACTGGGTAGAGGATGGCCGAAAGGACACACGATGAATGGGCCAACTTCAACTAGCTGCGGGCATATCATGCATTTCACCTGCTTTGAGAATTATTTCCAGTCCGTTACGAGGAGACATTCTCAACAGGTGGCAAGAAATCATCCAGAAAGGACTGTGATGAAAGAATTCGTCTGTCCGTTGTGTAAAGCTCTAGCCAACACATTCCTACCAATTGTCTGGAAGCACTCACAACAGTCATACCCAGGAGAGCTATCTGTGTCACAAAATTTCGAGTCATTTGTGGAAGGTTCCTTGTCTGAATTCCTCAAATCGGGAATCGATCCAGATGGAAGTGCCTTCGGGACTGCGGTGGTACAGGTGCATGCTCAAACACTGTCAATGTTCTCCAATAGCTCTCTAGCCCCGGTAATTGCTCAGTCGCAAGCAGGCGAACTGACCATTAGTCCAGGGGGCTCGTGGGATCGTCCCGAGATGGCCGCCTTTGCAGAGCTTGCAACTATTTAC
>Ga0105239_10000057_pt1 | contig 156548 bp, 146 predicted proteins | sample KBSC44metaG_FD_92761 | JGI IMG/M metagenome (GOLD analysis project Ga0105239, IMG submission 92761) | Corn rhizosphere microbial communities from Kellogg Biological Station, Michigan, USA - KBS C4-4 metaG | ecosystem: Host-associated > Plants > Roots > Rhizosphere > Soil | place: Michigan... | reverse complement strand
GTAACATATGTAATATACTATATAATATCGCACCCCGCTTCAGCACGCCCATCTTTTTTCTTACCCCACCCCCCCCCCCCCCCCCCCCCCCCCGACGGTCCCTGAAGCCAATGCAAAGTGACGTCCTTGAGGCCAGTGGGCCAGAAGATGCTGATAGACCGGCTTAATCCTCGCGAAGCTGATAGGAGGAAATAAAAGCGCTCAGTACAGTGTGGGCGACGCTTGTGTTCTGCGTGGAGTTGCATTGCATGAGAAGTGTCGATACGAGGGTGCAGTGCAGTTGCTGCAGAATGGGAAATCCTAATGCTAAGAACCCCAAACAGGTCGGAAGGGTGGAGGTTCAAACGGAAAGGAAAGCTTTTCTCGGATCCCACGGGCGATGCAGAAACACCCCAACAGAGCACAGCCATCCTGCGAGATACGGCCCTGGCTTTCCAATCCCTCCATTGGATTGCCAGCCCCGCGGGGAGGGGATGTGGCATGAGCTCGGGGCTTTGCCACAGACTACTCCGTACTACTGCTGCTAAAACATTCGACAGAGCAGACTCAGAGGAGGCAGGTTATGTATCAACCCCAAGCCCCTGGAGTCCTGGACCAACTGCTGCCCTCATCGACCCTGCATGCAGGTAGGCTGAGGCGAGAGGCTGACCGGTCGGGATATTGAGCCTCTGAAACCGAATCGACCCAAACACGAGCATATCTGGAGGGTATGACTGTGGTCTTTACCACTTGAATACGCTTACAGAGTACTGCCATCCTCCGTCCTTTTAGTAGCCTCCGCCTCCAAGAATTGAACAGGATTCAGAACATGTGCCGCGGATGCCCCTGCTTGGCTTTGACGCTCTGAAGATCGAGCAAATTGGTCTCCCAGGTCTGGGATTCTCGGTCCAGAGTCCCTCGCCTTCACCTCAAATAGACGAGCACCTTCTCGGTCCGGGTGCAGTACGGAGTAGTAGTAGCAGAGCTGATCACCCCCCGATCGTGGGACCAACGTCGGCACCTTGTGCTCCACGACCCGTCGTATTCGCGTTCACAAGTTCCTTCTCAGTACAGAGGAGGACTAGCAACTATTATTAAGCTTGTGCTTTGTATCACCTCCGATATCTCGAACCCCAGCGCCAAAACTACCACGCTCTTTGTAGGGAAACCATTTCAACGAAAAACTGATCGCGGTATGCCTCGGCAAAATTCCAACCTTATTTGTATCCTCGATTACAAACCAAAAGGGTAAGATAGGTAGATGGCATTAGGTAAACATTGGTAGATTGCATGGATTTTCATCCTAATTATGTTCTCCGCGAATATCCCGAACAGGCGCATGACGACGTTGAATTTATATCCCACTAGGTAAGCAAATTATGCAACCTGTATCTTTGATGGGAGTTTTGGCCGAGGCTTATACTGATGGAGAGTCGTATTCATGTCCTAATTGAGATAGCTGAAGCTCTATTAATTAATTATTAGCAGCCCGAAAAGTACAAGCCAATGGCCCTGAGCGCAACTGGACTACCCATTTTCAATTGCGAATAGCTGCGGACAGTCATTCTATGTTCCCGGTAGGCTAATGCTCTTGTCCTGCCCCTACCAGAATCGTTGGAACTGATAATCATTTCGTGACCTCATTCCGCCGCCATCGACGCAGTTGTGAGTTGCTCCAGACCCCTGACAAGCGCCCACGGATTCTGCTCTTTGCCAACCTTCTTCTCCCCCGTAAAGATCTCCTGGGTGAGTTGGACATCCGCTGTCAGCACGGCATCCAGCAACTCCTCTGCATAATGCCATCTCAATTTGCGCGCCTCGTCTCCGCCCTTTTCATCCCCAGATCCCTTCCTCAACATGACGCCCCTTGCATCTTCGACCTCCGACCTCAAGTGCGCTAGTTCTCGCTCTAGATCACGCCCCTCCTGCTCAGCCCATTGGATCTGGTGGCGCAAGAGCGCAAAGTATTGCGACGGTGGCAGTTCCCTCTCATACCCGTCCATATCGTCCCAGATATCGGCTGGATAAAAGTCCTTTGAGAGCGGCAGCACGAAAGGAATGCTGTCAACGTCGACGGCATCGACCAGTTCCTCAGATCCGTCCACATCGGCCATTTCGATGTCTTCTGGCTTGATGCCCATCATCGCAGCCGTGTACCGAGTGGGAAGGGGTGGTAAATCTCCCAAAAGGGTAGCTTTCTTATCGCCATTGCTCTTTCCCCCCATGGTCAATTTAAGCCGTTTCATAGGACCGCCACCTCCATTCGAGATACCGCCGGTATGCCCGCGTGGAACAGGATCACTAGGTCTCAAAGACTCGGTCTCGTGAACCGTTCGCATGTGCTTCGCCAGAGCATCGGACCGGGTGAAACTACGGTCGCATTCTGGGAGCTGGCACATGAATGGCTTTTCCTTGGTATGGCTTCTCATATGTGCTTTGAGTGCATAGGCACTTGTATGGGGCTGTCCCTTCCTAATGCACCCTTCCCATTCGCAGTAGTATTTCTTCTGGCGAGGCACAATATGCACGTCATTGATATGAGAGACTAAATTGTCCATGTTTCCCTGCTCACGGTCTGTGCAGCCGTCCCAGAGACATCTTGTCACCTGGACGTAGTCTGCCAACTCGGGATTGTCAGGATTGGCTTGTGCAGCCGCCCACGCGGTGGAGAGAGGATGAGTAGAACTAAGGTGCGCAAACGAAGGGGAGGTTGGAACTGAACCATCGGAGTCGCTGGAAATTGAACCCGTTGGCGACCGCGGAGGAAGGACCGTGGCCGCAGATTGGGGGGTTGTATGATCATAGCTTGACGCGCCTGTTTTGCGACGTTTTGCAGGAGGCATGCCGGCGTTGCGCGCAATATTGCTGACTAGAGATGTTGTATCATCGTCTGAGGCTGAAATAGTAGAATCACGCGAATGAGACCGCGATCGGTTGTTGAATTTTACATCCTCTGGAAACTCGTCCGAGTCGATATCAGACAGAGGTGACCCTGAGGCAGGGGTCTCAGGTTCCTGTGACATCGTGGCAATCAGAAACTAAATCATGAGTGAGATTTGAGGAAAATGAAGTGACTGCTAGTGATGAAAAATTCTCATGCACGGAAGCGCAGAGGTTCAAGACAGATCTGGTGGAAAATGATGGTTCAACTTGAAGGGATGGAGTTCTGTTATTTCCTCGGCTGACTTGCCGTCTATAGAAGACACGAATATATGTAGGACTCTCTCCTTACCCCGGTACGGACCCTCTAGGCACCTAATTACCCCTTATAAGCACTCCGTAATTAGGGAGTGCTCCGTACACGCCCCCGTTTCCCTTCGAAGTGAACGTGATTATCACCACAGCTTGGTCTCTGAAAAAGGCATCATATTGCATGGCGATCAAATGTTGAGATATTGCTAGTAAGGGCTCAAATCCACAGCGGAATTTGAAGACATTGCACTACAAAAACTTCTCCAGGCGCTGTCTAAATCCCCTTTTCTCCCCATCGATCACTTCTACGTCCCCACTTCCACCTTCTTCCTCTGAACCTGGGGCCTCACCCTGCTCAGCAAAAACCTCATCTGGGCGTATGGCCACTGGAATAAAGGTCTCTTTGGCTGGGAACACCAATGATAGAACCGTGTAGACGAGCGCTGTGCCACAGAAGCCAAGGAGCCACCCAAACTGATAGGGGTGAATGCCAACTCCGACATCTATGTTATTGTTGATACCGTTGATGAAACCGGGTAAACTGGGCGCTACCCCGCTGAGAAATGCCACTATCGCTCGCCAGTTGACACCATAGGTGTAACGATAGATGCCATAAGGATTATACAAGGCTATCGTGTCGTATTTTCTCTTGTGGATCACCCAGAAATCGAACAGCATGATTGCAGCTATCGGACCCAGGAAAATAGCGTAGGCAGCCATGAAGTTCAGGAAATTGCCTGCGGATTTCAAGATTTTCCATGGAACTAGCGCCCAGCATACCACGGCGCAGATGAGTTGCCCACGACGAATATTGATGAAACGAGGAGCAAGTGCCATCAGATCGTTCGCTGCCGACAAGCTGTTGGCACTGATGTTCACCCCCAGAGCGGCCAATGCAAAAGAGAAAGCCGCAAAGAACCGTGCTGCTCGATTATCCCAATGGGAAACGAGAGCCATTGGGTCCCATTCGAGCGTTCCATAGTGGAAATCTCCGGCTGATGATGCAGCAATACCAATAAAGGCTATGAAGGTGAAGAACACCGGTAACATTGGTACGTAGACACACTGCCATTTCACAGAAACCCGCGAATATCTGGAAAAGTCGGCCTGATTGACGGAAAGTGTTGCGTAATTCCCGATGACCGATGTCATTGATGAAAGGAAGGCCCAGCTGTACGCCGACCCAGACACTGACGGAGTTTGATCGAAAATATCACCTCCTTTCGACGAAGCGAGTGCCCAGATCATAATTGCCAGCCAGGCAGCAGGGACAATGATCGATTTTGCCATGAAGAGAAATCGCAGTTGGTTGGGGTGCATGAAGAGGAATGGCAGTTGACCTAGCCAAAATAAAAAGAACGAAATCATCGTCGCATCGTCGATGCCCTGCGACGCTGGTATATGGTTTTTTAGGGTCAAGAAAGAAGGCCAGATGGCACCAAGCATAACGCGCACTGTATTCGCCCCGTTCATTGTCTGGATTGCAAACCAGAAAATGGCAAGGATGGCTCGCGAGATGATGGCAATGTACGATCCCCAGAAACCCCAGCTCGCTCGCGCAATCACGGGGAATGGGACATGGTGAAGCACACCGATGGCGCCGTTGAACGCGATCTAAAGCATTGGATGTCAATTGCGTGTTGTTTGGTTCGACCTCGTCCGGCGCTCACTCACCACAAAGGAGATTATGAAGAAACTTAGTGCCACAATTCCCAAACTCTCGCGCCAGGTCAATCCTACAGCAATGATGCCAGCTGCAAACTGCCAAGTTGCCGCATTAAACTAAGACGCGTCAGATCCTATGGTTTACCTAGCCAAAAAACATTTCAACCTACCGCATCAGAAATCCAATAGCTGATGAATGATGTGACACCCCATTTTCTTCCCGCTGGTGGAACAGGATCAAGGTCTTTGTTAGTCCTAGTCGATTTGTCTGGTCAGCGCACTGTCCAAGTTACAATCTAGATAATGAGGAGCGGCTCGATATGAGATAAGTTAAAGTAGACGCGTTGGGCAGCTTACCATCTCTCATTACCCACCGCGAATGCTGATCTGGGTTGTTCTACCCTTATATGCGGTCTCTCAATCCTTGGGATGTGGAGCCTCATCCTCAACGTATTTTGTGGCGAAGAGATCAATCTTGGAACAATTCTCGTCAGAGGACGTCGAAATCCCCAAGTTTTAGGAAAGGCTACTCGAACATATTTGAACCTTAGCACAGACCCTCCCCAGCGCCAACATTGTTTTCGCTCAGTCCATTATTGGCTGACTGGAGGCGTTATCGAGCCAAGAGGTTTTGGACAACATCTCACCTTACCCAGCATCTCTTAGGATTGTATTTGGCAGCTCGCTCACGCGATATTGATCGGGAGTGAACCACGCGTGGCAACGATGTGCGGAGTCACATTTTGCGCTTTCTCACTTTGTAAACCATGCCAGCCAAGGCTCCAGAGATAAGGGATTCCCAGCTTAACTGGACCAGGCAGGTGCGGATGAACCTTAGGCGATCTCCTTTCCCGTTCGGCCTGAGATCGTCGCCTGAGATAGCGGGCTTCTCCATGGGGCAGACCCCATCAACAAGGCGATCCGGCCCCTGGGTGAGCGCAGCCTTGCAGTTCGGACGACCACCGCGCAGCAAATGCTAGACAAAGATCGAAACGTCCATTCAATCTAAGTTGTTAAGTCGTCTCTAAGTCCGGGCAAAGTGGACATTTAGAATGAGCGGGCACCTCATTCCGCTACTCTGGGCTGGCCTGAGAATGGTAATGGCCGCAAAATCTGTTTGAAGCGTGGTAGTTTTCGACCTCGTGGAAGGAAACAGCACACGATCGACTACTTGCTAAATTCGCTCCTCCTGAGGCGGAATTGTGGAGGTTGTCCTCCGCATTTCTGAATCACCGTTACCTTCATCACCGTCCCACCTGTACTCACACAGCAATTGGCTTGACGAAACACTACAGACAGGCAAGGAGAAGGCCTGTGTCTCATTTTCTCGTCCGAAACATATGACGTCTGCCTCTAGAAAAAGGCTCTGCTTGTCAGTAGAGTCTCCATTGGACCATTCTCGTTGACGATCCGGGCCAAATCCATAGTTTGTTGTTCGATTCCGATATATGCAATCACTGGCAGCGAAGCAATGGTTCTGCCAAGGCCGTCAAAGAAAGAAGCCCTTTCAACGACGTGCCGAGAATACCGAGGTATATCAAGGAACCAAGTACAGAGCACCCTTCTTCAATATTAAAGGAAATTTGTAATTCCATTAGTTACAAACTACAAATGACTGCTGGAGTCTATACCGCTTCTGGCAGTTGCTCGTTCTAGGCTCATGCCCAGAATCAACCACCGACAACCAATAAACTTTGACCTTTGTCAGCTACAGCCCCAGTGCATTCCTTTAAAGTCTCACAGAGAAGGAACTCAAAAAAAATCTACTATTTGAAGAGTTTACAAAGGTCAAAAATTCCTGGTCCATGTTTGTATGAGCCATCTCGTCTTCACAGGCGCTGGTTTGAGTCACAGCTTCCTTAGATTTTGGTGCTTCCCATTACATCGCATAATCGGGTATATGAGCTGACGCGCCATAGCACTCGCGACTACGACTAGCGGAAAGAGGAGAGACTCCATCCGATTTGGTGGCAGACTTGGATATGAATGGCACCAAGAGTTGGCATGGCTGCTGGACTTGCAGGTTGCGCCATAAGAAATGTGATGAAACGTTTCCGGGGTGCAAGGCGTGTTCGTCGTTACTGATAACCTGCTATTACAGCAAGGATAAACCGTCATGGATGGACAATGGCCCGCTTCAACAGGAAATGGCCGACCAGATTAAACGCGATGTCAAGGAGAAAGCTTCGCTAAGACGGACTCTCGGCTACATGCGTGAAGCAGAAGCTATAGCCAAGGGAGCCCCGGTACATGGTCAGAGCAATCGGCGCGGCGATAATGGCGCGGACACTCAGCACATCCTGCCTTATCGCGGCCCAAATTCAACGCCCATGGCCACAACACTGCTCCAATCGGAGAGCGCATGTCCAGGTGTGACTCGAAGAGCGGTACCGGTTTCCGCTCCACAGGCACCATCTAATCGACACGTGAAGCTCCCGGGCCAAAAGGTTTGGCCAGGATGTGACCCGGGATTTATGTCATACTATGTTGATTTCTTCTTCCCTTTCCTCTTTCCATTCTACCAGCCACATATGCTTGAGGGTGGTCGGGCCTGGCTGCTTGAATTCATGAATGAGGCGGAGGGCATGCAACAGACCACCCTTGCCCTGAGTTCTTACCTCTTCTCGATCGTACTTGATGCAACTGAGGCTGGTCACGAACAATGTAAGAAGATCGGTTGGGACAAGTTGCTTGCGGAGATGCAAAACGCTTTTACGGGACTGAGGGATGATATCCGTGAGTTGAATCAAGGGTATGACAATACGACCTTGAAGTTATCACGGGCAGTTCGCACCCTAGGAATCATCGTACACCTACAGCGATTTGAGATTATCACCCTAGGCTTCGCTAATTGCAATACTCACCTCAGCGCTGCCGTAGAATTTTTCAGGCAGATTCTGGATAACGACGTCGCCACAGCGGATATAGACATTGCCTCCAAATTTTTCGTCCTCATGTCGCATATGGGTCCGTCTCCCTGGCCAAGGCCGTATCGGAAGTTCCAGATCGCCAGCTCAGATCAAGTGAGTTTCCGCTTCTTTGTCTCGCTCTTGGTAGCCGATGATATCATTGCGAGCACATCTCTGGCCGAGGAGCCGCAGCTTTACAAGTATCATGCCAGTCTGCTGTCGGGCGGGCCTGAACACGAATTACCAGTCGACCTCGGAGCGGTCATGGGCTGTCAGAACTGGGTCATGTTACAGATTGGCGAAATATCCACCCTCGCGGCTTGGAAACGGCGCCAGGTGCAAAATGACTTCGCCTTGGAACTCATTAGTCGTGGTACTGTCATCGAGAATACGCTGAAGAGCCGCCTTGAAGACATAAGAACCTCACAGGATGACAGATCAAAAACTAATCTGTTAGGGTATGGAGACGAGGTACTGAGTTTATTTCGCGTTTGGCAACGCCAACCCTCGGCACCAGGTACCCAGTCCAAATTGGTCACCCGCATCTGGGCTCATGCCGCCTTGATTTACCTTCTGGTCACTGTGCATGGTTTGGACCCCACGCATCTCGAGATCCGTCAACATGTAGCGCAGGTGATCGATCTTCTAGCAAGCAAGCTATCGACGCCTGCACTACTGCGGACGGTGGTATGGCCATTTTGTGTGACTGGGTGTCTGGCCGAACCAGAACAGCATTCATTCTTCCGTGGCCAGGTGGAGATTTTGCAACCTGCTGGGCTTTTTGGGACTATGTACAAGGCGATAGAGATCATAGAGTCTGTTTGGCAGAAGAGGGCCACAACTGAGTCATTGAGCTCGCTGAATAGTGACATTGCCAGTTGCTTCAACACCACGGGTGAGATTTTGTATCTTATATAAAATTTGAGCTCGCCTCCGCGACTAGATAAATACAGATATAGGACTATAATCAATCGTCTGGTCAGCACATTTGTGCGCCTGCCCTCTCCAATTTAACTACTTTATCTGTTCCCAGCAGAAGCTATATTCGTTTGTGGGCTCTTTCAGCCTATGTAAAATCAGACAATACCTCACGAAACTCCTGAGCTCAGGGAACCCCCGTGCCAACAAAAAGGGTTCCCCCACTTGCAGCCCCCTGGGTGATTGAAACTGCCTGCGCATGGCTGTCGACTCGAGAATTAGTCACGCGTTCACCGGTCTTTCACTTTCTATCAGTAAGCATGATTATGATGTAACAATATTTGAAAGGAAAGATCTAGATTGTTAAGCCGGCAGAGATCGGCCTTGAAGATATTCTGAAAACCATAATCATGTTTCGTTGTTTCAAAGCACCAACTTCTACATTTGAGTCCGTACAAGGCTGTAGCCCCACAAGCCGCGCGGCTCCACAACGCCATTATGCGGGCTTCTGCTACCAGCTGGGGATCAAGCCCCGATGACTGAGCGGCATTGAGTGTATTCAACCTTTTCATTGGTGATGTGGCACCAACTATTCACTCCTGCATTACACTTCATTGCCAGAGAGGGGCTATGTATTGGGCGCCCCCAACGTTTGATTGATAATTCGAGTTGTGGCCAGCAATACAATGCCAGGCAATCAGACAGTGACTAACAAACATGCTATTGATCCTGTTTCAAAAGGATGATCAAGGACATAAATATTAGCCATCGCCATCGAAACGTGGGAGGCATTTGCAGAGGTTTTTCATCTTCGAAACCACTCACAGTCTTCCCCAGCCTTTGGAAAAGAGAATTTCAAGTAACATTTGAACTTTGAAGCTCCCCTGATAAGCACCATGGCCGCACCCAAGTCAATTGCGATCATAATCGGGAGCTCCCGAAGCCCACGCGTTGGGCCGGATGTCGTTGAATTTGTCAAGAACACAATTCAGAGCAAGGCGAAGCTAGAAGGTATCAAGATGTCGACGGTTGATATATCCGAGTATCAGCTTCCCGTATACGACGAGCCCTCGGTGCCCGCCATGATTGCTGAGCCGGACCAGTACGCACACGAGCACAGCCGTCGTTGGGCTGGGGAGATCGCTAGCCACGACGGCTACGTGCTCGTGAGCCCTGAGTATAACTATGGCATGCCGGGGGGTGTCAAGAACGCCATCGACTATATCTACCATGCGTGGAAGAGCAAGCCGATCGCTGTCGTCACGTACGGCCTCGATGGTGGTAGGACTTCATCGGACCAGATTAGCAATACCCTCAACAGGATGGGTCTCCAGGTGCGTGATATCTTGTTGTTGCGTACTCTCACGGAGTCGCATGTCGTTCCGTTTTGTTTCCTGTTGCCCCTGACAGAAACAATCGAGGACACAGCTTGGGGGAGCGCATGTACTGACGAGTTGACACCACCACAGGTCTCCTCAACCCGACCCCAGCTTGCCTTCGTGGGTGGTCCTACTGGGGCTGATACTGGGGCAGCCATGATGACCGGGAAACTAGGGAAAGACTCGTTGGAGAACTGGGTTGAGAAAGCTGCAGCTGACATCGTCAAGGCATTTGAGGAGGTCAGAGACATGGTGCTGTCACCAACCACCAAATCGAAGGCTTGACATGAATGAACGTCGTCTATAAGTTAGAAGAACCATGGAGAAGCATTAGGATGTTTTAGAATCGCGTAAAGCATCAGAGTGCCCTCTATATGGGTGATAGACAATTACCAACCTCCACATAAGTCCTAATTTGGCAGTTCTACTTCTTCAGTCTTCGTCGACGACTCATTCAGCTCAGATCCTGCTTCTTACTATCCATGAAAAGAGTGATTTTGCTTGGTGGCATTGATTGCGTTTGGATGTTAGTTTTACACGACACATAAGCGTTGTTAATGAACGTGTCCTACCACCGCGAGCCACGTTTGAGCTGATATAAATTTTCCAAGTTATTGTTCACATCCATACATGTTTCGTAGTTTCCCCCCGGGTTTTGCACGCCAGCATGCAAGTCTGATAAGAAGTCCAGCGCCTGAGCTTCGTTAGTGCCCTATGAAACGATTCGATCCTCGGATTCGAGTCTCAGATCTATGAAGAGCTTTAGATTTCGACTTTGCTATAGCCAAACACTGTGTAAGCTTACCGTTCCGCAAACTACAGCCGCCGAACTGATCACAGCAAACCTCGACGCCATTGCTGTTTGGGGTGCAATTGAGTCGTTGAGACGAAGTACTCCCAAACGCATTTGTATCACCCCATTGCGAGGAGTAACTTTCCTTATGTAGGTAGACTGCGGTCGATCCATGTTCAATTTGTATGTACCTCTCTACTCTCAAGTAGATGAGTTGAGTACCAGCCTCATGTGAAGAATTGTCTTTAAACCTCAGTACTATGTTCATCACTTGCATTGGTAGTAGTAGTGCACAACTCCCTACTAAGGTAAGTGGGAATTCTGTGGAAGTCCGAGGGAAATTGTTCGAAATGGAGTATGGGACATAAGATCCGGGGACTCTCCTCGAGGGTTATAACATGTCGAACGGAATACTGCTTAAGGTATGGAAGATGATGTGGGAGTGACGAGATGCAAACATATGTGCATTCTTGTGGGAGTTGCCAGTGGCTGAGTTCATAACTTCTGGTTGGTGACTATCTGCTTTGGGACTAGCAGTGCACGGATGCACTTCCGATGTGATTCTGGAAAGAACTGAAGGAAGGCATCATTAGGCAGGAGCGATGGTCGCTCGGTATGGTCGCTAATCCCTTCTAGGCTCGGGCCCCATGTCATAGTATTTTTGTAGGCCTTTATCTGTATCCCGTAGTTCGTCCTCAAGTCTAGGTCTCGGCAGTTCGAAAGTCTCTCTGACTCGGCCATAAGAGATCCCACCTAGTGAGACCAGGGGTCTCAATTTTTCTAAATTGATATGGGTTTGCTCCTCGTTGATGGCATCCTCACGAATCCAAAATCTCGTCCCCTCGATGATAGCCAGCGCTCCGTGTGGTTTAGAACTGTCCCTTGGGCCGTAGTCGAGCTCTTTCATCTCGAGTAGACGGCCCTCAATACTGAATATCGCCTCCTGGACCCTCTCTGGCACAACAGTGCCTGATGAAGCTGGAGTGAGTCCTGAGAGTTCCCATTCAGACACACCATGTGGTAGGTCGAGTGATGTTGCATTGACGGCTTCAATCATGTGCTCGCTGACTATGCTGATAACACACTCTCTTGTTTCTAGTAGATTTCGCCTTGTGTCTTTGGGCCTGCTCTGGCGAGCCGAAAACCCAATGACAAAAATTGGGGGGTCATGATCGACAACTTGAAAGTAGCTAAAAGGACTTAGATTTTTGGACCCATCAGTCGAAATTGTGCTGACGAAAGAAATCGGCCGGGGAATACCGGAGATGAGCACTTGGTAATTCTGAATCATTGCGCGATCAGCCGCATTGGGGTCGATTTGTATATGGCTTTGTGTTTGTTCCAAATGGGATAAGTGATCCGGCGCGATGGTACTATCAAGACCTTGGGGTGAGCCACCGACTCGAGCCCCTTCCCCGTACTTCCACGCTGGATTGGGTGACTGTGTCGTGATCGCTGGTGATGATCGATCTAATTCTGGTCGACCTGCTTGTACTTTCTTGAAATCTGCATACTTTGAACCTAGGACGAACGGGTTCTTTGCTCCTGCTACTGTGGCGTTACTCCTCGCATGTTGTGCTTGTACCATCACAAGAAAACTGTGCTGGGCAAGTTCCCTCCGTGGAAAACCTCTAGCTGGGCCGAACCTTGTAGCGCCTGTGACGCGCATATCAAGAATATATCTTGCTCACTGCTAGCCTTATGGAGGCGCAGCGATCGCCGAGCTATCAAACCGCGAGAGGTACAATCGAGGCGCATCCCATTTACACTCTTCGAATTGGGTGTGCACGCCGGTGATGGACCCAAGATGTGTTTGTTATTGTTGCACTTTTCAAATCGAAATAACTTGTAGAGGATACTGACATGCGAATAACTTCGTTATTCCTCATTGCCGCAGTTGAGGCTGATTGATTCGTAACAAGATTCGGCACAAGGCTCCGAGATGCAACATTCTGGAAATGCCGGAACCACTGTCCGACCCGAAATGTCGGCTCCCACCGCTTTGTTCTTGGCGCGGAATTTGCATCTGGTCGAGTTTCTCCTGGCATCTATTATTTCGTCGTGTTTCTTTGCTACCTTCGATTGCATAGAGATGTGACAAAATGTATGCTGGGCCAGGACGGGGCATCTTGACTGCCTAAGACATCATCATTCGTGTTCGAGGTCTTCGCTTGTCCCATACAATTTGGAAAAGCTGTAATTTGGACTATCTCATTTCCTGTCGTACGAACAAAGTTCCACTTGATCTGAGCTTGTGTCTGCCGTTACTCCCCGGTTCGAGGATCTGGCCGTCTTCGAAAAGGTCTTTGCCGGGACCTTTACCAATCGTGGTGCTGGTTGATTGCTTGGGGCTGTCACTGAATTGCCTTCTGTGGTTGCCATTCCACAGTTCGGGAAGTATCGACGCATCACAACACGAACAGAGGGCATACAAATGCAAGCAATGCCGATATTGAATTCAAGATCCGTGAAGTAGCCAAATGGCACATAGTCCCCTATAGAAATGAGCGTGAGCAGAGCTGCATTTGGAGGAGAGCAGAGGTGATTAGGACTCACAGGTTTCATTCGTACTGTCAGCGAGCCCCACCATAGTATAGAGTCTGAGGATGCTCACCAATGTGACGCTATCACTCAAATGTTGTTAGTTAGTCCTTTTCTTCGCGAGAATGCCCTGATTGGGTGTTTATGTACTCACAAGAAGCCAACCGAAAACATGAGCATAACGTGTATTTTCTTTTTGCTGGAAAGATTTAAACCCCAGAGTTGAGTCAACGGTAGAGCAAATATGGCGATGTCCAACAAGATGTTGACAATGGCGTGGATGACGGCACCCAAGTCGAAGTTTAGGCACGTCCCATCCGCTATCCCGTCCCACTGCATCCATGTATACTCCACAGGACTGCATTGGAATATGAACAAGAAGGTGAAGATGCCCCCGTATAGTATAGAGATAAGGAGTAGTGGATACGCAACCCTGCGAAAGGGACGAGACGGGAAGAGTTTGATGTAAAAGCTCAGGAATGCTATCTTGACCAGTGCGACACCGAGGGTATAGAAAACCCCTCCAATGAAGAAAACCTGTTATTTAGGATCAATGCAAGGTCATTGATATAATGAGGGTCGCCAGCTTACCTTCAATACTGTCGCGGTGTTGCTGAATGGTAATCGCCAAATGTCTTTCCCATAACCGTAATGTCGTGCTTAAATAATATCAGCTGTCAATTCCGGCTCATGACCAGGGGTGGCACTCACATATTGGATTGCACACAGCATTGCCAATCATGACAATCTATGTACCTTTGTCAGTGAAAATTCTCTTATATCGACTAGCAATCTCACAGTTGCAAATCCGGTAGCGATATCGTCCCAACCCCAGACTCTGCTGGTCCAGAATACAACGGCTCTTGTCATCACAAGCGCAAGGGCCACAGCAAGAGAAGTGAATGTAACAGCTGAACTGACAGCGCCCCTGTCTCTATCGGGGAATCTGCACGTGAGGGCGGTGATGTTATGTGCAACTAGTCTAGTTAGCCAGATAAGGTGGTCCATGATATTAGTTGAACCCACCTAAAGCCTCCCGAACTGTGCAATTTTCCTCGAAGCACTTGTACCCGAGCTGCGCCAGTTTGGTATCATTGCAGAAGCACTCGATACCCGAGCATGATGTAAAGCTACCAGTCAATTGGACGGTACAGTTTGTCTGGGCAAAGTATATCAGAAATTGGCGACCTCCATAAATCTAGAAAGTGGTTGAGCTGAACCTACAGTGCATGGCGACAAGGTTAATATTTGACCAAGCGCCAACTGGCTCACACAAAAGAGTGTGAGGAATACCGTAGGCGTGAATTTCATTGTGCAGGCGACGAAGAGGTCAATGGAAACAGACTTACGCCCAGCGGGGATTGGCGAGTTCTTGAAGATTTCTTGCAAGGGCGATATTCTGGAACCCGCCTGCTAAGCTTCTACTTGCCTCTCGTCTAATATTTAGTGTTCGTGTACTTTAATCATGATAGCCGCGACTCCGTGACAGGTTGATCCATATGTTTGGATCAGAAAGGCGGGAGACCAACAAGGCACAAGGCGTCGTTACAGAATGGTTTTGGAACTAGTTGCTGGGGATTCTACAAAGAGGTGTGCTTTGCGTGATGAAGCGGGAGAATGATTCCGACCGGTTTGGGAGGTGTCCTTCCGCGACATCTGGACTAACCTTGACACGGAGCTCTGACCGTCCCAGATAATAGAAAAAAGCACAGGCCGGGTTCGAGCTAATATAGGACCCTCATGACTTTGGCGAAGGTTGTGATAGGCCGAAAGCCTAATTATATGGTTAGATGCCTTCAAGCTGGCCATTCGGAATCCTTGCCAAGGTTGAAGCGCGCGAACGCCTGGATTTGTCGAGTGCTCGATCCTGTACGGAGTACCGGGGAAGTGGAAGACGCTTTGAGGCTGGGGCTAGAGTCGTAAGGCGAGCAACCCCTGAGACTGAAGAGCGGAGCCGTTGATCAATGTCATGATGAGCGGGCCCAGTGGTGCAGTCTTATCTTTCCAAAACAATTGAACTTGCTCATATTAATAATATTACTCGTAATTCCACATGTGGCTATCACAGCCAAGTACTCGTAGAATAGCAATCACATGCTATTATTGAGTAAGCACCCGACATACTCCGTAAACATTATCGAATCTCGGTGTTCGGTGTCCAGAGTATAGTATGCTCGTATATGACTGAGTGAGTCCACACCCACCGTTTGGCCTTGTTATTGATAGTTCGCTTCTCAGTGTTTGAGGGGAGGATATGTCTTCCAACAAATTTGACAAAGTATCGCAGGAAGACAGGCGATCCTCGTCCGGAAGAGTAAGATTCCTGCAGAGGCACAGAAGTGAAACACTAGTCTTGACTCCTGATTCCTGAAGAAACGTGTATCAGGCGAGAGGTAAAAACGTGGAGTGAGGGCCACGGAGGCAATACCTAGAATGGGATCGCCTACTGCACATTTTGTCAACTATTCGCTAGACATGGAGCTTCTAGTTAGTTAGGCAGTAGGGTGTTGGGTCTCATGGCCCCCCGGAACCACCTGAAACTTAAACTCTCAGAGTCATGATCGTGGAGCCGTCCCTCCCGGGTTTTCATACTAAGTGCATTGGAGAAACATGCAATCTCTGATGTTAAAAAGTTTAAGTTGCCCTGGGAGAGACTCTTGACACCTGAGAGCTCTACTCTCCTTCAAGCCTCGTCGCCAGTCGATTTGTCAACTTGGAGTGGACGTGAAGCTTTACGAGGTAGTGGAGGTGCCCATCCTGCTGATGTCCAACGGTTCTCAACTGCCGAACATGTGATACAAGTATGTCTAGGTGCGAGGTAATCGAAAAGGGTTGTGGTGCTCAAATCTGTCTTGCTTACTCTGGGCCTTTGTTCTTGGAACGGATGATGGGAGGATACCATGATTGAGCTAGGTACTTGTACGATAGATACTCGGTACGAGTGTAAAATCTTGGTAGGGCATGACCCGCAGTGGTTTAGGAGACAAGTGAAGTACGCAGTAAAGAGTAGGGGCTCGGGAGTAGGGAGTACTATTAGGTACTCGTACTCGTGCTCGTTTGGGGTATTTGAGTCGTGAGTTATAGGGAGTCTGGAGAATAAGCGGAGCACCGAAAATGGGACCTGCTCGTCATTTGGTAAGCCCTAAGAGTTAGCCCATCGACTCCCCGCCAAGGGAACCTGGTACCTACTGGGTGCCTACGAGTCATCAGGGTTTCCACTTGCCAGTTCCTTGGTGAGCCCTAAGGTGCCAAGCCAACCACAGTTTCTTCTTGTAACTGACGCTCGGCACACCCTCCACCTCGCTGCCGATGAGCAGCCACATTCCAAGGTTGTTGAGAACGAGTACGGAGTACTCGTAATCTCCCGAGATCAGAGTCCTGACCGAAGTTGTTCCATTGACTGTGCTGTGTCCGTACGGAGTGGAGTGTTCCTCCTTCATTCAAGGTTTCGGACAGAGTACAATTGTCAAAATGTCCGTACCAAGACGTAGATCGGACAATGAGCCGAAACGTGCTACCAATGCGTAAGTCAGGGTCACTTGGTACTGCAAGTTCTCCGTCGAAGCGTCTGGAGTGAGCAAACGAGGGAAGGCTGAGAGCTGCATCGTTTGCAGAGGCTCTATCCTTCGATCTGCTCTGCTCCATGTACTGTTTCACGTGGCGGCTCCAGCTTCCATGATATCGCTCGCCCCTTCTACATCCACAAATCACCACTAACCTATGTTGATTGAAGTTGTCAACGGTGTCGCCACAGCAAACTCAAATGTTCAGGGACACAGCCTTGCGATCGATGTCGGAGGAGGAATAAGGAATGTATTTTTGATGACAAGGAAAAAAGAGTGGTCGTCTCCGAGAGGTAATTGATTTGCAGTCAAGCGGTGATTAAACATCTTTGCCAACGACTGTGCTCCTAGTTATCTCGAGAATCTCAGGCGAGCTGCCCACGCCTCGGAAATCGCCGAGAGCTCTGAACCGTTGACTCCCCGCTATACCAGAAGAGAGATTCATGGTACCGACACGGGAACCGGCCTTACTGGGCTGGACACATCCCAACAACCCGAGATAGATACACCCTCTTTCTTCCTCAGGAACAGACCTAACAAGCGTCGCAGATGGCGTCAGTGCGCTCCAATATCAAAGTTGAAAGTAGTACTGACCAGATCCAGTTTATCTTGGGACTTCCTCTACGTGGTCTTTTAACATTAGAGCTGTATCCATCATCAAGGAGCACCTTTTTGACAATGAAGGCCCTGAGGAAGACAACGCTTTCAGCCTAGATGGAGATGCGTACAAGTTCTCCTGGAAGCATGTTAGCCCCGAAGAGAAGCCTGACCTGAGCCGTCTCCCGTCCCTGGATTTTGCCATATATCTGACCAACACGGTCAAATTCCATTTGGGGGGCATTCTTCGTCTGTTTGACGAGGATGAATTTTTACAGCATCTCCATGAATTCTACGCTGAAGCGCCTGAGAAGGTTGGCAGTTCTAGGCTCTGGTATACTCAATATTTGTTGGTCCTGGCATTTGGCAAAGGCTTCCTCAATGGACCTAAAACCCTAGGGGGCCTATCAGGCTCTGAGTTCTTCACACGAGCGATGTCTGTGCTACCCGATACTCCAGAACTGCACGAGGAACCGGTCCTGGCAGTTGAGGTATTGAATTTGATTGCACTCTATTTCTACTGTCTTGATATGAGGCAGACGGCTTATTCCTATGTAATAAACCTGCCCGACCCTTTACCTGCTACGCGATGCTAATCTCACATATTGCGCTAGATCGGTCGAGCTTTGCGTATTGCATTGGTGGATGGGATGCATACTCGGATTCCAGCCGACCTGCTAGGGGAAAAACTCGCGGAAAGGTGTTCGAATATCTGGTGGACGGCCTACGTCCTAGACCGCACTTTGTCATCAGCTGTCGGCGCTCCGACGTCAGTCCACGATGAAGATATCAAAGCTTACCTTGCCCCGCCCCAGCAATCCTCGCAGCGTAATGCTACCTTGAGCCTCCACGTGAGGCTATCCAGACTCATCTCTCAGATCTTGAATGGTACTTGGAAACTCCAGAGGTCTTCATCTCGCCAGAAGCTAACTCTTGAATGTAATAAAAAGAACTTTATAGCGCGGACGGGAGTCTTGAAGCCTCGTATCTTTCAAAAATTAGGTCTCTTCTCAGAAGATTGGCTGAGATTGCCGAAGAGCTTGAGGGCACCATCAATTTCAAGTTCAAAAGCTCCTTAGAAACCCTTTCAAAGGGAGCAACTCATCTCCGGCTGCTTTATCACCAGGTCTGTCAATTCTCGCAGGTGATACACCGGCGCCCTTTGAGTGCCGCTTGATGCATTTGCCATAAACTGACTGAATTTGCAGTGCATTATCTTGGCAATCAGACCTCTACTTCTTTGCCTTCTGCAGGAGAGACTGAAATCCCTACAGGAAGGCACTGGAATGCAAGACCTCACGGGCTCCATACGCGACCTGCTCCAAACGTGCGCGGATTCCGCCGCGAAAACACTTGCCATCCTCAGTGCGTTGGCAGAAAATAACATGCTGGATAATTTCCTCCCCTTCGACCTTGAATTCACCTCCTCAGCCGCCTCAGTTCTGATAATCCTCGATGACGTACTGCGGATAGTTCCCGTTGGGGCCAGTGTCAAACGTCGTGGTAACAAAATCTTACTTGACATGAAGTCACGGGGGAGTGTTCCGGCACAATTGCGGCAAAATGAATTAGATAGGCTCAATCGCTTGGCTAAAAGGTTGTGGGAGAGATTTCCGGCATCAATGTACGCGACCAAGGCGAAACATCTACCAGGGCGTGAAGGCCACCCACGGACCAGCGCTCCTTCTGCAAGCCAGATGAATAATATTGCTGGAGCTGACACAACCGCAAGCACAGCGAATGACTACAACGCAGTCTCGAGCAGGGAACAAGCGGCCAGTCTCACCAATACTCAAAGCCTCACCTCGCCACTACAGACATATAGCACGACACCCCTCGACCTAATATCTCCAGACCTCGCAGAACAGTTTGAACTCTCGCAGGAACATATGTTGTTCGTTGCGGACCAACTGAATGCTGATGCGGATGATGCCTTGTTCTTGTCAAATTTGGATTTTGGTCCTTCTGGCAGTGCCTCTGGATCGGGGAATAACTGGCTTTGGAGTATGTCTTGATTCCGACTGCCTGGCGTAGATCAGGTTGAAAAGGAAAGAAGTAAGTTGCTCCTCATAGAGCTTTCATTCTGTCTCTGGCTCGGGGGTTGTGTTGAGGTGTCCACTACTTGAAACCTTTTAGCGAATTTGTTGGGAGGAAATGGATGGACACGGGCTGAGCAACAAAGAGGCCCGGGAAGCTGCAGAGGTCAGATTTTCCCCCGGCCTGGACGAGAACATCTAACAAACTCAGCTTATTGTCAGTAATATTATTAAGTTGAGTTTGACATGTATACTCAACTGGAGTGGTTACTTGCGTGGTTTTGGGGAGGACTACCTCCACCTTGGCGAGTGTTCAGTCTCAATCCACTTCACATTCAAGGAACGCGCGTCTTGATTGAGGCAGTGAATGTGACTGTTGACCTGGTGACTTGGGATATAAACTGCGGTGCCTGACCGCGCCGCGCGACGGCAATTCACGTTATCACAAATTTCACCTCCTCATCACTGTGTGATCACCTACACTCTACACCTCTCTTTTCGTATCATTGACATTATGGTATCAACTCACCACATTCCTTGCTCCCTCCTGCAATGAGGCTCAACAATGGCTTCGCCCAATTTTCAGCTTCAAGCTGTTTTCAATCACATAGTCCTCCCGCCAAAGCTGCCAGGCTCATTGGACTCGAACCCCCATGAAGTTAACATCGGTCTCCTAGAGAGATTTCAGAATGCCTGCGACGAGCTCCGTCAACAGACAGATGTTCAGGTTGCCTCAATGCTGGAGCACATATCGTCCTCACTACGTCGGTGTCGTCTCCTTCATAGCTCGCATCGCCTTGATAGTCATGCCTTGGAAGACGCATTTCAAAGTCTTGAAGATGGTGGAATCCTTATCATACATGTAGATAAGCAGAATGCAGGTCTCCTTGTCTACCGTGGTTCCCATAGGTCCGCCAACCGCGTCGTCTTCGAGGCATTCGAAGTCTCGCCGAAAGCTGAGGATGTCCTCAAATCGAAAGGTACCCTGCAGTGGGACCTTCCTACCTCTTCAGCCGCCATTTCAACCACTGTCTTTGAAGATCGCTCTTTCCAAAGATGTCTGGCCAACTTCCTCCCACAAGCCGGCCTGGAGGCGGTTACAGAATTTCTAGCTGTTACCCGAAAAGCAGGCTCAGATGTGTCTGAGCTGAGAGACACTACGAATCCGGCCCTCATAACAAGTCTACTCATCACATTGATTGAAGGAGTAGGACAACCTGTCGTTGTCAGTCCAATCCGAAAACGCGTAAGGGATGAAGTTCTATGGACCGAGCGCCTTGCCGAGAAGAAGGGCGCCAACGAGAGAAAAGGAAATCACAAGGGCGATAGTATTCCATGGAGACGATCACCCTTCTGGTTACTCTTGCGTGTCGGCGTCTTACGCCATCTCACCATACTGTCCAATCCGAAAATGGCCCAAGCATTGTATAAGATTATGATGTGTTTGATCCACGCAAATCTCTTGAATGAATCGATTAGCTGTTTGAGCCCAGAAACGTCGCATTTGCTGCTGACAAAACTCTGTCGTCGTCTTGCAAAAGTTGAACACGACGAATCCTTTCAAGCTCTCGACACGGTACGCTATTCTTCTTCCCAGGTCCGCTCAGGCCTTGAGAAACAAGTTGCAGAAGCAAATAGAGCTCTTCGAATTGTCTGGAACAGCTACAAACAAAGAAATTCTCGACGTATTCATCCTCTAAGAAGGCGGGTGGCTGCACCAATGAACTTCACGCTAAGCCTCACAAACAGTTCACAGCACTTGACGACACTGAGCGAACCCTTTTCAAAGAATACTGTAATGGATGCATATGTTATGCCGATCGAATATCGCAAGTTCATGAAGCACTACTGCGAGTTGACTGACATTGAATCACGGGAACTGAGCAATGCCCCTCCGAACAATGTCCCTTCTGACTCAATAATTTTCGAGAAGATTTTGTTCGAATTATCAGGGCATGTCCACGAATATCTCTCAGTGTCGGGGGATTCCTATGCTGTTGGAACAGAGGAACGCAGCCGCATGATCTTGACTACTATGTGGATGTGGATGATTATGGATAAGTCCTTAAATCACCTTTTTCCAGCGCTAGAGGGTTTCAAGCCAGTATTCCAGGCCTCAATTCTCGATTGCTTGCGACTCTCCAACCAACACGATTTACACCGGCTTCTGGAATTACAGCGATATCTTCATGAGCGTCATTCCATCGGACCTAGTTGTCTGACCATCTTCGACAATCCCATCTATGGCTGCTTTGCAGAGAAGCACTACGACCGCCTTCCAAGTGACTCGGAGCTGCATCAACTTCTTCAGACAATTGAAACGAAAACTTCCACCAAAGTTCAAATGAAACAAGACGAGTGGGCCAAGCTCGACTCTCAGCATAAAATGTTGGTGCGGGAAATAGCAGCGATGACATGCCAGTATGCGCTAGTTGGTGACCTGATGTTCCTTGAACACTTGCCACAAAGCTGCCAAAAATGTGCACTTACCCGAAAGGCGGAAAGAATCCGAGTTGAACGCTTTGAAAAGCCTCTTCCCTCCCACCCAGGAGAATGGAAGGCGGTTCTTTTCGAACTACTTTGCCCCAAGCCATTCTCCGCGTACAGAGATGCTACATGGCGCATAGTCACTTCTCTTGGTCTACCGGGAGTGCACCCAACAGCAAAAGAACCCCTAACGTCGGTGCACGATTATTATGGAGACATCGATGCAGCATCATTTGAAGGCACTCCTAGAACTTGGAAAGAGCTATCGCTTCCTCCCCTGCTCACGCTGGCATCCAAGACCAAGTCTTTTCACCAGACCCACTACCGATATTTGCATTTTCCTGTACTTTTTGATGAAGTTTGTGTGAATAATGGATTGAGGTTTGAGTTCTACGACACTGCCTCGAAAACTTGGCCTGCAGAACACTTGAGAGCTATAACCTTTAATCACCATTGTGCAATTCCTATACCACAGGCCAGTGGGTTCTCGAAGATCGAATACCCTTCTCAACTAATGGAACGTGTTGACATTCAAGAGGCAGGGCCCAAGTTTATCGCAGCAAATGCCGTTTTCGATTCGAACGAAGTTCTTGCTGAGCAACCTCGTTGCCCTACGGGTCTCGGCATCCAGGAGTTTATCGCCTTCCAGGGGCTCATCTGCGGGATTAATGGGTTTTGGCCCGCATTGCTTATTGAAATGGGATCTTCCAATCTCAATTTCAGTTCCGAAGCCGTGATGCTCTTGTTGTCATCGTTGTGCGCGCGAACAGGTTCCGAAGATTACCATGGCCTACACACTCAAACCACCTTTTTCCAGGATGACACATTTTGCAACGCTTTAGCATCACAGATTGACAAACGTCTTGAGGCTGTTCGCTCAAATTGGCGAGAAAACTGTAGCATGGAGATTCTGGTCACCTTGATTTTGAAACTTCTCGAGCTTGGGCCTGTTTCTGTACAAGCGCAGGCCCTTCGCCTTCTTAGCTCTGCGCGAGATATCACGATACAGTGGACTCGCCTGCTACGGAAAGAATACTGGTCCACAGTGAATGCTTCCGCATCACACCGTTTGTCGCACTTGATGCTGTGGGCTGCCTTGCTCTGTAAGCGTACCTTTGCATACTATGAGTCTCAAATAAACAGTTCGAATCTGCCTCTATGCCTCGACTCGTCATCCTTGAGTGTCTTCATTGAAGCTTCGATATCCGTGCAAGAAAATCTACCCAAAAGTCCTGCAGATCTCCCAAGAATCTTACAAAACTTGCTTATACGAGATGTACAGACGGTTTATCGCCTGCAAGGTCTTCTTCGATGCTCTTTGGAGAGAAGCCCGCAATCTATGATCCTGGGTGCTGCCAGAGCCGACATCGTCAGTGAAAGACAATATCACAACTCAACAGATCAATTCGCGTTTATCACAAAGACTAACGGTGTGTGGGCGTTAGTGAAGCTGGATACCAAACAAGAAATGGACGCACAGGATGTCGAATTCCACCTTCTGTCTGGCGTCCTGCTTGTAGACGGCAAGCCTGTACAGAGAGAACTACCTTTGGAGTATCGCAATTCAGAAGCCATACGTCAGGTTTTCCCGTTCCAGAGACTCAGCGTGAATCCGTCTTCCCTCCGCGGCATGACCTACAAGCTAGGCACGAACGAAGAAGGTCACGAAGTTCATATCGGCTTCAGAGGAAGGCGGTTCGTAATCCGGGCTTACGCACCCGGCCGGCTCCTAGAGTTCATTCCGACTAGCATCTATCAAAATCAGCATTCTTTTGATTTGCCGGCGCCTTTGGTCGAGAATTGTGTACATTGGCTAAATATTCTAGAAAACGTAATCGAGGTACGGAGGGCAACAATGATATGGAGGTCTCATGACAGCAACTGGCGTATCAACATGTCGTCCAGAACGGCGTCTCGCTACCAAGGGATGCACACACTTATCGACAGTCGCAGTAACTTGTTCAATCATATCGCTGGTACTTTTCGAGGATTCGAAGAACCGCGTCATGTTGTCCTCTACCAGCCACGAAATGGAGCTTTATTAGCTGCACTCCCACGCTACGATCTCACTTTTTATGTCAACTCAAATGGTCTGTTGGAAAGTCAAGAGTTACACGCAGAGATCGACCCCAATCAGGATGCAGGTGTGTGGTATGGACTTGTATCGAAAATAGTGCTAAGGGATATTCACAATCCACAGGAGAGAAGTATGATTGTACCACTGGGAATCCCCGCCGTGGAGCGCAAAGGTGTTCACGTAGAAGTGCACGTCAAACCAGCAACTGCAGATGCTCACTATGGGCGATACTTTCTAGATACAGTGCTTGGAAGAGTTACTTGTGCAACGGAACCACGCCTCTTCTACACTCAAGCACTGCTTCATGGATTGACCTCATTTTGCCTCCCCGACTCGTTGACGGGCGAGACTGGAACGGAAGAGGCGTGTCATATTCTTAAATCGGGATGCTGTCAGCCATACACTCCTCTTACCGCCCCGAGTATGATGATATTAGATCATATCGCGAGTTTGACGCCTGTGCGGAAGTTCTATCCCTCAGAAAAACTTAGGGTGATGGAAACAGTCACATGGAATACAAAACTCACAACGGGGATACAGGACGATCGATTCAAACATCTAGTCGATCTTATCAGAGCCAAGTCCGATCATCTCTTGCGGTTTGAGCTCAACAACAAGCGTAGTGCAGAAATGCCACTCTCATGTTTCAGCACGCAGCCTGGGAACAAGGATGTCGGCGACGTCAATAATGATTATTTAATTGAACGAAGCCAAAACCGACGACAGATGTTCCAGAGACAACAGTTCAAAGGAGCGCTCAACCCTATTTCTTCTGATAAGGCCTATCATGTCCGTGGATGTGCAGAGTTTGGTGTGCAGCAGAGCCACGTATTCCAGGCATCCCACTTGCTCTGGCAGTGGGCTTCGAGACTCCCTTCTCCTGGCGCTCTTCTTCTCATGATGCAAACCTGGCCATCAATAGAGGGCTTTGGTGACGGGACTCTAGTCTATGACGAATTAAGACTGAGCAAGCAGCTGGACACCGATTTAGCCTTGTCCTGGGGTTCGCTTGTGAATCTGTTCAAGTTGTCAGGCGAAGATGCTAAGTACAAGCTGTTATTCTTAACAGCATGTATCTGCTTCAAGAAAGATCTCAGCATACATGCAATTCAGGTACTCATCGCTTTTGCCGTGTTGCAGGATTTAAAGTCTATCGATCTACCATCTTGGCCCAGATATACGCAATTTCGACCTGGATTCATCCCAAAGCCGGACTATTTTGAAAAAATCTTATCGCCCAGCGGGAAAGAAGCAAGTGCTGTCCATTTGGGGCGCCTCACCCAGCGAGAACAAAAGGCATTGAATGCTTCGAATAAAGCACATGATGCAATGGTTAAGCAGCAAATCAAAGAATTGGCCGAGTCGCTTTGTGACCAATGGCCCTGCGCCCAACCTCTTGTTGATGAAACCCGCTTCAAACTCATAGATCACGAAGAGGCATTGTCACTGATCTTACCAGAGTACCACGCCATGTTTCAAAGCTATGAATTCGAGCAGCATCTTCGTCAGGTGCAAACTGTTCTGGACAAGTTTCGAGCCGCTGCTCCTAAACGAGATCTACAATATGGACCACGCAAATTCGAACTCGTTATACCAAGATTCGCGCATCTTAACCCTGCAACTTTACTCAAGCAGGTGATTGGCTTGAGGGTGGAAAGTAGAAAGGGCATATCTTTTCGTGGCCATGCTTCAGAAAGCCTCCCGTCTCTACGCGAAACGAATGAACTGCGACAGATTATAGCCGAGTTACCACAATCCCGTTCGATCGTACGATCAGAGTATGTTCGTGGATTGCACAAATCTATAAGGGCGCTTGAGATGGTCAGCAATTCCTCGGCGAAATTGAGTTATCCCTTGGATCTTGAGAAATTAGATTTGGACGTGGCAGCGGCTCAGAGCGAAGTGCAACAGTGGTACAAGAAAATTTGCTCAGCCTTGAGCACCATGATGCCTGGATCCGAATGGATTCAAAACACTGAACTTTGGCCAATGTCCAAGGAAAGAGCTCTTCTCGAGACCCTGGGCACCTCGCACGGCCTCGAGATGGACGAGTCTGTTAGATTCGCAATTATCCATCTAGGCCTCCTTATAACTCGATGGCAGCGTCTTCTCCGCATACGAAACGCAGCCCACCGGAAGAAGGACCAGCTCCTAGAAGATGAGCTTAAAAATCTTGGGCACACAAACTGGAGCCCCACCAGATATCCAGACTGGCTTCTCCTGGAGATCGAAGCTAACATCCTCATTAGACCCGTGCAGGCAGATGTCGCCCTCGCCACGATATCTGGAGCATCAGGTGGAAATTCAGTACTGCAGTTGAACATGAGCCAGGGAAAGACTTCAATTATTATTCCTATGGTAGCATCAGTCCTTGCCAATGGATCTTCACTATGTCGCATCATAGTGCCAAAGGCACTCCTATTGCAGACTGCCCAATTGGTCCAATCCCGACTTGGGGGTCTGTTGCAGAGAGAGCTCTCCCATGTTCCCTTCTGTCGCAAAACACCATGTACGCGTGATACCATTAAAGCTTACGCACAACTCCACATCGACATGTTAAGGAAGCATGGTGTGATAATTACACTGCCAGAACACCTGATGTCCTTCATATTATCCGGTCCTCAGCAATTATCGGATAAACGAGTTGAAGAAGCAACCCGTATGATTCAGTTTCAAACATGGCTGAGAAAGAACTGTCGCGATGTCCTCGATGAATGTGATTTCACTATGTCGGTTAAGACACAGCTCGTTTATCCATCAGGCACCCAAGCCACCGTCGACGGTGCCAAGTATAGGTGGGAGACTATCGAAGCAATCCTGCATGTGGTCGAGTCACATCTGCACGGTCTACAGGTTCAGTTCAGCTCGAGTATTCAAGTTGTCTATCGTCAGCAAGGTGGATTTCCCTTTGTCTACTTTCTTCGCAGCGATGCACAGGATGCCCTCATGCATCGAATCGTCTTGGACATTTGCAGCGGAAAGACAAACGTCCTCAAGATTGAAGCCTTCTCGGTCTCAGAACGAAGATCTATCAAGATCTTCATGTCCGAACCTCGTCCGCCAAAGAATGTTACTGAGTGCGTGGCAAACATATCCAGGGGTAACCCTGCCGCTGGATTTGTCATCTATTTAGTTCGAGGTCTCATTGTTCACAGAATACTTCTGCTTTGTCTCAGTAGACGCTGGAATGTTCAATACGGATTGCATCCCACTCGAGATCCTGTAGCGGTACCTTTCCATGCAAAAGGCATCCCCTCCAACCTTGCCGAATGGGGTCACGTGGATGTATCACTGCTCTTCACATGCCTCTCCTTCTATTATCAAGGTCTTTCTCAGGACCAACTTCGAAAGAGCCTTGAGCAAATTTTGAAATCGGACGAGCCGGCTCGAGAATTCGAAGACTGGATTCAAGGATCTGAGAGTCTTTCAGGCCAATATCGGGATTGGACCGCATTAAACCCTGAAGACGTCTCGCAGCTCGAATGCATCTGGCGCCACGCCCGCTTTAACAAGGCTGCAATTGATTATTTCCTGAATAACTTCGTGTTTCCAAAGTACGCAAAGCAATTCCAGGTTAAATTACAAGCCAGTGGCTGGGATCTTCCGTTGAAAGGAAGCGGAGGAAATATTACGACTGGATTCAGTGGAACAAACGATAATCGTTTAAGCTTGCCACTCACAATACGGCAGCAGGATCTCCCTGCCCTTGCTCACACAAATGCCGAAGTTTTGACCTACCTTTTGCATCACAGAAATCGAGGGTACTCTCTGCTTGGGAGACGTATTGATATGGGTGGTAGAATGTCTTTCTGCAGATTTTCCGAAGAGGAATTCTTGAGCAAATTACGCTACAAGAATATCAAAATTCTGATCGACGCAGGAGCTGCAATCTTAGAGATGACCAACCATGATCTGGCCAAGAAATGGCTTGAGATCGATACGATAGCTCCGGCGGCAATTTATTTCGACGAAAACAATCGTGCGATGGTGACTTACCGGGGAAGGAAAACTTTACCATTGTTGGCGTCACCGTTTGCTAACAACTTAGGTGACTGCTTAGTCTATCTTGACGAGTCTCACACACGCGGTACCGATTTGAAGCTCCCACCGGGTGCTCATGGCGCTGTCACTCTGAGTCTTGGTCAAACAAACGACCAAACAATGCAAGCAGTAATGAGACTGCGTCAGTTAGGTTCCACTCAGCGGGTCACATTCTTTGCGCCTCCTGAAGTTCACCAGTCAATTATATACTTTCGAGGCAAAACAGCGTGGGACCATATCGACTCGCACGATGTTATTTGCTGGCTACTGGAGCAGACCATTCAAGGTCTTGAAAATCTTCAACCCCTGTTTTATGCCCAGGGAACCGATTTCTGCCGCCGCTCCCAGGCCAAGCTTGACTACCCCGACTTCCTAACTAATGGGAATCACCAGTCCTCCTACCTCAAAGTACTCCAGGACCCTGAACAGCAAACCTTGAAATCGCTCTATGACCCTCGGCTCGAAAAGAGTGGAAGAGGAAAGCTGCCTCATCACTTGTCCGGTGATAGTCAAATTGCTACGTTTGTGAGAGAGCTAGAGAGAAATCGAAGAGCTTTCCAGGACACGGGAAATGCTGTACATGCCTCTGCCCTCCAAGAAGTAGAACAGGAACGCGAAGTGGCTGTCGAAGCCCAGACAATTCGCGAGAGACAAAAGCCCCAACGATTCTATCCCCAGAGCTTCTCTGGGCTAGACGATGACATCCGGGAATTTGTCAACTCGGGTGAATTAAGAACAGGAAATATGACGTGTCAACAGGCTTTCCAATACATGAATACCACAAATATTGGCAAGAAGTATAAGTTGAACCTACCGATGAATTCGAAATTATTTGTCTCTCTAGAATTTCGCAAGACGGTTTACACGCCTTCCGGCAACTATCATGACAACTTCCTGCGGCACACCCACTACATACTCTGGAGTGAAACATCGGATACTGCGGTTCTCGTCAGCCCAGAAGAACAAGAGCTTCTAGTCCCGTTATGTAGGACAGCAGTCAAAAAATCGGTCCATCTGCTGTCTTATGCAGCCCCGACCACGAGGAAGATGTTACAATTCAACGATTTGAAATACTATGCGATACCACCGCTCAGACGAAATTGGGTCGCTCCTCTCTGGCTTCAGATCCAGGTCGGGCTGTTTTCGGGTCGACTTTACTTCCCTTTCGAAGAGCTCACTCATATGCTAGAGTTTCTTGGTATTCCGGAAGATACAACATCCGAATGGTCTTCTCATGTACAGAAAGGTATCGGCGGCTCGCCTCTCGATGGTAGCGAGAAACTTCCAGATCACCTGGAAGAAATCGACCTGAATGCTCAGCCTGGATCCATACAAAACAAACAATCACAGGCCCAACTGACCAGAGTTAAGACACTTGGCTTTCTCCAAGAATGGCTCAGTCTTCGAGCAAAAGGCCAAGACTTTACACAAACCCCTATGGGATATGTCTGCTCTGGAAAGGTACTTACCAAAGACCATCCATTCTTCCGTGGCATTAACGACGAAGTGAATATACGGGCGCCCGCCAGTTCTAATGATGTCCCAATCAACCTCGGTCAGGACAAAGATGTTGAAGATGACGAAATCTCTGATTTTGATTATGACGATCTTCATGAACGCCAGAAGCTCACAGAGGAGGAGATGAAGAACGCCGAGGCCTTGAAAGATGGGGAAGACATCTTTGTGGATGCAGAGGAGTACTTTTATGGTGGTGGTGGTGATGATGACGATAACGAGTATGATAATGAGTAAGTAGCTAGTTGGTTGCGTGACTAGGATAAGCACCGGTCTCGGATTGGATTGATTGATCATCAGGATGGAATATGGGATGTTTTCACGGAAGATCGTGGAGAAAGGGCACGAATCTATGTGGTGTGGTCCAGTTGTCAGAGTCAGGGCATCTCTCGAATATGGAGAATGGAGAGAGCCAATTGAAGTGCTGAATCAAAATGTTTTACGACAAGACATGGCGAGTAGCAAAATGTCTTCCAAAGTAGGACTTTTATGTCGCATGAAATGATGACATGCCAGAGACTAGGCTAGTACTGTGTTTTCCATTCCATTCTTACCAGTCGAGATCAGAGCTCCTGAGCGAACAGCTGGTCAGCGAATCCCCCATCCTTGTCTCCCTCACCAAGTACACGGTCAAGCGACACCCTGAAAGCCGACAATTCCACCCTGTCATATCTTCCCCCCGAGGCGTCTGCATCCCAAAAGACAACTTCCCCAACCGACTTGCCAGCATACATGACCGGGCTGACATCAGTAACACAGAAACCATCCCACACACTCGACGGCCTCAGGGGGTCCGGAGTAAAGTCGACGACGGCACGGAACAGCTCGCCGCGCTTCTGCGCCTTGTCGCGGTACATCAGCGTCGGGATCAGCTGAAGCGTGATCTCTCCGCGTTTCTGTGAGCGGGCCAGCTCCAAGAGCAGCGAGAGCGTGTCCGTGCCGTTGGACAGGAATTTGGACACGTAGAGCCCTCGGTATGGCGAAGCGGCGATTTCGAGAGTGCTGTTGATGTGCCGCCCTGAGAAGGTCCCCGCGTAGCGGGTGCGTGCCTGCCGCTGTGCGAATTTCTCAGCGCCGTTGATGAGCTTCGTGGTGACGATTTCGCGGGCTTCCGCCAGAAGTCCCGGGTTGCCCGCCGTCAGGATCGTGATGCCCAGCGAATATTCGGGCACGAGCAGGATGTTGGTCGAGTAACCTGGTAGACCGCCTCCCTTGGTGATGAAGGTCACGGGGCGTTGGGATGAGGGTTGCGTGAGTATCTTGTCCGTCCGGAAGATCTCCCACGGCACGCCGTAGAACGAGCGCACGCCCTCGGTGAAGGACGCGGGCTGGAACCAGTTCAGTGCGGGCGTGATACCGTTGAAGTGTGTGAGCACGTAGCGGTTGAACTTCGACATGTCATTTGATGTCGCGAAGAGCCCACCGGTCGGGTTTTGGATTCCCTCGTCCACGTCCCAATACCATTGATCGCCGTTGGGGAGGACAGCTACGCTGTCTGCCGGTTGGAGGAACGACGAGCCTGTCATGTTCAGGGGCTCGAGGATTGCGGTCTGGATGTATTTTTCGTAGCTGAGCCCCGTGACGTTTGCGATGACAAGGCCAAGCAGTTCGAAGGCGATGTTCGAGTACGTGGATTTCTGGTTCGGGGCGAAAGTGGGTACGCCAGTTGCGGACCGGAGCCAGTTGATGAGGTCTTTGTCCGTGCATGGCGTGTAGTTCGCGAACGAGTCGCAGGGCGGGAGATCTGGGTACGAGACGGGCGGGAAGCCGTATTGGACGGGGTCGTCGCCTTGATGGAACATATCTCCTTGTGCAAAGTCTCGAGGGATGCCACTTAGCTGGCTTGCGAGTGTTCGCAGGGTAATATCCTTCCAGTGGATGGAGCCTGCCTGATGGCCTTCGACGAGACCGGGTATGTACGTGCCGATCGTGTCTTCGAGGCTGAGATTTCCAGCGGCATCTTGATAGAGGAGGCCGAGCACGGTAAACGTCTTGGTAATGCTTGCGATGCGGTACGTGCTCTGTCCGTTGACTTCGTTGGCGCCAGGCCTTGAGCTGTTCTTTACCTCTGCCGTGTGGTAGGTCGTCCATAGTGTTGAGTCCACCGAGGTGATCTCGACCGAGTAGGATGATGCATTGTACGCTTCGTCAGCGGCTAAGACGGTCAACGCGTTGGAAATGGCATCAAATGCTTCCAGTAACTCAATGCTCTTCTCTCCATAGTCTGGCGATGGGAACGCTGGTGTGTGGATCGAGCAGTCCGCCGCGATTGAGGTGATGAGGTTGAAAATGAGAGGCAGACTGAATATCACTGAGAATCGCGCCATACTGCAGGGAGGTACCTGAGTACTGCCTCGATCTTGATTTCCCTCTGGCGGCTCGGCGGTATTCCTAACAAAGCGTTGAACGGAAAGACAGCAGTGGTAGTCCTTCACCGACTTCAGTACCTGCAATGCTGCCTAATCCTATTGTTGCGTTGATATTTGGACGAGATGTTCACGAATATTCATCATGATGTCGAGGTTGTGGTTGATGTTGAAGTTAGGAATGGTGTAGTACGTTACTCTCGCTTCGTGCTGCGTTTGGGGGCAGTATGAAGTGACGTCAGGCTGCTTCTAGGCAACACCATATCAATTAAAACGGACACCTTAACAACTAGGCCAATAGGTTGACAATCAATAATATAGAAACGTCCTTTTAGTGTAGGGTGGCCCTCCGCGTACAATTTGTAAAGGTGATCAGGTTAAGGTTTCGGACAAAAGCCATCAAATTGGAGGCTCCAAGCCAAGGACAAAGTTATCTAGGCTGCCTGGTATATGTAGATGCGCGGCTACGTAAGTAATTCTAGGATTCGGGCTGGGGAGCAGGCCATTGAGATGCTGGTAGAGCAGTTGCGATCCATTTTGCAATAGCCGCGTTCACTTCTTCCGGCTTCTCCTGTGCGATCCAGTGCCCGCCAGCGATGTTCACCTGGGTGAATTTACGGCAGAAGTTCCTCATCTGCTCCGTCCCCTTATTCTTCCCTGCAGTCCTGGCAACGGAGTCGTACTTGGCTCCAATGAAGAGAACCGGGAGGTTGACCAACCCTTCGTTTATCTGCCAATCCTCGGTATATTGAGCGTTGTCCTCCATATTGAGATAGTATGATGTTGGGCAGCGAAAGCCACCTTCCTTGAAAGCTTCTACGAGCTTTGCATGTGTCTCCTCATTGAGGACATCGGTGTCAAGTGGAAGTGCGGGTGGCTTGCCCTCCTCACCAAACCAACCATTGTTCTTCGTGATGGATGCTGTAAATGTCGGCTTGTTCAGGGTTTCTGGATCGCCTTTACGATAAATAACCCGGAAAAAATTTGGGATGTCACTCTCGAAGTCTCGAATGCATTTGTCGAAGTTCTTTTCGTCTTGATAGTACACCATGTAATCCCACTGGGCATTTGGGTATTGGTCTTCGGGGTAAAGCTCTCGATCCGCATGCTTGATCAGCCCTTCTTGAACGCCACATTCGATGGTTCGATATGCAATACACATATTGGCGGCCCCGATGCAGTTCTCTGGGTAATGTGACAGGAATGACCAAACAACGCCAGCGCCCCAGTCATGACCAATCCATATAGCCTGCGTACGGCCAAGATGCTTCAGGAATCTCAGGAGAATTGTATTAACCCATTTCAAGGAGAAATCTTTCTTGTCGTCGGATTTGAAGGACTTGCCGAAGCCTGGCAGATCTGGGGCAACAGCCCGGAAACCTAGGCCGGCGAAAGTGAGAATTTGAGGCTTCCAGACGTCAGAAATGGCCGGCCATCCATGAACAAAGATCAGTAATGGTGCATCCTGCGGCCCAGCCTCCAAGTACGAGATTGTCTTTTCGAGAATGAGAGTGTCCTTCCTCGAGATCTCCACCATCTTGACGAGTGGAACACACGATGTTGTCTCCAAACTCTTCAAACTGATCAACTGATTACCTTGTAGTCCAGAGACAATGTTTGGTCGAGATCATCAGTCGGTCAGCTTTGGATCATGAAGTATGGGGAATCCTTGCACCAAGTCTCCCCGCTATCAATTCAAGTTAGACCTGGGGTGCGCAGTTGCCAATGCAACAGTGAACTGCCGGTGCGGAGGAGGGGCCTCCAAGACGTCGGACGATGCCCCTCAAAAGACTGGTTAGACTGGTATAGTGGGTGCCAGGTAAGGACGGATCATCTACTTGTTAATAATTGGCGAGGCTGCGTAAAGGACTACAAGCAGAGGGGGAGAAGGGCAAATATTTTGGGGAGTTACCTCCCTTCAGTATTGCCTTATTGGTGGCCTTGTTGTGTATATACTCGCAGAATGGGCGTGATTGTTGGCTGACTAATTTTGTCAGGTATATTGTAGGATATGGGCATTATTATGAATTAAGTAGTGAATATCCATAGTAAGCTCAGAGAGATGCAACGGAGAGTAGGGGTGTATATCGGGATTCGGGGTTTTGAAGTTTGACCGTTGCTAAAGGTGACCTCAAGGGGCACTCTCGGCCCCGCGCTAAAACGGGAACTTCCATCGCTCACGTTAATAACGATACCAACTTAAGTACAGTACGGAGGAAATAACTACTAGTACTTACAGGAGATGGCTCCTCAGTAGGTGACTTACAAGTACCTCCCTTGTGAGCCCCAGGCCCCCTCCCACTCTTCCACGTTCAAGTTCTCTACAAATGGTAATCAACCAACCAATCTGCCTGCGAGATCACGGGTACGGTGGGCTAGATCTCTCAGCTGGGAGGAACGATCCGTATGCTAGCCGTTAGGAGTATCAAAGGCGAGTGAGGCGTTCCACAGTGGCAGTTCTCCTTCCAAAAGCCATGCCACTACTCTCCCTAGGTCAAACTCTTTCCATTCAGGTCCAGAGACTCAACAACAGGTCGCGATAGGCACAGCACAGCCCCAAAAGTTGAACAGCCCAGTAGGCTAAGTCAACTGCTTTCGGCGATGCCACGGTAAAACTGCCTGGTCTCGAATAGTGCAAACTTGGGTTGACTAAACACTGGAAGCTTTCGCCTTGGTCCTTCTGCACTTGCCCTGTCGGTTACAGCAACCGTCAAGGCGAATGAGGCTATCCTGCCTGTATGGTCATTTATGGCTTCTCCTCTATTCTTTCATACCTTGAGCCGCCACCACCAGCCTGATGTGGTGCTCGTTTTGTTCTGTTTCCGACGATCGTGGCCCCAATTGGTGCCGGGGCTGGCAAGTATGAACCAAAATGTGTTCGCCCCCAAGAGCTCGGACAATCCCCGAATGCTGGAAAGGCTTGCGTTCTACCCCTTCAAACAATGGTCTACCATCCGCAAGGTGAGGTGGAAGTCAACTAGAATGGAAAGTCCCAACGTCATTGCAATAATAAGAGACTCCATGGCCCGGCGGCCAGAATGAGGAATATCTACGAAGGCGGATGCCTTCAGACAACCCCTCCAAGCCCTTCAGCCCCAATGGAGAAGAGGCTGCATATACGAAAAAGATAAATTCTCGGATCCTGACTGATTGGCTACATCCTTGAGATTTTGCACCTTATCACCAAAGAAAGGGCAACTTCATTCGTATTTGCGGAATCTGCCTGAGTACCAATTGGCATTTGTCGCCTTCCCGTGCTTGAGGTGCCTAGCAGCCTCCGTCTTCCTGGATACTTTTGGTTGGAGCTGAGTCGCCCACGCAGGCTCCCTCCACAGTAAACAAGCACCACATGGCCAGTCAATCCTGGCTCTCAGCCCTGCGCCTGTTGAAGTCAGGCGTTTTCGGATTTGGACCTCACGCTTTTCGCCCCAGCCTCAACTCTCTTGTCAACCTCATCGTTAGCACGGATGCTCGTTCAAGACGACGTTGAGGGTGGACAGCTGTCTTCTTGACGATGATGTTCCTTTCCTGCACCTTTGGTATATGACAGAAAGGTAGTGGTTGTAGGCGAAATCGGCAATCAGGCTGAACATAGAGTCCTCCTGTCGAGATTCCTGTCACCCGACAGCAGCTCGGCATGGCCTCACAGGGCAACGGGTCGCAAGCGCTACTCATCGGCTATCTCGATACAAATCACACATCTTCGCTCGAAGCAACCTGGATCACACGGCCCACGCCATGGCCTTTCGTAGCTGCGAGCGTCACTCTTTCCATTATCTTGGGGTTTCTCGGTGTCCAAACCTCTTACAAATCATGGGAATCGACGAAAAAGACTCAGTCGGGTAGCAGTCTCATCTCGATGAACGATATCGCTTATCAACCAGTCCGGCAATCTTCCTCATATGAGCAGCACCACAGGAGATGGGCGTCGTCGTCATCTTCGAACGATTTCTCGACGACTAGAACGTTGATCGAGAACGACGCAATGGATACCTTTGTCAATGATCAGTACAGGAGAAGATCATCAGTTTGTACCACACAAAGTGGTAGGAATATGCATGGTGGACTTGGTACATTCGCACTTACCACCACCGCGATCGGCATCACTTGGTCAACAATACGGGCGGCCACAACTCTAGCACTCATGATTCAAATCGTCTCAGGAGAGAAACATACCTATCCGGGAATTGCCAGCCTTGTGATCATGTTCACTTCAGTACAGACATACCTGGGGAGTCGAGCCATGCCACGCATCTTGTACCTCCTCATAGTGATCGACCTCCTCATGATCTACAGCTGCGTCGTCCTTGCAATCTTCGCTTTCCTCCAAGATAAGAAAACATCCTACCAGGAGTTCGCCATCCAAGGGGGATACTGTCCATGCATGCTGGGCTTCAAGACAGGACACGACATGAAATCATGTTCAACCTTCCCCAGCTCCCCTGCTTTCGTTGGCTGCGACACCCAATACCTCTGGTCCAACAACACCGACCATTCCACGAACCTGACCGCCACATATCCCAAATCCTGTCTGCTCTCAGACCATAACGACGGCGGCGACAACGATCTCAACCCCAACCTGATGACATACCTGGTGCTGTCGGAGATCGTGGTCGGCGGCGTCGGGCTCCTCTACGGCCTCATCGTTTTAGGCTTCGCCTCCCGCTGGATTCCACAAGCACTCTCTCGACCCAAAGAGCTCTTCGTCTCGTTCCCACTCATAGCCCCGGGGCAGAAGAACGTACGGCCAGGCCCCATCCCAAGCGCCCCGTACAAAGCAAACGGAGGACACCACAAGATGCCCGGCCGGGCGGTAGGTATGACGGTGCTGGCCTTCGTCGCCATGCTCGCCTTCGCGACAATCACCATCGTCGTCCATGTCCTCGACGAAACCCGTCCCATCCGCCTCTTCTACATGGACAGTGTCGGTCCGCGCCTCGACGGCGCAGGTAGTATAGGTGGCAACAATGTCATCGATACCGGAGGTGGTAATCTCGCCCTGGGTAACAGTTGGTCCGATTGTTTTGTCGTCGACACGCCCTACTGGGCTGATGGCGGATTCAAGGATTGGTGGAATGCCCACAAGAGCAACTTATTAAGGTCCATCGCGTTGGTCTGAGTTAGGCATGCCCTTGGGAGGGGGGGGGGTTGTATGGGTTTGCGTGCACATATACATCTGGATTGAAAGAAATGAGAGTGCGTTCTAGAACAGCGGAGGCTTGTTGATGAATCTCCTTTAGCTTGACGAGGTGCCCATAAGTCCTGCGAGTCGCGAGTTCGGGTTATAAATAGTGAGTGGTTCCGGCATGGGCATGATATTGACTAGGCTGGAAAATATGGAGAGCGCCCATTTTCTACGCCTGGAATGTCGACCGCGCGAGCCAGCATGCAACCGGCGTTTAACTCGGCCATGAAATAATTTAGGAAGAAGAGAAATTGTACCTTCCAACTGGTTGATTGGCAAGTATCTCGCAGACAAGTACTATGTGAGGGAGCATAGAAAGAACTGATGTGTCCTGCGCCATTTGAATTATCCTTTTTACTACTACGGAGTGCTCGTATTATCTGACGACGTCGCTCTGATATGTGCCATGGTTGATCGCAGGAAGGAGGGAAACGAACGAAGCCACCACCAACAACTCCAACGCACCTGCCCTGGATTGACGCAGCCGGGGAAACAGTTTCACCGTGATCCTCAAGGTCTGTCTTCTCATTACGACTATGATGTAGACACCGACATTATGCAGTGGAAATATGTAGACGGCGTGATAGAGCCCCGTTGACTCTTCCTCCAGGTACCTGCCATGTTGTCCTCCTATTGTCCCTGTTCCGATGCGCTGGTATTAGCATCATCAATACCAAGTCTTCAATGTATCCTGAACACCCCATGTCATCCGACTCCCTTGCCAGTGGTTGGATGACTGCCTGACCGACTCGAGTCAATAATAATAACAATAACGATATCCGATGGCCAAACCCCTTGATCGTTTGTGCTCCTTCCGTTCAAGTTCATTCCATTAATTCTGTTGGGCGTGCGGTATTATTCTTTAGCTGATTTGGCAAAGAAAGTGGTAGTTTGGCAGCCTTTGGGGATGGCCGAGGAAGTGGTAGTCGTGGATGGTGTTGTCGGTACAATCCCAGGAGTACATTCGAGACTGTCATTTCTCGCCATCTCCGCTGGGTACCCATTCCTAGTATTGTCCATCCCTCGGGTTTTGAACAATAGACTGTGTCCTTGTGGAGATTTCTGATCTTCACGAGCATTACTTCATAATATCTCCCTGGCAAGGCTGAGCAGCTGACCAATACACTGATTTGATTATGATTTTCCGCCTCCTAAGACCGACCTTTCCATTCCAGAATAATACACTACAAATTCTGACCTGGATTTTGCAACCCCATGCCAGCATCACCCTCTTTTCCAGTAGCAATAGCAGCACCCACGACTTTACCAGAGACATTGGTATTTAATAGGGGCATAGAACCGGGCGCGGGAAGTGGTGGGCCTGTTCCTGAACGTCGTCTCCGCTCTCTCTCGGTAGGGCCAGACTCGATCTTGCTCAGCATAGTTCCGGACTCGGTGCTGCGGCGGAACTTCATGCCATACATCCAGGAGTCATCTTCGTCTGATCCCAACCAGTAACTCCGGCCAATGCTGACCATGAAGCGGCCCAGTTTGCCTTTCCATCCTTGTCCGTTGGGCCTGGATTCAGAAAATGGGTTCTCTGCAAGGTTGGAGCTGGTGGATGCACTGGTGTAGGAGGTAGACGACTTGTAAGTTGAGTTTGCAATGTGTTGTCGGAGAACCATCCTGGCAAATGCGAGCATGATCAGGCAGAAGTAGGCGCGGATGGTCCATAGGGTGATGATAACACCGATAGAATTCATACTTTCAGCACCGAGGACTGCATTCTTGAGCTCGGCACCAGTAGTGCTTCCTGAACTTGAAGTGCCTGCAGGAGCAGCGGCGGGCACGACGGCAGCAACAGCATCCTGTCCACCAGAGATACCAGGCTGAGGCGATGTAATGACTTCAACATTGCTGACATTCAGAACCGGATCGGTAAAACCCGCAGTATCCTGCATCGTTGCAGCACCAGGACCTTTGTTGTCACCGGTCTGGCCCGCGTTGTGCTGCGCCAGGACCAGGAACCATGTTACGGCGAAGGCTGCAGTGAAGGCTGCATTTATGATGCTGTCAAGGACGTAGAACCACGCAAGGGCAAGGCATTGTAAAGGCGATTGCTTGCGGATGTGAGGGGAGAGGTAGACGGTTAGAACCAAGGCGAAGATGGAATAAATATACATGGACAATTGGAAAGGTGAGAGATGATATCCCGTGAGGAGGGCGAGGATGCCATAGAGGCCCGACAGTTTATTGAGGACGAGTGAGAGGGTGATTAGACTTGCGCCAGTGGAGAGGGACATTGAGTAGAGGAATTTCTATCATGACGGTTAGGCACCAGACACAAGAATATTCTCATCCCCCTTCAAAGTCACATACCTGCGGCCTTCCTAGGCGCAATAGGCGGGCTGAGATACCCATTATTGCTGAGATTTAGGTATGCGAACAAGGCTGGAAAAGCAACAACAGAGACAAGGGAAGAATATAGGTGTGAAAAGGTTGTCACGCGAGAGATAGCACAAGGGCTGAGGATGAGGCACGGAGTACGGATCCCTTTCCAGAGGGAGGCTGATTTGGTGGGTGATGGGAGGCCGGGAAATTAAAGCGAAGGAGAATCGGGCGGCAGCCCCGGAAGCGCTTATAATTATAAGTTGTGGGTCGCTCGCATTTTGTGAGATTTTGTGCGTCATTGAACATCCCAGCCTTGCCCTCACAATTTACCACCAAGAATCACAACGACGGTGTGCCGTGCTCACGGACGAAGTACAGCCTTCGGCTCCAATCAAAGACAACAAGTGATCACGCATTCTATTTTGCCGCATTCTGTCTGCTAGGTCTCTCTCTATGTAGAATACAATCTCCCTAGCCTTGCAGTAATGGGAAAATGGATCAAGTACAACAAGCCATACCTCATGCCCGGTGCCCATTCGCAGTCTGAAAATTACCTTGAGGTATGGATTCACTATGCCGAAATAAGGGTCTGAACCTGCACGCGAGACATACCAGGGATTGTCTGACGCCCTTCTCTGCCTCTGCGCCCGTTTTCATGCAGAATAGTGCCCAGGTAATTGCCCCTCTAGCTACCTAGCACACTCGTCTCTAATTAACCAAGTTCCTAATTTGCTTCCTTAGTCGTACAAGCTGTCGTCATTGCCAGCATCCCCGAAACCATTTCCATTGGCAGCGTTGGCACTCTCGCCCGCGCTGGGAAATTTAAAGAATGCACTGCCCCCACTCTGCTTCATAGCTTGGGCAAAGGCTTCGTATCGTCGGATCTCGACATCGCTGACTGATCGTCGCGCAGCTTGCATCGCCTCCTCAAAGTGGGCTTTAGTCAATTCTGGAACTGGGTCTTCGGCGCTATCATCATCCATGGCATCTTCACCAGCAGCTTCTCGCTCCTTCTGTCGTTCAATATCGTGCGCGATAGACTGTTTAATGGCAAGCTTGACAGCACGTTGAGTGACAAATCCCAGATCGGCACCAGAGAAACCGTGAGTCTTACTGGCGATGTAGTCAATGTCAACATCATCCGAGACCGGGGTCTTTCTGAGCTGGGCTCGGAGAATGCCTGCACGAGAAGCCTCATCGGGAAGAGGAACGTAGACAAGGGTATCGAGACGGCCAGGTCGGCACAGAGCGTTGTCGAGTTGTTCAGGTCGATTGGTTGCACCGATGACAAATACGTTCTTCTTCGATGTCATACCGTCCATTTCTGTCAAAAGCTGGTTGACAACTCGGTCAGATGCACCACCAGCATCTCCAAGGGATCCACCACGAGATTTGGCAATAGAGTCCAGTTCGTCGAGGAAGACGACACAAGGTGCTGCAGCACGGGCTTTGTCGAAAATGTCTCGAATGTTGCTTTCGGATTCACCAAACCACATGCTCAAAAGTTCGGGGCCCTTGACGGAGATAAAGTTGGCAGCACACTCATTGGCGACAGCCTTGGCAAGCATAGTCTTACCAGTACCGGGAGGACCGTAGAACAACACACCGCGAGATGGAGAAAGACCAAACTTGAGGAATTTCTCTGGATGGTCGACCGGATATTGGACGGACTCGATGAGTTCGCGCTTGACATTTTCAAGACCACCAATATCGTCCCAGCGGACGTTGGGCACCTCGACAACGGCGACCTCGCGAAGGGCGGAAGGATTGGAGACACCAAGAGCAAATCGGAAGTTGTCCATGGTGACACCTAATGAATCCAGGACCTCCGCATCAATGGTATCCTCATCCAGATCAATGAGATCCATCTTCTCACGAATCTGTTGCATGGCAGCCTCAGAGCAAAGAGATGCAATATCAGAGCCAACATAACCGTGGGTCTCGGCAGCAATGGATTCAAGATCAACGTCCTCGCCTAATTTCATGTTCTTGGTGTGAATCTGCAGGATCTCAAGACGACCAGTGGGATCTGGAATACCAATATCCACTTCTCTATCAAAACGGCCAAATCGACGAAGAGCGGGGTCGATAGAGTTGGGTCGGTTGGTGGCGGCCATGACGACAACGTTGGAACGAGATTTCATGCCGTCCATCAACGTGAGGAGCTGAGAAACAACACGTCGCTCGACCTCACCGTTGGTCTTCTCACGCTTGGGGGCAATGGAGTCGATTTCATCAATGAAAATAATGGCTGGCGAATTCTTCTCAGCCTCCTCAAAAGCCTTGCGGAGATTGGATTCGGATTCACCGGCCATCTTGGACATGATTTCGGGGCCGTTGATGAGGAAGAAGAAAGCACCGGTCTCGTTGGCAACAGCTCGTGCCATGAGAGTCTTACCGGTACCAGGAGGTCCAAACATAAGAATACCGCGGGGAGGCTTGATGCCGATAGACTTGAAGAGTTGAGGGTGGCGGAGGGGAAGCTCGACCAATTCACGGATCTGAGCCATCTGTTTTCTGCATCCTCCAATGTCGTCGTATCCCACCTCGTTAAGGTTCCCTTCCTCGTCTTCTCGTTGGATTGGATCACCTTCACAGTGGATGACAGTATCTTGAGCAACGATACCATACTCGGGAGGATCAACCTCTACCACTTTGAATTCGACCTGTCTCATGCTAGCACGAACGGTGAATAGGTCGCCCTGCCGGACTGGTCTGTAGGCCTCGCGGAAGTATGGGGCAAGGAAGACATCGAAGAGAGAACCGGTCAAGCCTTCGACAGTGTCGGCGATGGGTAGGACAGCAATTCGTTTAGCCTGTGAAAGATGTTAATATTGGACAACAATGCGAGATGATAAAACAAGAGATGCTTACATATTTGATATCTGGGCAAGGATGGACGGTGATGATATCGCCATGTTTGACCCTCAGGTTGTGTCTTACAACTCGATTGATTCGTGCGGAGCCTTCATCTAGATCGTCGTCGGCCAAGACAATCAAGACGGTGTCTTTGCGCTTTTTTCCTTTGACCAGTACTGTGTCGCCTCGGAAGAGCTGTAGGGTTTCCATTGTGTTATTGGAAAGGGCAATAATCGAGTTGTCATCGTTGGTGGCATCTGTGACACTGTAATGGGTGTTAGCCTTGCTGGCCTTCATCTTGCAGTCTTAGACAATAGGACTTACATCAACGAATTTGGCTTCTTCTTTTTCTTCAGGATGGCTGTCGAGGTGTCGAGCTCCTGAGATTCGTTAGTAAGACGTTCAAGGGATCTTGTATGGTTGGGAGAGGCTACTTCTTTCTTCTCGGCACCGGAGGCATCGCTGTTGGATAAGTCAGTGGTTGGAATATATGGACTACGGACAGTAGATGATACATACTGTAAATTCACTTTTCCCTTGTGGTGGGAAGGATCAGGACCTGCAGACATGATGGTGGGGGTTGTAGGAGAGAGTTGTGGTTGATTTCAGGATGTGGTGTTGTCCTCACCGAGGTGTGTGGATTCTGAACCTTACGGAGAGAGCTTTCGAAAGGAGAAGATGGGAAATAGATGGATAAAAGGCGAGGCTCTCAGAGGGAAGAAAGAACCTTGATATCGGAGGAAGAGAGGCGATGGTGATGGAAGGTGAAAGATCACAAGAAAGGAAGCTTTGGGGACAGAAAGTCGAAGGCGATGGCGAGTTTGGAGTTTGAATGAGTAAGTGATGTAAGTCGCAGTAGGAGGACTAACAGGGCTCCGTAGTAACAAGCGTTTGGGACGTGAGTTGTGACTGCCTGTGGCGTGTCAGACCAAAGCATGGGTGAGGCAGGCACAGTCTTGGCGGTCATTTGAAATGGAGCTTGCTGGTACGGAGCACTGCACTGCCAAACACGCAAACACCGCAAACACGTCGCCTGCTGCCGCCTAACACAAATCACTAGTCCCCGTCACGAAGGCCGCCCGAGGAACCAGATAGAACCTTCTTTGATAAATATCACCTATCAGGCTAGCAATCATGTTCATCCTTCACTCATAGATATTCTTGACTTTGCCTGGCCACTGCTCAGCCAGAATACAGTCCCTCGCCAGGCACCCATTAGTAAATACTATTATGATAGGACACGATGTATTTGTGTAACTTCCAAGATGAGGCGGGAGTACTTTGTCTGGTGCACCTGCGGCATCACCATCCCAGCAGCCACGTTGCCTAGTATTCCCAGGCACCACCGACTGAGTCCCCTCACCACTTGTCCCAACCGGAAGGCTGAATGGCCTACCCCTGCTGACCTGCTCTCTGCCCCCTCTGCACAATATTGTAAGAGTTGATTCATGCTTCCATGATTAGTCTTCCTTACTCCTCTAGGTACATGTTACATAGGGTTTCCTGGACCACTGGCACTGGACGAGTAGATATGGCATAAAGTCACCAAGTCACCAAGTCACCAAGTCAGTCTTACTCTCCCCAGGTGCCTACGAGGAGAATGCTTTCACTATTCAATGCAGAACAATTACTTGAATAAATATTTCTTTCTACAGAGTACAATAGCTATTTATTCATGTACCATATTGTAGTCTGTGTGAAAGACACCTTTTGACGAGTAGTGAATCTATGTCTGATAATTCACCTCCGGTGATACCTTTTTCCATGTCCGTTAATGCTATTAAAGGAACCGAATAAAAATAAAAATGCTCCAGGTACACCTGAGGGAAGCCGTGCTTGTTCCCCACTGCCAGCATACTTTCCCTTGTCCTTCCCTCTCCGCATCGGCTGCAGTGCTGCACACCACTGGTTAAATACTACCATAAGTACTGGCATGACAGGTCCAAAAAGTTCCCCTGCGTCTAAGGCCCAATCAAGGCAAATATCAGTTTCCATCTTCCAAATACGGAGTATTGACACAGTCTGCAACTATTCGCAATTCCAAGCTGTCCCCTTCTATTGTACCTAGGTACTCTTCCCTCACCTTTCTGCCAGCAACCCAGACTCAAACCAAAAACCAAAAATCAAAATGTCTACGACCAACAACGAAATCACAATCCCACTCCCCACCTCACTAACGTCAACATCAACCACACTACCCAGTACCACCAGCCAAGCATTGATCGCACACCTACGGACGCAGGGTGCGATCCCGGAACTGTCGACCTTACTCGCCGATAGCCTTGCAAGGACAGGATGGACGGACCGCGTGAGGGCGCTCAGCGCAGAACTGCTGCGGAACGGGTCGTGCGACACATTTCCCGAGCTGATGACCGAGGTGCTGCGGCGGGCCCGCATCGCCAAGTCGCAGGTTCAGGCGCAGGCGGGCGACAAGCAGATCGAGCCGGCGAGTGGGAAAGACAAAGACAAGGACAAGGACAAGGACAAGAAGGGCGCAAACGGCACCAGCACCCCTACCGGCGCGGCGGCGGCGGCTATCAATGGCGTTAATGGCAATGGAGCTATTGCTGTTAGCAAGGAGTGGTCAGGCGGGCCCGATGGCTTACCGGATGTCAGGATCCCTGAGACTGCCGTCGAGGCCGCTGTCGAGTTTCTCAAGGAGCGCATTAAGGACGTCGTCCAGCCGATTGACGACGATAGCGATTAAGTCACCTACCTCCCGAGGTATGAAATCATAATATAATGTTGGGTGAACCAGGTATGGAGCACAGCATGGCACGCAAAGCATAGCGAATGGAGTATGGGAATGGAGAGGACACTGGTTTCATCTTTCGGGACATGCATTGGTCGAGCCTCTCATGCGAGAGGGTCGGTGGGGACAGACTTATCATGATGGCGTGGCGGGCGCCCAGATTCTCATCAGTGATCACACAAGGGCGGGCACGGAGTTCTGGCCAAGAGCACTCGATCCCTCGAGTATATGCATGTACATATACAACAGCAACACCAGGACTACCGCAAGAGTCGGTGTTGTCCTAGTAAACAAATCCAATCGCAAAACAAAGTTAGGAGGTGTTTTGAATACCATCAATTGTGTGTGGGCAATCATATTTTTACAGATCCAGATGGCTGCTTGCCTTTGCTGTGTGTTGGCTGTGAAATATCCTTCCATTTCCCATTCCCATTCCCCTTGCCGTTTCCATTCGCATCTCCAGATCCTATCCTCCGAAGTTCCTATTGATCATTCCCGAAGCGGTGCTGCTAGGGAAGCCTGTAAACCGAATAGGAGCCCAATCTGGCTCTCGATCCCATATGTTGCCCTGTGACTTTCGTAGACTTGAACTTCTTGTTCTTCTCCTCAATCCAGTTAGGCAAATGTCTTGCTTCGCTTCGCTAAGTTAAATCCAACCACTCGTGAGGCCTGACCCAACGCTGAAGTTGGGAGAAAGCCAATAAACGAAAAAGAAGAAAATGGTAAGTGCGCTGCTCTCGTTTTCTGATCTCTTGAACTCGCTACTATAGCTTTTTGCGACTCATCCAAAAGAAAATATTTCAGGGCATAAAGCATCTTAAGAAAGATACGCTCAATGCCAAACCCTATGACACCTCCGCCCTTCTGCGGTCTATTGTCCTAGTAGTTGTCAAAAGGTATAGTAGTCTTCTCAAACATGAAACAGTGGAGGAAGGGGTAGAGCAACTCGCACCATATTTCTCTACACAAGAAACTCTGGCTACAGCACTCCACCAGGCAGAGTTTGCGGAGGCATGGCTCGACCATTCGATGCATTGGGGATGCCCACCCCACTGCTTCCACCACCTCCAAGCCCAAGTGGTTTGATGCCTCCACCCGACTGAGGCACATCAACTATGGGGTTGGCGAGTTTTCGGAGCATAAACATAGGTTTCTTTCCTTCCCGGTCCAGGTCTTTGAATAGTGCCAATGGTTTTTCCTCCAAACCAACACAGCGCTCCTGGTCGCCATAGACAATATACAGTGCATAATGTCGCCAGTCCGCCTGAATATTGTATTTGCGGAGCGCGGCGGGAAGAACCTTGTAACAGGGGTCTTCCAGACCTACTCGGAACGATTTGAAGATCTCAACCGATGGCGCTTCGCCGGGCGTATGGCCGCCTGCGGCACTTGAAGGTAGATTTGGCGGGACTGAGGCGGACATTTCGCGTGAGGGGATTAGCGTGGAAGCATTTGATATCGTAGAATTGGTTGGGTTGAGTTTTGCCGAGACCGATTTAGCTGAGGTGGGGGGTTCACGGTCGAGGGTGACTTCCTTCATTCGAGAAGATTGTTCCTCAGAGCCCTCGTACCTCGACCCGGCACTACCCCCATCTCTCTGATATGATCGAGGAGCAAGTGGTTGATGATAAGGCAGTGGAGAGGTCGGCGAAGGGACAATGGGTGACGGCTGAGATAACATGCCACCTGACATGGATGCAGTTAGCGTGTTTGATGCCAGACTTGCAGCAGCTGACGGATCTAGAGCGGAGTTCTCTGTGAGAGTCCTACCCTCATGTATTGTGCTAGGTATATACGTTGGAGAATTGTTCTTGGGTGTGGAACTTAGGCCCAGTTTCTTGGAGAAGGTTCGGGTCAAGCTGGTTTTCTCCGGAACGGGTTGGGTCATTATAACTGGAGAGCTGACGTCTTGCTGGTAGATTTCAGGGCTGATGGAATTGTTCTGGTATGGGGCATAGGGTAAAGGTTCTGATCGCTCTTTGGCCATCTTGAAAACTGGAAGGAGTTCCTGGCGCAGTTTGCGATAATCGTCGGCTAGCCTGGTTAGTTGGGCTTCGGTCTGGGCGATTCGCTCATCTCGTAGGCGAATTAGGGATCTTGCTATTCGGGCAATGTCTTCTTTGGTGGCCATTTCATGTTGAGGGTTTCGCTCAGCGGCTACGAGGCTGGTTTAGCGGAGTACCCTGAGTATCTTGAGGGAGGATCAATTTTGCTTACTTGGGGGGACATAGTCATCGGGTTGAATGGGAATATCCTGATTGACTTTCATGTCGTAGACATTCTTCAGGATGGTCAACCTATGGCCAACACTGGCAATGCCCATCTCTTTCAATTCATCGTGTTTGAGAGCCACAAGGGCTTCACCCTCGATACCATGCTCTACGCAATATGGTTAGGCCAATACTCGTCGGGTTGCTGGCGAGGAAGAGATAAGGATACCTTTGAAAGCCTGGCAGTACTGCCGTAGATTTAAACTCGACACAAATTGTGCACACTCTTCTGGGGTCCATTCTGTTATTATAGTGCGAGGCAGATTGGGATCCTCGCCGGCATTGTCGAAGGTAGTGGGGGTATGTTCATTGGATTGAGGCTCTGAAGAGGTTTCCGAATCGGTATGTAAATGGGTTGGTGAAGTCATGACACTTCTCTCGTACTCATCATCTGCATCAGAGTCTGCGTGATATGTTGATCCAGGAAATGCCATGTCGTTCAGCAGCTGGTAGTATGCGGTGCGCTGATGCGCTGGTGCTCTGGCTTTGGTGCAGCCCTTACTCGAAGGCTGACCCCAGCCGTTTACAGGGACTGGGGCACTAGTGAACTATCGCAAATTCTTGACCTTTTCTTGCCGGATCGACTCCGCCGACGAAGCGATATAAGACAGGGGTAGGGTGGAGGGGAATGGGCGTGGTCCGGCGTAGTTTAAGTGCTCGTAACTTTGTGGTGTAATTGAAGGAGGGCGAGGAGTAAGTACTCGTGTTAGGATCGACCAACGGTTTGATCCTCAAGAAACAAGCGATTGAATAAAGGACTACGGGGTATAAGGGTGTCAAGGGTGAGATTGATGTAGCCTGTGTTCACTGTTTACATGCAACGAAGGGGTCAGTGCAGCTCAGCCCGCAGCCTCAGACCATTCGATGATGGTGAACGACGGGATGAGCATCTGCGGAATCAGGGTGGACAGTCGTTGCTAGTCCCCCTACCCAATGAGTTTAGTGGCGGGCACTACCACACTAGTAGTGATTAATCAGGCTAGTGGTAATAGTGGCACAACTGTCCAATAATAACATGAGCTAGTCAGTCCACACCACCTTGCTGCTCTCGCTTCACACAAATTGAGCAGGGGGACAATCTTACAATTGACTACCAGTACTCCGTACAGAGTACTCCATACATGTGCAGGGCCCAAGCATAGGAGATCATCATCCAAAAAGAAGCGCCTTCCAGAATCTAACGGTGGCGTCGATCATTCAAGTCTGTGTTTGCGACTTGTCTAGGGAGTACTCTTACGGGAAGACTTGATACTCCGTACTCGTATGTACGACTCTGAGGCATGAAAACCTGCGAGTAGGTCTTAACTACAAAACCAATCGCTCAAACGAGTATGGGCCCTTTTGCCTCTGCCTCAGCATGCTCTCTTCTCGCGAACTTCGATACTTGGGTTCACCACCCCCTCTTCTAACCTTATTCGAGCTGATGGCCTTGTCCGCTTTGAGGCTCAGGGGAAGGCTCCTTACCTCACCCTCTCCATCGATTCCATCGGCTGTTTCTGAGTACAGAGTCACGATGGTCCCCGGTCGTTGTTCACTTTGTTGTCCGATAGCCTGAATTGGCCGGGAACTTGCACGTTGGTGTTTCTCCAGTGACTCGTAGTAACGGAGCGTCTCACGAAGAATGCCTTGAAGCTCGGCAGCGTCTTCCAGACTCTCCTTTGTGCTCGCAATTTCAGATGCCAGATCTGGAATGATACTGTCAACAAAAGCCTCATTGTCAATGGATCCGATGAGGCCGAGCGGCCCAATGCTATCAACACAACAAGACAAAAGCCTGACCACGGCGTCGAGGTTGACAGTGTTATCATCATGCTTTTCCAGAGGCGAAAGGCTTCGAAAAGACTGTGTGTGCCCACCTAGGAACAGTTGTTGACGTAAGAACTGCACAAGAGCCAAAATCTCGGTCTTGCTGAAAAGTGTGCGGAGCATTGGCGAGATAATTGATACAGCCGCAGAGCCCAATCGGTTCAACGCAGCAATTAGAACTTTCTTGACATTTTCGGGGACCCAATTCGGCTGCGACTCGTCCCAGCTTGTCTGTATTTGTGAGTCTGTAAATCTGGTCACAGCCTTGCTCTGGTGCCCACCAGATTCAACTTGGCTTCCATCTCCCGTAAATGACAGTGCTTGATCGATAAGCATTCGCACGGTAGCTGTTTGCTCGTCAACATAGGGGCTGAAACCATTCTCAATACATTGTTGCAGAAGATTCAGGCTCGGATCTACACCGAGCAAGGCCTGCGCAACCGCATCTGGCCGCAAGAACTCTCCTACGGCAGATGAAGTTGTGCCGTACATAGCTATTTGTACGAGCCGACCACTGAGCAGACCTAGACGGGACAGCCAGATGATTAATCGGAAGCTCGAGACTTGAACCTTCAGTGTCATCCTGATTTGTGTCGATTCATTTTCCGGTAGCGCGGTGGTGCTTTCCAACCGGAATATCTTAGTCAAGAGATATTTGTATTTCATGTCGGGAATACCAGCTGCAGGCAAGTCATCGGATATGCCAACAGTACCAGGTGAACATGGATAGGAGTTGCGAATTTCACCCATGAAAGCATCCTCGAACCCGGCTACATCTCCTTCTTGTATCAGTTCATCTAAACGCTCTCGAGTTTTCTGCCATCCTGCGTGCGATGTACTATCCTGGTCAACAGAGCCAATCGTAAACTTGACAAATTTACCCCCAGCAATAGCTCGTGGGTCATTTGAGGCTAATCCTTGGCCGATATTTTGGATAAGATTTGTCCCAGTGTTGAGCAATCTTCTGGAATCATCCTCGGAAATGATATCTATTGCAACGAGCTGATTTCGACGGCGTGCAACAACGCGACCCAGTTGAGGAATGTACGTGACGAACTCAACAGAGCCAAATTGAGCATCTGTGGTTGTTCCGCTAGTACGCTTACGCTTCAGAGAGAGTCTCTTGAGGTCGATGTATGATTGGCTGGTCTGGTATTTCAGGTCAAACAGACGAAGTGTCTCTTGATGTGAGGAGATTGCAAATGAAGGAGAGATCGCCATTATCTCGCAAGCACCGGTGAAACCAGTATACAGCGTCGAAATCTGCCGTGGTAGAAGACCTGATAGGTCAAAGGTGATAAGCGAACCTCCGGGTTGCAGAAATATATGTGAGGCTTGAGGGCTGAAAGCACACGATCGGTCTTTTGTGTCAACTGCCCTGACCTCATGGTCTGTCAGACCCAGGTGGTATTCAAAAAGTGGCTGAGCTCCAGCATCATGGACCGATCGAGCTGACTCGTCGATGGCATAAACAGCGTAGTAAATTTTCTTGGTGTTCGCTTGTGTTGCGTCCGGTCTGCTATAGACAACTGCTAGATATGACGTTTCAGGGGATGCGGCACTAATCAAATCAGACCTTTGTTTGAGGACGTATTTCTGAGCTTCAGTTGCAGATAAAGATTGGGCGGCCAGGATGCATATGGATGTGGGAGAGATAGATTTCTGCGAGATCGTCTGCGTAAGGTCTTCAGACAATATGGTGATGGTCCCATCCTGCTGAAGCACAACCAATTTGAGTCTTTGCTCGCCCGAACTGTTGATTAAATCAAGGAGGAAAACAGGGCTGTCCTGGTTGGGCAAGTCAGAGCTTCTTGCTATTTTCGTCTTTTGTGAATCTTGGTCGCAACTTTGGAAGGATTGGATTTGGATGGCATCTCGCTTAATGGCACAGTATGTGTAGCGGTGAATTTGCTCGACGGTTTTGTTGACGATTGAGACAGGTGGGGCGGAGAAGGAACTGGTGGGAGGCACAGGATATGAGGCCAAAATGTTTCCGTTATTGAGCTTTGAAAGTTGTCAGATACTCGCAGACGCAAAACTATATGGATAAGCAAGATTACCTCGTAGATACTCAAAGAATCGCCATCAATTGCAGCACAAATCTCTTTTCTCCTCCTTCTGGTACCTTGACGGTTAGAGAGGACAATAGCGAACTGGATAGCGGTATTGGGTCTGGTAGAGCGTGGCAGCTTCACCAGCGATTGTGGAGGAGTTATTTCCATTTTCAAGGCAGTAACATGGTGTAAGAATTCGTCCCACCCGCGATAGCGGTGACTGAGCACTGGGAACGACCAGAAAAAATAATTATACAAATTGTTCGCATGCGGAGAGGACATGGCTTACCTAAGGCGAGTGTCCATCACTGCCATAATGTGGATCTCCAAAGCTGCCGCCCTATTATTGAAGGATATCTAACATGTGAATGGCCTGTATAGTCTGGCTTCTCTCCTGCCCTTTTCTTCTCAAGCTTGCTATCAAAATCTTGTCTCATTAATACCCTTGTTCCCATTATATATCATTATTCAATGAGATGATTATAGGTGTATAAGTCCCCACACAGGGCTATAGGCAAGTCCACCCAAGGAATGTCCAATATAGCGGCAAGATATCTGGCATTCACGTGATAATGGGCTGCTTTTGACGTTCCTTCCATTCACGCTCCCCCGCACCTGCCAGTCGCGTACAGGACGCGTTCTCACTTACTCGTAATTGGTGGTCGAACTTCTTCTTGTCATTGCGAGTTTTTATATATGTCTTTGGAACCAGTCGTTCTAGTAATTATTAAACAGTCTCAAGATCTTTGAATACACCACACCAACAGATAATTAACCCAACTTGGTGTTTCTAAATCTCATGACGAATGCCACTTGACTGACTGCCGTTTGGGTGGATGGCTGCCGTGGCGGACCATGGCTCATCCAGGCCCAATTCATTACACATGCACCCATTCTTCCGCAAAGGTAACAACCGCCAGATCTGAATAGATGTCTCAGAACTGACTATCCTCTCCAGAAAGAAGCAAGCATGGTTCCATGCCTCACACTCCACCACTGGTCGTCGACCCTCGCTCACTTGACGGCGCAAGAGAGGAAGCTCCAATAACCGCGGGCTCCCTTGATCCCAATATCCTTGCCAATAGATCTCGACCCGCATCTTCATTTCAAGAGCCATCCGCAGACGTTAATGTCTCTGCGTTTCTAGCCAATCAACCCCAACCTGCACCATTAACCCATCATGGTTACGATGCCAGAATGCTGGAGAGCATTCCCAGGAAACGAAGGAAGAGATCTCAGGGAAATGATGACCCTCTTCCAAGCGATGGACAAGTTGCTGTTGGACCTGTGACGTGGCACGAGCAGCTCACAAACGCCGCAGCTAGTATTCACGAAGTTGGATCAGAACTGGAAGCAGACAATTTGAATAAATCGATGGAACCGATCTCAACTTTGCAAGACAATTCAAGTGAATCACAGGTGCAGAGTTTACCTGCGCTCAAGACTTCATATCAGACAAATTTTGATCATCCTCCCAACCGCTTGTCGCCCCCACATCAACTTCAAGCAAACATTTCTGTGCTTGACATCGACCTCGCGGCTGTCATTCCGACTTCCGTAAACCCGACAATGTCTACCCCCCAGAAGACAGGAGTACGACTAGGTGCGAATGGGAAACTCACCAACTCTCCAAAAAAGTCTCAGGATAGGTCACTGAAAACCACACCTAAAGCCGTTGCCAATGTCACTTCCAGATCCAGGAAAGTTGAGGTGAAAAATGGGAAATTCGTTTCGTCACTAAGAGTTACACTATCATACGCCTCGCCTCTTTGTGGCAAGAAGATCGACAGGATCTTATCCGTTCAACCAGAAGCTCCCAAAAAAAAACCTCCCCAGGTTCTCTCAGATCCTAGGAAAATTACAACGGGAGGGACAAAGATTGTCCATCCTTTTTTTCGAGGGCAACCTTCTACGAAGAAACAGGCAGTGTCCAGAGCCAATAGCGAATCGGCTTCCACTGCCCCTGTATCCGAAGATGAGGCAAGGATGAGCCCAAACCCACCAAAAGCGTGGAAGGATATAATCTTTAGCTCAAAAATGGCATCGGCAAAACTATTGCCAGGACTTGACCCAATCTGGCCACCCAATGAGTTGCATAACATTCAGCCAGATGCGCAGCTTCTGGTGCTCTCAACCCCTTCGCTGCTGATCACAACCAAGTCAAAATCAAAACGAACTGCTGCTCGAATTGCGGACGAAGAAAACATATTGCGGGCGTTTGCGTCTCAGATCAAGAGAGGACTGGATCAAGCCGCCCAGCCTATTCATCTCCCCACTCGCACCATCATGAGTGGCAAAGCGTTGTTTGATGCTTTGGCGATTGACTCTTTGAATATGCCAATGTCAAATGTTCTCAAGTCACGTATCGTAGCGCAAACCTCTGCTTTTGATCGAGGAATGGCATCCGGACCTCATATATGGCCTCAAACCTATGCTCCCGAATGCTGGCAAGAAGTACTACAACCCAAGGCTCAGATCCTGCATGACTGGCTCAGCAATTTGGAGGTTCACAACGTCCAGACTGGTCATGCCCAAGCAAAGCAGAAATCGACAGCTCAGAAGAAAAGACACAAACGAAAATCAGTTGAGATGGATGATTTCATTGCTGGCTCTGACAATGACGAACTGAACGACAAGCACTCTTCCAAAAACGCCATCCTTTTAACTGGACCTTCTGGTTGTGGAAAAACGGCTTCCATTTATGCAGTGGCCCATCAACTTGGCTTCGAAGTATTTGAAATTAATCCAGGCATGCGACGAAACGCGAGGGACATTATGGACCAAGTTGGCGACATGACCCAAAACCACCTCGTGCAAAAGGCAACTGGCATATCGAGCCGCAGATCTAGTGTCTCTGCGAGCGACAGCGAGTATGCTCCGCCTCTACCCATTAGCCCACCTGCAAACCAAAAAACAATGGCTTCCTTCATGGGTCCTAGCAAGAAGAGCAAAAGGGCAGCCTTTACCGATACAGAAGGAAGCAAAGAGATCAAATCGAAGGGACAGAAACAATCTCTCATCTTATTCGAGGAAGTTGACATCCTTTTTGATGAGGACAAGGGTTTCTGGACTGCGGTCCAAGCACTCATTCACACCTCGAAGAGGCCCGTCATACTGACATGCAATGACTCCAGTTCAGTACCAGCAGGTGACCTGAATTTGTTTACAACGCTTGAATATCAAAAGCCCCCTCCAGATTTGGCAACTCAGTATCTCAGAAGTATCGCGGCTGCCGAAGGTCATCTGCTCGATCAGGCAGCAGTTCGGAATCTATATCTAACCAAGGGCTGTGACTTGCGTGCTTCACTTACAGAGCTCAATCTTTGGTGCCAAATGACAGTAGGTTCACAACGAGGTGGAATCGATTGGATGCTGCCATACAATGAAAGACACTCTATACCTTCTGACGGGTCGGTGACCCGGATTATCAGCAAAGACACTTACCTCAATGGGCATGACCTCCTACCTACTGCCATGCACGACCAGGATGAATTCATTCGCCATGCGATGGATCACTTGGACGTTTCTGCCCTTGATTGGGTAAATAAAGATATACAGTACTCAAATGAAGCTCCCAGCCTGCGCGAAGTTGACGACTACCTGTCCCTGTGTGATGCAAGAAGTTGTATGGACATATTTGACGACTCGCTATCGCCTCTCATAGCTGGTCAAATCAAGAAACTCTCAACCTCTGCAGACCTCTCAAATACGAGAGATGAACTCGTTGAACTTTACCTCAGCCCCCACCCGTTACAACTACCAAGGTCCAGCGTCGCTGAAGCATTATATCCACTGGCCGAAGAAACTCGCCTTGGTCTTCCACAGCCGCCTGGCCGTAGAGCACCATCAATGGATACCATCTCTATATCTTTGGTCACCGACGTCGCTCCTTATATCCGCCACATTGTCTGCCACGACCAACGTCTTGAAGCAATCCGCAATGAACTTGATGGCGGGTCTCAATCTGGCAGCAATAAACGCCGAAGACGGACGAGGGCAGCTAGAGCGGCCTTAGAGGGTGGAACGAAGACTAACACTAGGCGAGATAAGTGGTTCCCTGACACCTTAGACTTCGATGCCGTATTGGGTACCGGTGGAGTGTGGCATACAAAATTACCGCAACCACAGGAAAGCATAGATGATTCAAACTCTATGGGCCGTTCGAGATCGGTATCTTCAACGGCGGTCTGCTGAATTTCCAAACTGAAATCTGGAGTCAGGATTTGAGTTCAATAGCATAGCACGGTGTCCCACTCAGATATTTGATGAAATCAAGAATAAACAATAGCCATATCAGCACAGGTGAATAGGAGTGGATCGCCAAAGTAAGGTCCAATCCCTGCTGGAGCATACATAGAATTACGGTAGAGACTACTGCAAAATAGGGCAAGGTTTTCCACAGATATCAATTTGGAAATGGATTTCCCCCTCCCCTCTCTCATACCCAATTCTCTACTGGGGCTTAGGGGAATAAGTAAAATCTGTCAATCAGCATGAGCTCGTCCATGCTTTAGAGTCAAATGCATCTACATAGATGATGTCACAGCCTCGCCTGAAGACCAGATCCAGAGATCGATGATGCAATAGCCCTCCCTGCCGCTCGTCCAGAAAATATACAACCTCCAACAAAGGTACCTTCGAGGGAGCTATAGCCGTGCACACCACCTCCACCGAATCCAGCTGCTTCTCCGGCAGCATACAGGCCTGGGAACGGAGTTCCGTCAGGACGCATTACATTGCTGTCGAGGTTTGTTTCTAGACCGCCTAAGCTCTTCCGGGTGATGATGTTGCATCTGATGGCGATCAGAGGTCCAGAAGACGGGTCCAGGATCGGTCCTGGCTTCGGAACGCGTATTTTATCTGACGCAAAGTCTCGCGCATTTTTGATCAGCATGATTTGCGGATCCTTGCTGTACGCATGCTGCGTCTGTTCATCGCGGGTTTTGATCTCATCCAGGATTTTGTCGTGTTCAAGAACCGGGCCGCCTCGTTCAGTGCCTAGTTTATTCATACGTTCCACAAGCGAGGCAAAGTCTTTCTCCACGATGAAATCGGCTCCGTGTTTCATGAACGCTTGCACGGGATATGTTCCCCAACGGGTAAACGCTCTGTGGAGGAGCTTGAAGTAGTTCTTACTTGCCAGGTCTGGGTTCTGCTCGGACCCGGACAGGGTGAACTCTCGACTCGCGATCTGTCGGTTCAGGATAAACCAGGTGTAGTCGTAACCCGTAGAACCAATATATTTTAGTGTGGCGAGGGTATCGCATCCAGGGTAAAGGGGTGCAGGAAGTCGCTTCCCCGTCGCATCGAGCCATAGCGATGAAGGGCCAGCAATGATCCTAATGCCATGTGCTGCCCAGATAGGATCCCAATTGGCCAGCCCTTCAGTGTAATGCCACATGCGATCCATGTTGATGACATTTGCTCCCGCTCGCTCGGCCAGTTCAACGCCACGGCCGTCGACGTGAGCTGGGACGCCATGCACAAAGTATTCTGGTACCTTTCCCAGTCGCTTCACAGGCCAATTCTTCTTGACAAGATCAGGATTGCCTCCAACGCCTCCAGTAGATATTATGACAGCCCGGCCGCGAAGTTCAAATGCGCCTACTACTGTGCGCGAGCTTGCCACCCCTCGATCAGCATCGCTCGGCTCGAGGATGCTCCCGCGGACACCAACAGCCGCGCCAGTTGAGTTGTCCACAATTAGTGAGTCGACTTGATGCCTGTACTTGAATGCAACTAGACCTTTCTTCGCCGCAGCTTTGATAGGGTCTGCGAAAATGCGGACCAGCTCCGGTCCAATGCCCCAGGTAAGATGGAATCTGGGCACAGAGTTCCCGTGCCCTCCACCAGCAGAAGCGCCGCGTTCTGCCCACCCGACCGTGAGAAACTTCAATCCTAGGTTTTTCAGATACCGCTCCTTCTCATCGGTGGCAAAGTCGATATATGCCTTGGCCCACTTGCGAGGCCAGGTGTCTTCCTTCTCGCGGTCGAACCTGGCCGTCCCGAGCCAGTCACGGTAAGCGAGCTCACGGCTGTCTTTGATGCCCTTGCTGCGCTGGTCGGCTGAGTTCACGAGGAACAGTCCGCCCAGTGACCAGAATGCCTGGCCCCCAAAGTTTTTCTCGTTCTCCTGCTCCACAAACGTGACATGGACGTTCTTCCTGGTCAGCTCATACGCAGCGACGAGGCCGGCTAGCCCGGCCCCGACGATTATCACGGTATCATCCACTTTCGACATCGTGATGGATCATCTGTTGAAGAACTCGACTTCCGGGGGAGGAAAGTGACGAGAAGATGGAGATTCAACTTTTTCAAGTTATATTTAGTCAAAAGTATTGAAAGTATTTGTAGTGGTATCAACTGATGTTGAACACCTCCAACACGTGTTTGCGGTTTCGTGTCATGTTGTGTCAATACATAGCCTCGGCAAGTCGCGCATAGCATCGCCATCAGACCCTACCAAACAGATGCCTGCCAAGATTGCCGATTCATTGCCGCATGCGAATTCGCACTTACGCGCGAAACTGGAAGACGAGATCTTCTTGATGACTCGCCCTAGACACGGATTTTGGTGTGCACCTGCCTGGGTCAGTTTCATTGAGCGGCATCAACGGTGGGTGAACGGAACGGCAAGAAGGGTTGTTATTAAGTAATCATCGGTTGGGCCTCCAGGCAATCACGTGCACTGGGTGCGCCCATCAACTCTTGGCATCCCACGGCCCAATTACAGGCGCCGAGCCCCAAGTATCTGGTTTCGATGGCACGACCTGCAAAGAACCTTGGAAGTCAGCGGGGGGCCCCCACAGCCACTCATTTCCATTTCCGCCTCTCACCACCCGCTGCTCAATCATCCGCACCGAATATTGTGGTGATGCCTTTTTCAACATCTCAACTCAAGACAGCGGGCCAGACTCAACGACAATGAAGGACATCATTGACCTGCCATACCACACCCAGGCCGGCGACGGAATAGTCAAGGAACGCAAGCGGATTCGGATATGGACCCCCGACGACCGGGCTGCTCACCGGGTGTTTGAAAAGGGTCGACGAGAGGCCTTCAACGATAATGTGATCGTGAGTTGTCTTTCTATCAATCCATCCTTCTAAGACCTGAGGGGCCTCGAAGTTCGGATGATCATCAAGCTGACCAAAAGGCAGGACCTCGCGAGACAGCTTCCCGCCTTGGCCGATGTTCGCCGTCTAAACAAACACATGATTGTGCAAGAAAGTGTTTCAAGGCATGCCCAACAGCGTGCGACTTGCCTTTCTGCCTGGCATCAAATTCAGGCTCTAATCGCCGAGCGAGCTGCACTCCTAGAGGAAGTCAACGCGTGGCGGAGCGGTCGATTACAATCACCCCAACCACTCGCTCCACGCCAAGCTAACCCACTCGACACCTCGTTGATTCAAGAACTATCCGACGCCGAAACAGAAGTCTTTGGTACATTTCCCAACGGCTTCAAGAACAATCCCCCCAACGAAGACGGTCAATCTCACACTCCAAGGGCAGGCAGTCAAAGTGATACCGACGCACTCGGCCCGACCGCCATGGCAAGACCTCATTCTCCAGCGGCTCAACCTCCGCCGGCAAATATGGACCGATCTCTGCCGCTTGTTAATACGGTCGACTCCTCCCATGATTGGAGCATGTCGACAGAAGAATTCCCCGGGTTGGTTTTGCCTTCACTAGACCAGGTTGGTGAAGTGCAAAATGCTACTACTACGATGGAGGTCATGCCCACACCATCGCTCTACCATTTCAAGGCTATGTACGGGCAAGTCGGACCCCATGAACCTGGAATTGTCAATTTTGCACCAGATGTGTCGCAATTGGAAGCTGCTGCTAATCTAAGCGAGGACTGGACAGCCTGTTTCTCTAATACGCACGAATTTCTCATGCCTGTGGAAAATTTCGATTCTATTTGACCTATATTGGGACGGTCGACATGACCCTGAACCTTTCAAATCTAGAGCGATACCCCTGGGCTTACTACGCCTTGAGCGCGTTCATTGCGGCTTCAATCTTGACCCTGCTTCGAGCCTCGCCACCCTTGAACAAATCTAAGGCCTCGTTGAGACGCTGTTGTGTGACCGGGTCGGTGGCGATAGCTTTTTGCAGCTCGGAGCCGCTATTGGCGAGATAGTCAATCTCGGTCGATGCAAGATTTCCATCCCAACCGGCCGGGGCAAGTGGATCAATCTTCATCAGCTTTTCAAACCGGTTGGACAGTGGGCCAGCGTTGAGATACACGTGTTGTGACTTGGGTTTGCCCACTCCCGGCTGCTTCGTTTCGTCATACGGCAGTTTGGCCAGTTCTGCGAGGACTGTGTGAGAGATAGTGGCGGATTCGCAGCCAAGTTCGCCGGCCGCCATGGCTTCTTTGGCTGAAACGAAACTGGGGTCGAGTTAGCAGCACGACAGTGAGAAACGACATGTGCTGTGGATACCTTGCGTTCTTGAGTAAGGGCTGTTCCTTGCCGGTCTGCTTGTACAGCTTCTTGTACGTCTCCAGCATTTGTACGAGACGAGGCGACATGGGATGTTGGGTGGCGGGGTCCTCGACATTGGGCCACAGATTCACTTCGTCATGAGCTCGAACCTCTTGTGGGGTGTCAGTTCACCAGATCTCGGCAACGACAGCGGCCATGCGACTCACCATTATAGTAGGGACTGATGTACAAGCAACCTGCCTGACTACAGGCAATGGCCTGGGCCAAACTGAAGAGTGCCGTTCCGAGGGTTCGGATGCCTTCGCTTTCCAAGACCTTGGCTCCGTTGAGCGCCATACCGGTGGAGGGGATCTTGATGCAGTATCGATCTTTCGAGATTCCGGCCCGTTCAAACTCTTCCGCGTACATTCTCCCGTGGGCGATGACAGCCGCCGTATTGTACGCTTCTGACGGCAACACTTGCAACAAGACACGACCTTGGATGTTGTTGATGTTTTCTTTGGTCAACAAGACGGCCTAGCAGTGATTAGCACACCACGGTCTTCTAGCCACCAAGGTCGCACCCACGATTCTGGTGTATGCCCTCAGCCAACCTTGGTCCTTGCACTCTCGAATGGTTCGATCAAAAATCTCCTTATTGTCAGGGTGATCCATCTGAATGTCGACCCAGAGTTGATTGCTGGTCATGTCATGGGGGACAATAGGAAGACTTTTGCTGAATGCAGGGTCCATCCAATCCACGTCCACGTTTACTGCAAGAGTCAGTATTGCTGCCTAAGTGGCACCGATGCTGATGGCTTACACTCTTCCTCCAGTTTTTGGAGCCATGTTTTTCCGACGCTGCCCATGATTGTTATTTTTATGGTAAAATTTACAAGGCGTCGAATCGGTCGAAGAAAATGTTTACTCTGGCCGGGAGAGTAGAGACCTAAAGAGCAGATATATAGTTTAAGAAGAGAAGGGGAAACCCTTCGTTGGGCAGATCGATCCGGACTTGAGTGGACTCTACACAGCTTTTCACATAAACCCCCACTGGTTCCAGGATCCATCGGGTGACATTAGAAAAGACCTGCAAATTGCCCGGCTGTGCGTTGTCATTAAGCCTTTGGTATGGCCTTGTGCAGCGACAAAATGCCCGCCACGCTCCCCTCACTCATGTTGGTTGCACACAGGGCATGCAGGAGAACCGTCGGGGAGTGCTTGCTCTGACGGTGATCGACATCCTTCACACATTGTCAACTCCTGCACACAGGGCCAACTCTGGCCGATTGGGCTGCTATGGCAATTCGTGGGGTTTTTGGGGTCTATATGTGAGTTTATCGCAACAGGGCCGCTTGCTCTTTTGGTTTAATTCCCCTTCTCTGGATTTTCCACTCCCACTGTCCCCCGCTTTTCTGAGCCTATCAACACCACATGTTAGATGTTGCTCGAAACTTCAAGATATGCACACAGGGCACGCACACAGGACCAATACACTACTACAAATCAGGCCTCAACTTTGTGAGTGATGAGGATAACCGAATGAACGACAGATCAACCAACACGTACAAATATATCTGAAGATGATTAATGCTACTTACGTACAACAGAAAAAACCCCAGCGAGCGACCTTCTGCGCGAATTCCCCGAATCAAAACGGCCAATAAGAGACACTCTTGTATTATTGGACCGAGTTCTCGGATGTCACGCCTTCACATCTTCAAGTCGATTCTAATAACAACCAAGATGGTTGTTAGTAGTCGGCCTACCAAATTAGCCTCCTATAGAAGTTCTACAGTCAGAGAGCGGCTGTGAGAATGTTTCCGTGATCGAGGAACAGCACTTTCAGGCCACTGTTCTTAGTTCGCCGTTCTACAGGAAACTTTTTACAATCACAGTGCACGAGACCTGTTGAATGGCCATGCGTCTATACCGGAACATATATTACATGCAGACGACTGCAACGCCTCCCCCAAGGGTTGTAGTTGGCAGCAGACAAGATTTGCCGTCACGGAGTTTGTTCGTATTGTATGTACCTGTGTCTCTTGCTTGTCGATGTTATTCCATGGTAAATGAGATGCATCAGACGTGAAGCTACACATTCTCAGTCACTGGTGGCGTGAGTAGCGCGAGTATAGTAGTGTGAGAGACGTGTAGAGTGATATTAGGGTTTGGGTCAGTCTTTTGCCGCAATCGGAGATGAAGCGCCTGTACTGCTAGTTACATGGAGCCTCGAGGATGATTTTGGTCCACCAGGAACTGCTCTTCCCGCAGTCCCTTGACCAGCGCTAACTCACACTTTTGCTGAAGGATCACATCGCCTCGCAGTGGCGCAGGGTGTCGCACACAGGGCATCGGCTTTGGACCCAACGCCCTTACAGGGGGGAACCCCCCGCACTTTGTGCAACCCAGGCTCGCTTTTAGCAGGTTGGCAGCACACAGGGCATTGTGGGGAAGGCAGGCACTGGGGCGGCGCTGGTTAAACCTCCCCGCACTTGACAGAAACTCGGGCGAGTCGTGGCAGGCTGGCAGCACACAGGGCACTGTGGGGAACCCAGGCACTACTACTGAGTAAACCACATACCCGGGGAAATATGTGCTGGGAACTCGGGAACGCTCACCCGTACGAAGCCTACCCAGGTAATTCAAGACGTCGAATCCCACCAGGGAGGCGGGCCTTGCCCGCACACAGGGCATTGCGGAGACAAGCAGCACACAGGGCCTGGCAAGCACAACGTCCCAAAGAGGTCCACAAAAATTGTCAGGCGATCGTACATCACCCGTCTCGAGGAGACTTTAGACTAGGACGCGACGGCGCCTTACGCTGGTCAACTTCAACTCCAGAATTGGTCTCAAAGGGCCCACTGGGATGGAATCATGCATAACCAAAGCCATATATATAGCTCCATGCCGAGTCTCCGGTGTGCTTTGAACGACGATCCATCAGCATTGACACGACGACAACGAAATGGCCGAATCAAAGAAAGTCGACGCGGGAGCAATCACCCAAGTAGATGCCCACCATCACGAAGGTGACGACAAGGATGGGTTTGAGGGGAATAGCAATAGTGTTGCCAGGTGAGACGGGCTCGACTCTACTGCCAGAGTGAGAAAGCCCAACTAACGTCGAAAACAGGATCGTCAATCCATTGGCCTCTCTCTCGCAAACTGAAATAGAGGCACAGGTTGTGGAAATGTGTATGCAGCACGGGCTCAATGACAAAATCCACGTCTTCCAACGGGCCGCGTTGGCGGCCCAGCGCCCTGCGGAGTTTGAGAGTCTGCCAGAGTTGACAGACGACGACAAGTACCACCTGCGACGGGAGACCACGCACAAGTGGCACCTCCCAAAGGCGCTCTACGGCGCAATTGCCATTTGTTCCCTGGGCTCTGCTTTGCAAGGCTGGGACAATACCGGAGCCAACGGAGCCAATCTGTCATTTCCTTTGGAGTTTGGAATCGAGGACAATGGCTGGCTGATTGGAGTCATCAACGCCAGCCCGACGTTGTTTGGCTTGTTGAGCGCGTGGGCAGCAGACCCTGTCAACAACCTGCTGGGACGCCGTGGTACGATTTTTGTCACCGGACTATTGTGAGCCTCTCCAAAGATCCTTTTCTTCGTTTCTCCATTCAAAACGTCTGAATAGCTCCGGTACTCATTGATATCAGCGTGGTATTTCCAGTCCTTGCTCAAGCTTTCGCTCAGAATTGGTGGGGATTGATGATTTGTCGACTATTTATGGGATTAGGTAAGAGAGTTGATGCCCTCTTCTCTCTTCTCTGAATCTTTCACTAAAAATGCGTTTTTTAAGGCATGGGGATAAAAATATCGACGATTCCCATCTTTTGTGCTGAAGTCAGTCCTGCCAACATTCGTGGTGGCATGGTGACCAGTTTTCAACTATGGGTGGCCTTTGGTATAGTCGTGTAAGTTTTCCTGTTCGTAGATCGTCGACAGAGTCAAGGACTGAGAACTTGTTATATAGTGGATATTCTTCGAATCTGTGTTTCTATCAAATTGGCAGATTGGCTTGGAGATTCCAGTTGGCCGCAGCATTCGCCCCGGCAATCCCCATCTTGATCTTTGTCTGGATGGTGCCTGAGTCGCCGAGATGGCTGATCAAGAAGAACCGCATACCGCAAGCGTTCCAAGCATTCTGCCGCATCCGCAATAGCGAGATGCAGGCCGCCCGCGACCTGTTCTACGCCTACAGCCAGATCAAGGAGGAGCAGAAGGCGTTTGCCGGTAAGACGCTGGGCAGCAGGATTGTCGAGCTCTTCACTGTCCCGCGACTCCGCCGGGCGTCGATCGCCAGCGCGGTGTGCGTAATTTCCCAGCAGTTCAGCGGCATCAATATCATGTCATTTTACTCATCGACCATTTTCCACGAGGCTGGCTCCAGCACTTTGGGCACCCTCATGGCCTCCTGGGGCTACGGGCTGACCGTGTTCGTCTTTGCCTTCCCTGCAATCTACACGATGGACACCTGGGGTCGCAGGAACCTGCTTATGCTTACCTTCCCACTCATGGCAGTGTGTCTGGCCATTGTAGGGGGTATTTTCAAGCTCGACTCGGAGAATTCAGCAAGGCTTCCCCTGATCGCCCTGTTTGTTTACTTTTTCGGTGCTCTGTACGGTCCAGGTAAGAAATCCCCTCCTCCCCTTTCACACTGAGAGCTACTTTGTTGACAAACCATCCTCTAAAGGGATCGGCCCCATCCCTTCCATCTACTTTTCCGAAGCTTTCCCTCTTTCACATCGAGAAATCGGAGGCGCACTCACCATCTGCATCAACAACGCCGTCGGAAGTGCCCTCAGCCTAACTTTCCCGTCCCTGCTGAACAAGATCACCCCGACCGGGGCGTTCTTGTTCTACGCGGGGCTCAACATACTCGCCTTTATCTTGATCTTCTTCCTCGTACCCGAGACTAGGGTAGGATTTTAAATTCCCAGGGCCCTTCCTCCCGTCGTGGGGTAATCAGTTTTGCTGACCTCTCGTTCTGCACAGATGCGCACCCTGGAAGAACTCGACTACATATTCGCCGTGCCCACCCGCCGTCACATGTCCTACCAACTTCAAACCTGGCTTCCTTGGTGGATCAAGCGATATGTCTTCTGGGACCGTTCCGCCAAGTTGCCGGAACTCTACCATCTCGAAGGCATCGGCGGCACCTATGCTGAAGCTTCTGTCGCCCATTGAGAGTTTTAGCCATGCGCTCTCTGCTTACGGAAAATCTATTGGCCAGCATGGCATGGTCGATTCGAGTGATCTGGGGAGCTGGGATGTGTACCAACGTGTGAATTCCAAAGGAAACCGATAGTCCAGTGCCTTCTGATGGCTCAAACACCAATCAACCATTAAGCATGGATGAGACTTTCGGCTCAAGGGAGCGATAGCGATAGCGTTGGTGTTTGTGATATTTATCTCGGCTTAGCGTGTCCAGGGGATGGGAATGTAGTCTAGTAGTATTCTCTGCTTAAACCAATCGTTTTTTATGTTAGGTGGGACAGAACTAATATACGAGGTACAAAAGTTTGTACAAATACTAGTATGCAAGCCTACCTAGACTACTAAGTCGGGGGATGCTTTTCAGGCAGAACCATTGTCCGAAACGTGAAATATCAAACAATGTTGAGCCCAGATTCGGATTGCTTATTCCTATCGGGATGACTACTATAGTGCTCAATATATCCTTGTGTACACTTGTGGTAGGAAATGAAATTATACTAAGGTGAGGAGCAGTGTACTACGTGAAATGTAGACGTCATAGGTACTTCCTGATCCCGGGTTAGGAATAATTCAAATATGGTACGATATATCTTCCTACATACCCACCTAGGGCTGATAGATAATCTTCTCCCGAGCAGCCCACCTATGGCCTTGATATCCACCTAGATAACCATCTGGCGACAAGGAGCAGCAATGCCCAAAGCCACAGAATCGACCCTAGTCCCACCGACACCTCCACTAGCAGCGCCCGCACTATCTGACTTGGCCCTACGCTACTCATACTCAATCGGACGGGGCGAGACGGGCGTCCTATCGTTCGAGCCCTACAAGGGCCTGATCCTGCCATTCTGGGCTTTCCGAACAATCGCCATCGCGCAGAAATCCGCCGAAGCACTGTGGTCGATTTTCGAATCGTATGTTCGGCGTGGCGATCTGGTGGGCGCTGATATGACGCGCAAGTTTATCCAGATGGGCATGACGCGGGCGAAGCGATATGCAAATTATAAAGGCGGAAGGAAGTATGGTGCTGATGGTGTGCGGCTAGATAGGTGGCGCGAGGACGAGGACGTGGATGGTAAGAGGCGGGAGAAGGAGGAGGCGAGTCGTATCTTCCGCGAGTATTGGCGTCGTTGTACCAGCGACGAGGACTATCTGAGGCTCAAGAGGGATTGGACACAGGCGAAAAAGCAATATCTCGAACTGGGTTCCTGGGAAGACAACGCAGCGGTTAGGTGAGACGGGGAAGGCCTCAAATGTGCGACTTGTTTTGAAATAGTGGTTTCCCTTGGGCACATCCGTTGGCGCAACAGACGAAAGAGGACACTCCCGCTCTCACTGGGCAAGCGTTGCTCGTGAAATAGTCAACCAAACCTCCGGCGAAGTAGATTTCACCTTCAGCATCCGCACTGCTCAAGGCTTCGGGACCTCTTCGCCCTGCTTCGCCTCTGCCTTGGCTTCAGCGATACCTCCACCAACCCTACCGCCATGCAACGCCTCCGCAAAGACCATCCACTCCTCAACTCCCCTAACAAACGGGTCATCCGTGGCTGGAAGCTGATCATGGCCCCAAACGACGACCTCATCGAACTCGGACAGCTCATCGAGGATGCGTACAGGCGCCAGCGGCTCGTCGTCCTCCGCTTCGTCCTCGATCGCGATGTCGTCGTCGATCGCCGTGTATGTTGGGCCCGAGTGCAGTTTGTGCGACTGCTGTAGTGGTGTGAGGTGTTCTTCTGTAGATTGTATGATGACGCCTATCCGAGCAGTAGGTTGGTCAGTTTTTCGTCTGGAGGAGGCCCTGGATATAGTTCTTGAAGTAGAAAGGGAAAATACTGCCTACGAAGTAATACTGACCTCGATACCGCTCCGGGAGCCTCAAGACCCGCCCTCTGAGCTTACGCCCGCGAAAATGCGCTGTGCGCGTCGAATCTAGGTGTCGCAAAATCACCAACATGTCAGCCAACCACACTCACGTCTTCTTTAATGTGCCATATTTGATATTTTCTTGTGCAATGTTGTACGGCAAAGGCTTGTCGTGGCTCACCATTCTCAACCACAGGAGCCCAATATCTCTTCGTCACTTTGGTGGGCCCGTCGTGGTGGATGCGGCAGGGGAGGACGTTCACGCTGCACTTGTCTGGCAGGGTTTGTGGTTGGCGTAAGGCCAACATTGTCTGAGGGCGGTGAGTAGGTCGACGGTAGTGTGAGGTAGCTGAGATGCTCAGTAAACTACTTGTATTCTGCTGGACGAATGCTCAATGCTTGCTTCGAGGGCTAATGCCAGACGCGTCGTTGGCGAGAAGACGCGTTTCAATTTACCGGGTAGTCGCTACGCCATCGACTCCTTGGCATCAAGAAAGCCCAATATTTCACCGACCGCGGGAACTGATGGAACGTGTATAATTGTCGGGTCATGCGAACCGTCTCTACAAATATCTTGAGGGGTAGGGACGGTAGTGATAAATTAACGGTGATATCTCCACCAAAATTAGAATTAGGCGTTTTGCACATGCACTGGCTTTGGATTTCCGCTACCTACGATTATTGTGCAGGTTGAACGACAATTCCTTATGGCGTACATACTCGCCACGTTGCCCTCCCAAGATATCAAGAATACTGATCTTGAGCCTCTAAGCCATCGTCCCCTAGAACATCATGTTCTTTAGTGTACAATATTTGAATGACCATTCGCCGCCCGATGTGTTTTCCCTTTGAATGAATTAACGCCATTTGCCTGTCCCAGATTTATCGAAATCGATGCAGTTCGAAAATGGTCGCTCACTGTCTATGCCCATAGCCCATATTCTTTTCCTAAAATCAATGCCGTTATGGTTGTTGCCTCCAGGCAGTCATTGTGCCCATAATTTTTCATTTTTGGTCATTAGTTGCCAAATGCGGAGCGCCCAGATTCATCTATATCTCGCCCAGCAGCCCGTGCTTGTTTTGCAGCCTCCTTGGATTCAGGTGATTCGTCGGGTGAGATCCTCTTGACACCCTCTTTCTTGACGGGAGGCTTCGTGTCGGCCCCAATGCTCGCACCAGCCATTGCTAGTTTGTCCTTCTGCCACTGTGCATCCACTGGTTGAAACGAATTTCCGACTTTCTTCGAGAGCTCTGCAGCTTCCTTCTCTTGCTGTTCCCGCTCACGCTTCTCTGCCTCCATTTCTTCCATATGTCGGATATCGTCAACAGAAGGTTCATAAAGATGCCAGACTGTGTAATGCGGAAGACCGACCACCGAAAATTGCATACGGCGAGCCATCTTACCGAAACCTTCAGTCTCTGCATGTCTTTCGAATGAAAAGGCAGGAAAGTGGACACCAGCACGGGAAACTCGTGCTTTTGCCAGGATTGAAACACCGCCAATACCATCGAGCTCCATTTCTACATCTGGATCCCCGTAGGGATCCCGTAGGTAAGCCAAGTGAGGTCGCCAGGTGGCATATTCTGCATAGCCTTCCACGATGACGGCGTCTTCATCCAAGGTTTCAGCAAGGGCAATGGCAGTTTCGGATTCTTGCCAGGAGTTGAGATCATAAGGTTGCTCGCCTCCAAGCCAGTCAGGCAACGGACGCCAAATGTCTTTTCTTGTTAGGAATCTGTTTGCAAATGGTGGGAACATGGAATGATTGACTCACTGGGTACTATTATATCTCGGTCATGTCGCATTAGATCTTCAATAATGGTGAAAGGACAAGTTTCCACATCAGCATCTCGCCAGTATACCCAACTATGATAAGGCCTCAGTGCGGCACTAAGCAGCCAGTTCCGGGCTCGTGCCATTAATTTTCTTCTGCTTGCTTGTGCAGCAAAGCCATGACGACTTTCAAAATCTTGGCCGACAGCTTGTCCGAAATCTTTGTGAATGACGGAAATTTCCCCGTAAGGCTGGGAAGGATCAGGGTCCGCTTGCAGGGCCTCGAGCATCTCTGTCAGCATATGCTCAGTTTCATCTTTCGAATCGGAGACCAAGAAGGCAAGGTCTATCAGATGGTGAGGGTAGGTGAAGTTTCTGAGGTGGGCGAAGAACATGGGTAGATGTGGTGCTGCATCGCGAAGAGGTGTACAGAGGAGAACTCTCTCCTCTCGTTCCCATCCTACTGAGGTGCCTTGAACATCTTCCAGGTCGTAATAGCGCAAGGTCTCGATTTCGGAGTCGAAAACGGGAGCAGGAGGCGAGGACGATATTGAAGGTAGGTGTCTCGTTGAAGGGAAAAAGAAGAGGACTATTAATGCAACCAAGGTCAGGAGGAAGACTGCCAGACGGATGAGTCGGTTGCGGTTGTGAATTGCTCTTCTTCTTGGCTCAAAGCGATGGCCGAAGGATGGATCAGGTTTTTCATCGTCGACCAGATCAGTCATTCCCCAGATGTACTTGCTCTCGAGGTCGGATTTTTCATGATGGTGATGATAAATATCCCCATCATGTTTTTTGTTGGCACCGTAGCCGTTATTGGCAGAGGCGTGAAGCCTGTTCATCCCGCCCAATCATCACCCTTTTGATATGTCCTGTGTGGAATATTGCTCGGAGTGGCTGGCGTAAGTAAGTCTGGGCTTGGAGGGAGGGTCAGAGGAGATGGCAGACGTTTAAGTAGTTTATTGGAAGTGATTCCGCTCGGTAGCGGAGGGATGGCAAGAACGATCACGACTGGTATGTACTTAGGTGCAAGTACTCCGTCCTGCGCTTCAGGTCGATAATGACAGGCTGGAAGACTTTACTCGTACTTGTAGAGTCGTCCGTACTCCGTAGTAGGTTCCCGGTGAGTGGGTGGATGAGTGGACCGTTTGGACAGGTGGACCTGGGCGGCTGTGCACTGCAGCACTGGTGCAGTTCTCTGTGGTTGAATTCGCAGTTGCAGCTGAAGGAGCCACGCTTTGGCTAGGGCTGTCACAAAAAATGTTGCAGCCAGGAGACAGGTGCCACAAGGCCAGGCCAAGCTCCTAGATCTGGGGGTAAGTGTAATTTAGGAGGATAGAGAGGGACTCGTCAGCATTGGCAAGAAACAGTTTATCGTGACGACGTGGAGGAATACGAATTAGTACCTCTTGAATCGACTAATAATAATAATACGGAGTACGTATTCGGTTTTCAAGACTCTCGAATAATTCGGTACCTAACGGGCAGGAGCCAGGGTGGCAGGGTCAGTCTCGGAGTGTCTCTTGCCAGTCGCTGCCAGTCCAGCTGGCGTGGCACGCTCCACATTCCATTGGATTGGCCACCTGCTGGGTCGGAAATCCTTCTGAGTTTGATCGGTTTTGGCGCTAGTGGCTATTTAGAGGGCGCTAGGATACGTAGTAAGCTAGTCAGCCTTAATTGGGTTAAACAGTACTAAGTAGCACTTCACGCAAGTAGTGCGGTACGGGTCTAGTGGCACCCCAGAGTAGCATTCAGTGCGAACGACGTCCTCCACAGCACTCCATCCCTTTCCTTCCGAGCCCAGTCAGAAGGGAAAACATGTGAACGCTGTGTTATGTTCCATCCAAGTCACGCAAATGTCTGGATGGACAATCCTCTTCCATGGTTCGTATGTCGGAGATTGCGAATTGTCTCACTACATGGTGGCCATTTATTCACTTGACAGTGTTCTCTTGTTGAAATCCCAGTATTACCACTCTCTACAACGAATTGTCCGCACATGTGAAAACCCCCTTGACGTTCCCAGCTTCATAATCCAAGATGATACTGTCAACAGATGCCTGTCAAAACCACAGATTAGTTTCGTATCTTCGCAGAAATTCCACCCCGACAAGGGGGGAAACTTACATAAGTCCCTGCTCCGAGGAAAAGGAGTCCCACAAGAATGATGAAAACATTCACAATAAACCCAATCCAGCCACGGATACCCCTCTTCTTATAGAATTGAGGGCCCATATCCGCGGCTCTCATTCTTATATAGGCCACACCCCAGAAAATCCAGCCAAAAAAGGAATCAAAGAGGGAGCTCATCAAAGAGAGCAGATCGGCAAAGAAAGGAATCACTTCCGCAATGATGAATGCCATGATCCACGTGGCTGCCAGGATACCCGCCCATGTGGCCCAGCCAAGCACGGTATGGCTGGTCTTGTGCCGAGTGCCCTCGAAGATTCGGAAGAACAGGAAACGAGCCGAGACCGATGCGTACAGCACTCCCAAGAAAATCAAGGTCGGAATCATGAATGAGAATGCAACCTTTTTATAGACCTCGTTTCCGAGACTGCCAAAGGCGGGTGCCGTGTTGTATTGGGTTCCAGTATACCCATAAACTGGTGTCCGTCAGCAAATTGGCTTCAGCCATAGCCTGATGGGCCAACCCCATGGGTTTAAGACCATGATGGGCAATACGCACCGATACCACCAACCAAGCTAAACACGATGATTTCACAAATCGTGACGAGCCAAAGAGCTTTGCGAAAATCGTAAGGATTCTTCATCTCAGCAATGAAGCTTGGGAGCGTAATTTGGCCGATGAACGTATATGAGATGTTGAGGAAAGCATTCATGCCTGAGACGAATGTTGTCCCAGCGGCAGGGATGACCAGCACAATTGGCTCACCACCAATGTTCTTTCCGTTCGCATTGATGAAGTTGGGATCCGGGTTGTACCCTGCGGTACCATGCTTGCCTTCGGCGCCAGCGAACGCCGCCGCTAAGATCACGCTGATGAATGTGAACACCGCGGATGCAGCGGCCAGCTTAGAAAGGGTGTTGAAGGTTCTTGGCATTGAGCATAGCCATGAAGCAACAGCACCGATTGCGGCAAACCCAACAGTGCATACACCATGTCCTGAATTTGTCAGCTCGAGGGTCGGCCAAAACTGTTTGAGATTTTGATTCTGTGGTACATACCGCTCATCGTGTTTAGATAGCGAGAGATCACAAGCACATGAAGACCTTGAATGAAAGTGTTGTTGAGCAAAAACATAACTGCAGTGCCGTACCATGCCCACTTTGAATTCCAGAAAAGCATCTGCCCAATGTCGCAGACATCTCGGACCTCTGGATGACGCAAACAAAATTCCCTTGATCAAATTAGTCGCTCGAGCCATGGATCGCGCTGTATCTCGAGTAGGGAGGAGGAAAACAAACCAAACCACGAGGGATGTGTACAGCACAAATCCAGCTTGGACCACTGTGAGAATAATTCCGGGAACCAGCCCCAGCACCGAGTATGAATAGGGGAATGACATGATCGCGAGGCATATGTATTCGGAGAACAGTAAAGCGGCAGTCTGGATTGTAGATTCATTTCCATCAGATTCTCATTCTCCAATGCAGGCTTGGGAATGCGCTCACGCGCCAGCGGTTGATAATCACCTTTTGCCAGGAGCAAGTCCTGTACTGAATCGCGTCGTTGGCCTCCATCTCTACAAGCTTACTATACTCATCTCCCGAGCCACTCTCATCAATAGGAATTTCAAGCGATTTCTTCGGTGGTGGGCCAATTCGGCTCATCCTACGCCCTTGGACGGAAGTTGAATTGCGTCGTGATTCCAGGTCTGCCCCGTGATTTTCATCTGGCTTGAGTATTCCCCCTTGGACGAAGCCAGATTCGGTTTTCTCATTCAAATGCGACATTGCAAGTGTTCTTCTTTGGGAAAGGTCGTTCGGTTGAACTCAACGCCACTTGATAGCGCGTATGGCCCGGTCAAAGCAGGCAAAGAACAAAGAATCGAGATCGAGGATGACTATCGTCTGCATGTGAAATACGGCTGATCGAGTAAAGGAAGTGATAGACAGCTCCCTTTGCAAACAACAAGGTTTTTGGTAAGAAGAAGAGGCTAGGTAGAAAGGCGAGCGCATATTTAAACAAGGAAAGGCCGATACACGTACTCTGGCAACCTGAGCAGCGAAATACGCACTCACAACAGGTGCGGGCCATTCCAGGCCGAATTTTGAACCCTGTCAGTGACGTGACGAATAAAGCTGCCACCGTGTGAGCGAGGGTCGCATTGTAAAAGGCTGGCGATCAATACCGAAGCGAACGAGATGCATGCGGGTCGAGAGGCGGGAGGCGTCCCAGCCGGGATGGAATGATACAGGCAAGTGCAAGGCTATCTTAGGCCTGGTTGGCTCTGAGTATTGAGCCAACGATGAGGAGGTTTTAGTTCCAAAGCATGGGTCAAAGTCTAAATGCCATGAATGGACAAAAGGCCTGCTCACGTACATGTATACTGGGGTAAAGCGAATGGCGTAGTTGAGATGGCCAAATCAAAGACATCCTTTTCGCAAGAACAGTGCTACCTACTGGGAAACCTGTACTAGTAACCCGTGAGCAGAATAACCCCATTTGATAGAGGGTGGTTTTAGCACTCCCTACTAGTACTCGCAGATTTGGTCGATGCATGAAAATTTCGAAGCCTCAGAATTACCATCTCATGTGCTGACATACCCTACCTAGGTAGGTAAGTGCTTCATGAAGATGACATGTTGAGGTCCTTCGAGCTCGTCTCGTCAAATTCTGAGACTTGGGTTTTGGCATTTGCTTGCTATCGTACTGCAGAACACCGTTGGTCCAGGAAAACAGAAAGGCTGTGTCTGGCCTTGTCCAACGGACATCGTACGGCTACATACCTGTACTCGAGAGAGTCTGGTATTACTCGTACTTTGCATACCGGATTATAGCGGTTATGTCATAGTGTGTCATAGCTTGGGAAATCAAACACATGTCCCGCTTGCAGATCCACTCAGCCCGCCACTCGCGACTTAGCACCTCTGGCCGTTCGGATGTGCTGCAACCGAGCATGGGACTCACAGGTTGCCCCAGAGTTGCCGTTAGGCATCATAGAGTAGATGTAGTACCATAGTACAATACTGTAGAGTTGCCCAGAGTTTATCAGACGGAAATACCTGGCAGTATTGGTGTGATCGCGCAATTGACCAGCAACACGAGACAAATCTGCAAGAACAAAGTCCAGCGATGTAATTTGTCCCGATCTATTTTTGACGTGATAAAGAACTGGTGGCGCCATCCAAGCATGCACGACAAGAATGTCCAAGAATGCTTGGGAATTTCTTCATTTGATCGTCGACCACAAGCGAAAGAGTCTGGTGCACAATCACGGGGCTGATTAGCGACGTGCACCGTGCAATTCCTAGCGATACCTATCACATCTACGTTGATGAGCCATAGGATTGTCCTCACTTGTCTTCGTCTTCGTCATCCTCCAGCATTTTCGCATAATCCTCAACCGATGCAAATATCGGGAGGCTCTTCTTCTTCGCCTTCTCCTTCTTGCTCTCGAGTTTGCTCGTTTTCTTCTTCTTAGCTGCCGGTGCCTGTTCGTCAGCCGAGTCAAACCCAGCGAAATCCGATTCTTCGCTTCCGCTTCCTATCGCTGCACCACCGTCGCCTATCTGCATGAGATCGTCCTCTAATTCGTCGAATAGTGCTGGGTCAATGTCAACGGCTTCGTCGTTGTCGAAGACTTCGCCATCATCGACGTCGGTATCGGATTCGAGCTCTGACAGGTCCAGATCATCTTCACTGTCGTCATCTCCCTCCAATGCTGGAGCGCTTTCCATGATTGCTTTCCAGACTTCATCCTCGTCCTCAGATTCGTCGTCATCAGCGTCCCTCTTTTTCTTTTCCTTGCCCCTCTTGGTAGGTGCTGCCCCCAAGCTCGAAAAGTACTTGTGGAAGAAGACATCTTCCGCTGCTATTTCTCCATCCTTCTTTGCCCTAAATGTTTCACTATTGACCGGTAGCCTGCGTTGTGCGCCGAGAGTGCCTGGTATCAACACGTTTTGAGAATCAACTGCCGCCATAGGTTGCATAATAGATGAGCCACGAAGGCCAGAGATACTCAACTTAGGATTTCGGTAGACAAATCGATCCAAAAAGTGACTGAGCGTATGCAGTGTAAGATCAGGCTTGCTTGGTAACTTGGTATGGCGCAATGCGTGATCTGCACTCAAAGAAACTGAAGGGTGGAAGTGTGCGAGGAATGGTAGGAGCTCCCAGGCACAACTGTTATCCGCGTTGGCATACTCTGGAGCACGTTTATGCCCATCATACAACGTTGCTTGTACCTTTGATGCGGTATTTTCAGCTGTGTCGGGCCCATCATCCTCAACATCACGGAAGATTTCCTCCTCATCATCGTGATCTTCCGCTTGATCAACCAATCCAGATAGTGAAGGGAAAGTTGCCTCAAGGTCCTGCAGCAGGAAAAATGCCCCTACAATGAATGACGCATCATGCAACGATAACACTTGAAACAACCTCTTGACAAAGGCCTTGACCCTCTTGATATTCAAGTCAGCCTTGAGGGCTCGATGCAGCAAATTTAGGTATAACTGTTGTTTTGAGGCAACGAGCAGCCTGGGGTCAAGGAGTGATTCGTAAAGGACTCGGTAGAATCGATCGTTGGATGCCTTATGGGTTGTGGATAATTGCTGAATAAGAAGCATGGCTTGGATGCTGGTATTGAAATTGGATGAGTGGGTGATCCTGAATAGCGTCTCAAGATGGTCTGAAAAGCTTTTATCCTTGGACTCCGCATATGGATATGCACGGTTCACACCAGTGAGTATAGCAGAGATAAGTTTCTCTTTCAACTCCTCTGCTTGTGGCTGAACTGGTACCTTTGCTTTCTGTTTTCTTCTCCGAAGTTTTGGCTCGCTTTGAGCCTCTGGTTCTGTCTTCTCGGCAGTTGCGGTTGTAGATAGTATGTTCGGCTTCAAAAGCCCAGTGAACAACCCAAAGTAGATGTCAAGCAACTTGCTTGCCACTTCCTCCTCCTTTCCACTCAATGCTGTCTGATTGAGTGTTACAATTGCATAATATTTTCCATGGACACTCTGGCCGGGTCTGAAAATGAAGTCTGTCTCTATGGCTGATACCACCACCGCTTTCATTGCAGGATGGGTGATCAAAAGCTGCATGAGTAAGTAAGATGCCTGTGACGCAATCTTTTTCACTGGATCTCCAAGTTTGTTCACCAGCAGCCTCAACAAGTTTGACTCTTGTTCTGGTCTCTCCTTGAGCAGTTCAAACACAAAGCTAATGGCTTTGGACTTGGAGAACTCAATTTCATCATTGCACCATACCTCAAGAACCTTCAAGACTTCGAAATATTGCTCTTTTAGCCAGCTTTCGTATGCCCAAACCACAAGATGTTGCTCCGTTAATCCTATGGGAAGTTTGTCTCCTCTCTTCCATGTCCTGCTTCTGTCGAATAACAGGGCTAAAGGAGGCTGTGAGGCGAATGGCTGCAGTTTCCGTGATTCAGGTAATAGTGAGCCTTGTGCAAAGAGATCTTTAAGAGACCTCAACACGTCGACCGCCTGTGATCTGCTTCGTTTTCTAGCCAGGCCAATAAGTGATTCTAGTGCTCTGATATTGTGTATAGGAGACTCTTGGATAGCAAGAGTCAATGCCGAGATTTTATCCGAAAGCGTACCCGATGTGATTACTGTATTGTAGAAGGACTGTGAAGAGGATTGCTGTGCTGACTTAAACTTTCGGTTTTCTTCATCAAGGAGGTATTTTGCATATTCATGCAGCTCCGTCAGTAAGTTTATAGATAATGAGGCTTTTCGAGGCTTTTCAGTGTCGACCATCGGCTGCTCAATCTCAAACCAATCAGGTCTTGGCTCACAAATATACGAAGGCTGTTGTACATGTCCCTTTTTCACAGGCTGCTGAATTGCCTCTGTCATAGAATCTTTTCCCACACCCGCTTTTGTGGTTGGGGTCTTTTCTGTAACTTCGTCTTCTAGTTCGTCCTCCGTTGCTTGCTCATCTTCCAATTCTCCTTGGGCGAGAGCGATCTCTTTCATGATGTTCTTCATGCCTTTTTCGATGGCAGTGGGGTTATTGCTTGACTTGGTCGTTCCAGATTGCTCACTGGGCAAACCCTCAACCTCGGAATCGGAATTTGCGTCAGCCAACAAATCCAGGTCCTCTGTTGTTCCTCCAAGTGCCAACACTTCTTTAAAAAACTCATCATCGATATTAGCCGGCGGGCCATGTCGTGAAGCAGTCTTTGGTGAACGAATGGAGTCTGTTGCGGTCTGTTTCAATATCTCCCCATTGCGATCACGCTTCTTTCCCCGCTCTGTTGTCGCTGTATGATTTTTCTTTTTCTCCAGGCTTTTCTCTTGCGACTGAGGTCTAGCCTTTATTGAATTATTTTTCCCGCCTTTCTGTTCGAGAGTCTGGAATTGGGCTTGGATTTTGCTCCGCAGATCTTTGAACGAGTCGTTTGAAGGGACATCGGTCGGATTAGGTACAGTGTTGCTGTTCGATTCCAACGCTGGATGCTCGGAGGACCTATGGCCTCGGGGTTTGGGTTTTGACATCACACCTAACGTTGAGCATGTCACGATGTACGGAGCACACGGCGATCAAATTTGGCTGGGAGGAGGAGAAATACTCGAAATGGGCACAATGGTCAAAATTGTGCTGCATGTTCTCCAAATTTCCAATCCAGAAAAATTATTTGGATAAGCCCGGAGTTAACCGTTGCCAAGGCTTAAGACGAGTGGCTAAGCTATGGTGGGCTAAGCCTAGAGGAAACGGATTTTTAGCCTCCTACTTTAGGGCCAGCAACTAGTATTAATAAGAGCAAGGAGCTCTCGGACCACTGCCTACTTAGGTAATGTTAATGTTGCCAGTCGTATTGTGCAGCTCTGACCCTCAAGACATGCCCTAGCCTCGCAAACTTTGTCTATTATACACCTACTGTAATTTGACTTTGAAACTTATGTATCTAAGAAGCTGAGGAACAGCCTATTCTCAGCGAATTCCACCATACATTCGCGCAAGCAATTGGGACTCGAGTCCATGATACCTATCGATGGGAAAGGCTTCATGACGCTCCGTGTTCTCGGGAGGGCTTCGAGCAGAGGAGTCTCCCTTCTAAGTTGGGGACGACTCGAAATCGTCCGACATAGCCATGTCGACTCCCGGCAAAGAATCAGCAATTTTTGGATACCTCCCGTGAAAGTGAATCAACAGTTTGGTGCCAATGATGCCACTATTCTCCTTGTTCAAGCCGGGTATGTCAGTCAAGCATATGCTGGTATTTTCCACATGCTTCCCCTTGGGCTGCGCGTCCAGGAAAAGCTTGAAAAGCTCATCGACAAGCATATGACACTAGTTAAGGCCTCAAAGGTCTCTCTATCCTCCATATCTTCGCAAGATTTGTGGAGGAGGTCAAACCGACTAGAAAAGTCGTCGGAGCTCTTCACGTTCAACGATCGCAAGGACTCAAAGATGCTTCTCTCTCCTACTCACGAGGAGGAAATCACGTCTCTAGTTGCTGCGATCGTTCGTTCCCCCAAACAATTGCCCGTTCGCCTCTACCAGATTGGCCGAAAGTACAGAGACGAAAAGCGACCTCGTGGCGGACTACTTCGCGGTCGTGAATTCACCATGAAGGATTTATACACATTTGACGCCGATGTCACCGACGCCCACAAGACTTATAATGAAGTTCGAGCCGTGTACAGAGGATTTCTTAATGAACTGACCATCCCTTACATTGAAGCTCAGGCGGATTCTGGTGATATGGGAGGCGATCTGAGCCATGAGTACCATTTCCCAAACGACGCGGGGGAGGACACAGTCATCACTTGTACAGCCTGCAACACCGCCAGAAATGAGGAACATGTCTCACGCGCGTCGTTTACACCCAGACGAATTGAATCACCGCCACCGCACTCAAATGTGTTACCGGAGACCACTCAGATATTCAGGAAGTCCTTCCTCGGCAAAACTGGGAGGGACCTTGTTCGTGTTTTTGGATTGGCCAGCTCTGAAAAAGAGGCGGGGTTCGACGGGCCCCCAGAGCTAATCAATTCCTATGCTGTGAAGGCTGCCCTCGCAGATGTTTTGGAACTGGACACAGGTGTTGAGGATGCATCGAAGAAGTTTTCTCTTTCTCATCATTGCTCGCTCACGGGCGAGAAGGGTCAGGGGACTGAAAAGCATCGCATCTTCTATGTACTCGATCAGAAGGTACCCGACGATGCCATTGCCGAAGTGGTGGCTACAGATATGCAACATTATCCCGACGGTGTTGAGTTTTTCATCGTTGACTCTCGGTCACATAAAACGGCTAATATGGACCTAATGCGACCTCGAGATGGCGACGACTGTCCCGAGTGCAAGAAAGGGAAACTGAAGACTCATAAAGCTATCGAAATAGGACACACTTTCCATCTAGGTACACGCTACAGCTCACTCCTAGACTGTAAGATCCATCAGAGTCATGATAGAAGCAGCCCACCCACCGCTGTGGAAATGGGCTGTCACGGAATAGGTGTGACGCGCTTGATCGCCGCCGTGGCGTCGTGTCTCAAGGATGAGGTAGGCCTCAACTGGCCCAGAGCCATTGCTCCTTTCGAGGCGATCATCCTGGCATCTACCGAATTAGCACCCGCGGCAGAGAAGCTATACGACAACCTATCACAATCCAGGCCTGGCGCGATAGACGCGATTCTTGATGACAGGGATGTTTCCCTGCCATACAAGATGAAAGACGCGGACATGGTCGGGTATCCTGTGCTGATAATCCTAGGCAGATCTTTCGCGAAGGGTGAAGTTGAGGTTCAGTGTCGACGGCTGAAGATCAGAGAACAGGTGCGCGTGGATGAAGTCGCGAAATATGTTAAGCGGGTGCTCAGCAGGCTATGAATTGTGCGATCGCAATTGTGTGACCCATGTAGTATATATAGTACCCCTCTACTGTAGCATTACTCTATCAGGCCCTGTAATAAAGAAGAGCATAAATTGATAGGAACGTATATGGAAACAATATGGATGCTGATTTGATTATTTATTGAAAGCTCGTGGGAGGACAGTCTTTTCTGGGCGGGACTGGCAATGAACGAACCCAGCCTCGCGCAAAAGGCTGAAGCCAACCGCTCCGCACTCCGCACTCCCCACGACACTGCACGGAAGGTCGCAATTTCACAATATTTAATCTTTACATGATCGAGTTCCAGCGAGCCAACCCTCATCAAGTTTCACACATGACACGCACGCCACAGTGTCACATCACCCTCTGCGAATTAAAAAGATGTCTCAGTCAGCCCAAAACACTATCGACCTCAAGACACTGCCCGCGCAGCAACTCTCCGCACTACAGCAACGGCTCTCACAGGAACTCGAGCACCTAAGCACATCGTACCAGCGCCTACGTGCCGCACAATCTCGCTTCCGGGACTGCATACGCAGCATTCAAGATGGTATACAGGGAAAGAGTGGAGGTATTTGGCCCCGTGACATTGTCTCTTTGTGGCTTTCGCCCAAGTTTCTTCTTTCACTGACACCACCCCGCAACGAATACAGAGACACCTCTCTTAATCCCACTGACGACCTCACTATACGTTCCGGGAACACTCGCGAGGCCCTCCGCTGCTGGTTCCGAATCCTCAGCCACGTCGAAAAACAAAGTCGCCGCCGCAACGGTACTAGTTGACGTGGGCACAGGATTCTACGTCGAGAAGTCCACGACCGACGCGGTCAAATTTTACACTAGCAAAATCGCGGATCTGAGTCGTAATCTGGCTGATATCGAGAAGGTCGTGGCGGGAAAGAACGAGAATTTGAAGGTCGTCGAGGATGGTGAGTTTCTCCTTCTATCCTTACATCCTCCGTAGTGATTGTCGTTGTCTTGCAGACATGCGGTTCCAGCTGACGATTGGTATTTACCTCTCTCCTAGTTCTGCGGCAAAAAATGTTGACTGAGGGCTCTGCTGGTGGCTCGAGACCTGATCAAGCGGTGCAGGCGAGTGCAGGATAGGTTGTGAGGAGCAAAAGTAGAACTACATGTCTTCTCGAAGGACTATTCACGATGACCAAAGTCGACTTAAAAAATCAGAAGTGGTGATATATGTGCTTGTCATGATTGATTGTGTGGTGCCCAGATCTGGTCATTCTTCTGACCAAGGCCTCGATGTAGTCATTGCCTTCTTGTTCCCAAGGCCCAGCCGGGACGACTACACCGCGCTCTTGAACTCAGAGTGTCGCTTGCTGCTGTTCACATCCTATTGAAGCATCCGCCAACCCCAAGGGCTAAACACCCATATATTCGTGCGTCTGCCTCCTTTCAAAGCCACGATCGGAGTACTAGGAACTCACTAATAGGAGGATCCTGCGCTGTACTCAGTCTGTTGAATTCGTCGCTGCATATTTGCCTTTCGCAAGTCTACCGATGGCATCAGCCAGAAGCTCCTGGACCTCCTCAACCTCATTGATGAAACTTTGAAAACCTTGGGGCAGTGCAAGGCCAGTCTCCCAGCCAGCGTCATCCTCATCTTCTGGGAAGAAGGTCGAGATGGTTTTGGCCCACCTAACGTTTTCACCTGGCTTGACGTTGGCAAATTGTCCCATCAGGTTGTCCCATTCAGGGTAGTAGTAAGTAGCATGCCACCGAGACTCTTGAAGGACGCTACTTCTTTTTCCGGGAGTGTAATCGTATACGTCCTTCCTGCGAAGCTCAAATACAGCGTCCGTGCTCTTAAAGCGCCATTTAATCGTCGTAATGTCTGAGATGGATCTGAGATTATTAGAAGAGGCGGGAAATTCGACCCGTAGGCGTGGTGCGGCTTTGATACCGTCAGGTGGGGCCTTGAAGGAAACGTTGTTCTGGAAAATAGCCTGTTCTTTGCTGATACGCTTATTCTCGAACAAAGGGAAGGCGTCAATAGTGAATTGGTAGTCTGGGCGATCAAAGTTGAGCACAGAGAGTTGAAGTTTCCCAACTGTTTCATTAATTTCAATCCAACGTTGCTCTTGGATCGCGAAATCTTCGCCCTCGCTGCCCCAGGTGCCGAAAACGCATTCCAGACGTACCATTGAGTGGGCTTGATCTGATGAACCTGCGAAGTCAAGGAAGGCTCCGTATGATATGCTCGGGCATTTGAAGGCGTCCATCGAAGACAGGACGTCCGCAAGATCCTTAATCTCGCCTTGGCGAACGGGCAAATTGTTAAGAGAGAATTTAGTCCTGCCATCGGTCACCATGTTGTCGAACTCCTCAAATCTGTAGGACTGACTGCCATCAGATGGCTTCCGGAATTGGATGAACCCAAGTTCTCCGAAAGCTACTCTCATGCGGACATGTCGCTGAGAAATGGCAAGGGATTTGAGAGCCCGATTGATAACAGTTTTGACTCTTCGTCGATTAGCGGAGTCCTTTGCTTTCCTTATTTGCAACCATTCCTCCTCGTCTGAGGCAGGCTCACCATGCAAGGTTGGAAGATATGATTTGGTCTTCGGATCCTGGTCGAGCATTCCAACCTCTTGTCGATAGATTGCGAAGGACGGGTAATGGATAATATTGAATTTGAGAACCCTGTCTCGCTTGGCAACATATTCCTTGACAATGTTTGTTGTTCTGGAAATAATATTGGTAAGGTGGCTTTGCTGTTCCACCGAAATCTTCATCCATGATCGGCCATTTCCATCCTGACGAAAATCAATCTTGCAGTAGTGTTGTCTGCGCATATCATCGAACGCTTCAGTGTTGTCATTACTGAACTCGGCGATATCCAAGTCCTTGGGCCATAGGAGAGCACCTTCAATTGGGTATTGCATATTGGAGATCTTCAACGCGTCCTCAAACAGCTTTTTTGTTGCTTGAATCTCCTGACGATGTTCAGCTCGACCATCAAGTGCGCCAAACTTCAGCCACTGATTGTTTGAACCTTTGGCTGCTGCCTCGACTTCGGCCTCGAACCGTGCAAGCTCTGCTTTTGCCGCTACTACTTGATCCGGAGTTCCCCAAATGAGAATCTTGTTCTCGATATCACGCGATGCTTGCAAGTATGTCTTGGTCTGAGCCCCAATCTCTTGAAGCCTCTGGTCTGGGTAAGGCCCTCGCTCCATTCGTAGACATCGCGACCTTAATATTTTCCAAGCAACGGATAAGTCATAATCGTCGGTAGCTGGCTCGGCTCGGAGGCGGGAGGAAAGTACGGGGCCTTGAGCTCGTGGTGGAATCGGTTGACGATGCTGACCTCCCGCACCATTGACGGCTCTGTTCGCAACCATGTTGCCATATTGTGGGTCGCGAGCACCCAGGATAGAGGATCCGGTATTCTTTAATGGAGGAGCAGAAGGTGCTGATGTAGCATTCAGTGGACTGTTCCGAGCACTATTTTGTATACCACTCGAACTCTCATTCCGAACACCATTTTGAGAGTAATTCTGTACCTCATTCTGTGTAGGATACTGTGCGCTATACTGCGCCGCTTGTGTTTGGAACGACGTTAACCCAGTGACGAAGATGTTTCGGCCACCAGTCTCTGAGACTGCTGCAGACGAAAAGATAGAACTTCCGTAAAGACTAGCCTCGTCCCATCCTTTTAAACGTTAGAAGCTCGCAATACCCAAGGTAACATTGCACTGAATCAGAACATACTGTCATATTCAAGACCTTCACCCTCGTGACTGCGAGTATTAGTCAGATATAAACCGCAAAGAGGCCTTCGATTAGACTTACTCGCTCATGATGTGTCGGGTGCTTCGCTGAGAGATTCTTGGTTCAACTTCATGCAGAGATTAGCTGGTGTTGCTTTTTGTCCTGTCTCAAAAGTTTTCGCATTGATGTTTAGATGGAGATGTTGCACAGCTGAGCAGGTAAAAAGGTGGGATCGGAGGGAGCGCCCAAACCGACTTACCAACGGATGAACGTTCACCTGTGAAAAGAGGGGTACGTTACTGCACCTACCCTTGGAGGGTCGCAAATGGAAGCATAGATCGGCTGGCTGCCTTGACCGGCCTCTCTATTCCTGAAGGCACAATGAAGGACCAATACAAGCATCATATGTTGGCCATAACAGGTGGATAAGTGATTGTCGTCAGTAAACTTTGCCTACGGCGGTCAGGCCAGATACCCGATCGGACAGCTAATCAAGTCACCAACCCTATTCCCTGTCAGGTGATGCTGTTTTGAATGGGATGCAATATGAAGTGCTTGAGTACTCAGGACTCTGTGCCCATACATCTAGCACGTCCAAGTGAGTAATTACGATGTGAGCGATGGCGATTTCGGCGATGTTCACCTTCCCTTTTCGTCGCTAATTGGTTGGTTTTGGTTCAATAATTATTGTGAGAGATCATAATCACGCTAGCCGAACATGGTCAAATTGGTTCAAACGCGTCTCAGGCGCGTCTCGACGCGTCTGGAAGTGGCACGTGTTCGAGAAATTGTGACAATTTTGCTAGGGGTCCTGAGGTGTTGTTGTTCTGTGAGCGTCCAGCCAACATCGAAATTAGCGTAACAGAAATTTAGGATGCAAAGAATCAAGAAATACTCGACAAAGGGTGGCCTTCAGCGAGAAGATTCTGATGATGAACTTGGTTACGAGGATCATCCATGGGAATGGATATATGACTCCGATAACATCGAGCAGCCGCCGGAGGAGGAGAATAAGAATACGAGAAAGCGCAAAGCAAGTGCTTTGAAGGATTCCTCGAAGCCTGCGGCCACTATCATAGGTGCCCAAATGGGTTCCTTCTCTGTCCGTGTGGGAGACGCAGTCCTATTGAAGTCACCTGAGCAAGGCAAGGACTGGGTGGCTCTTATCTGTTCGTTCTCAGAGACCAACGAAGATGATGAAGATGAGATGTCCGTTTATGTTCAATGGTTCTGCTCGCCTGAAGAATTGGCCTTTGGTAAGAGGTCTAAAATCCGCCCAGATGTTCTGCCGAACGAATCCTATATCACCACCGATTTCAACATGAATCCTCTGACGGCAATAAACGGGAAGGCGACGATCTTATCGCGAGATGCCTTTTTCAGCCAATACCCTGGTGGTGCTCCGCCCAAGTCCAAGTCAGCAGCAAACCTGTATGCCAAAACAATTCTCTGTCGTCGAGGGGTGAAACAGCGGACTTTGCGATTTAGCGAGGAAATGGTCTGGGACGAACTTTACAAGGGGCCGGAAGATTTATTGGCTTTGATTAACTGGGTGAAAGATCAAACCAAGGGGAAAAGACCTCCCAGAGAGGGAGATCGCGATTATGAGGACAAGCGAGAGGAAGGATACGATGAAACACCTTTCACACCTCGCAAGCAGCGCAAAATTACAGCAGCATCAACACCCAAATCCTCAGCCAAAGTTTCAAAATATACAACTCCAACCCACAAACGCATAATGATCAAAAAGCCCATCGAAATTACACCACTGGGCACTAGGATTCTTACGCCTAACCAGTACATGTCAACTCCATACTCTCATGCGCGTACAACCCTGCATGTTTCTGCGGTTCCGACATCCTTACCTTGCCGCTCAAATGAGTTTAGTACCGTGTACTCTCATCTCTACTCCGCCATTGCCGATGGTTTTGGTGCCTGTATCTACATATCAGGCACGCCGGGCACAGGGAAAACAGCCACAGTGCGCGAGGTCGTTGCATCCTTACACCATGCCGTACTAGACGAGGAGCTAGACGACTTCAACTTTATCGAGATCAACGGCATGAAAGTGACGGAGCCCCAACAATCGTACTCGCTATTATGGGAAGCGCTGAAAGGAGACCGTATTAGTCCTCACCACGCGCTCAGTCTTCTAGAGCAGGAATTCTCACATCCAGGCCCTCGGCGTATCCCTTGTGTCGTTCTGATGGACGAACTGGATCAGCTAGTCACCAAGAACCAGAGCGTCATGTACAACTTTTTTAACTGGCCGGCAATGCGGCATTCAAGACTGATTGTGCTTGCAGTGGCCAACACCATGGACTTGCCAGAAAGAACACTTTCAAATAAGATCAGCTCCCGTCTAGGCTTGACGAGAATCACCTTCCCCGGGTACACCCATACGCAATTGATGGAGATCATATCGTCACGGCTGGAGGGTGTTCCTGGCAGCATTGTCGATCAGGACGCTATACAATTTGCGAGCCGGAAAGTCGCAGCAGTGTCTGGTGATGCGCGTCGAGCACTCGATATCTGTCGGCGAGCGGTGGAGCTAGCAGAACAGTCACAATCGATGTCAGAGTCAGCCACAGGAGCAGATTATGAGTCGTCGGCAACTACCCCCAGCCGCAAAGGCAGGAACGAAGCGAAGCAACATGAGGGCAAAGAGGTTGGTGGCGAGAAGCCTCTCCCGAGGGTGACGATCGCAACAATCAAGCAGGCCATCAACGAAGCAACTTCATCGCCCCTTGCACAACACCTCCGCTCCGTGTCGTTGAACTCCAAACTCTTCCTCGCCGCAGTTCTGGCCCGCCTTCGACGCACTGGAATAGCCGAGTCTACCCTTGGAGATGTCTTGGTCGAGGCCAAACGCATCGCCGACATGGCGGAAACCGGACTCATCCACGAGTTTCTCCTGCTAGACAGCGATGCAGAGAGACAGGCGGGTATTGGCCCGAAAGTGTTGGCATTGAGCGGTGCTGCGATTGGTCTAGTTGAGGCAGGTATTATTGCAATGGAGGACCGCGGTCGAGGCGAGAGAGCTAGTAAAATTAGGTTGCGGATCGGAGAGGAAGAGGTTAAAAGTGCACTCATGGGCGATCTCGAGGCCAAGGGCTTGGGCTTTGGCGCCTGATGGCAGACCACAGGGCATGTCTTTGTTTTGGGCCATTTTGAGCTCCCGGCCGTCGACTTTTTTAGTTGAGGCATAGGACAGGCAGGACACCACTCAAATAACGAGGAAAGGGCTAGGTACATTGAAGATAGGAATAGATGTAAAGAAATGCATAATCCTATACCAAACCATAGGGAGATTATCTCGAACCGGGTCGTCCACTCTTTTCGTTGAAGATCTTACATAACACCGACCATAAAGTTGCTGTTTAAGACTACCTTTGACGAGCAACGTCCCATGGTCAACCATCACATTGCCACAGCAGCCTTCTACGCAGCCTCGACCTTGAGAATGCTGGCAGCGACGTCCTTGGCCGTTTCTTCCAGAGATCGAAACTTGAATTGGAACACTTCATCTGCCTCAGCGGTACCAAAACGAGCAGCCGCAAGAGTTGTATCATCATCGTTATTCTCACCAATACGGGATTTCAACTCGGGGACGGTGCGTAGCGCCTCCGCAAAGCGGTTGAACATCATGGGGAAGCCAACGACGAATCGCTTGTTAGCTGCACCGGGCGTGGTCAGAGCGAGGATATGGAGCTCAGCGAGGTCGCGGACGTCGATCTGATCAATGTTGTCAGCACATTTGGCAATTTCTGATAGGGTGGGGTGTGGGCTGAGAACTTACGTAGCCTGGGAACATGGTTGACGGAACTTTACCACCCTCGGCCTTCGCGCTGTTCATGATGCTCCGGATCTGCGAGTTGCTGAAGTTGATCTTTTCAGCGCTTGCGACTTTCTGCTCCATAGGGCCGAAGATTAAAGGGGGCATGAAGTTCGTGACTGTGAAGGCTGGCTTCTCCTCCTCAACAAACTTCCAGAGGGCTTGCTCGGCGACTTTCTTGCCGACGCAGTATGAGATCTATTATCGGCTGTCAGTAGTTGTCCTCAAATAGCAGAATTTTCGGTGGAGTGACTCACATAATTGTGCTGGGCTTTGATCGCATCCTCTCTGCCCATAGGAAGCCATTCAGTGTTGCCGAAGATTCGCTTCTTCACGTCGTCCTGGTCACCAAGTGTGATGGCATTGACACTCCCTGTCACGCTGACGGCCTTGACATTCTTGCCGTACTGTTTTGCGCTCGTGAGAATGCCAACGTTGCCTAACACATTTGGTTTTTCAAAGTGCTCGACAAAATCGCTATTCCGTGGGTCGTCCAGGAGCGGTGCAGCGACATGGATCACATAATCGATTTCGGGGTACGTCTTAAACACCTCATCAAAGGCACCAGGAACTGTGAAGTCTGGAACAGCGGCGATAGTCACGTCTTGTGCTGGCCATTCTGCATGAATCGCTAATAGGGCTTCAGCAGAGGAGACTGAGCGTACAGCGAGGATGACTTTGTGGTTGTACTTGGAAGAGAGTAGAGCTGATACCACACTGCCACCTACGAAACCGTTGCCGCCGGTGACAAGTGTTGTAGGCATTTTGAGTCTGATGATTGTATTGAAAAGGGGAGAGGGGGGATTTAGAGAGTTCGCTGAACTGTTGAATGGTAGGAAACAACCAGGGAGGTTCCAATATAGGTGTAGAGCACGCGGTGGAAGGGTGAGAGGAATGTTAACATGGTATCTTTAACTCATTTATAACTCTACCTTGGTCCGATATGGCAGATACCACTCTTGAAAAGCTCCCATGGCTCCCATCGATGCCAATGCTGTAGGTTACGCAATTGCAAATCCTCGGTAGACTGTACAGCCCTGGTGAGAAAGAAAGCAAGGACGATTGGCAACAAGAGCACAGAAGGTATGCGCCTCAAGGAAGGTACTGACTAATGCCCCAGCCTCCATGTCGTTGACAAGGATTGTCATTGGGAGAACCGGTTCGTGCACACAAGACGCATACTTACAAGGGTGCGGTTGGGCGGGAAGGAAAAGCTAGCCTCTCTGGCTGCTTGCTGACCAACAGCTTCCAGGTTGAGTTTAGCACAGAGGCTCTTTTCACAACCATCTTCCATCTCTGGGATGGGGCGTTGCTTAAATCAGCTGTGGTACCTGCTTGTTACTTGCCCAGGTTGGTGCTTATCCCTTGCGAATGTTCCATCCTGTGGTGGAATCGGTAATCCAGTCGGCAAGGCATCCGCTCGTGGAGCTGTTCTTCCTCGCTCATGTCTGCTTAGGTACCCAGCATTTCCCAAATGTACCGCCCTCACTACAAAGTCACCCAACAGGTACCAAGCTGATTTGCTTACGTATGGTACCTACCTAAGGTCTGTACATCCTTGTAGTCTCAAGGTGGCCGGCATTACCCCATCACTTAGTGGGGCATTAAGGGTGGTTGCGAGGGATTCTGACTAAACGTCTCTGTGCAAGGCAGAGGAATTCTTCTTATTACGACCAGGAAGCTCTCCGGGTAAATCACTCATCTTTCTCAGACAATGGTATTTCAAATTTAATCATATGCACCTCGCAATGGGGGGCCACATAGTGAAATCTACCTCCCAGCTTAGTTAGAGAGTCTCATCAGGTTCCATTAGAAGGATTTTTTCGTTCCTGGCTTCATGTCACAAAGTCTTGGATGATATCTCCATTACCCTCGGGTTTCTTGTTCATCTGAGATTGACCTTGGTCGCTGGACCAAAGTGCTATTCCTGTGATGCCGACCCAATTATCAGGCCATGCGTCACTCACTCAAGGATCGCATCAGTGATGTGTTGTAAAACGCTTTACCGCATATATGATCGCTAGTATTTTGCGAAGTCTGCGTAACGTTTGCGAGATTTGTAAGTGTGAACAGGTCCCTCACTGGAGGATCCGGGCAACGAAAGCGTCTTTACCAGTTTCTCCTTCCACCTTTCCCTCTGCCTCCACCTCGAGCGTAGCCTCCATCATACCCTCCGCCGCCTCCGCCGCCAGTACCAGAGAATCCCGCAGATGGACCTGTAGGGGGTACTGGCTGACCCATCATACCACCACCTCCTGCCATGAATTGCATGAATTGGTTCGGGTTCATGGTGGATGGGTTTAAGCCTTGAGATGTCATGGCAGTAAACATTTGGCGCATTTGAGATTCACTGGGCATGGCCATTTGAGACATATCACCTCTCGGCGCACTGGGCATCATAGGCATGCCAGGTATACCACCACCAGGAATTCCCTCGACAAAGGCTTTCATCTGTTCCGCTTGCTCCGTGATCATCTTTTTCTCTTTAGGCATTGTCTGTTGTTTCAGGCAATATGAAGCCCACGTAAACTCGTCGAAACCATAGTTGAAGTAGTCGGTTATGTCTGCACCAGGTTTCCGCCAGGGTTTAGAAGATTCGGAGGCAAAGTCGGTGTCGAAATCGGTAGATAGAATGGGTTTGCCGGTGGCTGGGTGGATAGGGTTGCCATCAATATCGATTTTGGAGGTATAACGCGCTGGATAGTCGGTACCGGGCCTCTCGTTTGGTTGCTGTGAACCAGCCCTGGCCTCTGCCGGCGTACCTGCTTTATGCAAAGGCTGCGGTGTCGAAGATGATTTCCTCACATCAGCGGCAAGCTGTGCAACAGTGGGCTGCCGCTTCGTAAGCCTAGAATGAGGTGTCATTAAAATTGTTCTCTCTAGAGCGGGCGCTAGACGGGCTTCTCACGATTCAGGCTCTTGCTTCGGCTCTTCTTTGGCATCTATAATGAAATCGACATCGTCCTACAGGAATTTAGCATCATAAAAAGATGTGTCTAGGTTGATCCTACTTCACTGTCATCATCTTCAAACTCCTCGCCTTCCTCCTCGCCATTGTCGACATCTTGCATGTTGACTTCGCGCTGATTTCGCTGGCCATTGGCCTCTTCGTGCTGTGGATAGATGTCATCATCATCTGAGTCCATCATCCTGACGATAATGTAGGGCCCTAGGTAGTATTCTCAATTCGAACAGCGAGGAAACAGCGTCAACATCACATCCGCAGACAGTTGGTACATAACTCAAGTGTCTATCGATAAACACCTTTGACCCGTTGTGGGTAGTTTGTCATGTTTGCAACAAGGCTCAAGCACCACGTGATATTTTGCAGCCTTGCAATCCAAGCGAGGCATCCCAAAGCGATAGCGGAGCGTGCCCGAAAGAGGCAACTCTGGCGAACTGGATGCTTCTAGAGAAAAAGTTCCCCAGGAGCAAAGGCCGTCCCGAGAGACACAACTTACATGCATCCACTTTCTCTGTTTACCTAGCTGAGTTCTTTTCCTCCCTTCCCGTCACTTACACAACTCATTTCCTTCTCTTCCGGCGATCAGATCTTCTCCTTTCTAGCAAACTCTGTCAAGCCTTTCTATTCAAAATGGTAAGCTGCAACCATTCTACCCTTCTCCAAGAAAAGAACCACTCCTTCCCAAGCAGCGCAGATACTCCCAGCCAAACGTCAAGCTAACCAAACACCCTCTGCTCACAATAGTCTACCGCCCTGAAATCCATTAAATCACTCGTCCCCCTGTTGGACCGCGTGCTCGTGCAACGCGTGAAAGCCGAGGCCCGCACCGCTGGCGGCATCTTCCTGCCAGAGAGCAGCGTTAAGGAACTAAATGAGGCCAACGTCCTTGCCGTCGGGCCCGGCGCCTTTGACAAGGATGGCAAGCGGATAGCCATGAGCGTCCAGGCTGGTGATAAGGTCTTGATTCCGCAGGTATGTTTACCGTTGCGCAAACCAAAAGGAAGGGAAGGCCCTTTGGGGAGATTCGGAGGATACCCTTTGGGTGTTTGGAACGAGACTAATTGGATTTTGTAGTATGGCGGTAGCCCCGTCAAGGTCGGAGAGGACGAGTATCATCTCTTCCGGGATCACGAGTATGCTTTTCCCTGCTCCTTGCCAGACCGTTTGCATGCTAACAACACCCACCAAAACCAGGCTCCTGGCGAAGATCAAGGAATAGACGCTGCTTCTCACTAGCAAATTACATCACCCTCTTCTCAGTCTCCGGATCTTTCGCCAGTGGATAGTCACAATGAGAACGTCTAGCAGAGGACAAGGAGAAGGAGAAAAGAGTGCCTGAGCATTCTGTATATCATGTATAATACTAGTTTGACCAAAGCTTCCAGATACGCTTCTCGACAAAAGAAATAAACCCAACATGATCTGATCGGGACATTGTATGATGGAGCAGAAGAAGCGGGAGGTTTTGCTAGGCTACGGGTGAACCTTCCGGATGCAAAGCGCGGAGCTTTCTTGTCTTCAATTTTGCACATAAAATGTTTTCTATTTCCTCGCAGAATGCGCATTGGCGCACGTGTTTGTGTTAGAAAAGTGTCAATAATGCAATTGATCTCCGCTCAGTCACTGATTATTGATAAGTTCCTGAGTTACTCGTATGTATGTCTCCTTGTGGATAGGAATACAAATTCTCGCATATATATTCTGTTGATACCGCCCCATGTTAGTATCCGAGTTCTGGGTCCTTAAGCTCCTCCCCGAACACGACTCTTCGAGCGGCTATTAGACCTGGCCTCTCCAGCACCACCACCAACAGGCTTCGCCGACGTGATATCACTCAGTTCCAGGTCTCTCCCAATCGCCTCTCTAAAATCCAAGCCTACATCACCCAGCATCTCCCTCTCGTGCACCCAAACGACATCCATGCACTCGCGCCACAATTTGCCCTCCCTTTCGATCGCGCTGAGCTGGCGCACAAGCAGCGTGTTGAAGGTCTCAAGGTGATCATTCGCCCACTTGATGCACGCACTGATCGTGCCTGGCGCAAAGGACGCCTGGTAGATCAGAACCGTGTTCTTCACAACTGTGAAATACACGTAAGAGATGGAAAAGACGTAGCGGTGCAGGTCGCCCTCGAAGACACACTGACGCGCGCATTTGCTTAGATTCTCGCTGCGTGCGTTCAGGAAGATTTCACGTGCACGGTCCTCGAATCCGAGCCGGATCAGAAAGTTAGTTGTCTTCTTAGTAGCCTCCAGGAATGAAGGCGTTTCAACGAGCTCCCGGCATAGTATAGTTGCCAGTGTAGAAGCTCGTTCGTCAACTTTCACCGAGATCAGCTCCTGCGCAATGGAATTGCTTTTCAGGCCTTTGGAAATCTTGCGGAGTTTCTCCACTTTCTCGACCGCGCTCTCAAAGACTTGGAGAGCGATGTCAATGTCGAGATCGTCTATTTGGCCCTCCACCCAGCGGAAATTCTGCTGCTTGCCATCCACCTCGATCAAGATGTCTGGTTTGTCCTTGGAGGAATTGATACTGTCAATGATATCGGCGTTCTTTGCAGATGCAGGATCTCGAGCAGCGTAGTAGTTCAGACTTTCAGTTTGCGGTTTGTTCTGCTTGTTCTGCTCCTCTTGTGTCTTGCTGGCTTTGCGGACGTCTTCAGATGCCTTTCGTAGCGCCATCAGAAGTCCGTTCTTGGCTTTCTGGTCTCGCTTTTCATGCCTGTAAGTTAGCGATCTTCCAGCAGATCTGATCGTCAGAGCCGATGAGATCGCTTTCTCTTCTGCGGGATTGGTGGCTCCAGACGCGCCGTTAGATGCCATATCAATAATCTCGATATCTTGCAAAGGCCAGCATTCCTCGGCAACATTCTTTGTGGGAGCTGGACCCTGCTGTGGAACATTTGGATCTACCCGCTTGCGTTTCTTTGATGCAACCAGTAAATGGTCATTCAAAAGCACGATATGGACTGGACGTTTCGGTTTCCATGTGGCGCTGTCAAGCTCAATCCAATTACCAGTTTCAGCAACGATATGTCGACCAGGAGCAGCAGGCAGGAACTTCTGCGACTTCTCCACGTTCTTCCACAAGGCTTGCAATTGGATATTCCACATCTGTTCCAGATTTGCCACCGAGCTACGGTTTGGGTTACGTCTGGACTGAGAAGGCCCATCCATATCCTGGGAGGCCGGGCTGGTAGCATTGCCCCCACCTCGTTGGCCAAGTGTTCCAGTAAGCTCCGACATGAGGTTTTGTAGAATGGACATCTCGGATTTCAATTTCTCCGCCTCTTTACTGATTTTGATGAACTGTGTTCTGTTCTGGTAGACGCTTTGTTGCAAATCCGTAGATGTGCGGTTCTTGAGTCTTTGAAGTCCGGATTGGTAATCTTGAATCTCTTGCTCCGACGCGTTGGCCAACAGGTCGGTCACATAGCGGTCGTGCTGAAGATTGGGATCCTTGAATACTTCTCCGTCGACTAACAGTGGGCGCGCCGAGGATGAAGTACCCGGCCTGCGAGGGGAACCACCACCAGACCTTCTCTTGAGCGCACCCGGAAGATTCGGGACTGGCGGAGCACCAGCATTGCTAAAATCCGGTAACTGGTTGTAACGGGTAGAGTAACGACGTTTTACTAGATCAGATGTTTCGGTAGGAGTATTTCGATCCCGCGGAATGGTGAGAGTGCTGGGCTTGCTCTGTTGTGGTGCAGGTCTGGTAATTCCAGGACCTGAGGCATTCTGAGGTGCGCTGATTACTGGACGGTCCTTGCGCTTCTTTCTTAAGGTGAGGCCACGAGCATCCATTGCGAGATCCCAAGATCTGCAGCTCAGATCATCGATGCGTATTCGCCAACGATGTAAGTGTTGACAAGCTATTGCAGGGCGGAAAGGATGGAGAACTTGGGGGATCTAATGTGAAATTGTCCAAGTACGGAGTCTCAGGCGTCGTGTGTCAGCTCTCGAGACAAAACCTGGTGCTGCTTTAACGCTATGCGTCAAACTTTTCACGTGATGACATGTCTCAGGAACAAGCCACGAGGGGCATGCGACGGGACACCTCCTGAGTTGTAATTACCAGTAAAATGGCGCCAGAGGCACGTTTCCATCCTCAGCATAGCGGCAATGCTCCGTAGTCTGTATCTCTATTCGAACCTATGGGATGTTTACGTCAAACCTCCCACCCACCTCCTAGGTGCGTCCTCGATGTGCAAGTCATGACGTAGCTCGAGAATCCTCAATCACGGATCTGAAGCCAAGGCTCCCCAACGTTCTTTACCGACGTCTGAACTGGAGATGTGCTGCAGCAATGCTGGAAGGTTGGTGCACGGGATGCTCCGGCGCCCTCTTCTTCGTGAACAATGCCACCAAAGAGGCAGTACGGACAGGTTTCACTGATAGAACATGAGTGTGGCTTACAATCCCAAGGCTACGCAGGAGGCGTTAGCTTTCAGCCAATGAGGATCTGACAACCTGTCGATCTGCTAAAATTCACCGCCGCCGAAACCACATTGATCAGTCATACAGAAATGAAAATCAACCCTCACAGGTAATTGGAAGGGATCGACAGATTAGAATTGTTTCCACTTCGAAGTTCGAGCTATCAGTCAACCTCGTTACTTGGGTAAGTCACCTCATCAATCGTCCCAAATTCCTCCTTGATAGTTCTTACACTGACGAAGCGACTGAGCAAGCCTGCTGTGCCGGACTTATCGTTTGTCCCGCTATCTCTACTACCTCCGAAAGGCTGCTGTGCCACGACACTGCCTGAGCATTTGGTGTTCAAATATAGCATCCCCGCAGAGTGACGTAGGGCATCTTGAGCTTGTCTACTGGCAATCTGGTCGCGAGCGAAGATAGATCCGGTCAAGGCGTATGTCGATGTTGAATTGACTAATTCGAGGGCTTCTGGATATTTGTCGTCTGGGTACACGTAGATGGAGAAGAGGGGCCCGAATAACTCTCGAGTCATGAGCTCGTGCTTTGGATTCAGGGTGCGGTAGATCGTCGGGTGGACGAAGTAGCCCTCAGAGTCGTCGACTTTGCCGCCAACCAGCAGCTCGACTTCTTGGTCGGACTTCATACGCTGAATAACATCCGAGAGTCTATCGAATGCTCTCCTGTGGATGACTGGGTTGATGAAATTGTCAAATTGCTCAGGCTGTCCCACTTTCAGCTTCGACGTCTCTTGAACCAACACTTTCTTGAACTCGGGCCATGTGGATTCTGCAACGTAAACACGGCTACAGGCCGAGCACTTTTGTCCTTGATATTCGAAAGCGGCTCGGATCGTGTTCAGCGCGGCATTCTTGATATCTGCTGATGAGTGGACGAGATGGAAGTTTTTCCCACCAGTTTCCCCAACGACTCGGGGATATGAGTTGAAAGTTCCGGCCGCTGTGGCTTTCCCAACCCTTCCTAGGAGTTCTTTGAAGACAGCGGTCGAACCTATATACGACAGACCTGCGAATTCTGGTCGGGTAAGTACTGTATCGGTAATCTGTGCGGCGTCCCCAGGCACAAATTGTATCACATCTTCGGGCAGGCCCGCCTCGATAAGAATCTTATGCAGAACCCATGCTGAATGAAGTGCAGATGGTGAAGGCTTCCAGACCACAACGTTGCCTAGAAGTGCGGCTGGGCCCACTAAGGTAGCGGCCAGAGCGGTGAAATTGAAGGGTGCAATCGCATAGACGAACCCTTCAAGCGGGCGATACTCCATCTTGTTCCACGTCCCGGGCGTGTGTATGGTGGGCTGCTGAGCGAACAACTTCCACGCCTGTTGAATATAGTAGCGGAAGAAATCGACCGTCTCACAAGCAGCATCGATCTCGGCCTGAAAAACATTCTTTCCCTGCCCGAGCATGGTTGCTGCATTGATTGCCGCCCGATATTTGCCTGTGATGAGCTCGCACGCACGCAAGAAGATCGCGGCACGATCCTCAAACGGCATAGCTTCCCACGCCGGTTTCGCTTTCAGTGCTGCGTCAATGCATTTGTTGACATCGGCGGGTGATGCTCCAGCATATTCTGCCACAATCTCACGAAACGAAGACGGGTTTTCTTGACTGATTGAGAATGACTCGTTGATCTAGTGGAAATATTTAGCTTCTCTGGGGGGAAGACGTTGACATGATATTGTCGTCCGCCTCACTCACCGTTACGCCTCCAGCTTTGATTGGAATCTTGACAGGCAAAGTTGCCCTAAGGTCCTTGAGTGCTTGAGCGATCTCTGCCCTTTCGGGCGATCCTTTAGCATATGTCTTCTAGTATGCACATAATCATGTCAGAACAGAAGCCCATCTTTCTATATCGTGCATGTCATTGATAGTCCCGTCCTCTACTTACAACAGGCTCATTCTCAAACTGAGGCGGATTCCACAGATACAGCGAGCGTGCTTTCTGGACAGGCGCAAGCGACCGGTGGGGAAGACTTCCTCGTTGAGAACGTGCAGCAGCGGCACCAAACCTCCTCATTAGCGGCTGAGTACTCATGATAGGATTAGGAACCATGCGCGAGGTTTCGTTCGTTCACTGATAGACAAAGCCACAGGGAGCTCGGATGGGGTTTGGAATAAATATTCTGATGCGTGAGCAATCAATTCGCACTGTCCCTGCTCAACTCCGTCTGATAATCGCTGATATACTACACCACGCCGTACAGCACAAGTGTCATTCGATTCCGTTACGGACTCATGGCGAGATACCGTTGGCCACGCTTTACGTGAAACTTGGTGCTTCTATTCCCGACCAAGGGATCGGTTGGTGTATTCCGATGAATTGCGGAGAAGGGCGCTACCGATGTTGTCCAGGTACGGGATCGCTGTGACAAGCCGACATACATACGTAGGCAAAGGCCTTTCGCTTGCGGGGAGAAGAGATAGTAAATTGTGCCTAGCCTTGACATTGGCTCATTTGTTGCTGTTGGAAGCTTGGAAAACATGAATGCATACTGCTTGTTTCAAAAGTAAAGTTTATCATGTTCCTTGGAGAACCGTGAAGTAGAACGAGTGGTGTATGAGCACGAAGACATAGTTTTCCTGAGTTTGGAGGTCAGAATTGCAAACAGAGCAGAGCAAATGCGTCTCTCGACAGCCCACTAGATGGTTTTCATGTCCTCTGTGCATGCTTCTGTTGTCTGTTGGGAACTGAAAGATAAGTGGTGGTACTCCGTACAACTCTGTGAATTCAAGGAGGCTATGTAAGTGCCCAAAATAGTAATACTGGCCGTCTTTTAAGAGCAAATTACTTTCAATGCCTGTCTTTGCACCTCGCTACGACATACGAAGCCATTTTTGAAGTGGCCATCTAGATCTTAAGATTTTGAATAAGCGTGTTACTCCGCATGTCCACCCGCATTGGGGGATAATCATTGCCTAGGTACCTGGGATTTTATCAGCAATACTGTTGAACCTTTAACGATCTAGCAAAACCTTTTTATTCTCAAGAGCTGCTTGTTGAATCTCCGAAGATTAGCCTTTCGACCACCTCCAAAGCCGAAAACACTCCGAACCTTGGTAGCCATCACGATTGTCACGTCCAGCCATTCCAGATTCGCCAATTGGCTTAGGCTAAGTCTCGTCATTCAGGTCGAAATCATGTTCTTGTCAATGAATAAATCTTGCCAAGGACTCCGTACATAGGTAGTCAACTTCTTTGCGCTCTCTAGTATGGAGTGGAAGCTTTTCCTTCAGGACTCCGCGAGGCTGATCATCACAAGAGCGGTATTCACACCCCACTGGGCGGGTTTGAGCGAGCAATTCCGCGACACGTTAACAACCAATAACAATATGTCATTGTCGGCTTTTTTCAAACAGAATGACCGGGCCGAGTGCCCTCTGAAGACTTTTGCAGACTTAGCCGCTGAGCTGTTGGTGATGATGCCGGTTGATCCCCGGGGGCTCATGAGATCATTCGCTTAGGTAGGGCCGGACGATGGTTTTTATTTGCTATTCTATAAACGATGGAGGACAGCATTGAACAAAAAGGTCCATCTGGGTCTCATCAAGTGCATAGGCTTTGTTTAATCACGTGTATGGGCCTTCTCTAATCCATGCTTGCCTGGACATAGTTCCAGATTCAGAGATCGAGCCATTCTCTACTTTGGCGACTTAGAAGTACCATTTCCAAAATCCCTTGTCGCTGCCTTTCTTTGAAAAGCCAAAAGCTTCTCCCGCGGATTCCATTTGATACACTTCAGTCGCAAACAGACGAAAACCTCCCTGCTCACCTAGACCACATACCGGGTCGATATTTCATAACAATGCAGTTTAACAATAATGGCTCGGGTGGTAGTTCGACCATAGTCCTCGAACTGCCCCAACGCTCCCTCCAACGAGAGAACTCGAATAAGCAGATCCGCGAAACCGTCGAAGACACATCGGCCGGCGCTCTACCGGCTCCCACAACGGCTGTACCACAATTGCAAAAATGGAACTCGCCCAAAATTAATATCTGGCGCTGCTTGGCGACGTTTTACTCCTTTATCATTCTGGGTGCTAATGATGCTGCATACGGAGCGCTCATTCCCTATCTCGAAGAGTATTATAACATCAACTATACGGTCATCTCGTTGGTATTCCTCAGTCCCATCGTGGGCTATGCGTCGGCAGCGCTTTTGAATAACCATATCCATACCGTATACGGTCAGCGAGGTGTTGCCATCATCATGAGCATCTCACATTTGGTGGCCTATGGTACGTAGAGTTTGGAGTTGTCTACTTCACGAAAGATCCTGACTGTGAAAGTGGCAATCTGTCTCCATCCTCCCTATGGCGTTTTGGTGGTGGTGTTTATTCTAGCGGGGTTTGGTAACGGGCTGGGCGATAGCGGATGGTATGATATAAGTTCATTCCTTCACCTATATTACAAATTTAACGCTCGAATAGGAATGCGTGGATTGGTGACATGGCGAACGCCAATGAAGTCCTCGGGTTCCTCCACGCCTTTTATGGTCTGGGCGCAGCGATCTCTCCTTTAGTAGCCACGACACTGATCACGAAAGCTGGTTGGCGATGGTATGAGTTCTACTATCTCATGGCCGGCGGGGCGGCACTTGAGGTTGGTATCCTTGTCAGTGCGTTCTGGAAGGCTGATGGGCACGCATACCGAGCCGAACATCCAAACACAGCTGACGATGTTGACTCTGGGGCAAGCACGCCAACTGTGGACTTGTCTCCACAAAGCGATAAGCCACGTGGATTTCTCGCCAAAATCAGTCCTTTCGGCAAAAGGCCGAAGGGCAGCAAGAGCAAAACGGCCGAGGCGGTCAAAAACCCTGTTACATTACTCGCCTCTGTTTTCTTACTTATTTATGTCGGTATCGAGGTCAGCATCGGCGGGTGGATTGTCACCTTCATGCTTAATGTCCGAAAAGGATCCCCATTCGCATCAGGGATGGTCTCAACGGGATTCTGGCTGGGCATTACCGTTGGACGGCTCATCCTTGGATTCGTCACAGCACGTGTGTTCAAGACCGAAAAGCACGCAGTTGCAACCTACCTCATCTTCAGCGTCGCCCTCCAACTGATGTTCTGGCTGATCCCCAATTTCTTCGTCAGTGCAGTCATGATCAGCTTGGTGGGGTTCTTCCTCGCCCCTCTGTTCCCTGCAGCGGTCGTTGCACTCACGAAATTATTACCGAAGAAACTTCATGTTGCGGCTGTGGGCTTTGCCGCTGCCTTGGGAGCGAGCGGTGCTTGTGTCCTGCCTTTTGCGGTGGGTGCCATCGCGAATGCAGCTGGCGTCAAGGTTCTGCAGCCAATTGTTCTTGCAGCCCTAGTCCTGTGTTTGGCAGTTTGGCTCTTCATCCCTAGGCTTCCTAAGCAGAGAATGTCATGACTGGAAGAGGGATGACGGTTGACGACGACAATTCATGACAAGTGCCAAGCAATCAATTAGACATAGGGGGAGAACTTATACAGAGGCGCGGTACAAATTATAGGAGATGTCAGTTTAAAAACTGGACGTCGTTCAACCTTCAACAATTCAGGGGGAAGGCTTGGCACGTGCAATCTCGCCAGGTGGGAATCAGCGCACCGCCAACGGGCCAATTGATTCCACGAGATCTATTTCCACATGTCGCCATGCTGCATGAAGGTAAAATGGTCATTTAAGAAATTAAGAATCACAATGGAAGCCAGAGAACCGTCCATGCATGGCTATATATAGACGACGAGTGGGCTTGTGGGATGTTAATCTGAGGGAGATCCATGTATGCCCCGGAAGTTAAGATTCAATGCAAGTCACGGAAGGCGTTACGAGGTGGTTGAATACGAAGCTGGACGGCCAAGGCTGCTGATCTCAACTCTGTTCGATTCTTCGATTGTTCGAGGCGAAGGAGACAGGGAGGGAATCCCGAGTCTGGAGGCAATATGGAGGAAACCGTGTCTCTTGGGATCATGGGAAACTCTGTGGTGCTAGTCATAACGGGGCTAGCCAATATCTGCCTTTACTGGCAATCGACTTAAGGAATGTCAAGCGAAGGCGGCTAAGCCCAATGGGGAATAATAGCGGCAAGGGATCCAACGCTCTAGTTTCAAAACTGCCAGTGGTTTGACCCTTATTCAACTTTCACACCCTTTCAACCACCCGTAAATCCGCTCCCTTTCTTCCGCCTCTCTTCACATCCTCAACCTCGCGATGTTATTATTCCTCTTCGTCAGTTGATGCGCACTTCCATCTACTATACATCAGCTTTGTTCTCCATATAGACTAGACTTTGCGCAGCCAGCGAAATTTCATCGCGATATCGCAGACTCATACCCCTGTCGCGTCTGGAACGCGTTGGTTGGAGCTCCCGCCACCGAGGCATATCGAATTTCGAACCGATGATTGTTGGTGTTTAACAAATCCCCATCGCATCGGATCAACACATCTCTCACAACCAGCCGCTGTCTTGTATACTCTATACGTAACACTGCCTATCCGCTTTCCCGCCCATGCGGGTAACCGGCGGCATGTTCGCTCCCAGGCATGCGCCTTTAAAGGAAGGCCGATCTCTTCCCGGTCTACCTTACGGCGGTCCTCCACGACGCGGCTTGAGATCACGACAAGGAGCTTTATTGATAATAGTCCTATTATGTGTACCATTGATTTATATTTTACATTCCAGCGGATCCTCTAATCCTACAGTCTCACCATCAACCGAGCAATCATTAAACCACAGGTCTAATGGGGCGTCCTCAAATTTTGATGGAGGAGTCTTGCAATCCGGCCCTAATGGAATCCCTCAACACCATGATTCCTCACAATCACATGTTGGTCTTGAGCCAGCCAACGAACCCCCCAGTGATGAAAACCCTTTCGCCGTTCCAGCTACAGAAGTGCCATTCACCAAGCCGAAAAAGCCTTCAGTCGCAAATGGTTTCGATGCGGAGCCTACTCCCCTGAGAGATAGTGAGAGGAACGCAAAACCGAAGTCCTATGGGAAAGGTGCCGAGGTTTCAGTCACCTTCGCTGAACGACCAAAATTCGAAAAAGCACTCGCTAGAGTCCTTGCTCTGTTACCTGGCGAGATGGAAGGCCGAGATCTGCTTCGACAAGTTGAAGGAACTGGCAAGGAGAAACTTCGCGAAATGGGTCTGCGTGTCCGCGAATACAAGAAGTTTTTCGAGGCGTGGGAGGCCTTGCACCTTAGCTTCGATGAAGAAGGCGGCAGCTACGTCCGCGATGATGTGATTCAGTATCTACGACACCACAATCATCAACCTCCTGAGGAAATGACAGGAGCCGAACTGGCAACCACCATTCATTCATATGAAGCTTACCGATACTTTTTGGTCAAATTTGGCCAGATGCTTTTCCCTTGGACCGCCCCATATTTCCCTGACCATATGACTCTCCACTCACACTTCAAAAAGGGAGGTCGAGGTATCGTGCTTACCGCCGGAGACGACCAGGCCCCATTTCTCTTGACGACAATTCCAACCTTCCGAAAGTTGGGATGCACTCTTCCCATCGAGGTCATGTATCTCGGAGATTCAGATCTGAGCGAAGATTACAGACAGGAATTGGAAGAGCTTGACGGTGTCATCACTCGTGATATTGCACAAATGGTAAATGACGAGGGTTGGAAACTAGCCGGCTGGGCTGCCAAACCTTTTGCCATCTTACTCTCAAGCTTCCGAGAAGTCATTTTCATCGACGCCGATAGCTTGTTCTTTCGAAATCCTGAGGTACTTTTTGATGAACCGGCTTATCAAAAAACTGGCGCCCTATTCTTCAAAGATCGCCTAATTATGCCGGAGAACAAGAAGCGGTGGCTTCAACAAATTTTACCAAAGCCGATATCCCGACAAGTGAAGCAGAGTCGGTTTTGGACAGGTGACAGTGGCCACATGCAAGAATCAGGCGTCGTTGTTGTTGACAAGTGGCGTCACTTTGTTGCACTCTTACTCGTCACAAGAATGAATGGACCCGATAGAGACGGTAACAAGGATGAAGGCAGAGTGGGTGTTTACGATATGGTCTATGGTAAGTTCGATTCCACTTCTTTTGAAAAATAGGTTCTGACGAGGAGCGACAGGCGATAAGGAGACATTCTGGATTGGCTGGGAGCTTGTAGGTGACATGGAATATTCTTTCCATGCTGGAGATGCAGGAATCATGGGCACTGTTCAAACACACGAGCTCACCGAGGAGGAGAAAGCAGAAAAGGCTAGGAAGAGGAAGGAGGAAAAGAACAAGCCTTTCGACGGTGAGGCGCCTCAGGACGAGGGAGCACATATTGAGCCGGTCGTCGAGGAACCGGAAGAAGACCCTCTCATGGAGGAGGAACCATCCACGTACTCTATCTGCGCGCCTCAACTCCTCCATCTCGACTTGGAAGGTAAACCACTCTGGTTCAATGGCTGGCTCCTCGACAACAAATTCGCGGACAAGAAGCAGAAGAAATTCGGCAAATTCGAACACTATCTCATTGAGCCGCGAGATATTCGGGACCCTGGAGCATGGCAGCTCGAGGAGAGCAACATGTGTTGCTTAACGACTGACGCTCCATTGAAGCGAGATTTCTCACCAGAGGAGAAGTCCATACTGGCTATGATGATCCAGCAGGCCAAGGACGTCGGTGTTGCTGGATGATTTCCTTTCCCGATCTTCATCTTGTTATAGACAGCGCATTGTCACGAGGTGTGGTATAGGACGATTTATTATCTGTTTTTTATGTTGAAGGGTTGTTTGGATAGAGCATTTGTTATGACCAAGGTTTGGTTTGTTTTGTTGGAGGGTTTTCCGGTTGTTAAATGTTCAACACGAGCCCCTGCATTACCATCGCAAAAAGTGGAGGCTCACAGGCTGGATTGCCGTGCTTCTAATCTCATGTCTGAATAAAATTGAATGATTTGGTTATCAAGTTCAGTTGTTGAATACCAGGACTTGTTGTCAACTGAGGAACACCGAGCAGCCACCTGCATGAAACGAATTAAATATATTCTGGCGAGAGTATACAGGACTATCAACCTAGGACTGTTACTATTCATGGATAGTACTGCGAGATTCAATACCAGGGTTGAATGGACTTCCTCCTCCGGCACCATCCTCCTGATCAAGGTTCTTCTATCTTTGTCTGATGCATTTGTTCGTTGAGTTCGCTTTCCTTCGCAGGTTGCATCTTCTCCATGGTCCTCATCTACGGAATCTAGATGCAACTTCTCACGAACGTTGATAAACATGGACCTTGGCTGCCGCTGATGTCCAATTAATCTGCACCTTGGATTTACCGAGCCGTCCGATGCGAGAGTCTGTTCACCAGCCCTTATCCTCCCATTGGTCAGCTTGCACAACACGAACAACTAATGTTCAGCTCCAGGTTCAATGCCTGTGTCAACACGGTTTTCCCCTTCTCGCTTAACCCTGGAGATCGACTTCTGGGACTCCAAGCGTGGCATGCCGTCCCTGAATCTAGACAACCAGGGTTTATTGGTACATGCGAAAATGAAACCAGTGAGGCACCGAGAATCAAGGCAACGCTATCGTCTAGAATCTGCGTTTCTCTACCTGCTCGTCCATCGCTACGCCCGATGGCTCGACCGAGGACATTTAAGTTCTCCTTGATGTCTTGTTGAATTCTTATCTCTAAATTCTAGTTGACATCCTCCTCCACAGCTGGTGCACGAATGCCCGAACGGTGCGACTGCAAGGCGTCCATCATTTAGAAAACACAGACAGTGCCAGGAGAAACGATCAAAACCATGGATTCTCAACGCGAAGAAGGTGGCCCTCAAGGCCAGGAGGAGCAGCCGCGAGCTAGCCGTCTCAGTCATTTTGCAGCATGCGCGCCTTGTCGGAAAAGGAAGCTGCGATGCGACGGGGTAGAGCCTGTGTGCGGCACTTGTCTCAAGGCCAGCCGCCAATGTCTTTATCAGGACATCAGGAAGGGTGTACGCAAGCAACGCACGAGCATTAAGGTCCTTGAAGCCCGTCTAGGTAGGGTTCCTCATTCCCGTCTACATATTTACAAGGCTTTCTGGTCTGTGTACCTGACTCTACGGTGGTTTGCAGCGGAACTTGAGTCGAGAGGGAGTCCCAGGAATGAAAGAATAACAAAGTCTTCCGTACAACATATCGAAAAGATACCAGATAGAAGCGCCATTGAGGAAACGACATTTCCTGTAAACACTCGTAATGGTTTGCACACTACCGATGACTTTGATGTCTCGTATGATGAACCAAGCTTGGGTCGCGATGCTTCTTCCAGCACCAAGCCCTTTTCATTCGAAAACCATCAATCTGATGGATCCTCATATCCGTACGACGTTCCAGGCTTGCAGTACGATATTTCGAGTTCGAGCTTTACAGGGCAGAGTCCCGTCTGTGGTGATCTAGTCACTCAGGGACTGGAAGAACCGCTACCCCTCATGGAAGCGCAGGATGAGCTGTAAGTTTCCCAAGGCAATTTTTGCCCAAGACTAATTGGTATTTTTCCAAGCAATGCAATATATTTCTCTAGTCTATATCCTTCTATGCCTGCGATACACCCGGCTCGTTACCTTGCCGCGTGCAGTCTTCCGAGTACGTCTCGGTTGAGACCTCCCCACTGCTTGTGCTACGCCATATGGGCGTTATCAGCATTGACTTCTGAAACCTACCGGCCTTTCCATGATATCTTTTATAGACGAGCGAGGAAATACGCTGATCTAGACGAGATGAAGGGTTGGGGGGAAGTATCCATGTCAGTCGCACACATACAAACCTGGATACTTATAGGTGTTTATGAGCAAACGAATATGCAATTTGCTCGCGGTTGGATCAGTGCACGAAAAGCAACTTCTCTGGCATTTGCGACTGGCCTCCACAAACTTGATGGTGTAGGCCTCGCCGTTAGTAATTACGCTTCGCCGACGACAGATTGGATAGAATTGGAGCAACGGAGGCGCACATTTTGGCTTTCCTTCATCCAAGACAAATTCCTCAGCACAGGGTCGGGCTTGCCAGTTGCTGTTGATGAACGAGATGTGAGTAACACCAAACAGGAACTTCCGCAATTCTTGTAGTCTCGTCATTTCTGAACAATATTGCCTTACAGGTGCAAACAAATCTTCCTATGCTTGACGAAAATTATGAGAATGGTATTATTGGGCGAAATATGACGCTTGCAGAGGCAATGACTCCTGCTGGTATTGTTCGCATTTTTCTCGACGATCATATATCTTACTAACTGGATCTCAGGTGCTAGAGGCGCCTCGACGTTCTGCGCAACAGCGGTCGTCGCTTGCCTGAGCGGTCGTATCGTTACCGTTTTGCATCGACCAGAATCCGACGACTCCAGCGTTGATGATCTAAATAATCAATTCTGGACCAATTACCGCAAGATCGACAAAATATTGATGAATGCAGTACTGCGTTTTCCTGAATTTGCTGCCACTTCACGAGTTGCCACCGCACCACACGTCGTCTTTTTAAATCTGTTCATTCAATCTTGCACAATCACCCTCCATCAGGCTGCAATATTCACGGCTGGGAAGAACCCACGACTGGCCGAGATGAGAACTGAAACAAAGACGAGATGCCTCAGTGCAGCCCAGTCGATAGTCTCACTCGCGCACGAAGTTTCTGAGGAGGTCTTGTTAAGGGTGCGTCGTTTCCCACCTGTCACCCGGTCAACTAATTGAACTCTTTCTTTTAGATGGGCCCATATACTCCATTTTGCCTCTATATGGCAGCACGAGCATTTCTGCTTGTTCTCAGAGAAGGTCCTCACGACCAGGCCGATGAACACCGCAACTCACTGAGATTTCTGATGTCAAGGATGCATCTACTGAAGAAGACCAGACCATATACCGAAGCACTTATTCTGCAACTAGACGTCGATTTAGAAACCTTGCAGGATACAAATCCTACTGGCCACCTTACAGCTCTCAACCAGGTAGGTTCTCCGGGCATTCCTAAGCCTTGGATTTACCCATTCGAATCGTGAGCCCAACTGACATGATATTGTGCAAGGTGGAGGAATTGGCTTCTGCTAAGCAGAGTAGTGGACAAAGCCCACTAAGTTCTGTGATATATCCTTCTAGTAGCTCAAGCAACCATCCCCCGCAGATGCATCCCAGCATCGGAGGGACACCTACCTCTGATTTCCAACAGCAGGCACGACCGCAGGTGACTTCAAGAATGACATATGGGCCAACCCCAACTCAACAGCCAACAAGCTTTCCCCAGGACTATAGTGACAGTGGATCCAATTTTCTGTCTGAGTTCGTCTCTTCAAACACTGCTGATCGCATTCGTCCATCATCTATGCCACCAGACCATTCGGATTGGTCACAAACCTCGAACCTCGGATTTTTAATAAACTCAACATCACAGTCAATGGGGGGGTTCATCCGGGTCACTTCGATGCCAATGCATGATAATTTAGATATGTACGACGCAGCAATGTACGAGCAAATGGGTGACCCGAATGGGGTCATGAACCAAAGTACTGCGGAATGGAATGCATCCTTGTCCTGGGATTATGCATAGATCTGGAGTGCGACAGCCATATTGCTTTACAGTGTGCCTAGTACCTACTTGGATGATCTCCTGCATCAACAATCAGGATTGATCGAGATTGATCGGATCCTGGATAGACTCTTTGATAATGGAGCTTATTTGTGAAACACTGAAGGCTCATGCTTCTAACTACCATATAGTACCGAAACATCTGGCGCCAGGGGCAAGGACGGATATATTTATTGGGTTACCTAAGATATTCCCAAGACTTAGAAATAAGATAAAATGCTAGAATGACCGTATTTTATTCCTGACATTATCCTCGGTCGCTTGTTAAGACGGCACGGCGAGTCGATGTAGAACTTTTACAATCGCTCCTTCTTTCAAAGTGCCCAGTTCTTTTTGATTCGCCCCATTTACCGAATCCGGCCTCTCGATTTCCCCGCGTGGACAAGTCCTATCACGGTTTCACCGGGTTCCAGAGTTGCGGACTTGAGGCCCCTGTCACGCCCACACACTAGTTGGGCGGAGGACAGCGACTTTTCGGCTGCAGGGTTCCGACTATTTGGGCACACTGTGTGGTTTATAGGATCTTGGTGAGATACGCGGGGCCGAAGTCATTGATTCGGTTACCTTATCATACGATTCCACATATACTGTCCTTTGTACCCCTCCATCATGATCTGTACAATATATACACCCAAGGTTTCAGGGCATAGAGCTTTCCATTTCCCAGGGTGCTGGTCGAGTCAACCTGCCAGGACACTCCGGCACTTTTCGTATTCGTGTTATCAACATCACTGCCATCACCCTCATGGTCATTAAGCGTCGTCATTATACTCGAGCCTTTATCGTCTTTGCGAATCGTGGATTGTCTTATCAGTCCTTTGGTAGGAAGACAGATCCACAACGGGGGTGTAACCCTTGTCGTGTCAGAGTTGGAGGAGAAGGGGGGTTAGGAGGAAATGGCTCATACTCTCTGCCACTCTCGTCATGACGCCTTCAGATGGATCGGACCTGGTTCTCGCTTCTATGGTTCTGTTCGCATGCGGCAGCAACCAGAGAAATTACACCTTCCAGTGAGAGGGTTGCTTGAGCGGAGGGGTGGAAAGATTCGATATCGATATCTCCACTCGGACAGCGTCAGTACATCTCCCCAATCCCGAGCGGCACCTGCTGTACTAGAGTCAAGAAGCAGGGAGGCACCGCCAGTCTCACGTAGGAATAGTACTAGCAACACAACCACCAGCAGTAGGAGTACCACCTCGCCAATGTCACGCCTGTCTCTGGCAAGCCTGCTCCGCTCGCTCTTCCTGGGTTACTGCTTCACATCTCCGCGGGTGCTGATGGTGCTGATGTGGCCGATGAACTTCGTTGCGCACTCGAAGTCCCCTTTTTTGAATCCAGACCGGAACCCTGTTCTACGTGGGATCATCCGTGCGGCGGTCTACGACCACTTCTGCGCAGGCACCAGTCCCGCCGAGGTCAAAGCCACGATCAAGCAGATCAAGAGCGCTGGATATGCAGGTGTTATTCTGGGATATGGCCGGGAGATTGTCGTTGACACCCCCGAACGGGGCTCCCGTCAGCGCAAGGGTAAGGTATTGGCTGGGGCGGAAGGTAAGGATTTCGCAGGTGAGGAGGAAGATAAGCACATTTCTCTTTGGCTACAGGGAAATTTGGATACCCTGGGAATGATTGGTCGGGACGACTACATGAATGTCAAGTAAGAGAGCGTCCGTGAAATCCTGTTCTGCTTTGTGTTTGGATTTATGTTGTTAAGAAAGACTTTGTTACTTACCATTGTTATCTTGATGTACAGATTCACTGGAGCAGGGCCGCGCGTCAGTCAGTGCCTTATTGACGGAACGCAGCCCCCAGGGCAATTTAAGAAAGCCATCGACGCAATATGCCATCAAGCTCGATCTCAGGGAAGTCGCATCTGGATTGATGCCGAGCAACAGATCTTCCAACCGAGCATTGACGCCTGGACGATTGATTTCATGCGCCAGCATAACATTCACGGTGACGCCCTCATCTTCAACACCCTTCAGACATACCTCAAGAGCTCACGACGGACCCTAGCGAAACAATTGCAAATAGCCAGCGACGAAGGCTGGACCCTAGGAATTAAGCAAGTGCGTGGTGCTTATATCGCAAGTGACGTTCGTGACAGGATCTGGGACACGAAGGCCGAGACTGATGAATCGTACAACTCGATCGCAAGGGATTTGTTGAGTAAGAACACCATGGTTGGTGTGTTTCCAGGCCTCAAGCCCCACCAATTCCCGGACTTGCGCCTGTTTCTGGCCGGCCACAATACGGAATCAATCCGGCGGGCGACAGCTTTCGTTCGCGAGCTAGTCATGACTGGTAAGAAGGTGCCTCCGGTGCAGTACGGACAGCTGCACGGGATGGCGGATGATGTAAGCTGCGACCTGGTAGAGCAGTACGAAACAGCCATCAAGAACCTGGAGCAACACAAGGGCGAAGGTGGCGCCGTGGCTGCAAAGTACGAGCTTGAGCTTCAAGCAGCGCCGGTTGTGTACAAGTGTCTGAACTGGGGTTCCGTCCGAGAATGTCTGCACTTCTTACTGCGGAGAGCCGTGGAAAATGCCTCTGCTGCAGATAGGATCAAGGAAGGACTCCCCGATTTGAGGGCAGAACTCAAGCGACGGTTTTTGCGGAAAGCTTGATCTTTTCGAGCGGCTTAACAGAATTCGTAATAGCTTGAAGGAGAGGAGAGATGAGAATGAAATCCACGTCCACAACTTGGTAGTTCCCAGTGGTCTATATCCTGATTGAGATTGAGGTCAGTTGAAACTTGTCGGCAGCCCCTTTAAATAAACCCCGGAAAAACTATGTGGCCGAAGGGAGGGTTCAGCGTTGCTGCCAAGGAGCTAGCGGTAAGGCTATGCTCAGGCATCTCATGGCTTCAATCTTGATCCAACCCTGTTGCTGAATCCTTGTACTATACTATACTCTAAATGTGCGAGGTTCTCTGCTGTAGAGATGAGCCTTTCCGACATTTCACAGCCTGATCATATTCCGCGTCAATATCATCAGTCCATACCCAGCGCATTCTATCAATGACCCGCTTATGGATCTCAGGGACACACTCTTCGAAAGGTAAATCTTTCATGACATCCGCTTGAGCCTGATAGACTTCGACTGCATCTCGAGATGTCCGCTGGACCTTTTGTGCTCTCGGAAGCCGAACATCTTGATATAACTGCATCCACGACTCCAGAGTGTCTGCACTCGAACGAGAGGTCCGGAAATAGTCCTGAAGTGCACGTCCCAGGATGTACCCATCCTCAATGGCTTGGCCGGCACCCGCGCCTGTGGAGATTGTCAGCACATCCTATGGCTTAACTTCGACTATCAATAAACCAACCTTGATGCGGAGTCATAGCGTGGGCAGCATCACCTAGCAGTACCGCTTTCCCTCCAAGATATACCCATTGATCAAGTGGCTTTCGATCGTTTATCAGCCACTTGGACGGCTGCTCCTCCATCAGGCGGATGACCTTCTGGACCTTTTCCTCGAACAGATTGAAGGCTTCGAACACCTCCTCCCTCTTCCCGACTGCTGTCCAGCTTTCCTTCAGGTCGCCCAAGTTCTCCTCTTTCTTGGCAACGAATGCGACGATGTTGAGGATTTTATTCTGCGAAATCGGGAAGCATAGGAAATGCCTGTTTTTGCCTAGCCATGTCACTGAATAGGTTTCAAAACCCCACCACGACTCGATCTCAGAGATGGGTACCAGTCCCCGATAGGCGATTCTCCCACTGTAATCAGGGTTGTCTCTCGCAAATTGTGCTCTCACAGCGGAATGGATGCCGTCGCAGCCGATGACTAGGTTTGCCTTCGCAGTTGTCCCATCCTCGAAATCGATTAGGACTTGGTCTCCCTGCTCCTATCTACTCGTTAGAGTGGCACTGGTGAACTTCGCAGATACATACAGTCAGTTTCCGACATCTCTTGTTGCAATGGAGAGAGGCTGCATTTCTTTGTCGCACAATATCAACAAGTAGATCCAGAAATTCAGCTCGATGAACTGATAATTGTGGGATACCCTCTGTGTCTGCTGATGGCACCGTCACAACATCTGTTCCATCATCGAATTTGCGGAAGGTGATCCATATACCGCTGCGTTGTCCCGCGATCTCTGCAATTTGTTGACCAATACCGATTTTGTAGAGGAGTTTAGCAGCATTCACCCCGATCCCTACACCGGCACCAATCTCCTTATATTGCGGTGCCTGCTCATAGACGTCTATTGAAAGTGCGGTACCGCAGTGATGATGAAGGGAAAGTGCAGTACAGAGCCCTCCGATACCACCGCCCACAATGGCAACTGTCAGGCCAGGGGTATCGTGAGATGAAATCATATCTTTGATCCAAAGGTTTAGATCCTCTGCATTTAATTGTTTGGTCACCAGTATTGCAGAGGATTATCCGACTCGCTTACACACTTAGAGGTATAATTCGACAAGGGAAGCTACATGCTCAATCACCAAAAATCATTTCACCTTCACACCTAAATGTATAGCGAAGTGGAATGCACTTCTTGGAACCATGGGTTCTCCACAAGCTAGAGCATGGCCTTGGGGTAATGGGGTGGAAAAGGTGTCTTCAACACCCCTAAGCCTCGGTCCACAAAGCTTGTGCTATTCAGGCCATTTACTCGTATTTGCGAATGACTGCAAGTCATTAACCTCTTTTGGTAGATCTGCCTCGTTGTTGACGGCATGATTACAAGAAGGTAGGCATTCGCAGCGCATGATCTCCAGATACTATGCGAGACCCAGACATTGTCCGTGTTCTCCTCATTCATCCCCTCATCATAGGGCGGATTGCCCGAATGACAAGAAGTCGAATCAATCAATTTGATCCAGGGAAATTACCCGGCGGTCCAAAGATAGACTCTTCCTCCTACTTGCTCCAGTATCCCCAATTTACAGGGGTTATTAGCAAGCCTCGTGCCCTCGAACTCAACTACCGAAAATGAAGATCTCCACAGCGATAGCCTATTCAGGCAGGCGGTATTCTCTTTTGGAGTCTTGAACCTGTGCGCCTTCCGGGACAACACACTCTCAGCGATGCGGAGAGAAGGGCTGCCTTTGCTATGTGAGGATAACCTGCCTGCTGCTTCTTGCGTTTCGATTCAACCTCACGATCTGGATCTCTGGTCTTGCTTCTCGAGGGTTTTGGTTATTTGAACATTATGGATTCTGAGCAAGGAAAGGCTGAAGTCATTCATACAGAGGAAGGGAAGAGCTCCTCTTTCAGTGATGGATACGAAGAACGAAAGGAAGGCGATAACGGTCAGGCCATCATATCAGATCTCAAGCTTGATAAGAAAGGCCTCCCTCTTGTACCACAACCAACAGACCGTAAGGACGATCCACTGGTATGTAAACACGTCGCAGAGCTTTCCACCCAGTTTACACGTTTGACCATTTACTTATCCAGCACAGAACTGGTCACCATGGCTCAAGATGTTCATCCTGTTGCAAGTCAGCTGGCTTGCCTTCCTTGGCCCTATGGCTGGCGCAATCGTCAATCCGGCTTTCATTCCTCTCAGCAAACAGTTCAATATCACTGTGGTACAGGCCTCCTATGAACTTACAATGTACATCGTGTTTGCGGGAGTTGGGCCACTCCTCACAGTTCCGCTGTCGAATTTGTACGGCAGAAGACCGGTCTACATATGTGGCAACCTTGTAGCTGCTGTTACTAATATCGCCGCGGGTCGATGCACAACATGGGCCGGGATAATGGTGACTAGGGCTTTCAACGGAATAGGAGCAGGGTCACCAGCTGCAATTGGAGCTGCTACTATTTGTGACATGTACTTCTTGCATGAACGTGGGTTCTACATGGGGATCTTTACCTTCTTCCTAACCAACGGTCCTCATGCTGCTTCCCTTTTCGGAGGCTTTATAGCTCAGAACTTAGGGTGGCGTCAGTGCTTCCTGATTCCAGTAAGTTGTAATGATCCTTTCCACACAAAGTTGAGATTTGACACTTTCAAGGGTTATCTTCAGGTTGCCACGCTAGTGTTTACATTGTTCTGCCTCCCAGAAACAATCTACTCTCGCCGATCAGTCGCTGGCCGACGAGAACGCTCTTTCAAGGATCTTCTCCTCTTTAAGAACTCTGGATTACAGGATCGCAAACTGCAAGCTGCAGACTTCCTCAAGCCCTTCTACATGTTTAAGTATCTTGCAATTGTGATCCCTGGATTTTACTACATGACAGCCTTTGGATTTGGGTCGGTAATGTTTGCCGCGACAGGGTCAAAGTTGTTTCATCAAATGTACGATTTCGATGTTGCACAGACCGGGTTGATGCTCAGCATTCCCCTTCTCGTCGGTTGTCTGCTTGGCGAGATGAGTGCAGGCTGGCTAACCGACTATATGGTCTATCGATACGCAAAAAGACATGGGGGTCATCGGGAGCCAGAACCTCGCATAAACGCAATTCCACTGGCTGTGCTTTGTCCTATTGGGATTATCATCGATGGGATCTGCTTAACGCATCACAAGACAATTCCTTGGATAGGGGCAGCATTCGGCATGGGCATCGCTAACTTCGGCCTTCAGGTCGCAACCACAATCACATATAGCTATTGCACAGATGTAAGTGGGATGATGACAGGCAGCGTTTATGTTCATGCAGCAAATCCTAACTGAAGGGCAATAGTGCTACAAGCCCCAGAGCTCCGAGATTTCCAGCATCCTCAACCTATTTCGAAGTATTTTCTCCATGACAATCTCATTTTACGCGTAGGTAACCTCTCTGATTGATTGTTGAAGGCTATCAAGTTGACAACCAAAACTTCAACAGGATTCCGTTAGGCGACAAGATCGAGTATCAGTATGCTTGGCTCGTCTTTGCGATGATCCATGTTGTGTTCCTAGTTCCTATGGTCATGCTCCGCTTTTATGGCGTCCGTTGGAGGAATAGTGCTTGGCAGAAACCTCCAACGTTCCACGATGACATCTAGGTCCTCGCTGAATATGGGAGGTGTCGTTAGCCCTCCACCTATTCCCGTGGAAAGGAAGGGCGGGAGTCGGACGGGGGCGTCCTTCGGGGTCGAATATGGCCGTGGTACAGCGTATCAGTGATCTGGATCCTTTCGTCACTGAAAGGCTAGACACTGCTTCGGCCAGCGCAGTTCGCTACCGAATAGTCAACTGGTTTATACACTCATGTCTCTGCGGCATTTCTAGACAGCCTGTTGCGCACTGGTAGCCTTGCGAAAGTGCTTGGCACATGACATCAAGTAGTAGAGAAGAAAATACATTTATATACCTAGCTAGGTACTATACCCCACCGTAATTTCCGCTACGGCCAATCATTTGACGAATGCGCCAAAACACGACGACAACTTGTGCCTGTTCTAGATCATGTCTGCTCCAGACGATCAATCCCATCAACTGATACTCCGTCCTTTATACTCAACCTCACCCCACTGCCTTCACCTCTCAGTCTGGTTTACACCAGAACAAGATTACTCTTGCTCTTCCACCTGAGTCGAACAATTGCATCACACTCGTAACAGCCAGGGCAACGAGAAATCGTCGACCATTTTCCAATTGTTTTAAAAATAAATCAATCCTAAGAGTCTCCCACCGCTCACCATGGTATGTGCCACACCGACCCTCATCCCATCACATCCCAGCACACTGCTAGACATGCAGACATGCAGACATCTGGTGTCCATCCAACCAACCAATCTGAAAGATCAACCATCCACGTGAGAAACCAAACCACTGACTTCAATCCAGTCTCTCCGCATCGCCCCTCCAGCGTCGCACCCGACCAGCACAACCAACACGGCCGCGAGCAAACTCTCGTCGACAAGCAGCTCTGGCAGACGAGACGACCTCGAGCGCGGCGCGCCCTCAGCCCCCGGCCTGCCCGACACACTGCGCTCGTCGCTGCAACCAAGCCTCTCCGCCTCATCCTCCACCACCACCACCATCACATCGGCGCACCCGCTGGAAACCCGCCTGCAGAACTGGACGGCCACGCAGGAGCGCACGCACATGAACCTGCTGCGCCGCAACTTCGGGCTCGCGGAGCCGCTGCGCCGCGGCATGGAGCTGCACATGGTGCGCACGAGCGACAGTTTCAGGCCGAGTGCGTTGGGTGCCCCCTCCAGGGTCCACGAGGATATTCTGGCGGGCAGGGACGACCAGTTGAGCTGGGAGGACGTCTACGCGGGCCAGGACGGCATGAATCTGGGTCTCAACACCGGTGGTGACGGCCAGGGTGTGGGTTGGACCGAGGAGATGGAGCGCAAGGTTGGCATGGGCAAGTGGTGATGCTGGCTGATGTGCTGGGCATCTGAAGGTGGTGAAACAGGAATGGTAGAGGCTGGGAGAGCATGGCAGAGGGCAGGAACCAGCGAGTCATTGATTCATGGATGATTCAAATCAAGAATCTCTCTGACCTCTTCCGGCTTCAAATCCATGGTCTCGGCGTTCTCACTTTTACACAAAGAACCCCATCCCCGACCATCTCACCCAGCGTTGCAAACGAATGATGGCAATGGCGGAGGTCTTACATTCTCACATTACACCACTCACTGTCATGTGCGTCGAACACACCGGATTCTAGCGAAAACATGGCTTAAATGGCAATCGCAGGGAGAGCGAGCCGGGATTTCTCTAGAATTGTACCAATACAATATTTATCTCGGTGCTCAGGTGCAACATGGGCTTCCTTCTTCTAGATTGCGACAGAGTAGAATAAGCCGCGAGAAGTAGTAACGCTCTTAGGTAGGGTTACTAGCAAAGTTTACAATCCAGCATTCATGTCCATAGATACCAATCCTATATATACCGGTGTATACGAAAGGGCGCCGATTGTTGGGCTGCGCGCTGTGTTCCGATTCAGCACCTGGGTTTCGGCTCGGTGCTCGCCACCACCACCACCTCCTCCTTCTTCCAGCCACTGCATCAATCAAACGCTCAAACGCCCCCCAATGGGCTACCACAAGGCCGAAATAGCTAAACTTGAGCAAGCCAGATTGCCTCTTGCAAGGCACATCACCCTCTCCATCACAGGCCAACACCTTTAAAAAGCAAAAGCTGTACATACACTATCTCCATGACCGAAACCACAGACCACTCCAATTCACCACTGCCCTCCCAAGTGCGGCGGTGAGACGACCAAAAAGGACAAGAACACAAGCAAATGGCAACCAAAGTTGCCCACCATTTTATCATGACGACGCCATACCCGGTGCTGGGAAGAAAGTCAAGCAAAAGTGTAAAAGCAAGTCCAAGCCGAGATTTATCCCCATGCCATGCCCAACGCCGCGCCTCAAAAAGGGATAGATAATGATCTGGTGTCATGAAGAAGCTTGTCTGACCCAGAAATCAAGCGTACTGTGCAGTGTAGGGACGAAAAAAGCGTCCACATGTCTCAAACGTACGAGCATGTCTTGCGGATTCCCAAGGAGTACATGGCCGCTCCCAAAAATGAACTATACAAGTCCAATTACATGATTATGCAGCGACATCCTGGACTTCGACCTTCGGTCTCTCGGTTATTAGAGAGGCTGGATTTGCCACCCTTGGCGTCATCATCTTCGACAAAATCTTGAGGTTTGATTGTCATGTGTAAGACATTAGGAGCTTCGGCACTAAACTTATAATCTGGATGTAAATTAGCTTTTCGAGTTCGGTATACAGCTTGGGTAGCATCCGTACCTTTCAAAGGCGCTTTATCGTCAAGCAGCTTCCCAAAACTAATCAAACGGATATAATTGGGGCTGCTGGGTTTGGTCTCCCATTCATCGCGCCACTCTCGCAAAATGAGCTCTTTCAACTTGTAAACACTAAGATTGAAGGGATCACCACCGGGTACATCGACACTTCGTTTGTTGAGGTACTTGCTGTCGAGTTTGAAGGGATGTCTAGCGCCTGAGGTGAGGAGTAGAGTCACCTGCAGGACTGGGCCGGCTGTTTCGCTGTCCTTCGCAGGTACGACTGGGGAATCTGACGAGGGGCCGATGGCAGTAGAAATGGTCCTGGAGGCAGGAGCACTGGTGACAAGAGGTGGAGAGGGTTCGGGGTTTAAAGATTGATCGATGGCGGTCCTGGTGTCAACTCTCTGAGGCCCATGAGGATGTGCCGAGGAATCAGCCGCGGTGGTCTTTGTCACTGGTGGAGAGGAGGTTGAGATAGTGGTATCTGTGGGATCGGAGAGGGGAGATTTTGAGGGAAGACTGGACATCTCTAGGGGCGTCGATGAGGGAAGTTCGTCTTGCAGAGTAGATTGCTGGGGTTGTTGGGGGATATCTTGCGCGGCGGAGCGAGTGGCCGGGGCAGGTTCTGATGGTGGTTGGACGGTCGTTGAATCTGGTGTAGGGCTCATAGTGGACCTCGGTGAGCCTGGGGACTCAGTGACAGAACAACAGAAGACTGAAATTGAACGAGTGACGAGTAAGACAAGCCAGGACAGCTGCGGGCTGATGCGTCAATCCGTTGATGAGATGATATTTGAGGATAGATAGATAGATAGAGGGTGGTGGTGGTAGTGGTGATTGTATGGGTACTCCGTAGTGGGTGTGGTAGTTGTAGTTGGTAATTTGGAGCAAGACCAAGCTTGCCAAATGGCAAATGGTAAGTGCAGGGCGCAAGTGCCAGTAGTAGTGGAAAGGGTAGTACTAAGTGGTAACTTGGTAGGTGCGAGTGAGAGGGCGGGTTCCCTGCGGATGTGGGTTGTTGGTGAGGATGTGGATGTGGATGCGGGTGTGGGTGTGGGTGTGGGTGCCAGACAGGTTGCAAGCGCAGGTGCTGTTGAACTTGCAGGGGGGAGTTCACACGTTCAAAACTCTTCCGACGACTCTGTGAAAGCCCTACGGGTACCTGTGAGGATGGGGATGTTACAGGTGGGCGTTGCAGAAGAGTCTGATGCGGTTAGTCACCGTAACAGGAGTTCAGTAACTGGCGACTCGCAAACAATAGAACCAAACAATAGGACCGAATAGATTTTTGGAATGATGAAAATGATGGTCCTGGACTCCTGCAGCGATCCTGAGACAAAGTGAATTGGATGCGGAGAGAATGAAATTGACGTTTCGATTCAATGCGGCGGGCAGTGCATACGAGTTCTCCGTACGGACGACTCCCTACAAGTAATACTGTCCCGATAAGCCTGAGAGTCGCACTGATAAGTGCCAGAGTGCCAGAGTGCCTCAGGCCAGGAACGGAGGGCGGAAGATGGAGGACAGATCAGCCAGTACTCGTACATATACAACTTGAACGGGAAATGGTTCAGCTTGGAAACGTAATTGCTGGAGTTTCAACTGAGAAATAAACAGCCAGTCACGAGTGGCAAATGGTAACGAGATCAAGATGGAGTGCGGTGGTGAAGATGGGGGCTCAGGATCAGTACCAGTGCCACCGACTGACGAAGAGGGACTTCGTAGCGAGTGCCCGTTTTGGAGGATGAAATGGATATCAACAGCTTTGAAAGCAAGGGCCCATCGGGCCTCCTCGGGCTAGTCGGTTAAGCATGGGCATGCAAAGCACCCGCTAGACCTAGAAACGGGTACTATTGACTCCCATTCAGGAGGTATCCAGCACCTAAGTACAGTTAATTATTAGAAGGCTAGAGGACCTTTCCTACCTAACTTGGAGGACCATTGATGGCAGAGGCCCAGAACGCTGAGTATCAGGTACGAGTGGCCATGCCTCATGGCGGTTCCGTGGAGAAAGAAGTAACCAAGTTAAGTAATAAGTATAATACTGTACTTAGGTAATGTCTAGTTAGGATCGATCCGTCTTGGAAACCGTCTGTTAGTTAAAGCCCCCAGCCTAAGGAGCCCAAAGGACGGGAAGGTCGGAAGAACCGCAGAACCAGTCGTGATCGAGCGCGCCAGCCTGCACCTGCACCCAAGAGATCAAGTTTCTGGGGGAGTGGGCCCCCAAGACACCATCTAGAGCCCAAGGTGGCCCAGGCTCACTTGGGGGCTCATTGGGAGGGCAGTTGAGGCCCGAGGGGCGCCCTCGGCCCTGGAGAGGCCATGGCATACGAATAATTGTGGCTCGATACACTCGTGGCGATCGATACTAATCCCCAAAAGGTTAGAGTAGCCACCCACTTGACCCGCATCCAAGTTCACTTCTTTCCCGAATAAATAACGGACATTCCCCCCTCCTTCCTTTCGCACGTCGACCTATCTATCCAGGGCTCACGCACGTGAACGAGTACTCGTATACAGCCAAGCAGGCTAAATAGTTATTCCATAGGAATATCACGAGTAATATCAGCATAGCCACTGGCTTGGGCTTATTGTTCAATTTATTAGCGTTTGGCTGAAGAAGTATCCGTCCGCTGCATTGTTAGAGACAGTTTGACTTGATGACTGGTCAACCCCCCACCACTCCGTGTTCGAATGGAGTGCCTATTTCAGGTACCAACCATTGGCAACGTAACAAGGTCCCCCAACGTCAGAAATTTAGGCTTCACGATTAAGAAGGTTGCCAAGTGAGGTATGTACCACGCAGGCACCCCCGGAGGAGCCAGCAGCCCTAGAAGACCCCAGTTCAAGTCTTATACCAACTCCTCGTTCAGCTCGCAGGTTTTCGCCGTGGACAGTAGAAGGCGCGTGGGGGTTGTACAAGTTGAAGAACTTCGAAACCTTGCTGCATTGAACTGGAGCAGATGAGCCTTTTTGGAAAAAATTCCCTTGATCGGCAAAGCGTCGCAATATTCGGGAGGCAGTATACGAGAAATTCAAATTCAGCTCAACTCGGGAACATGTGTTCTAGATCTAACACCGGCACTTTTGAAACACATATAGTACCACCGTAGTACCACTGCAAGGCATCATATACAAGAAAGCTCAGAGCCAACCACTGTACCTGCCAACACTTTCTGCTCTGACGCCTTGCTTCTCCTGCTTGACCCCGAGGAGTCTGACTTTGCCCACTGTAGCTACGCTTGCATCCTTGCTCTTCCATCCCTCTAGGCTGTATTGAAGATCTCGCACCGCTTCTACATCGTTCTTCACCAGTAAAGCTAGTGCATCGTATCCTCCAGCGCCTGGCGCCACACCACCCACCACTCCGGGTAAAGCTGTGCAGAAATCGAGTAGCTCCGTGATGACTGGTGGCTCGATGGGCACTGTAGATGCAGTAGACATCTCTCGGACCAGGCTGCGGATCGTGGAGATGATATCGCCCAGCTCTTGGTAGCCGTCGGATGCGATCCCTTCCTTCTCGGCAAGCCGTCGAAGCTCTTGACATAACTCCTCCTGACCTTGCTGCAAGGCATTCCAGAGTATCGATGACTCTTCAGCTTTTTCTTTCCTCCATTGAAGTACTTTGCGAACCATTCCGGGAGTCTCCGAGCCGCAGTCCACGTCGCACATGAGTAACAGAAGGCTGGTGGGAACTTGGACAGCTTGGCGCGCAACTTCTTGGTCCCAGGCATGTTTCAAGTCGAGATCATCCACACAGACATGAAGCCTTTCAGCAAACCCGACGCTTGCTGGTTCTCCGACCGTTTCCAGGATTGCAGGACTAAAACGTCGGTATAGACAGGAGCCGAAAACCGCGGCCGCAACATCAAACCCGGACCCCACTTTGCCTTGGGCGGCACAGTGCGCTGCCTGTGCCAGATTATGGGTACGACGAAGATGTGCGGCTTCTTCACTGTCGCCTTGAGAATTAGCTCCATAGAATGCAAGCAACGCCCCGACCAGCGCCGTAACCAAAGCTGCAGAAGACCCCAGACCTGTCTTGTGCGCTTCTGTCAATTTGACTCCGAAATGCGTAAAGTCGGACCTTGCATCCTGCGGCCGCGAAGAACCTCCAGACTGCGAGTAGTAATCATCATCTGCCAGGATAGTGACCTTGAGGCTCTGATAGACATCCTTGATAGTATGTGAAAGATAGGTTAAGGCATATCTCAGCGTAGTCTCGACGAATTTATTCGATCCGGCGGTGGAACCAGCTTGGTCCTGCACCTGAGAGACGTTGACAGCAGCATGTTCACCTCCTCCCTCAGAGATCTCATAGAGCCATTTGGCTTCGCTGAACTGCGGGCTCTGGACCAGAATCTGCGCTCCGCCGCCCTTCAGGGTGGGCGGAACTGGAGGTCCAGACCAGGACTCGATGTGGACGTGAATCCGCGCATCTAGACCAAACACCAGACCTGTGTGTTTCCTGTCGAGTACTAGAAAGCCTCCTGCAAAGAGAACCTTCCCTGGTGCCGATACCGCGACCGGCTGTGACGACATCGCGAGAAGATTCAGTGGTCTATTTGAGGTCATATCACGGAGGATTTAAGCGTTAAGAGGCCTGTCTTGGCGTGATGGGAGATATAAAAACTTGGTTACATAATAAATGAAAGGGAATGTACTGAGGTGGGTGAGAGGATAGGTACCTAACCAAATAGGTGCCCTGATAGCATGGCCTTGGCAAACCCCACAACTTGAATATTGGCGGATTACAAACATTCCAGAAATCCAGCTCCATTGCTTTAGCATGAGCGATCGAAATTATCAAGTATTACGTATTTCTGATTGGTTCTTGAACTTGTGTGAGTTCTGTGGGACTGTCCTTCTGGGATAATGGTGTGTACGGAGTACTCGTAAAGGAGTGGCTGTTTTTCGCCAGACGAGTGACCGGGCCTCAATATTCGGGTAGTGGGTAGCAGGTGGAGTTTTGCCCCAAAAGGGATGAAGCTCGTTGCTTTTTAGGGTATTAATGTGTTGAGATCCTCATGTCTATATTGACTACGTTCAAACGAGTCACAGCACCTTGGTGTTGTCCCTCTGTCTCCATTCTGATGCAAGGCTTCATTGATTAGAAGCACACTTACATGATTGATAGCCCTAAAATCCTCTCTTTCTAACGGGTCTGGTCGTGGGTTCTAGTTCATGGCTGTGAAATGTGGAGTACCGGACCAGGCTCACCACACTCGAACCCTGCTCCTATACGGGGTACTTACGTTGATCGTTACAGGTCCATTACCTCAAGCGAGACAAATACTCATAAATTGTCATCACCCTCAATGGTCAGCAGAAATGGTGCAGCTTTGTCATCTGCAAGCCTTTCTCGTTATGGACAGCCATAGATTTGGAGGTCCATGCTTCGTGACTTGATAAAACCAAGACACAACCGCGAAGGAATCCCAACGTCCATCAACCCTCAAAGCACCAGTTCATCCTCGTTAGCATCTTGAAGCTCCTCTGACAAAATTTTCACAGTCGAATAAATGGCAGACCTCTTGCGTGAAGCTCCTGTCGGGCAGTTCCTGAGACATATTTCTTTCACATGGCAGACTCTTCCGCTACCCCCAGGAAGAGCAGAATTTCATTCTTCCGCCACAGTACCGGCTACACTTCGAAGTCTCGAGAAGAGAGAAAGCAAGCTCGGATGACAGCCCATCCGATTCCCGGGCGACAACCACCCCTGAAATCGAGTCTCTGCATCACACTGAAACAGCGGCAAGACACGAATATGATGTGGAGCGTGCCCTCACCGTCTCCACGGTGAAAAGTAGGGCGGGGACTCTACAGTACACCAGCGAGAGATTCGAGGTCGAAAGGCAACTAGAGCTGGAGAGAACGAAATCCACCCTCATTATCCCAAAGCGGACGGCTGACTGCAACGTCTTGGTGGACTGGTACACCTCCGACGACCCTGAGAATCCTTTGAACTGGGGTCGATACAAGAAGGCCTTCATTACTTTCTTGATCTGCATCTACACATTCGTGGCATATATAGGCTCGTCGATCTATGCACCGGGCCCAGGGGTTCGTCATGCAACAAATTCGGCGTCGACCACACCACTGCCACACTGCCGTTGGTGCTATACGTATTTGCCTATGGCCTAGCCCCGTTCATTCTATTTGCACCTCTTGCCGAGATCCCTGCGATTGGGCGCAACCCGGTCTAGGTCTATATTGTCACCTTCATTCTCTTCTTGTCGATCTCTGCCCCCACGGCCATCGTCAACAACTTTGCGGGCCTGCTCATCTTGAGATTTTTCCAGGGCTTTTCCGGTAGCCCCGCTCTGGCGAATGGCGGTGCAAGCTTCGGCGACTACTATCCCTCGGTTTACGTTCCCTATCAACTATCATGCTGGGTCTTCTTTGCTTGGACTGCACCAGCACTTGGTCCTTTAATAGCAGGGTTTGCGATCCCGGCCAAGAACTGGCACTGGTCCATGTGGGAGATCGTCTGGATGGCTGGTCCGCTGCTCGTCATCCTTCTCCTCTTCTTGCCAGAAACATTTGGTCCGACTATCCCCCTCCACCGTGCTCAGCGGCTGCGTAAACTGACAGGGGACGCGAGATTCGTGTCTCAGAGCGAGATCGACCAAGCCAATCTAACCGCGCGTAACGTGGCCTTCTTTGCCCTCGTCAAGCCACTGGAGATCATGATCAAAGATCCGGCTATATTCTTCGTGAATCTCTACACGGCGATGTTCTACGGCATTTATTATATCTTTTTCGAGGTCTTCCCGCTCGTCTTTCCTCCAATGCACGGATTCAACCTTGGTGAAACGGGCCTAGCATTCCTGTCGTGCCAAGTCGGAGCTGCCATTGGAATCGTCATATACTGCTGCGACTTATATTTCTATGGTGCCCGATAACCTCACTAATGGGCTACGAGGCCAGGAACACCGCCTGGTTCCCGGTATTTACGGCTCGTTCTTGCTGACTGCTGGCCTTTTTATCTTTGGCTGGACCGCCAGACCGGACATCCACTACCTGGTACCGCTCACGGGAATCGTCATCTTCGTCACTGGTAGCTTCATCATTTTGCAGAGCATCTTTGTCTACGTCCCGCTCTCATATCCCAAGTACGCGGCCTCCTTCTTCGCCGGCAATGACATTTCCAGAGCTTCAATGGGTGCTGCTGGCGTTCTCTTTGCGAGACCCCTATTCGTGAATTTGGGTATCGCCCACGGAGTATCAGTCTTGGGTGGTGTAAGTGTTCTCGGAATCGTCGGCATGTTGGCTCTATACTACTACGGAGCGAACTTGAGAGCGAGATCCAAATTCGCGCAGGACTAGTCTGCTAGGAAAGCCTCTGTTTTTGTTATTGTTTGTGGACTCTTGGGATGAATTTGAGTATTGGGCATGGGGGGATTTGGAGCGGCGTAGGCTCCTTGAGACTCGAGTTTGGAGGATACAGAAAATACATATAGACATAAACAAGGATAATTATATAGCTACTCAAATAGATTATTTCTTATGCGAGGTCATAGGTATATTCATTGTATGGATTGATGCGCCGGCCTCGAATTCAATGGCACCGCTTAAGTCAAATCTGGCATTACGGCCCCAAATCGTGATTCAGGGGTGGTGGTTCGAAGCCATGCAGCTTCATTGGGACCCGAGGCAGCCGCAGACTCCATGGAAATCAATCCCACGTTCAAATTCGAGTAAGATCTCAATCAGGAATGATCGTCCATTTTCATTTTCTGACATACGAGCTCTTGCTATGCCGGTCACCGTCTGACGGAGCCATATCCAGCCTCCATGGTATAGATCTATGTATAAAATCGCTCTCCTCCTGCTCTTAGGGAAGGGGGCAAACAGCTCATTCAAACCTGAATCGGATAACCACTACTTTCCAGCCTCCACTCCAAATAAGGATAGTACCACAAAGCTGCTCCCCGAACCTGATTGCAACAGTGCTGCTTCCTGGCACGCAACAAGCCCAGCCATGGCGTCTCAACCTCACCTTAAGCTCTACACTGACTCGACGGCGAACGGTATCAAAGCCAGTATGGCCCTAGAAGAACTGTGCCTCGCTTATGAAGTCGAGCACATCGATATCAGCACTCTCTGTCAAAAAGAGCCGTGGTTCCTCGAGATCAACCCTAACGGACGCATTCCAGCTTTGATAGATACTTATGATGACAGCCAGCCGATCAGGATCTTCGAAGGCGGCAGCATTTTACAGTACCTGGTTGAGAGATATGATCCTGAACATAAATTGTCCTTCCCGAAGGGCAGTAGGGAATACTGGGAGCGCAACAATTGGCTGTTTTTCCAGCACGGAGGTAAGGGGCGAGACACCACCTTCTTACAACATAAAGAGCCGGACCGCTCCGCAGACGATGAATGACCCCGATACTAATTGACGTTTCCAGGCATCGGCCCCATGCGAGGACAAGCGGCTCACTTCTCGCGCTACACCCCTACTAAGATCCCCTATGCCATCGATAGGTATGTCAACGAGACAAAGCGGCTCTACAAAGTCCTTGACACGCAGCTCGCCTGCTCTACCTCCGGTTTTCTAGTCGGGGACCATATCTCGATCGCGGATGTGGCAGCTTTGTCGTGGGTCATTTTCGGACCCTATGTAGACGTCGAACTGGGTCAATTCCCAGGCCTCCAGAAATGGGAGGCGATGATGAGCGCAAGAACGGGAATCAGTAGAGGATTTCATGTACCGAAGCAGCTGGGCATTAAGAGCGGGGACCCCGCGGCTGTCGAGGCGTATGCGAAGCATAACACTGACTGGATTTTGAAGGGGATGGAGGTTGATAAACAGAACTTTAGTAAAGAGAATAGGGACTAGATACTTTTGCTCCTTCTGAGACTGTATCTTGGTTATTGAACATGCAGCCCGTGGGGTTGAGGCGGATTATTGGTTGAAACGGCTCTATCATATTAACCAGGCACATCATCGTTATACAAAAAGACCACCTCCAGATTGTCCTAACTCTCTTCGATAGACTGATACACAACTTTGTCCTCGCTGTGACTTCGAACTTCTTGCCAGAATTCACCGACTTGAGAATCGAATGCTTTGCTAGACCAGATGAACTGCCTCAACACTCGTCCGAGCTGATCCCATGAGCCAGACCACTGTTCCAGACCAGAGCCATTCTTGCGGTGACTAAGTTCAATATACCCAGAGCGTACTGACCCTGCAGGAGCAAAGGCGCCGCCAATGTAAAGCAGCAAAGCCAGGAGGTCCAGATGGCCCTCCCCGAGTGGGGCAAACCATATTGCCTACCGACCGAAAAGCCTGGAGATGTTGAAGTTCGCCGTGGAGAAGGAGCTATTCCCAATGGTGAAAACAGGTTCCATCCTCTAGGAGAGATGTAAGGAGGCAGTTATTCGAGTGGCGAGCAACAAGATCAAAGTATGGAGTCACGATGACAGGTGATGACAAGGCATTCTCGTACCTACCTACTCCGCAGTCGCAACGAAGACGCCTCCATAAACATGGTGGAGTTGAATGGGAGGCCGGCTAAAGGGGTTGATCGAAGTTGAATCATTTCATATTTGCAGGTTAGAGAGCGAGAGATTGAAGTTCTTAGCATCCATGAAGTACCTAGTTACCTTAGTATCTCTGCCGCAGAGTAATGGTGAAATAAGACGTCTTGAGATGAGCTGGTGCTGTGCGTTGCTCAACAGGCGCCACAGACAACAGCGAGGCTTGCTGAGGTTGGCGGCCTGCAGGAATACAAAGAGAGACATAGAGAGGTGATGGGCATACAACTAGAGACGCGTAGAGACACCTGTCAACTACTCCGTACTCGGTACCCAAGCTGCACGCCATGCGACATGAGAAGCATTTTGCAGCAAGGAAGAAAGGGAGTGATGATGAAAGGTGTGATGAGTTGGAATATAGAGTACGGAGTCTGTGTAAACTCCGCACTACTCAATATATTTTCTGCAGCCTGGAAGCCACCCGGAAGTGAAGCCCGTGGGGCCTACGCACTACCGAGCCTGCACCACGAATGGATTACTCGTACCTGTAATCCCAGTGCCCCTCCACCCCTCAGCCCCAGCTCTTTCCCCTGCACTTCGGACAATTACTTACTGTACGAGGAGGCTGGGGATGACATCCTCGCTATCATCGATCCCTACCTCCTCACTACTTACTCGTATGTGGCATGATTGTGGATAGAGTAGCTCCGTGCTCCGTGCTCCGTGCAGAGGACTCGTAGTTGTATGCCGATGAATTTGGCCAACTGATGAGTGTATGACCTCGCACTCTCTCAAACCTACTTATGTGCCTAGTATATAAGGGAAGTTCGTGGTGATAGTTGAATCCAGGACTCGGCACGAGTACGGAGTTCTGGGTCTGTAACTTTGAGTTCTCACCGTAATTACGGAGTACATCTGGTCATAAATTCTACTTTTGATAGGGGATAGATACAGATAGATAGGTGGTTACTAACTTACAAATTACTAGTAGCACTCCGAATTAGCATGCCGGAGATTTGGAACAACTCTAACGTCGATCCAACGGAAGATTTTAAAAAAGCGGTTGATCGTCAGCGATCACAGGCTTTGTGGCCCGCACCGCCGCCTCTTCCAGCATCTATTCTCACATTTGGTCAGAGGCTGTGGAGCTCTCGTGTTTCCCTGGTTCCTTGGTTGGCATCACCAGGCCTACGGTAGATGAGCACTCTGTTTTCCTTCGCTAGTATCCGCATTTGTCACATTGTGATTCTTCCAATGAGGACAAGCGACCTCGCTTATTTGGGGCGTCTAGGTGGATCTTTTAGTGGGTCAGCTGCAACAAGCTGCATGGCGGCACCTATTCCCATTACTTCCGGGCATCGATCAAGCACCTAAAGGCCCAGGCCACTGGCTACGAGTCCTTGTCCCTCTGAGGATTGGGCTAGCTGGACTGAATGGTGAATAGATTCCAGGGAATCAACTGACAACTTGAGATCAACTGGGAGTCTGGGACCAACCAAAAGGGCAGAGAGGAGCTGGGAACCAGGAACTAAGCTGACTCTAGGTAGCCTTAGAAGTTAGGTACCACCAGGCTAACAGTACCCACTCCTCTAACTATAAGGTACCTAATGTGTACGGAGGACGGAGTGCCTACGTAGGTAAGGTCTGGAGCACCCTGCGCCTATTGACATTGGTATGTACCTAGCTCCCAGATGGCTCCCAGGTCTTCAGAGCCCTGAACCTGGTGGCTCCCCATGTCTGGCTCTCATCCAAACCCACCCTCCATGGCCCGAGGCGCCCATTCTCCTTGTGCTCCGAGGGCGCCATCCGCCATCCACAATGCCCGCCTTACCGACTTGAACCAACCACCCACTCTCCCACCGATCCCTCCCTCCGCCTACTGCCTAAGTGGGTTACCTAGTCACTGACGTCGTCCTCATCTCTTCATTGCTCCATTTATCTACCTAGCCTGTAGGTATCCTGCTTCTGCATCTCTCTCGTGAGTCTTATCCCAATTGTCAAAATTTGTCCACGCTGCAATCGACCAGCCTCTTCTGATCAGTGACAACTCTCCACTTTCTCAATCCTCCATACTGCGCACTCCTCACTCCTCACCCCTTGCCTTGTCCTCCTAGCTGCCTGGCCAATGCAGTATTCTTCTGCCCCTCGCTAGGCGACGGGTCACTTGAAACCGTCCCAGTTCTGAATCCTCATCGCCCAATCAGTTATTCATAGGTGCGCGGCTCTAAAAGCCCTCCAAGTCGCGTTGGTAGCGCTCGGTTCTCATTGAACACCCTGCAATTCTGTCCTCGAGTCCTCGGATGTTATCCATGTCGATATTGTTGTCATATTCTGCTGGTTATGCTGATGACGATGATCTGCATACAAATCTGAATTGTCAGTGCCTGCAAGCACGAGGGGCAAGTGGGCAAGTGAGCAATGGAGAGTCGCCTGAAGAAACTGTGGACTCGTAGAAAGAGCAAAGGCCTGGACGGCCAACTCGATGGCCAATTCGATCCAGCTGCAAAGAGTCTGTCAAGATCCAAAAGTACAGATCTGAAAGCCTCCTCCACCTCAAAAATACAGTCAGGTGCGCAGAATGCAAGCCATGCCATTCAGACCTCTACAGGAAATGCCTACGCCTTTGGCCAATTTGATCGCTCTGCGACAACCGCAGACAGCTCATTACGCTCACCTCCCACCGGAAAGCTCCAGCCCAGATTCCTGGGTGTATCCAGACCCACCACCCCTCCCTCAAGTCCTCATGCATCTGGTCGCGGGAATCGCGCTGTCGGTCGCCCTGCTGGGCCGCTTAATATCGCCGAGGAAGAGTTTCAGGCTTCTGCTCAGAAATACACAGAACACCACATTGCGACAAAGCCGCCTCGATATATGGATATATCTTTACTTTCAAAGCCTCCTGTTCATAATATTCCTACTAGTCCCAAGGTCTATAATGAAGACGTTGCCGAGAGGAATCTGGATCTCGCACGAGTGGCCCTGGATACTTCGGAGCAACAGCTCAGCCCTTCCAGTCCTTCTATGTACCAAGAAGATGTAGCTGCTCGAAATGCATTTCCCCCTCTCCCAGGAGGAAACAACACTGTGCGCTCTTTGTCCCACTCTAAGTCTCATCGCCACATGGATCAGCCACCTCAGATGCCTGGTGAAACGCGCCCAATGACAACCGAGGGAGCCATCAATCATCAATCAGTCGTAAGAATATCGCCAGCCGCAGGTCCCGCCACGACTGAGATTCATGAGCCAAACTCAAACATATCTCACTCCCGCCAGTTAAGTGATCAGTCGTGGGGCTCCCAGTCTCGAGGTCAGGCCAGGCACGGCGCAAACCAACCATCCGCAGCCATTTCCTCCTATCAACGAACCACTGTCCCGGACACTTTTCACGTAAGCTCGGCCGGGACCCCTTTGTCCAGCCGTTCCGCTGTACCACCCGTACCACCCCCAAAGCAACTGCTTGGAGCGCATGTAGCACAGGCTGGCAGCCACCATCTGTTCCGAAGCGAAAATCTTCGAAATTATGTGCTGTCTCAATCAGAACTAATACACCGATCACCTCTAGATCGAGGTCAAGCTCTCCAGTCAAGCACCAAATCTGTTGATGACCAGGACGGAATTCAACCATCAGACCGCTCAGTTCGGTCCCCCTCAGCTTTGAGCAACACATCTTCTGTCAAGCGCTCAATCCATCTTGCACATCGTACCATCATGGATCTCACTGGAGATGACGCTGAAGTATTCTCTGAAATGACCCCAGCCACCCATTACAGCGCCTCTCCTGTTGTTGACAGCACCAAAGCATTTACAATGCACAAGTTTGAACCAACAACTGCCAATATATCGAGGACAATCACACCCGATACAACTCCTGAACCTGTTCCACCTGAAGTCAAAGCTAGATCTCAACAGCAGCCAAGTACCTTCTCACCTGTTGTAGGAGTTATCTCATCGCCTTCTGCAGATGCTGCCTTGCCGACTAGAAGTATCGCTGAAGTTCGCACGAACACTGCTTCTTCAGTAAACACGTTCTCTCCCATTAGCACCCTTGCTCATTTAGAGCCGTCGCGGAGTGTAATGACTGAATCTCAAGTCACAGAAACCGGGCCTGACCCCAGTCGAAGTCATCCAAATCTGAAAAAAGATCATGATCTTAATAGGGAAAGGATAAGCACAATGCCTCGAGCTCTCGAGGCTCAAATGGCTGTAAGCAAAGAACAGTCTGCTGTCGGACCTACACGCGTGGAAAGTGATCTTGTCAAACCCAAGACCCCAGAAAAGCAGGGTGAGCTTGAAGCTATCTTGGAATCAAGAAGGTCTTCTGAGAAACTCACCACAACTGAAGGCATTGAACGACATGTGATGCTACCAAAAGAGCAACCACTCTCCGAAACAAATTACTCCTCGGTCACTCCACAAAGTCATCCAATTATAGAAATGACCCCAGACAGTCTACATTCAATTGATTTTGTTGACCCCTCTAGGGCCTTTGGAGTCGCAATTAGGGATTTCGCATCAAGTCCAACGAAGGCATTTCTTGAGAGTGTTCCAGAGGACATAGAACCCAGCTTAAGTACGAGGCCCCGACGTCCCGCGGATGCGACTGCTGAACCTGAGAGTGGTGCCACTAGTCATGACTCAGGAAGTGGAATATATACCGACAAGCCTGTCAAGAGGACTTCTGCTTATAGCTCAACTTTCGATGAGGATGAGTTTGCTTACAGGCAGGCGGAAATTCGTGCTGCTTTGATTCGTCTTCAACAGAGCCTGAACGAGGACTTTTTGACACAGCCACTTCCCCCGGCAACATATCCTTCTCGTCTCCGCCATCATTCTTCACTAAGTGATGGAACCCCTGTAGCACCCTCCTCCATCTTTGCGCAAGCGAGAAATTTCGCGCCTTTGGCAGCAGACTATGGGCACAGTGTGGGAACCTCAACATCGAGCGACGAAGCCGGAGCTCATACTTCTTATCATACCTTGGTAACCACTTCCAATATCAATGGGCAGCCATACTCTTTATATTCAGCAGGGGGTGTTGACGATAGCCCTTTAAATAGCAAGGGTAAGCAGAAGTTTGTGATTGATCCAAATAATGGCCCCGGCCCGTCTATCGTCGATGACGACCATGAAGCAGAGTATTCACTGCCTCTCCCACCCCGACTTCATCTGAACGGAACGGCCTTGTACCGGAATCTCAATCAAGCTCCCGTTCCACCAAGCCCGGGGGAAATTTCACTATCGAGCTTCCCTATCCCCGTCTCATCCCCCAGGCATTCCTTTGTTCCAGGACCCCGCACATCTGAGCCAATCCACCCACAGACAATCCATCATTCTCATCACAATAGCGCTGGCACTGGGCGGGTCCTACGACGTCCATCGAGCCAAAGAAGTGAGGCGAGCAGTGCTTCAGCATTCAGCATTCCTTATCACATGATCCCAGATCGATCCAGCAGCGTCCGGGACCGACTCGTTCGTGAGGTTGATTAAGGAGTCAGTCCGGGTTCTTGGCCCTAAATCCACACGACCATTTCTTGCAATCAAAGCAAAAAATCACGGAGGTTTTTCTTGGAGAAAAAGCACTGGTTGTTTCTGCTAGTTCACTAGATCTAAAGCCACATTCAATGACAGCCTGATTTTTACCTTAGCTACGGCAGCGAGGTAGGTCCCAGGTCACGTACCTGGATTTACCTAAGGTGCCAACCACACCTGAGCTCCGCCCTACTTTTTTGAGCATCATGCAGACGCGGATGCAGAAAGGACGTTAGCTGCGCCCTCCCCTACGACCGAGATGAACACTTTCCCCCTTGCTTTGCTGCTGTCAATCTGCGTTCATATGTTTTTTTTAGCCGTTTTTCTATAGAGGATGATTCCAGGAAAGGGAAAATAGGGCTCGTTGTCTTTTTCGGGACCTTGTTTTGACCAGAGGAACGAGGAAGGACGTTGAAATACCCTATTTAGTTACATACCACCAAGTACTTTCTCCACACGAAGTACAAGGGACACAGCTTGCCATGCAAGTGGTTCAAAGCTGACGACAAACAGTTTTCATTCGAATAAGACCAGGCTGGAGCTGCGGACAATATATCAATTTGTAATACCTCATACTCCTTCCTTGTATTCGTATTCCTAGGTGCCACTTAGGTCCTAGTTTGTACTTCTTCCTAACTTTCCTTTCGCTTGTGGGCGAGTACGAAATTCATTACCATGAACGACCGACGACGCCTTCGCTACGAAGTAAGGGGAATATCACTACCCCCTCGCGCCTTCTCGCCAGTCCCATGTGGCCTGGAATATCAATCCATAAATATGAAAGGATGTTTGGTATATTTAGGAGTCAGGGTCTCGAGCTATTTGTCCTAAGCTTGGGTACTTGCCTCTCTGCCCTTTCAAAACTTCAAAAGGCTGTCCGCCGACATTCGCGACATCATCCTTAATACTAAATATAGTATGTTGTGCTTCATGGTATACTGGATCGTATGTACTGTATATGTACTGTATATCTAAACCGTCCTTATTGGACGATATAACCCCCCACACATGTTTCATACATCATCAACTATCGCGTTCGCGTACTTGTGTTACTGTTCTGCTGGATTCATCTTGAGGCTCACGTCACATGTGGCATTGTGAGCTTCTACTCTACTATACATATCCGCACATTCAGGGTGAGACATGGGACATGGGGCATGGTAGAGAAATCATGAGATGAGCCTTACGCTTTCACTCGCCAGACGCGATTCCAGCCCTTGGCCGTTGAGAGGCCTCCCTTGGCGACGAACCCGCTTTCGATAGCACGGCCCTCCTCAGTGACTTCCTCTTCTCCCGGCAGGCGTAGCCACTCGTTGACGACGCCTGGGATTTCTTCTTTCACGTGCGATACCACCACGAGGGCTTGGCTGGGTGTGAGGCCTGGGAAGTGCGGTGGTTTGGAGGTGGATGTGTGGTCCTGGCTGCTGCTGGAGGGTTGTGCTAGATCCGGGTCGTTCTCTCCGTGTCCAAGCCAGGCCATCGCCTTATCACGTACCTCGCTAGAGAGGCCTGAGAATGCTTCGTCGAGTATCACGATGTCAGGTTGCTTGATCAGTGCTCTCAGGAGGAGTAGGAGACGCTGGCTCGGGAATGGAAGCACACCGAAGCTGTGTTGAGTTTTATCGGATGCCCATTCCAGACCGCCCGTACCGTTGTTGGCGGTGGCTACCGCACCGTCTTGCCGCAGTTCAGGCGCCCACCACTGCAGAAATTTATCTATGAGTGCTTCACGCTCAGAACTGAGTTTCGGGATGCCGGCATAGGTTTCGGCCCATGCACTTTCCAACACCCTCCTTACCGTGAGGTGTTTGGGGAAGAAAGTATGAATCTCGGGGCTAGAATGGCCAATCCTACTCTGGATCTCCCACAGGCTTAGTCCCGCTTGTCCTAGGGAAGGGAGTCGTGTGCGCCCGAAGAATTTGATGGGCAGTGAATAGCTTTGAGGGTGATCGGAGGTCAAGAGTGATAGTAAAGTTGTTTTCCCGGAGCCGTTGGGACCAAGAAGGGCCAAGCGTGTTCCTTCTCGAATCGTTAAATTGAGACCGGGTTCAGAGTGGCCTTGTTGTGGTGGTGGGTGTCCTAGAACCGTCTTAGAGCCGTATTTTAAAACAACAGAAGATAGTTCAATCAAGGGCTCTCCTGTAGTATTTCCAGAACCTGTGGCTTGAACCATTCCATCGACTTGACCTCCACTACCGGGGTTTGTTTCAGATTGAATATCCCGGGAGTTTTCATCTGTGCCTCGAAGGGTAGGCGTTGATTCAAAGCCAAATTGCCTGAACTTCACAGGTACCGTCGTGACAAGTGCAGCCAAGTCCTTGAGGTTTCTATCTTGTGGTGGCTTTGCTCTGGCTTCTAAGATACGTTTTCGTTTAACGCGTCTATCGATCTTCTCAACCTTGACCGTGCCATCAGCATGCAGCTGACTTGAAAGAAATTTCGGGTCCTGCCATCTTTGAAAACGCCGATCCTGCCCAATGCCCTCCTCGGTCAAGACGTCACCTACACCTAGTGGTGGGGCACCGTAAGATTGCGTCATGAGTTTACTGTATGCTTGCGGTATCGACTGAAGATTGTAGCTGTTGGAAGTGGATGTCGAGCCAGCTCCAATCCACCGATCCAAGGCAAATAATACTTGCGTCTTCCCCCCTTGTAGTGCAACTGTATGATTCTGGCCAAGTATGACAAGATGGGTGATCCAGTCTGGTATAGGATCTTGAGGTCGCAAGGCTAGCAGCAGCAGCGGTGAAGCATTGTAAGCCATATCTCTCAACATCGGGGAGAGGGTCCCCAAAGTGGGGGGATCCAAGCCCATGAAGGGCTCATCGAGTAGGAGAAGCTCGGGCTTTTCCATCAGGGCTTTGGCAATCCTTGTTCTTCTTGTCTGTCCATTGCTCAAATTGCTGACGGGCATGTCTGCCAACTTGTGTAAACGCAGGTCGGACATGACTTTACTGAGGAGACTCTCATCAACATGTCTTTCTGCGGCGGCTTCCTTATCAGGATTCAATTCAGTTTCTCCCTTTAGATATTGTAAAACAGTCCAATCGGTCTCTTCCCTCCGACTCTCATACCGTGCGCTCAGATACGCACCGCGTATGGACCCAGATCCAGATGATGCTGCGCCCTTGCCGTCATTAAAACCAACGTATTGAATCGCACGTGATGGGACTCGAAGTCGGTGGTCCTTCTTCTCTATTTCTTCTGAAGCGAGATATGGGAACTTCCGCGAATTGGGAGGAACGCAAAGGTACGAACCCCTCAGGATTTGGAGGAATGTAGTTCCATCTTGGGGAGCGATTACTGCCCAATGTTGTGATTTTCGCACACCAGTAAATGATCCACTTTCGCTAGTATCGGCTGAAGGTTCGGTGACCGCAGTGGCGGCAGGCAGGAAAAAGTTCAATTGGGGAAAAAGTGGAGGATTAGAGGCAGAGTCATGGTGGTCTATAGAGGGGTGTTCTCGATAGAAGGTGCCGTTCACGATGTTGATAAGATTGTTCTTGTACGCACCCACGGCACGGCTGATGGGCCGGGGGAATGCGGGAGACCTAGGGGGAAACATTGGAGGGTTGATACTCTGATCCTCTGAGCCATCTTTGTGGCGGTTCAAGAGTCAAGAGGTGCTTTAATAATACTTTCAACCTCTCGCTGGAGGACACCCATTTCACAAGACCGAGGATGTAAAGAATATGTGTCGGAGGCTCCCTAGTCTCCCCGCAGATGGCAAGGCTGGGTGTTATGTGATACATTCACGTGATAAGAATCCCATTCCTCAGACGGAGTACTCTAGTTCTATGTACCATCAGTTTAATGGTAGCACTACGTACAACTCATCAATTAAGCGCTATAAAATGAGAACAGAGCATTGGCATTGATCAGGTTTATGTTTTCAAGGCATTCTAATCTCATCGCCATTCTCATGAGCCCAAATGTTGTACACCACTGGCAGTGTGTGAAAACCCTAGTGACGCCATGCAATGCTGGCAAACTGCAAAATATCCAGCAACTTAACAGCAAAAACCTTCCATTGACCACCTTCCCTAGGTCATAAGAAATGCCTGTATTGTCTCCAGTGCCTCCACCAATCAACCATAGAAGCCTGTAGCGCTCTCACCTCAAGCATGGACCCTGGATTCATCTCTTGAGCATGTCTGTTGTATCTGCATTTCATCATCATCATCATTCCTATAGGAAGTACTCGTTCCGACTACTCCGAGACGGTGGTACATGTCGCAACTCGTCCTTAACGGCGCTGAATAATTTGAAACTGGGTTTCATGTCATCCCCAACCTCGCAAACCGAGGCCAAATTTCCACATCGATAGCAGTAGTTCGGTGCACTCCAAACCGTAACCACATCCTGGCTCTTGAAATGATATTTATACCCCTCGTTGACCAGTTGATGCGCTCTGGCGATGAGATTCAGGCCATTCACGTGACAGAATTCTTGACTGACTCGATCACCAAACAACCACCCAGCACCTCGTGGTGAGACTGCCCAAGTCTCCACGTCTTCCGGATCGGACCACACGAGATCACAAAACGCTCCTTCATGGGGAATCTCCTGGGCTCGGGCCACCACACGAACTTGATCCAGGGTGCGAATTTCCGGTGACAGACCTCCATGAACACATAGGACTTTTCCATCCACAATTGCTCCAAGAGTCATGAAGTCGAAAACTTGACAACATGCTTTCCAGACTGATGTGTTCCCATATTTCTGAACGCACTCTTCATAAAACCCATAAACTTGGGTGATCTGTCTGGATTCATGATTTCCTCTTACCAGAGTGATTTTTTCTGGATATTTTGCTTTTAAACAAAGTAATAAAGTGAGGGCCTCTAGACTGAAGTAACCACGGTCTACATAGTCCCCAAGGAAGATGAAATTCGCATTTTGTTTGTTTGATATCACATTGCCAGAGTCTGATCTCCGGTCTCCGAGTTCTGACTGTTGGGAGGAAGGGACATCTTCAGCATCACTAATTTCGCTCTTCTCACTCGGAGCATCAGTGTCTGGGTGTTCTGCTCCTCCGAGTTTTAATTTCTTCTTGAGTTTGGGATTTGTAATGGAAGAAGGGGGTTCGATGTCTGCGGAAGTGATGATGTTTGCTGGTGTGACAGGAGCCTCAGGTGCTGTTTCGTTTGGCATGCCGCCAGCGACTCGGAAAAGTTCGAGTAGATCGTAGAATTGGCCATGGATATCACCGCAAATTGTGACGGGTGTAGAGACAGGTTGTATGTTCGATTCTATTCAATTCATTCGTAAGCGCCAGGTCCACAGCCGATCTGATTGAGTCACAAACCTTCCATCATGTACTCTTTGACGACTTCGCAGAGTTGTTTCATGTGGTATTCAGAGAGATATTTGCAGTTCTTTGCTGCTTCAAGCCATTCATCGGGACCAGCTGACCGCTTCAGGCGCGCCGGGCCTGGCACAGGAACATCTACCGGGCCCATGGAGGAGGAGAGGTTGCTCTAACTTGAGAGTGACGGGTGTAGTTGCGCTCGGTGCCCAATTGACTGACTGGGGCGACCGGGAACTTTCCTGGAGCCGGGGGAGTTCGAAGAGCCTTGACAAGATCGACGTAGTCGAAGACCTTGCGATTTGGTAAGCCTCTAAAGGTGCGTAGGTCGTATTCGGTCACTCTTCGTGACCGGCGGCGGCGGTGGGCGGGGGAGAATGGAGATGGTGGAGGAGGAGGAAGAGGAGGAAGAGGAAGAGGAGGAAGAGGAGGAAGTGTTGATGCGGTCGGCGTGCCCTCTGGAGGAAAATCCTCGAACACGGGGAAAGAGTCGGCGGCGGTTGCCTCGGCGGCAACGGGGTCTGCAATTGCGTCACGAGGACGCTGTTGGTTGGTTTTTGTGGTGGCGGCGGGATCGACGGCGGCGGCAGCGGGTTTGGTCGACGACGAGGTGGTCGTCGCTGCCAAATTGGCAGGAGAAGTCATGGCGGCCGCACGTGATGAAATCAGGCGGAGAAATGAAAATCCGAGCCCGGTTGATATTTGTAGTCGCCCTGACGTCGACCCCGGCCTCACCGACGACTCACTCCCACCTCACTCATTCACCATTGGTATTGTGCCCTAGTGTGCGCAATACTGACTCAACTTACTCGGGACCACTCTCTCATTGTCATTTCTATTCATGAATGAATCCTACAATAATGGCAAATCCATCAAAAAGTCGTCCTGGTGGGGTTTTGCCTGTTGACGCGGCAGCGAGGAAGAATGCAACTCCTGCTTCTCCTTCAAAATCCAGTACACGAACGCCCGTGCTTAAGCTCAGACTCTGCATACGCCGACTACCCCCAGGCTTGACAGAGAGTGAATTCTGGACCGCATTAGGTGAGAACTGGAAAGTTGGTGGTGGGAAGATTGAATGGGCTGCTTTCAAGGCTGGAAAGATCTCTAGAGAGTGAGATTGATTGACTATTTTGCCCAACTCTAACTGATTAGACGCAGTCCTGGAAAACCATCACGCCCCTCTAGAGCGTATCTGAAAATCAAAGAACAGTCGCTTCTAGATGAACTTTCTAAGTTTCTCAAGCAGACCTCATTTCAGGACTCCAAAAATACTACCAAGGATCCTTGTCTTCTAGGGCCCCCTTCTCTGGAATTTGCTCCATACAATAAAATTCCAACCGGTCGTACCAGACATGATGGCAGACGGGGTACCATTGACCAAGACCAGGGATTCATCAAATTTCTTCAACAGTTGACAACGCCAGTCACGAGATCCCGCATAAATGGTACTGGAATGAACGACAACAAAGCCGAGAAAGTCTCCACCACACCCCTTATTCAATACATCAAAGAGAAGAAGGCGATCAAAGCCAAGGAAGCTTCCCAAGCTAAAGCCGCGAGAGCCCGAGAAAGCAAAGAAGGTAAAACGTCCAGGCCCGAGAACCGATCAGCATCATTCGCCAAAGGACAGAATGCTCCCGCAGGTGATAAGGAGCGTGTCACAAAGGCTACCCAAGAAACTGTGAATGCCATCAATAAATCTCTGGCTGCGATTCAAGGTGGCAAGCAAAATCCTTCTAAAGCCGAGGCCAAACAGGAAACTAAAGAAAAGAATAAGGAAGCTCCAGCAAACCCGCCAACAGCCCCAAAGAGGGATCGAGACCGAGCAAATGCTAGCGCTGCTGCACGGATGCTGCAACGTGACTTAGGTCTGTTACCAAAGGAAAGTAAAGCCCAGCGTGCTGCGAAAAGAGCAGCAACTCCAGCTGCGGTGGAAAACACATCCTCCGCAAAAAATGTCCCTCCAGCTCATAAGGCAGAAACTGTCAAGAAGGACAAAGATAAAGCCAAAGAAAAGGAAAAGGAAAAGGAAAAGGAGAACCCACCTTCAACACCTACAGCTTCAAATCCACCGACCGTACCCCGGGGCACTAGAACACCAAGTGCTGCATCAACATCGACCAAAACTACATCAACATCAACTCCATCACAACGCCCCGGAAAGTCCTCTCAACCATCTGCAGGCGCCAAATCAGCCTTCCTCAAACACGCCAATCCCTCTCAAGGTATAACCGAAGATGGGTTGCAAACCATTTTTAAGCAATTCGGCACCATCACTCGCTGCGAGATTGATAGGAAGAAAGGACTAGGTTATATTGACTTTAGCGAACCAGAAGCACTCAAAAAGGCGATGCAAGCAAGCCCTGTCAAAGTGGGCAATGGACAGGTCACGGTCCTTGAGAATAAAAACTCCCAAGGAGGTGGGAAGCGTGGTGGTGGTCAGCAGAAAGAGGCCGCGAACAAAGCCGCTGCCCCTGCGTCAACTCCAACATCTTCTCAGGCACAAGCGGGACAAGCTCCACCAACACCAACCATGTCCAAGTCTCCAGCTGCCAAGTCCGCTACTAGTGCCATATCTACACCGACGCAGGCAACGGCAACAGCAAAGGCAACGGAGACAACGCCTGCCACAACGCCTGCAGCTTCAGCGGATACACCGTCCAATACACAGCGAGGTACAGCTCGAAATGCGGGACGAGGGGGTCGTGGTGGAAGCGGTGGTGGTGGAGGGAGGCCAAACAACAGAGGTTCAGGTCAAGGCTCGAGAGGTCGCGGCAGTGGTGGGAGAGGCAATTCGCGGCGTGGTGGCGCTGGCGGAGGTGCAGATACATCCTCAAATCCAGGTGGAGGCGCGAGTTCTGCCCCTGCTCCTGCCCCTCCTGCTACGACTCCAGCTACAAGCAGCGGGGCTTCTAGTAGTGAGGCGAAGAAGGATTAAGACGCTCATGCCATGTTTGCGCAAGGAAGACTATTCCTTCAGTCCCCCTTCTTTAAACTCATTTTGCAGATTACAAGAACATCAACGACTTGTTCAGAATTATCGGCGATACTACCTCTCTTTGAAGATGCTCTCTGCGATACTGGAATCCAAATGGCCAGCAGAGATGGCCCTGGGGAGATTGCAACCGTTTTCAGCAACGATGGTCGGCGCAACAGCCGAAGAAGTGAAGTTCGCATGAGGATTGCAATGGGCAACAACCCTGGCAAATTGGCTATCGGGCTCTCGCGATTGGTACCGCGATTAGATTGAGCTTTAGCTGTTACCGCTTCTAGCTGAGTCACCATAATCGGACGAGCACATGGCCTCTGAGTCAGTCAACGCGTCTATCTTGACCCTTGGCTAGTTATTGAATAATTTGCAACACGTTCCTTCTCTTGCATGCTGCAGAAGGAGTTTCAGTGGGCCAATAAAGGGATATTCTACCGAAACTCGGCGACTGTGGTTTCCTACGGCGCAAGGTTCTTCCACCCGCGACCTGCCTCATCATTGGACGGAGACCGCTTCTCCTCCGTCGGGGGAATGGTCCCTCCGACTCGGGAGAAGTTTCTGCGATCCTGTCCATAGCAAAGTCCGTATCTCATTTTTGGTCCGCTATGTGCATACAGCACACTCCGAATGCCATCAATTTTCAGCCGTTGAGGGTTGATGATGGGCCGACCACCCAATGTCTTGTAGATCTATTATTAGGATGCACGATGCTCGCTTGTTGCATTTTACATTAACTCTGCCAATTCGCACTCATGTGCAGTATCTACGGCTGTGTCAACTTCCCTAGTCCAGCCCAAGGGGCCCGTCGAAAGCCAGTGTAAGTTCAAATCACATTAACTAGAAGGACGATTCTTCGGCTCGTGTCTCGCAACGTGTGTGTTACTCGAGTTCACCGATTGACTCGCATTCAGCCGATCTCAAAACATGCCAGCGGTCCGAGACCGAAATAATGTTTAGTATTGGGCTAATCCAAGAATTCACCTCGTTCGTAGTAGATAGTCCTCTACGTCGCCTCCCCAAGAATAATGAGTTGATGGACCAAGGCTCAGCCCCTGATACTTGATGCTGTATCATCCAGCTGCCGTGTCTTCATCTCTAGTGAATATTGTGTGGAAGATGATTTCTATGAATTGCAGGTCGTCTTGATGACTGTTTGTTGCATCGCCTGTCTTCAAATTCTATCACCGCTTGTGGCTCCGACTGTGGTCGTCTCATCTTCGTGTAGATCGAGTGCTGTGCCTGGGATACAACACTTCCAGCAGGGAGAGTCCGTGAGTCTAAAACCAAAAGACCGGGGCCCTGTCTCTGGGGTTGAGCCTAAGGATATCCGATCCATTTCAGGTCTGATCGGCTTACCGCCCACTGTACGAGCAATCCAGGGTGCATTGGTTGATTATTGGATCGCGGTTTCTGCGATGATGGCCTCGACAGAATTTTTCTATACTGCCTCATTTCTCCCGGTTCCCCTTTTTCGAGGCTTCAAGTTTCTCCAACTCTTCCTTCAACACCTGGGCTAGGCCTTCATTTCTTCTCGTAAGCAGCATTACGTCGTCAGTCTTGATGGTGCTCCTTCCAGCATGTTTTGCGAACGACTCGAGATCGGTGGCGGCGTTTCCTGTGCATTTTATATAGTCTGTCAGGAGTGTTTCAACAAGTTACTCACTCTAGCATGGGTTGAATTAAGTCGGGAGCATAAAATATAAATACCGATCTGTGCCCAAACCAGTTCCATCAGGCTACCGATAAACTGAGGGGTCGCATTGACACCTAGATTGAGGCCCTCTTGATCGACCGCCCTCCCGATGTGGTACCAGAGCGCAGAGCGTAGTTTCTAGGGGATATACCGTCAGTAGTTTCCCTTGCCTCCTTTGAGATGCGGGTGATATGTGGACGGAGGGATCTGATAACCGTTGTATGGAGGGAAGCAGTAGTGTTAGGATACCTTCGAAAGAGCCTCTGCTTCCGCATTGAGCTCCGGAGAGGAGGCCATTGTCTCCTAAGTAGCTGTTCGAAATGGATGCTGTGCAAGCCTGCGTCTTGCATTCTAAGTCATTGCCTAGTGAAGCCTGTGAGGAGGGGTTGCGTTCAGTCAACGCGACGCGTCCTTACACACGTGATTTCGCGTCTCCCAATTCACTACGGCGGCGCATAGATCAGTGACTTTTGCCGACATAGAACACCCCCAAGGACATTTTGTTCTCTACAACTCCTCGATGTCAAGGCCCATCCAAGCAACTAGCTAGGTAAGTGTTCTTGCAATTATTGGCGGGTAGTTCTATCTCTAAGAAGCTTCTAAACATCAGTCAGGTGATGAGCCATCGACTTGTAGCCATCGTCTGGATCAAGACGCAGGTACCCTCTCAATCAGATCCCATTGGTTGCCGTACAAATCCTTGAACACAGCAACAGTCCCATAGTCCATTTTCGCTGGCGGCCTCACCCATTCAATTCCATTTCTGGTAAAGTGATCATAGTCCCTCTGGAAGTCATCCGTTTCGAGGAATAAAAACACCCGCCCCCCAGTCTGGCCACCTACAACGGCGAGCTGCTCTGAGGTCGAAGCACGAGCTAACAGGATGGTTGTTGCATCCGGTGACGCCCCCGGAGGCCGGATGGTGACCCAGCGTTTGTTTGGCTCTTGCTTGTCCTCGATGAGTGTAAAGCCGAGCTTGGCAACGAAGAACGCAAGAGCCTCATCGTAATCGCGAACGACGAGAGAGATGTGCGCGATGTGGGGCATACTGTGTTTGGAACCTTTGTGGAAGTCGGAACAATATCTAAGGTGAGCGTGATGCTTGTGGATTTCCGATGACACGATTTTAGCCTGAGGGGCAATTAATGAAGAGCAATGGAAAAATCGGCCCTGCGTCTGTATTGTATACAGCAAGATGCTACCTAAGTAGGGAACATCAAAGTGTGGGGTAATTAGGATTAGGCTGATGCCCTGTTTCGGTATGCCAGGCAGCAGTCACTATCGGGTGGTTTTTTGCTAACCCTTGCGCCTCAAGCAAGTCGTAAGAAAGAAACTTTATCGCATGGGTGTATGTAGGATCCTTATTCCATCGCTCTTCATGTTCTTGTCGTCCTGGAGGAATGAGATCCATTCTCGTGATCATCGAGCCGCTTCTCATGTGTACCGCTTTCTCACCACGAACACATCGATGCCGCTCGCCACTGTTGGCTCTTAGTCGACATGTACAAGAAATCATGATGGAGAATGTCTAGGTCGAGTTTTAGAGAAATGCGGCCTAATTACACGCAGGGAAGAGAGGACCTGACCAAATGATCTGCAGATTCCTAGAAACATCATAAATATCACACTGGGACCATTGAATGTGGGATTCCAGAGTGCTGGGAGTTTGAATTGAACATACTTCTGCTCCAATAGCTTCACCACCGAACCATGCCCATTGTCGATGGCTATTGGGTCTGAGGTCGACGGGTTGATACCAACAATCGCAAAAATATTGGCCTCTTTGCACGCTGCCCCGATAGCATCCACTTCTGGCCTAGGGACTTCAGCAGACTGCTTAAACAGTTCCAGGAATAGTGCCGGTGCTGGCTCTGGACTAAGAGGCAGCACTTCTACCCAGCCTGGATGTCCAGGGATAACGCCTTCTGGGAAGCCAATAATATCTGCACCATTTCTACCTGCCTCTAGAATGAGCGAACACACCTTCCCTGTTGTGTGCTGCCTTATTCTGGAAGATTGAAACAGCTTGCACTGCTGCAATCGTGATCCTTGTTGTGGGAGCTGGTGTATCGAGCGCCATTTACATCGACAGCGTATCACCTGTCACCAGTGGATAACGATAGCACCGATGGATTTCTCTAGGCCTGTACGATAGTTAGACCTGTATTATTGTCGAGATTCGAGCAGGCATGTACAAGTCAGTTCTTGGCTAGGAGGATGTTCTCGTTACCTGCTCTGAGATGATTTACTACGCCCTTTTGCCGCGCCCTGTGAGAAGGTCCCTGATTGCCAAGGACGGAAATGGCTTATTGTACTCGACTGATCAAGGTGGATTCAGCTTAACCCGCTGCTCAGAAGTGTAGCCATGAATAAGAATCGCAATGTTGAAGCTTGATCATGCTAAGCTTGAAAACATCTGGCAAATCTACCACTCGATATAAAATTGCCGGGATGCAGACTTGCTTACGGCAGCAGCTGTCTGTCATGTGAAGGTTTTGGGTTTACCGATTTGTCGCATGGTGCAAGTAATATTACGATAAATAGCTCGTATCCCGCAGCTCGCATAATCCGCATTGCTTTAAGTGTACTTAGCATATTCCAAATCTCTCGCTAATGCCTAGATGGGGAGCTTACAGCACATAGGAAATCTAGGCTACAGCGTAGAATGTCAATTTAACCTGCAGTTGGATACGCCTTATGTAAGTTGCAGGTTGCGCTTCCTACGTTGGTGTCCAGTGGATACCTCTGTCAAGGTCTTGTTCATCTACAGCCATACAGAGCAATTCTCTGGACTTCCTGATATCAAGCTCTAGACAATTGATCAGAAATAGCAGCAAATGCTCATCATGTCTCAAGTAGTTTGCTTCGTAATCTTGAGAGAGAGATTGTTGCATTGCATCGCCAGGGTTGCAATTTGCATGATACCAATTGCATCCAGCTGGCGATGCTGTTTGTTGTGCATATAAGGACAAAGAATCCTGAAACACTCATATAAAGCAACATTTGCTTTTATCAACCTACAGATTTTGTTCCATTCCTCGAAGACCAATCTCCTTCAAAACCACACAGATAATCCCTTTCCTACACCCACCGACCAACGAAATGCCAAACCGTGACGGGCTCTATTTTCTCGACTGCAGACGCGGCGAACAAGTCAAAACCGCTCTAGCATACTACAAGAATTTCCAGAACGGTGCCAACGACAACCAATTTCCGGACGATATCACAAATGTCACCGAAGCTGGATTTGGTGTGTGGGAGACCGGAACAGCACAGAGTACGTGAGACCTATATTCATATCCCTGTCCGTCTCACGTAGGCATTTTAATACAATGGTTCTATTGAACGAAAAAAACTAATTGGCCAACTCAATAGCGGTTACATTTGGGAATGGCACAAAATTTACCTTCAATATCGCGCCTGATGCCGTATCGAAGCCGGAGGGGGCTGTTGTAGGCACCGCAGATAACGGTTTTGAAACGTTCACCGTCTTCAAGGATCGCCAGCGGGTCTTGATAATCACCAATGACGGATTCCAGTGTACCACTGTCTATTTTGCCCACTGAAGAGTCTATTAGTGGACATAGGATGGCACCACCGAGACCCTAGTTATGCAAAATGAGAAGATGCTTGTGATGAACTCCCGACATCTCTGAATGCTATTTACCTTCAAAGACCTGAACTTAGTACTACCGTGAGGAGTCCAGACTCTCTCATCATATCAATAATACAAAGTTTCCTATCTAATACTCACCGCGAGGTTTCCATTTTGGCATTCTCCCACAGAGCAAGCCTTCGCTCATTTCCCAAAGCCAGCCTGATAGCTGGAAGGCTGAGATAAAGCAAATCAACTGGGAACTCTTAGCTAGATCTCTCAATTAACATATGCAGAGTCCAGTAACTTGTGTTTACTACTACCCAGACTGACCTGGGGAGGTCCAGCGTGTGATAGTTAATGGTTTCGACTTAGAAAGGGGTGGTAACAAAGAGGTACTAACATCCAGGGCAGTGGTCTGAGGTCTGAGGTACCTCTTCTGCACTGGCTATGGTTTTGCTTCTCGTTACCAACGAATTGATTTGTGTTCTAGGTGGAATCGAAACTGGTAATAAGGCCTACCTAGGTAAAAGTGGTCAAACGTTCCATTGCTGTCTTAGCGTTATGCACAAACAGGAGATATTGTTGGACTTTACGGATGTACCTGAAGAGCTAGAATCTGACAGCAGTTTCCCTGTAGATGCCAAATTCTTGTCCGAGTTAAGCTTATATTATATCCAATGATTTCAATCAAAGGTAAGACACAGCGGAGCGGGAGGAGAGGTCGATCTAGGAAAAGAGGAGAACACAGGACATTGGGAGTCCTGCAAGCGCGTTGATCTCATCTCATGTTGGCCTGACATCGAAACGCTACAAATACAGCTCCATCTACATCAGAATCTCTCCCGTTAACACTCTCCCCATCTCATAGCCGCAATGTCTACCGCCCACCGGGCTGCATGGCTCATATCCAAGGAGCCTCCTATTCTTGTTGTTGACTCTGCGCCATATACCGCTCCTTCGACCAATGAAGTTGTTATCAAGACCAAAGCCATAGCTATCAACCCTGCGGACGTGGTTTACTTGAAATCTACAATGTCCCTGAAAGACTATCCGGCCATTCTAGGTTGTGATGTCGTTGGCGAGGTTGTTGAGGTGGATCCCTCTCTGGGTGAAGCCTACAGCATTGGCGATCGTGTCATCGCTCAGGGTGGAGCTGCGAACAGGAAAGATGGGACGTACTGCTACTCAACTTTCAGGAGTATGTGGTATTGAGAGCACTCAGCATGACTAAAATTCCACAACATGTGGCTTGCCGTTGTGTTGCCACTAGGCATGGTCGATGCTCTCAGCTGTCTCTTGATGAAACAGACCTTGGCACTCTCGTGGCCATCTACAGGTGTGGTTTCCATATGAGTTTCTTGTCAAATACATATCGAGTTGAAGGTTATGGCTCCCGTATCACTTGACTTGATTCAACCAAGCAGATTTCCTTTTACGCGATTTCCCAAGAAATCCTGCTTTTCAAACTGACCGAGCAAATTGCTACTAAAAATCCATATTCCAAGCCTGATAGTTCCTAAGATGGTTACTCAGGTGCTCGCCTGAAGTCTTCTGGGAAGGCCCGTCGGCTCCTATTTGCATAGTTCTTCGCCTTCCAACTCTCGAGGTCTCCGTGCGGGAAGAACTCTAAACCGATATCTGGGTCCAGTGAAGTCTCATCGTGAGTAATGATAACGAAAACATCATCCACGGCATCGAACTCTCGCATAATTTCAAGGGAATGGTTTGCTTTTCCCTTGTCGTGTGGCATGTGGTCGTTTACCTGATAGTATGGCTCGTTGCTCTTTTTGTTTGGGTGTAACTCTTGGAATATATGGCCTAGACAGAATGAAGGATATTCGTCAGGATATGGCAACGGCTGGATCTCTTTGGGAAGAGGAGATACAGATTTGGTCGGATCGCTCCCCCGTGGTGTGCCGTATCGGCTCCCATGAAAATAAAGGTATCTTCAGGATCACCTTCCTGAGTCGAGGTCACCCGAGCGAGTCCACATAGATGGCCAATGGCATGGCCGGGGGCGTCAAGGTAAAATGACCCTTCCTTAAAGTAGTCATAATCCTTGAAATCACCAATTTCGACAGTAATTTCCTTCTGAAAGTCTATTTCTTTATATTCACGCCCGCCCAAGTCGCTTTACAGTAGCGGCGAATCCTGCTTCTTTGGATAGCCTGGAAGGAAAGCATCTCGAACTCCCGCGCCTGCAACCAATGCTGTGATGTGAGGAAAGGTGCTCATATCACCTGTGTGGTCAAAATGCCAATGACTCCAGATGACAGGTTCAATATCTCCACCTGCTACGTTCACTCCATTTCCTTGTAGAATGATAGTACTGCTAAGTTATAACTATAGAAGGAGTTACGCCGTAGATAAGGCTACTATATAAAGGGCGCAGCTACGAGATGTATATTTTCTATATATTTATATATTTTTTCCATTAACTACTTGGATATATGAACCTCAATAATCATGGCCATGGCCTGCCACCATCATGTTTAGAAGCGGGCTCAAGAAGAGATAGATCAAGTTGTTGGCCAGGGCCCGACGCCTATATAGAGTGATTATGACTCGATTCCCTACATGTATATGGCACAGATCCAAAAAGAAACGATTCGTCAGAGATTAGTGACAGTCATGGGGACACCACTGCACATTGTGCTGGAGGACGATACATAAGTACGTAGGTATATAAATAAGTACATGTGTTTACAAAGGGATACAAGTTTCCGAAACCCACTCGAACCATTTTGGTAAGCTCCTTCCCTTTCCGACCGCCCGATTGTCTACTCAGTCACTTAGGCATGGACGAGGAATTCTATGAGACTCCAAGCGAGCTCCGCCCGGAGCAGTCTGTAACTACTAACCACCGAAGTTTAGATTCGAAGGACGAACAAAGTTGCTGGCACGTGTATCAAGAAAACCCGGATTGGCGAAATCGCGACCATTATGGTAAGTTAAGTTGATCTCTATTCTGGGCGAAGCCATCGTGGAAAACATGTATCAAATTATGGAGGTAGGCGACGTATTTGCCCCGGAATGCATCTTGCAGAGCGAAATCTGTGGCGGTCGATCTCAAAGATCCGGTGGGCGTTCGACATCCTTTCCCATCAAGAATCCAGTGACCGGTGAGCTGATGCCACCAAATACCGCGCCTTTCAATGTAAACGGTGAGAAATCTGCTTTTGTGTACGGCGCCGTCAGGGTTGTGCACCCTTTCAAGGTCATAATTCGACCCAGCTCACCTCAACATGAAGCAGTCATCAACAGAGAGTGCGAGGAAGTCCTTCCTATACTGCAACACTATGATTGAGTTGGACATCAGCGTAGAAGGCATAGATACTCCCATAATTAGAAGATGAAAAAAGCTGGATCTCAGTCACCTGACATTGTGCTGCTGTATCAGTGGAGTTGTGTAACGGGGGATGCTAACAAAAGGACAGTAGCCTTGCAGTCAATTGGGGAGTCAGGAGACCGATCACGTGTAGCCGAGAATTTGTACCACAAGAACCGTGCCTGAAATATAGAGACATGGCATGAAACCAGCCTTATATAAGGAATGGAACATGGAACGTGCATATGTAGCTTCCTTTCTAAAGATAAATCGACTGCTCAATGGTTAGTTCATCAATTACGGACCACAAGGCCACGTGATCAGGCTGATCTCTCCCTTGTGTTGGCAAGCATGCACACATCGCCTTGGGACAAAGAATCTAGCATAGAGGCGTCAGAGGCCCCCGCAAGCCAATATCAGTTCCTTTGTCCGCCGCTTCCGCATTCACAAATCAGGCGCAGCCAAGGCAAGGAGACAAAGGAATCCCAACATCCCCTAACTGCCAACCTCCTGCACAAGATGAATGCCTCATTCACACGATAATGGACCAATAATAGGACGAAAAATTAGTCCAATATTCCTTACCGTTCAACACAATTTCAGAGGAAAAATCGCAATATGTCTGCGCTCGAGGAAGGTCATCCAACTGTCGAAGAATGGACGCCCGAAGGATTAACAAATCGAAAACTGGAAGAGCAACTGAGGCAACAGCTAGACGAATGTAATCATAATCTCCGAGTTCAGGACCTAGAAGCCGCGCAGTTGCGAGACGAACAGGACGAAGCCCGAGGGGTGCCAGATGTAGTGGCACAACTCATCAAAACCTCGAGCGAACATTGCGCCCGACTTGAAGAAATCAGATCTGTAACGATCGAGATATATCTTTCCAACCGGCTCAATCTCGCCCACAGTATTCTCCTATCCGGTCTCCTGCCGGGCAGTGATATCGAGGAGCACTGCAAAGACGCAAATGATATCCTTAAAGACGTTAACAAAGCAGCCTCCCACGGGAGACTCGAGAATGTTATCAGCACACAAACATGGGCGAAGGTTTTATACGTAAATGGAGTCAGCGCAGAGATGATGAACAAGCTGGAAGATGCCAAAAGATTATACAATCAGGCAGTAAGCTGTGACCCGCATTACCAGGATCTGAAAAGGGTGGGCAGATTCTTCGATCCCAATTTGCATCTTGCGAAAGTGACTCCTGGGCGTGACGCCTCGCTCGACTGCGGTCTCGGCAAAAGGAGGAGTACCCTGTTACAAACGTCAGACTCTGGGAAACGTGGCAGTTGGCTTTTCGAGAAGTTGAATCTCCACACCACCAGCAGCGACAGTACAATCGATCCAATTGACGGTTTACAAATCAAACAAGTGTTTCAGGACAAGTCGGGAAGCAGCAGAACGACCTGCCATAATGCTTCTCCAAGTAGAGTGATGGGCAACCGTGGTCGCTTGCGCATTGTCGACTCTCCACAAGCAAGGCCCTTGTCTCCATCACCACACGAGTCCCGTACTCGACATTCAGCCCCAAGTGAACGAAGTGTCTCTTTCGGCAATGACCCAAAGCTTGTCGATGAACTTTCTACCTTGTCAGATACACCCCAGCCCAGTGAACTCGCACGGCCACCAAAACCACCCAGGGAAGAAAACATGAGGAGGACCCAGCTTCGGCCAATTGATACGAGCTCTGCTCGTGGGACGGAATTGGCCAAAGGTTCAGCTTCTCCCCCCCATCCTCCCAGTCCATTACGGATGGTCTCGGTGAATAGGTCGGCGCCTGAGAATGATGACTCTGGAAAGGCGCGTGAAGAGGCCTCGAAGCTTCCGTGATAGGTTGACTAGTCTGTTGCCATCGGTACCCCGTCATCGAAACAGTTTTGTTTGTTAAATCATGCAGGGGTATGAAGATTCATCAAGAACAGACCTCCCCTTGTTCTGTGACATCGGGAACCCATCTCGGTTGCCTTTGTAGACAACACCATATGGCCTTCTCAGGAGCGTACTGCATTCAAAGACACCTTCTTGCTCTCAAGAGGACTTTTCATCTGCTCTACAGGTTGATTGGCCGTGGGTGTCCTCACTGGGGTCGAGGTCTTTGTAATGAGCGACTTACCGAGGGAATCGCTCGGTGTGGGATGGAGGAGCTCGAGTTCGATGGTCATGAGCTAGTCACGGCGTTTATCATTGAAGTAGTCTGTCTTTAATGCAGCATAATGACGCCAAGAGCATCTTCAGCGATGTGCCATGGCCATGGACAAGGTCAATCGCAGTCTCCGTACTGATCGCTTTAGCTCCTCTGCTCTCACCAGAATCCGTAGAAACAGGTTAGATGTGTCATCAATGGTCATTATCAACCTTAATGAGTGTTTGTGGATTGGAAACATTTGTCGCCTCTTCGGAAAGTTGGCCAGTGCTACCAAAAAGCCCAAACCACGAAACAAGTGTATTGACTGGGACAAATGCGGACACGCTTAGGACAAGTGCTGGGTCAAATATCTGGAGCTGAAGATCAAGTCGAAGATTGAGAGGCTTCAACGCTAGGCCAAGGCTATGGCTGCATAACTGCGTAAGCTATGCTCCCAGAAACATCTTTCAAGTCTCCTCGATCAAGGTATGTCTTTGTTAGAGACCAGAGAATTGACTTTATGGTGGCAGGACCTTGTAGATCACAGGAAGGCTCTCAAGCTTGTAGACCTGTCAAAGATTCAGGTATCTTCATTGTGGGTAGTGAACATCCTCATGGCTGTCGTTGCAGGTGCTCAAGACCTTCAAGACCTGAGTGGAACAGACTGGGTTTTGGGGTATGACGTAAACACGGATGTGGTTGATAGTTTGCTGGATTATGGAGTTGAAGACACCCAAGAAGCATATCAGATTCCCCAGCTCCACTTGAGATGCGCTTTCAAATAGACCGCCTCTCGGAATGGTTTCTTGGCTTCCCGGTTTTGAGTTTTAGCACAGGCAAGGCTGTCACCCCCGACCCTGAACTCGAGCTTACCAACTCCCAAGGACCTGATTGTCGTGGGTCACTAACTAGCCTTTTAGCTGCTGACTGTGTTCTAAGAGAACATGTCTAGGCTGGTCAGTACGCGCGAAATTCTCAGCAAGGGAGTTATATGATCGGGAGAAAGATATGTCGGCAATTCAATTATGATTAGAATGTCCTGAACGTGTGGCCCGTGGCACTTTCGCTCCGTGTTTACTTAGTATCATTCAGCGAGTAGGTCAAACATTTTAACATTGTCGGTTCCTCCAATGACTCCTGAAGCGCCTAATTTCTCAAATCCTTCCTGGGAAGGGTCCAAATGAACGAAGTGGCGTAGGAAGGATGTATCGCATCTCGGAGGTCTGTGGTCGGCCCCCGCTTCTCGCACGAACCAGTGTGATTAGTGAACAATGCGTCACTTTACATTTGTGCATGCGGAGGCCCTGCTTAGGCGGAGAGGTTTGCAACCTGTCTCTGCAAACTCATGTAGATTGAAACATATAACCCTGTGCTCTGACTGTGAGAGGAGATATTTAATACTTATACGGAGACGTTTTATCATCTAGGACATGAACAGAAACCACAGTCCAAGCCTTTAACGTTAGGAATCAATCAGGTTAACAAGAGCAATTGCATGCTCAAGACAGGAGTGCAATCAACCCCAGACAGAATCAAGGGAGTCATAATGTCTCCAACAGTCGAGACTCAACTGATCACTGTACCGCGAGTAACATATCGGTCCAACATTCCGTTTTCTCTAGCTGAATCTCGTCTCCGCTCAACAATCCAGATTGAGCCGCAAAGTCCGCCAACGACAGACTTTGGACCGTCAAAGCCAGCAGTGTTTCCCACTCAAGAGGAGTTCGGCAAATATATCGAATCCCGAGTCGGTCCTCATGGTTTCATGTATTTCACCGAGTTCGACCATGGGGCGTGGTTGAAAGCCTATTATCCTGAAATATCGAGGGTGACTGGCTTAGATGGTAACCTAAAGAATGTGCGGAGCGTCAGATTCATACTGGGCAATCCCCTTATTGCCCAGACTATGCTCCGACATGACCTAGACGCTGGGTTGTCCGTGCCGGTAGAGCTTTTGCTCTCGGAAGAGGCAGACGGAAGCTCGAAGGTAGTTCATTTCAAGCCGGTTGGTCTGATAGCGGGCCACGAAGGCGCATCGCAGGAGTTGCTCAAGGCGGCGACGGCATTGGATCAGAAAGTCGAGGCAGTATTGAGCTGGGTCCTACGGGATGCCGGAGACAACGAGGCTAAAGAACATCTGTGAAATACTGGCGCCAGGGTATTTCAGTAAGTAGTCAGCAGTTGCTCATACTTCTACCTCGAGCAGTTAGGAGGCAGAACCATTACGGGTACGATTGTTTTCCGGCAGAATCTCAAAGTAAAATAATAATTCTTTCGGCCCTGCTTGGAAGCTTTACAAGTGCGAAGATTGTTGTTTTTCCATCCGGATCTAGGTGTTGCAGCCATCAAGAATGACTCCCCGAATCCAGTGAATCAAGGCCTTACTCGAGTGCCAGTGATTTGAGGGTCTAGCGCCGAGCAAGCTACTAGCCAGAGGTAGCCTGTCAATGTGGTGCGATCCCAGTCTAATTAATTACGAATGGGGTGCCTGGAACAGCTTGTCTTTATTCGTATCCAGTGGCATTCGGTCTTGGATAGGATCAGCAAGACAGATTGGGTTGAATACCTAGGTAGGAAGGCGTTGACAAGGGGGTTGTTGTACCTATTCAAGCCCCTTCTACGACTGAACGCATGAACCCAGTCAGGAGTATGGAGTACTCTGTCACGGAATAAGTACAGCAGCGTACCATCTGGACGATCTGCGGATAGGATACGAGCACGGAGGACTCCGTAATTCGCACATCCAAAAGCATAGATGAGTGAGGCCGTGGCAATGCTGAATATGAGTACAGGCGTGTGACATTCAGCCCCCAATATTGAAGATATCCGACGCTGCGCACCAACCCTCGAGCAATGTTCAGGAGCTATGTGGTTGAGGGATTAGACTTACAGTATTAGGTACTCCCTCCCGTGTACTTAAAAGGAACACCGAATGGTGATGGTCCAGAGTCTGGCCAGTAGCGCCATCCCATGGTGTTACTTCGTTAGGCCTCAATCCCTTGGCTTAAGTAGGTCCCTGGCTTGGTAGTCCGCTGTTCGGAATATTTGGTACTTGCTCAGATCAGGAAGTCTCCGAATCCGATCACGATTGAGGGGCATGGAAGAAACCGACATAGTGGAACGAACGACTCGTGCAGATTCCTAGTTTTCTGAAGCTATCTTCATAGCTTGCCCAGGGTGATAAGCTAACGTGAAATACGATAGAGCCATGTTCAGAGATGCACCCATTCTGAATTGGATGCCGGCCAGCAGCGGGGGCAGTAGGGGTAGTGGTCAGGCAAAAGGTTGCCGAGATCCTCACCGACCCAGTGGCTTGGTCGGTCGATCGTAGCCCCAAAATCTGTAGGGGGGACCTTGCTTGGATGATACCAACTGAATGGTTAGAAAACTCGAGGGCCCAGGGGCCGGATAATGACAGTTGGTGTCATGGAACATACTTAATAGCGGGTATACCCTCCCCGTCCCTCGTTTCTTTTTTCTTCCTCAATCCCAGCTGCTGGGAGGGAGGACAGGCGACAGATGTCACAACTGTCATCCAGCTGCTTTTGACGTCTCGAATCCCTCTCTCTCGAGTCTCGACCTCGCTTAATATCCTCTCATGCCGCAAAACGGAGGATGTGCACGGTCTCCCAGTGGGAGGGCTCCCCCTCAGTGCGCTAGTTAGTGGATCCCACTTCCACTGGAGTGACTTGCGGGTGTTCTTCCTTATTCTTTACCCACTACTCGCAGTTGCTCGTTGGCGACTCCATCAGAGCAATTGCTGGCCAGCAAACGCCCCTCAACCCCTCGTTGTAGTATTCTACTGGCTCGGTAAGGGCCCAGCAGGCGTCCTTTGGATGTGGGAATTGGTTCGGTATAACTTCTTCTAGTATTAGTCGGTACTCGGTAGTCCTCTCGACGGATAGTACCTAGTTAGTGACCTCCTCGGTACGGCTCGCAACTTTCCAATCAAATATCAGGGTACATCGTGCCCCGTACTCGTAGTCACTTGACGGTTCTTGGTGTTGCTTGGGCCACCTCTTTGTACCCAACCTTCCACGGAGGACTCCCTCTCTCCTAGCAGAGTGGATAACGACCAGACGGCGAGACGGCTAGCCACGGTGGAACGGCAGTCCTGGTACTTCGTACAGAGTATTCTGTACTCCGTCCTCCGTGCTGGCACTGAGTAGCGTGATGCAGTGTTCTCGGGGCGTTCAATGCACGGCGATGGGCCCAAGCACAACTCCTGCGAAAGACAAATCACGCCTGGTCGATTGCACAGATAGGTACCTAGATAGGTGCCTGCCACCTACTGCCCAGGCCCCGGCCCCAAAATCCGGTATACCACAAATCTACCCGAAGCTTTTGTAAAGACTGGTCGAATGGCGAAACAGCCGAGCGGGTCACCGCAATATTGACAGTAACTATTATCTCCATCTTCTTGATATGTATATATGTTGTACCCAGGTACCTGGGTATGTATATATGTTGTACCCAGGTACCTGGGTAGCCTTGGAATTGGTAGGGTGTCCACTGGGAAGGGCATTTTTTGACATTACACTCTGCGGAGTCTTGTCGACAGAGAATATCACAAGATTACTTGGTGGCGGTGGGGTTCTACGGTGTACCTACCAGGTACCTGGTAATTAATTGAAGATGCTAGTACGAGTCCAAACTTCCCAGGCGATCCCTGAATGGCTGGTATTCTCGCTCTGGGCTGGAGGAGGCCAGGGTCGCAGAACCTGCAGTTCTAAGTGATCACACCTTCGATCTGGACCTTGATAATGTGTTTACCACAAGTCAGACTCATAGGTTGCCAATGTTTGCTACTCCGTACTTGTGCCGGAGATGAGTGCCGCTGATTTGACAATGCTGCCGAAGGATATGTAGCTTGCACCCTAGATCCCTGCAATGAAGCCAAGTTTCAAGGCGGGTCGAGGCTAATCATTAATTATCATGGCCAGTGTCAACCGAAACGCCTGACAGCCAGCGGCTCGACCGTAGCCTAGCAGGCCGTTTCCTTCAAGTCAAGCAAACTTGTGCCCCAATGTGCTAGAGTAGCTGTGTAACACTCCCCCCAGCGCATTTGAACATGAACGTGTAGAATACCCTGTTCCTGCCTTCAATGCCTCTGGTTTTCCTCCTCAAATTCACGGCACAGGCACAGGCTACGACTACGACCTGTCTGTGTCAAAATGGTCGCCCAGATACAGCATCCTCCACCATATTCACTTCACCCTAGCGTAAAGGACAGCCTCCACAAGGAATACGTCGACTTCTACAACAAATACCTCATTAACAATCCCCCAGTCCATAATTTGCCCCTCTCAGTGTGTAGGGGTGCAGGGCAGCATGTTGTATGCCACAGCAAACCGCTCACCGTTGGCAATACTCATGATGTCTCAATTCACCGGCGCAAGACATTTGGTCCCGATATCAGGATTCGCTGCTTCACCCCGCCAGGAACCCCGCCTGCATCAGGCTGGCCACTCGTGATATACCACCATGGTGGAGGTTGGGTGCTTGGGGATATTTCTTCTGAAAGTACCATCTGTACGAATCTGTGTGTCCGAGCAAAGGCTGTCGTAATCACACCAGACTACAGGTTAGCCTCATTTCCCCTTCCACACTGACCACTGACTACAACACCTGGTTCAAGATTTCAAGATCCTCTGGTATTGGAAAGCCCAATACAATGTACCTCCCTTCACACACC